>ENA-ORXT01000191-ORXT01000191.1-marine-metagenome-genome-assembly--contig:-NODE-191-length-103438-cov-29.426302_pt1 | contig 103438 bp, 62 predicted proteins | sample MGYA00237868_ERZ511482 | MGnify/ENA metagenome assembly ERZ511482 | reverse complement strand
CTACAAACCCGACGAACACGTCAACCCAAGACCAGCCGTCAAGCGAGGCGACAAACGCAAACCGAAGACAACCTCAGCGCAGACCAGCCGAAAGCCCGACACACCCAAGGCCGCGTGAGCACTTTCGGCCACTATGTGCCCGGGCCGCGGCGACACATGGGAACCCGGGGCCTACGCTGAGACTCGATGATCCAGCAGCAAAAGGACTGTTCTCGATGTGGGGTCGGGCGGCCGGCGCACGGTCGGTTCTGCTCGTCATGTGGACTGGACTTTCACCAGCAACCCCACGCACCCAACACGAGCCTTGCGCCAGCGATGTCGCCCACGACCGCGACGGCAGCCACTGGTGACCAATCGAACCGATCAATGGATCTGCTGGATCTGCACGCCCCCGGCCATATCGAGACAACTCAGATCGAAGGCGGCGGCGCCCGCACACTCCGCATGGTTCTCAGCGGTGCGGCACTGTTGATTGCAGGCATCATCGGCATCTCCCTGCTCACCGGCGCAAATGATGCGGACACCGGCACCGAGTCGGCGGCCGCGACTACCGATGCCGACCCTGGCGATGCAACCAGCGACCCTGGTTCCTCCGGCCCGGACTCAGACGAAGCGGAATCCCGGACACCCGGGAGCGCTGCGGAGAGCGAGACTGGGGATCAGCTGTACCCGGACGCCACGTCTTCCACATCCGACGCCGGCTCCGCTGGAGACACAGCGGACGAGAGAAACGCACCAGCGAAAACAGCAGCGGACACAGCCTTTGGGGTCAGAGCATTTGGGGACGACCCAGGGGCCTCGGAGAAAGCGGACGAGGTCACGGAGCAAATGCCGGAGATCGTCGCCTTGGATCTGACCGGCTATCTCGTAAACACCAGTAACCAGGGCGTCGAAGTGCTGGATCTGGCAACAGGAAAACTTGTGGAGGATCTGTTCCCCGATGATCTGCGCGGTGCGCAGGTGACCAATGCTGGTCTGGTCTGCTGCGTTCCGGCGTACACATCAGACAGCCAGAACTTTCTCGAATGGTCGCTGTTCCCCTGGGACGGCTCTGGTCCGATTGAACTTCAGCTCGACGAGAGCGGCCAGATCAGAGGCATCATCGATGACCCCGACGCAGGCACACTGCTACTCACTTCAAAGATCGACGACACGTCACCGCTCAGCTTTGTCGACGGTGCAGCAGTCCGCGTCGACACCGGAGAGCGTAAGACGATTGCGCTGGATGAAAGTCTGCCGCTGGCGGTTCCGGCGTTGTGGCAATCGCCCAACCCCGGCGACAACCTGCGGCTCGGTTCTGGAAACGCGATCTTCGAATGGCGATGGGAAGACGGTTGGCGCCAGGTTGGCACCGGAGACCTGATGGCAACGGCGGGCACGCACTACATCGCTGACTCCTGCACGAGCCCCGCCAGCTGCGAACGCAACCTCTACGCCACCGGGGGTGGAGATCCAATCGGTCCACTGCCGACCGACATGTTCCTGTATCCCAGCATGACCAGCCACCTGTCACCTGGCGGTGACTGGTTGCTGCTCGATTCGTGGGCGAACAACGAACCCGCAGCAGAACTCATCAACATCGAGTCCGGAACGAGAAAGAAGTTCGAGATCGACTCAGCCGACTTCGGATTCGGGCTCCTCGCAGCCTGGGTCAACGATGACTACGTGGTGGTGCCGGGAGAGCGTCGAGAGTTTGTCCTACTGGACGCGAACAGCGACGAACGTTGGGCCATCCCTGGGCTGACCCGAAGAAACAGTTCAGGTCAGATCTCCAACAGCATCACCTGGGTACCCAGCATCGCCGCCCTCGCCCCAGTAACTGGTTGAGCCGGACTCGAATGGACGCCAACCAGCCCGATACCAGCACCCGTTGCGCCCAATGCCGAACGCCGCGACCCCCGAGCGCACGCTTCTGCCCCACCTGCGGAGCTGACTACCTTGCCCTCAACGCAGTCTCGGTCAGCAAAACACGGACCCTTCCGCCGCGTTCTTCGCCTCCGCAAGACATGCCCGCAGCGGGCTCACCGAGCAGCGAACTCGACATGATCGAGTTGGGCACCATTGGCGCCAGCACCCCGGGTGACACCGGGGTCTCAGGTCACGAGCCAGGCCCCGCCCACACGACAACCGGACAGGTGAGCGGGGGCACAACCAACACGCTGCGCCTCATCATGACGGTTGGCGCTGCTCTGGTCGCTGTCATCATCGGCTGGTCGCTGCTGAGCGGTGATGCAACAGACGCTGACACCGCAACACACGGGGACACAACAACGGAAGCCGCGACGGACGAAGCCGAACCGACTTCGCCCACTGAAACCGCCGCCAGCACTCTGATCGACAAAGATCCTGACACGACCAACGAAGACGACACCAGTCAACGCGGCACCAGCAACGAAGACGCCACGTCAGCGTCAGGTATCGCAGAAGGTCAGGCGGCAACCCAAACAGCTGACGGCGCGGACGAGGTCCTCAATCCGTTGGTCGTCGACCTCATGGAGCTTGACCTCTCGGGTCACCTCGTCCAGACATCATCATCTGGCATCAAGATTCTTGACCTGTCCACCGGTGAGCTCGTCGAGATGTTCGACGAAGAACTCCGCAACGCACTCGCAACCACCGACGGCGTCCTGTGCTGCGGTCGACCAGGAGGGCCGGCCATCGGCGCACAGAGCGACTGGACCCTGTACCCGTGGGACGGCAACGACGTCACAAACATCACCCTCGAAAACGGCGAGACCGTCCGCGCCGCCGTGCAGGATCCGGATGCGGGCCTGCTGGTCATCGTCGGTCAGACGAGGGATGCGATCTTGCTTGGCGGCCTGACCAATGGCTATGCCATCCGTGTCGAGACCGGCGAACGCAAACGCGTCATCGTCCACGAATCTCAACCGTTCGCCATACCTGCGGTCTGGGGATCCGGCCTGGGCAACAACCTGATCGGCGGCATCGGTGATCGCGTCTACACCTGGCGCTGGGAAACCGAATGGACGGAGCTGAAGGACGGGATACTCCGGTCCGCAGCCGACACGCATTTCGTGGCCGATCGGTGCACCAATCCCACTGAGTGCACTCGCGAACTTTTCAGTCCGACCGGCGCACTACTCGGCGAACTCCCTGGTGATCTCTTCGTGTTCGGGAGCAACTTTTCGACGATGGCGCCGGATCGCAAACACCTCGCCACCGAGACGTTCACTACGACAGGTCCGCAAATTCTGCTGGTTGACGTCGCATCCGGGGAAACCACCCCGGTGAATGTCCGTAGCCAACAGTCTCCGATTTTCAGCACTGCAGCAACCTGGGTCGGCAACAACCACCTTGTGGTGGCAGATCAGCTGGGGCGCTATGCGGTCGTGGACATCCGGACCGACGAATCATGGGAACTGCCTGTGCTTCGCAACAACCAGGTCACGCTCACGTGGTTGCCCGATGGCACCATCCCCGTTGGCTGATCGATTCGCCATTCGTAGTCGAGAGGCAAGAAGCCGGATCACTCTCCGGCGGCCAGCTCTGTTTCAGGGGCCCAACAGCGTTCCAACATCATCGCTCGGCGCTCGCACCTCCAAGTGGCAATAAGCCGGAATCCATATGTCGAGATTCGTGGCAGAACCGGAGCCGTCAACTGTCACCGCGCTCACTCTGCCATGATCACTCACCGCGTCATAGTCAGCTCGTTGTGCTGCCTCGGTTCGTGTGGGAGCAATCGCCAGCGCTGACGTGCCGATCAAAACCAGCGACGCCATGCCCGCAGCAGGCAGCAGCCGAACATTGCGATCGGCCGGCGGATCCCCAACCGGGCCTTCGTCAATCAACAGGTGAAAGCCCATGGCAAGCAGCCCAAGAGCTACGGCCAGCCACCACATCAGGGTGTACGAACCCATTGCGTCAGCCACCGTTCCGCCCAGCCATGCACCGATGAACGAGCCCACCTGATGGGACAGAAATACGATCCCGAACAACGCGCCCGAATTCGTCGTACCGAACTGTTTCGACACGATGGCCGACGTCAATGGCACGGTGCCCAGCCACAACGTTCCAATGGCAGCGCCAAAGATGATCGTCGACATCGAACTCGCCGGCATCAGAACAAACACCGCGATCACCACGGCTCGAAGGGCGTAGATCCCGGCAAGCAGATGCGTGTTCGAATACCTTGCGCCAAGCCAACCGGCAGCCAGCGAACCAAACACGTTGAACAGCCCAATCAACGACAGAGCAATCGCCGCCTCGTTCCCCACCTGGCCCAGATCCTGCACATAGGACTTGAGATAGACCCCAATGAACGTCACATGGAATCCGCAGACGAAAAATCCGCCGTTGAGCAACCAGTAGGAACGCGCATAGCGAGCCCGCTGAAGATCTTCCCGCAACGGTCGAGGTACCGGTTCTGTTGAGTCGACGTTCTCAACCCCGTCAGCAACGCTGGAAGGTTCCGCTGAGCCAGCTGCCGAGCTCCCCCGCAACATTGGGGTGACCGCCACTGCAACAATCAACAACACCGCCAGAATCAGCGTGGTGTTCTGCCACGTGCCCTGACCCAGGCGCCAGTTCGCGAATGGGATGATCGCGAACTGACCGAGAGAACCAACTGCGCTGACTATGCCGAGTGCCATCGATCGCTTCTCGGGCGGCGCCATGCGCCCAACCGAAGACAGCACCACAGCAAAGCTCGCCGCGCCGATCGCAATCCCAATCAGAAAGCCGCCGGAGAGCAACAACATGCCGGCGCTCGTTGCCTGCGCCATGAGTGCCATAGCGAGCGCATACAGCACGAGTCCGCCAGCGAGCACACGAGGCGCACCGAACCGGTCAGAGATTGCGCCTGCAATTGGCTGACTCACTCCCCACATCAGATTCTGGACAGCCACGGCGATACCAAAGGCGCCTGTGCCACTGCCGATGGTGTCGATTACCGGCTCAACGAGCAACCCGAAGGTGGATCGGACACCGAGCGACATCGAAACAATGAATCCGCCAGCCGCCACAACCGTCCACAGGGGAAATGCCCGCTCATCCCGAGTAAGCCCTGTCTTTGAACTCGATCCAACCACGCGCAGAGAGTACCTGCCCACCGGGCATGCAGGAACCGCCGCACTGACCCATCTGGGGGCATTGCCATGACCGTGATGGGATGGTCCTTCTAAGCTGCATCACAGATGACAGCGAAGTGAGAATGCTGGCGCACCGATGCGAGAACGGGATATGAGCGAGGACAATCCGCATAGCCAGCCAGCGTCGCCGGATCTTGTTGTTGACTTCGCCGGTGAGGTCGCCGTGCTTCAGGAAGCCGATTCCCTGACCTTCGGACGCAGCAAGAAGGCCGATCTGGTGATCGACGCGAACCCGCTCCTCCATCGCGTGTTCGGCCGTATCGAACACCGGCAGGGCAACTGGTGGCTCCGCAACGAAGGAAGCCGCCTGCCCCTGACGTTGCACGACCGGGCATCCACATCGTCGGTCACGCTTTCGTCCGGACGTGAGGTTTCGATTTCCTTTCCGGAGGCTGCAATCCGGTTCAACGCTGGTCCGTCCAGCTACGAGATCCTGCTCGACATTGAGGTTCCGGAGAAGACCACGTTCCAAAGCCACGAGGAGGACTGGACCAACGCCGACGCAATGACCATCGATCAGTCGCAGGTTCCGCTCGTGGGGGAGCAGCGACTCCTGGCCGTCGCGCTCTGCGAACTGCGGCTCCGTGACCCACATGCGCCAATGGCACTCCCGGCAAACAAGGCAATCGCCCATCGGTTCGGCTGGTCCATGACCACGTTCAACCGCAAACTGGATCGGCTCTGCCTGAAGTTCTCTCAACTTGGCGTGTCGGGCCTGGTCGGACGCGAAGGTGAGTCCGCGACAAGTCGCCGACAAAAGCTCGTGGAACACCTGACGAATCAAGGCGTCATCACCCTGCGCGACCTGGATCTTCTCGACCCCGAATCCTGACGCAAAGACATGAGCCAATCAGCGGCTACACCAGCACGTGGTTCGCTGACCGGGTGGAAGCGGCGAGGATTCCAATGGTGACGATCGTGTCACCGAGGTACACCCGGGCACCGGGTTCGACAAGGACCGCTTCTCCTGGGACAAGCACCAGATCGGACTGCTCATCGGCATGCACGATGGTGCCGTTCAGCGAACCCAGATCAACAAGTTCCATGAGGTCGCCCAGAGGCCTGGCCTGAAGGTGGACCGATGACACAAGCGGATCATCAATCGTCAGAAGTGGGTGGCCTTCGGCGGACCGGGGACGTCGTCCAAGGATTGTTGACTCTGTTATCTCGAATGACTCTGTTATATCGAAGGATTCCAACCCATTGCCACCAGCGATCTCAAGGCACAGCGACGGGAGCACAGGGTCGCTGTGTGACGGAACCTGATTCTGCGCTCGCGCCTCGTCGAATACTTCCCCAAAGGACGACCGCACCGAGGTGAGATCCTCGTCAACGTCGACAGCGTGGACAAGCTCGTCAACCTTGAGCACTCCTTCGTCACCGACTTCAGTCACGACCGTCAAGCGCTCCAGGATTGGCAGTCGGAAGAGGGTGGCCGTATCGAGACGCTCGGCCGGCAACGGTGTGAGTACATCTGCCGGCCCTTCCACGACGTTGACATCAATGACATCCCTGGATGAGACCTGCACCACCGTTGCAATGCGGTCAGCCACGACGACGCCGCAGCCAACCGGCATGCGCAGGCCCGGACGCAGGTCCGGCATCACGCCGGCCACTTCCTGCACGTCGCGCGGCCCCTCGGGCTGCAACAGAAGCAGCGTTCGGGCAGCCTTGAGTTCCAGGTAGAGCGGGTTCTGACCAAAGCCCCGCAGCGAACTCACTGAACCAACACAGCGCACGTTGGCATCGAGCAACTGCTGGACGGCGGCATACATCGAGCGGTCGTCGATCATGTCGACATCATCGAACAGCAGGACCCGCACAACCCCCGGTTCGGCCTCCACAGCCGCAGCCATTTTTTCCAGCACGGGTACCAGGTCAGCGGGACGTCCAAAGGCTGAACAGGTTGCAGCGGAGAACGAAGCCAGAGGCGACCCCTTCTGCCCGAAGACCCAGATCTCCTCGCCGCGATCGGCCAACTGCTGAGCGATGGTCCGCAGCGCGGTGGAGCGACCCGAACGTGGCGGCCCGTTCACAACCATGTTGTTGAACGTGAGATCGACGTCCACGGGGGCGAGACTGAGTTCCGCCAGCCCGAGGCGAACCGTGCGCTCGTGCTGACCGGCAAGGTCTGCGGTGTCGAGCACGCCAACTTCCTCCGGTAATGCCTGGGTACAGAGCTCTGGCGCAGTGTGACCGCTCAGGTGATCGGCGAGCTCAAACATGATCCCGCGATCATCGGCTGGGTCATCCCCGTCCCCGAGCCCGAACAGCGAGGCGATCTGAATCATCTGGTCTCCAGCGAGGAAGCCCTGACCGGGGTCCAGCTCAAGTCCTCGGGCCATCTTCGAAGGGATGCCGAGCTCCATGTAACTGCTCTCGTCGGACTGGCGCAGCACAAGTCGATTCGACACTGCAGCCATGATGTTCGACCGCACTGCTCCTCGGCGCCCCGCAGCAAAGACCGTGTTGATTCCCACTTGGCGACCGTCGACGATGAGTCGGGCAACCGCCTCTGCCCACAGATGCATTTTCGCGCCCGGATTACTGGAACCCTCGAACGTCTGCACAAGGTTGTCGAAGCCGTCAATCAGAAACAGGATGCGAGAGAATTCGGGAGGTTCTTCACCTCGGCTTGCTGCAGCTGCCATGACACCTCGACGTTTGCTCAGCTGCTGCTCCAGGATGGTGAGAATCCGAGTCACATGCTCAAGATCGTCGCCCATGGCGATGGCCTCGCACTGAGGCAGGCGGCCGAGCAGACCAAGTTCACGACTGGCGAAGTCCAGACCGAAGATGGTCAGATTGCCGCCGCCAAGTGCCGAGTCGCGAGCAGCCGCAGACACGGCAACGGTCTTCAGCAGCGTGGTCTTGCCGGATCCACCGTTGCCGAAGATGGCGAGCGCACCGCCAGCTTCAAGGTCAACATGAGCCGGGTACTGATCCTGGGCTGCCGGATCATCGATCATGCCGATGGTGATGCGCTGACCAACCTTGTCCGTGTCGGCGGAACGTCCATCGGCCAGCACGTCAAGCAGGCTGATGGTGCCCGGCAGGGTCTCCATCCATGGCGGACGTCCCGCCTCGTGGCCGAGGTTCTCAGCAGCCTCGATGATTGCCGCGATCGTGGCGTCCAACTGGGTACGTTCCGGCCCGTCAGACTCACCGCCAGCGGCTTTGGCCGGTCCGGGCGCTCCGTTTGGGTTCGCCACGGGCGCAACACTGAACGGCTTCACCGACACCGGCGGGCGACCAGCTGCAGCCTGCAGTGGCGCACCGCTCCACGCCGATTGAAACGCAATCAGTTCGCCCGGTCCAAGCCGGGCGAAACCACGACCCTTGAGCGGACCGGGAATGAGCGCCGCTTCGGTGGATCCAATCACATTGCGGGATTCGCCACTGTCGAGCATGCGCAAAGCGATGCGAAGGTTCGTGTTCTGCTGAATGTTGTCGTTGATTGCTCCTGAAGGACGTTGGGTGGACATGATCAGGTGAATGCCGAGGCTGCGGCCCCGTTCGGCGATGCTCACGATGCCGTCCACGAAGTCCGGTAGCTCACGGACCAGGGCAGCGAACTCGTCGACCACGATCACCAGTGAGGGCGGAGCTTCATCCGGGAACTTGTTCAGCATGTCCTTGATGTCCTGGGCCCGTCCCTTGAACAGCTCCATGCGCCGGTCGAGTTCTGCGGTGAGGGACGTCAGCGCTCGAAGGGCGAGCAGAGCATCGAGGTTTGTGACAGCGCCAACCGAGTGCGGCACGTCCTTGAACATCTCACTGAGGGCCCCGCCCTTGTAATCCACAAAGAGGAAGTTGATGCGCTTCGGCGAGTTCTTTGCCATCAGGTTGACGACGAGCGACTGCACGAGCTCACTCTTGCCCGCGCCGCTGGTGCCGCCGATGAGACCGTGTGGTCCGTGCTCAACCAGATCAAGCTCCAGCGGTCCGACATCCGTCATGCCGATTGGTGCAACCAGGGAGTAGCCGCGATCTGTGGCCCACTCCCCTGCAATCCACTCCGGCGTCATCTCTTCGACGCCCAGCGATGCGAAGAGCGGCACCATACGCGGGATTGAGGTGGCGGCGTTCGCTGCCGAGGCGTCACGCATCGGGGCAAGCCATTGCGCGACATCGGTTGCGATATGTTCGCTCACCCGCTCGACGTCGAGATCCTGACTGGCCACCTCGGGGTCAGTGTGGCGCAGAGCAGACATCTCTCCCGTCGCCGCGCTGCGGCAGTCGAGCACAGCCTGCGCCTGGCGGGGCACACGGGCACGCGAATCGGTGAGCCACACCACACTGATTCCTGCCTCAGGGCACAGGTCGAGCAGCCGGGAGATTGCTCCTGCATCCGGTTCCAGGCTCCGATCAATCGCCACCAGCAGCCAGGGCCACCGACGGTCGAGCTGGTCGTTCTTCTTCTCCACGCGCTGTTCGGCGATTTTCACGAGCGCACGGATCAGGTCGTTCGTCTCGTCAGGGGTACCCACCAGATGCTCGCCGGCCAACGGCGAACTTGATGAACGGGCATGCGGCATCCACTTGAGCCACTCGTTGAGCCCCGAGCGATGGGGCAGCGCCGCCATCACCACAAGGTCCTCCGGGCTGTGCAGGCAACAAGCCTGGAGAAGAATGGCGCAGGTCAGAGCCTCGGTGTCTTCGGCGTCACCGACGAGTCCGGCCGTGCCGATTCCTGCCAGATCCAGAGTCACCGGAACATCAACGAGCTGGTCGGCCCGTTCAATGAGGGCCTCCACCTGCTCGCGAAACTGGCGGTCGCCGCTGTCGTCCGGCTTGATGTTGAGTTGCGGGCTGACCGTGCCAACGCCGATACGAACACTCAGGAAGTCTTCAGCTTCACGGTCCCGCAGCCAGAGTTCGCTGTGCCGGTTCTCCGCTCGGTTCGCCAGCAGCTCAATGTCGGGTCCGTTCTGGTAGCGGCTGACCCGTTCAATTTGGAGCGCGCGGTCAATCTCGTCGGCGCGTTCCGCCAGGCGTTCTTCGAATCGTTCAACGCTCTCCTCGAAGTCCTTGCCACTGTGTTTGCGATGATCGAACCACGAACCAATCACCATGACTGGTGACATCGCCGCGAACAACAGGAACCGCATGTTGCCGATCATGAACGCCATTGCAATACCCATGAACAACGGCATCACTGCACCCAGGTACTGGAAGCGTCTAGCGTCCGGCTTGACGGGAAGGTCCTTCAGCGCCGGCAGTTCCTGCTCCGGCACGGGCTCCCAGAAATACGGCGTGCGGTGGAAGGGAACGCCTCCGAAAAAGTCCAGCGAACGTTCAACGGCCGGCTTGGATCGACGCAGAGTGAAGCTCGTTGCTCCAACTTGAACCACATCGTCAATCAGCAGCTCGGTGGGCTCAGACACGATGGTCCCGTTGATGCGGGTTTCGTTGACCGCCGACGGTTCGGGGGTGAGCGTAACGGTGCTGGTTTCTGGGCCAGCTTCTTCACCACCGTCGAGGGCGATGGTCAGTTGGTGACGCGAGAACTGTGGGTCAGCGATGGTCACCGCGCATTCGGTGGAACGACCGACCGTGTGATCGCCCGGGTACAGATCGTGTGATGAACCCGCGTCAGGCCCGAAGGTCACCGCTACTCGGAGGTGGCTGTCGTCGGCTTCACGACGCGCTCGGCGCGCCGGTGGGTTCAGTGCAACAACATCGCCGGATACAAGGCCAAGGTCTTCAACAGTCGCTTCAATGTCGAGCGGTTCATAGCGGCCTCCACGACGCACCGAGAGTCGATCTGCACGCGGAAGCCCGCAGTAGTCGGCCAGCGCATGGGCCACATCGGCGCCAACATGCGACGAAGCTACGGACACACGCACGTCAAAGCGCGGCGTCGACCCGCCCGGTTCGACACCCAGAAGAAGATCCATAGTGCAAACGTAAGGAAAACGGCGTCACCGCACCAGGGGGACGACTCCCCTACTTACTGTTCCGGGCTTGGATACCAACGGGCTAGCGCCACTCAGCAACCCGGGTCAACGTGAGCTTCTCGAGGTCGAGCACGGCCTGAAAGTCACCCCGCGATGCCATCTCGATCACTCGAAGCTCGTCCTGCATCACAAGCACTTGTTGCAACGTTCCCGTACCGCACGTCGTTCCCAGGCGAGCGAGCTCCTCTCCTCTTGGGTTCAGGACAAGCAGGTTCTTCGCCCCCGGTTCCGCGTCGAGTAGTACGAGGGCGTGGCCATCCTCGGTGAGTGAGACAGACTGGGCTTCGCCCTCAAGGTCGACAACATACGGTGTCTCTGCGAGTACCAGTCTGGTGATTGGACCGTGTGCCGTCATGAGGAGTCGCATCAGTTTATTGGCCTTTCCGGACCGACAGGGATCAGCTTGTTGCGATCTCCACCGTTAAGTATCTCAACTTGATTCGCGCCGCCAGGATAGATCACCCCATCAAACTCCTGAGGTCCAACTGGCCCCACTTGCACCTGCGTACCCTCCGGAATCTCGAATGTCTGCACATGGCTGACCTCTGGTTTCCAGTCGGGGATTACTGCAAGATCGTTGCGAACAAAGTCGACGTCAGGAATGTGGTCAAGTGTACCGAATCCGCCTGGATCCGTCTGGCCGGGAGACATGGCCATTTGAATGGTCATTCCCGCGGGCGCCGGCATGCTGACGCCATTGTCTCCGACCGGCCATGGGTTGGTTCTACCCGCTGGTAGAGCCAGGGGCGCCGGCTGCATCGCCGGTGGTATCACCAGTTGAGGAGTGATCGCTTGGGGCGGCGCTTCCATTCCAGGGAACACGAGCTGTTCGGTTTCTATGTCGGCGTTGTGCGTGGTGGTCGCGCCGTCCGGAGCAGGAGCACCTCCTGTGGACCGGTTCGCCATGTAGTGGTCGAAACCGAGTTCTGCCGTTGTTGTGATTCCTCCGGCCGCACCGCTGACAGCGATAGATCGGACGTCGAGCTCGTTGAGCCCGCGGCCCTGGACGATGACCTGATCGGCCAGGTTCTCTCCGGCACCTGTGGCCGTTGCGGTCATGGCTTGTCGACCCGGGCTGAGTCGACCGCCGGGTACCGCGCTGAACACGCCAGAGATGGCAACGGAGCGGGGATCGATCTCGCTGAATCCGCGGCCCTGGACGAGAACCTGTTCAGAAACGTTCTGCGCGGCGCCAGACATTGCTCCCGCCGCCACCGCTCTACCGACGGTGAGACTCTGCGTGCCGGGTATCGCTCCGAATGCGCCGGAGATGGCGACAGAGCGCGGGTTGAAGGTTCCTGTGGCCGCACCCATACCTGCGCTGACGGCAGCGCCGATGAGAATGCCGGCGCCCACGCCTGCCCCAACGCCCGTGGCCACGAGGGCAACGCCGACGGCGACCACTGCGACCATGGCAAGGGTTCCCCATGGATCGTCACTGAAGGGCTTGTGGAGGCTGCCCCACGCCGATCGTTCCTGATCAGCCTTGTACTCGTCGAAACCATCGCGGCTGACGGGCTGCAGACCGCTCGGGTCCAGGTAGTTGATCGGATCGTTCCAGGCGAAGGCGTAGCCACCGTTGTAGGTGTTCGCTCCCGCAACCGATGGCAGCGGATCACGGCTCAGGAAGGTCCGGGTCGCCGGGTCATAGACACGGGCACCCATGAAGATCAGATTGTCGACGGCAAGTTCGCCGTTGAAGCCAAGTCCGATACCGGCGTGGTTGCTGTCCCCCCAGGGGTCATCGGTTGTTCCGTCGAACCACGGGGCGTCCGGCACGGCAGCTCGGACCATCGTCCCGCTGCGCAGGTAGCGCTGGTCACCGATCTGTATGGGCTTGCCGGTCAGGCCGTCGTCCCAACCAATGTCGGTGTCATCAACGCGTTCCGGACGGTCAAGACCTGAGTACATAACGGTGCGGGCAGACTCGCTGCCATCTGCGGCAACCCGGGTGATCCGTGTCAGCTGGTTGAGATCGTTCCAGTGGTAGCGCACCCGAGATCCGTCGGCGTGCAGCTCGGCGGTGCGTCGACCGGCGGCGTCGTAGGAGAACTCCGACGCCGATCCGTCTTCGGCAAGCACCGTTTCGAGCTGGCCACCAATGTTGTAGGTGAAGCGACGTCGTCCATAGCGAGGCGTGGTGTCCGTGGCGACGAAACCGAAGTCGTTGTACGTGAATGCGTGGCGACCGCCATCGGCCGAGACGGCCTCGGCAAGGCGGCCTGCATCGTCGTAGCTGTAGACCCGTCCATGGCGATCCCCAAGAATGCGACCTGCAGCGGTCTTCAGAACCGGATCATCGCTGAGGTCTGGAAGGGCGACCAGGCCGGCATCGGAATCGGCGAAGCCGAGAAGGCGGCCGGCATCCGAGCGAACAAACCTGGTTGCCGAGGTGGGTGTAGTGCGACCGGCGACGAGGCCGTCAGCGTCACGTATGTAGCGGGTCTCGCGGTCTTCGAGGTGACCGACCGCACTGATACGACCGAAGGCGTCCCGCTCGATCGACACGCTGCCGTGCTCGTTGGTTGCACCGACCTTGTAGCCCATCTCGTCCCACGCGTAGCTCACGAGCTCGTCGCCGTCCGCTGACGTGATGGCGGTGACCCTGCGCATCTCGTCGTAGGCGTAGGACCACCCGATGTTGTCTTCTGCGCTGCCGATCGTCACCGACATCGGACGTCCCGAAGCGGTGTTGGACATCAGCGTGGTGACACCCAACGGATCGGTGACTGTGGCCGTTGCACCCGACGGGTCAAACGTGACAGCGGTGGAGGCTTCCTGCTCCGACGTGGTCGTGACGGTTCCCGTGATGCGACCACGCAGGTCTCGTTCGAAGGCGGTGGTGACGCCGGCTGCGTCGGTGGCGCTGCTGAGCAAGCCTCGTGGATCGCGCTCAAACATGGCGACAGAGGTGTTGGCCGCCGCGAACCCCATGGCGTTCGGTTCCCAATCGAGCGTTGCGGCGTCGGGGTCCGACCCATTGGCCCAGCCGGTGATCCGGCCAGCGTCGTCATAGGTGAAGCTGACGGACGATTCGGGATTGGTGAGCCGGTCGACGTGGCCATCGCTGCGGAACTCGGAGGTGACATCGACGCCGTCAGCGTCGGAGATCTTCACGAGGCGACCAGCGGCGTCATAGGAGTAGTCGTGCGTGCGGCCTGCCGCCGTAACGAAGCTGCGGAGACGGCCAGCTGGCGTGTACGCATAGCTCGAGACAGCCCCGGTGGGATCGGTCTCGGCCACAACGCGGCCCATGAGGTCAATCTCATAGCGCCACACATCACCCACCGGCGACGTGTACGTCGAGAGTTCCCCGTTCGGGTGATACGCCCATCGGCTGGTGGAACCATCAAGCGCGGTGAGGGTGGCGGTGCGACCCATGGAGTCGACCGTGCGGGTCCAGGTCTCGCCGTCGGACGTGACGGTCTTGATCGAACGGCCTGCGGCGTCGTACTCCTGTGTGGCTCGGTTGCCGGCGGAGTCTGTCTTGGCGACAAGGTTGAGTTCGGCGTCGTACTCCTGGCGGTAGATGGCGCCGTCCGGTGCGGTGATGCTGATCAGACTGCCGTGCGTGTCGTAGTCGTATCCGACCGTGGAGCCAACTGCATCGGCGAAGGTGGAGAGTTCACCGTGGTCGCCGTACGTGGCAGTCCATGAGCCCGGACCGTCGGTCATACAGGCGAGGACTCGGCCAGCCGAAGAGTTCACGTACTGGTGCACGATGCCGTCGACGGATGTGACCTTGTCAACGCGACCGCTGTCTTCGTGATCGAACGTGACGGTCTTACCCAGAGGGTCGGTGACCTTCGCCAGACGGCCAACCTTGTCGTACACAAAGACGGTGCGATCACCGGCGCCGTTGAGCGTGGCAACAAGCTGGCCATCAGCGTCGAACATGAACTCGCTGACAACGCCGTCAGCATCAGTGATGGTTGCCGGCAGGCCGTCAGCGCCGAACGTGGTGGCGACTCGGCCGCCTTCGGGGCCGATGATCAGCGACGGCGTGTGCGAGTCATCGCTGTCGTAGACGAACTTGTGGACTTCGCCGTTGCGGCCGACCTGGTGGATGAGCCGACCGAAGTCATCAAAGTCTCGGAGTTCACCAAGACCGTCCGGATCGATACGGGCCATCAGGAGATCAAGCGAGGCGTCCGGGTGGTAGACGTAGCGGGTTTCGTTGCCGGTTCGGTCAACATGGTTGGTGATCCGGTCATAGGAGTCCCAGGCCATGCGGGCTTCGGCGCCCAAACCGCCCGACATGGCGACGAGGTTGCCGCGGATGTCGTGCTTGAACGTGGCTTCGGGCCCGTCGTCGATATCGCCGACGACCGTGACGCCGTCATCGCCGTAGCGATAGACGGTCGTCCGGCCGTGAGCACTGAGCTGAGTGAGCACTCGGCCAGCTGCAGCGTCGTCGTAGGTGTTGCGGCAGAACAGGACCCCATCGGCATCGAAGATCGATTCGATGAATCCGTCAGCGATCTCGTAGGTGACATCGCCAATCGCACGCCGCGCCGCAACCAGGTGACCGTCGAGGTACTCATAGGTAACGGAACGGCCGTCACCAGTGCGAGCACTGGTGACAAGGCCATCTGCATCAAGGATGTAGACGACGCTTCGGCCGGACCGCCCCTCGTTGACGGTGATGCGACGAGACCCGTGGCGAATGGCGAACGATGCGAGACCGCTGCGGCCGCCGGTGAGCTCACCGTCTCCGTCAAAGAACCACGCTTCGTCGCGACCATGGCTGAGCGTCGAGCCGGTGTCGGTGCGTTCAAGTTTGAGGCGACGGCGCCCGTCAAGCTTGAACCCGCCATCGCCGTCAGGCGCGAAGCCGGTAATGGCGCCGTCGGCGAGCGTGACCCGGACAACGCCTGTCTCATCAGCAGGTCGCACATGCATGTCCAGCACCGAGGACCAGCCCCAGCCAAACAGGCCTCGGCGATACGCAGCCATCGAGTTGTAAAGACGAACAGTGTCGATGAGCGAGCCGAATCCCTGCGTGGAGAAGTCCTGGTCGCCGTGCAGGAAGTTGCCGTTGGCGGCGCACACCGGGTCATCCACGAAACCCGAGTTCGGCGGGAAGCCCACCAGCTCGGCAGGCTCGCTCTCGATAAGTTCAGCCGTGCTTGCGCCAGAGCTTTCGAAGGTCTCGCCAGCAACCGAATCCGGCACCGTGACGTTGCCGCCACCCGGTCCGGCGAAGGGGGCGACATCGTCGTGGATCGCCTGGGCGCCTTCGTCGTTCTGGAGCCATGCATCGAGGAGCGTCTTCGCATCCGGGATGCTGTTGATGTTGCCCAGATTGGGAGCCGCACATCGACTCGCCACGCTCGTGTTGAGAGTCTGCAGCGAGCTCTGTTGTGGCTCAAGCTGCAGCCGTGCCGCTCGGCTCGACTGCAGGAACTGAGCCAGGAGCGTCACATTGAGAGAAGAGAGGTTGTCTGACATGGTTCAGGCTCCGGTTCAGGGTCGTTATGGATGTTTGCTGCGTCGTGGGATTACGGGGGCCGGGAAGGAAGCGAGAAGGTGCTGGCTCAGCCAGGTACGTAGGAGACGTAGTTGATGTACATGTAGTCACCGCTGCGGTAATACGAGGCAAGGAAGCCGCCGGGTGCAGCGAAGCCAGGGGCGGCGGGCGCTTCGAAGTCGCGAGGTCGGGGGACGTAGTCGAACGGGCTTTCGCTGCCGCTGAAGAACTGGCTCCCGAGATCTCCAACATCGGAGAAGAACTCCATCACCGCGTTCTGCCGTCGTTCACGTTCCCTCTCCGCTTCGGCTTTGCGGCGCTCAAGGTGGCGCTCCTGGTCTTCGATGGCCTCGGCGTAGAGCACGCCGTTCATCAGCTGCACTGCGCTGAGCCAGCCGAAGCTCACCATCGTCGCTTCGGTTCCGAGGTTCGTAAGAATGTTCGACTCGCTGGTGTCCTCGTTGGTGGCGGCTTCGCGGTACTGGTCTCCGTACACACCGAGCCATTCGGCAAGCGACGTGTCCCGGGCCGTGCGACGTTCACCGCTGGTGGCGGCGAGACGTTCGGCGAAGCTCCACATGCTTCGAGCAAGTTCGAGGCTGCCGTGGAAGTCAAATACTGGTCGTGCGTCGGCCATGATGATCGGGTCCTTTCAGGCAAGGGTGCGAGTGCGGAACGTGCGCACCCTTTGGAGACGCCAAGGCTCAGGGTCGCTGAGCCCTGGCGTTCACAGACGGGCGCATTGCGGGGCTCAGGCTGCGGCGAAACCGAGAGCGGTGAGCTGGTTGTTGATGTCAGCCACCATCACGGAACGCGAGTTGGCGATGCTTGCGTTGATTGCAGTGGTGAGGCTCTGAATCTGGCCGAGAGCATCGTCGTACTCCGGACCAACCCAGCCGGTTGCGCCAAGACTGGTGAATGCCTGCAGGTTCGCTGCGAAGCTCTGCTCGACAGCGTCGTAGATGCGACCCGTACTCATGGCAAGATCGCGAAGCGGACCGTCCGTGGCGGACTCGACGCTGGTGTCAGCATCGATGGCCGGCAGGTCAACCACCATCGTCGGCGGATCGAGCGTGATCACCGCACCACCAAGGGCACTGGCAATGAAGGTGCAGGCCTGAGTGATGATGTCGCTCATCTGCTGCATGTTCTGCGAGCAGGTGTTCGCGAACTCGACCGCGTTCGAGGTGCACTTCGTCTTGAAAGCAAGAGCGTTGGCACCCTTGTAGGCGACAACAGCGGTCTCACCGACGAGGTTCAGCAGGCCGGCTTCAATCTGGTTGAACAGGGCAATGCCGGTGTTGCTGTAGTTCTGGATCTGCGCCCGGTCGGTTTGCTTGGTGATGGACATGGGATTCCTCCTGTGCTGCCCCGGCGGGTGCCGCAGGCGGTTGGTGTTGTAAGCACCGTAAAGAGGACAGGTATGAGCATGTAAGGGGGAGCACTCCCCTGTGTCTCTTGTTCCGGGCTCCGCCCGGAAGCGTTGGCACGCAGCACCCGCATCACTGTTCCAGGCTTCGTGGGATCTTGTGCCGGGCTCCGCCCGGAAGCGTTGGCACGCAGCACCCAACCGGCGGTCTGGCTTCGCCGAGTCGGTTGGTGTCTATTCAGTGACCGTGAAGAAGCCGACGGCGGCGATGCCAACATCGTCGCTGACCTCAACGCGATATCGGCCCGTGTCCAGCTGGGTGCCGAGTTTCAGTCGCCAGTCGACCACGTCGCCGTCGGCATTGAGCTCAGCGTTCGTGCCGTAGGCATCAGGCGCAAAACCATTCAAGTCATTGCCCGTTGGATCCGTGACCTGCAGCGTCACGTCGGACCCATCCGCAAGCCCCACAACCCGAAGGCGAACCGTGCACGACGTGACGGCGCACGTGTCAGGGAACACCTCGACCCAGATGGACGCCAGCTGGGCGCAGATCGGCTCCGACTCGTTCGATACTCGAGAGCCCCGCAATGCCACAATCCGCACACACGGTTGTTCGTTGTCTGCGATGCCGGTCAGGAGATGTTCCGTCTCAACGGTCGTGGCAACAGGCGCGTCGATGTCAGATCGCCGAACCTCGTAGGTGACCGACGGATCCCCGGCATCAAGGGACTCCCAGCGCACCAGTACCTCGCCGGCGGCAGGGCGCTCGAGGACAACGGCGGAAGGGACTTCGGGAGCACGGATTGGGTCGACGGCTGCAGCCGCCACAGGTGTCGGATCAGGGGCAGCAGTCTCAGCGTCTCCCGCGTCGCCCAAAGCAAACAGTACGCCGCCAACCACAAGCAGCGCGAGCACGGGCAGCACCACGGCCATCCATCGACGCGGCTTCCCGACCGTCGCATCCGGCACAGCGGTCGCGCCTTCTTCGGCCCCGTTGCCTCTTGCGGCGTCTGACGATCGTCTGGCCCCTTCGAAGTCCCGACGAAGGACTGTTCCATCCGTGGGGTCGTTTCTGCCATCGACCCAGTCAGTTCCTCTGCCAGCTGCGGCTTCATCGGACACGGGTGTCGCGGCAGCCTTCGACCCCTCGGCGCCCTCACGGCCAGACGATGTCTTTGAACGCAGCGTGGTATCCAGGCGTGCCCGGGCCTCGCTCAGGGCACCGGCAAAGTCCTGCGCCGTCGGGTGGCGGTCGGCAGGGTCCTTGCTCAGCGCCCGCAAGATGACTGCGTCGATCCCGGCAGGCACACCCCAGGTGGTGAGCGACTCTGGCTCTTCAAGTAGTACCCGTCGAGCGAGTTCGCCCGGACGCAGTTTCGTCCCCGGCGTGGCAAACGGGCGCTGACCAGCCGCAGCGGTATAGAGCGTGGCGGCCAGCGAGTACACGTCGGACTGAACCGTGGCCATGTCTCCTTCGATGACCTCGGGGGCCGCATAGTGCAGGGTGAATCCGCTGGCATCCCCTGTCTGGGCACGATCGTCATCGAAAGCCGAAATACCGAAGTCACTGAGCGCAGGTTGACCGAAGTCAGAGATGAGAATGTTCTGCGGCTTGATATCGCGATGCAACACGCCGACATCGTGGGACGCCTGCAGTGCCGAGGCGATCGCAAAACCGACGTCCACCACATCGTCGGGCGGCAGTGCTCCGCTGTGCTGTATTCGTTCGGCAATGGTCCCGCCTGAACAGAGTTCCATCACGATGCATGGTTGACCGTGATCAGTGAAGGCCGTGTCATAGACCGTGACGATGTTCGGGTGCGTGGACACGCGACCCATCACCTGCGTTTCACGAGCAAACGCCCGCCGATTCTCCTCATCGTTGACCCCAAAATTCAGGACCTTGATAGCGACCTGGCGTCGAAACTTCTGCTGCGTCGCTTCAAAAACCCGACTGAACCCGCCTTTACCTATCGATTTGAGTCCCTCGTAGCCGGGGATTGATGGTACATCCATGGACATAATTCGGGCTGGTGGCTTGGGTTTGCAACAGATTGTTGCGTGAAGCGGCGACCTTGGGACGCAAGGGGGACTGGTCCCCATTTCCCTGAAGGTGTACAGAGACTATCGTCAAACGTCTATGAGGGGCTCGGAAACCGCAGTGGACAGCCGTCGCAGGCGATCAGCGTTCGGCATGGTCGTCGCCGTCACCATTGCCGTGGTCGCTCTTGTCCTGTTCGCTACCCGCGCCGAGGGCCGGGAAGTCTCCCGAGCCACCTCCAACGACGGCGGTGCATGGCTCATCAACCGAGAACTCAATGTGGTCGGACACAAAAACCGTTCAGCCGGTGAGCTTTCGCTGTCCATGCGCGTCACCGACAGCTCGGCGGCAGAAGTGCACCAGGCTCAGGATGTTGTCGTAGTCCACGATCCCGACACGCAGACGCTGATTGAGGTCGACGTCCGCGGCACGTTCGCCGAGGACCTGCAACCGACCGACCTCCCCGAAGGGGCTCTGGTTTCGGCCATCGACGGTGCCATCCTCATCACCCGCGCAAGTGCACCCGGGACGCTGTGGCACTTCGCAATAGTCGACGTTGGACGGCTGAAGACACTCGACGGCGAGCGGACCCTGTTCACATCAACGGGACCCATCACGGTGGAGGCGACGCCAGGCGGTCTCATCGCTGTGCTTGATCACGACACGAACGAGCTGACATGGTTCGATGACGAAGGCGCCCTCGGCGTTCCAACATCACTCGGCACCTCCCGAACAGTGACATCCTTGACGATTGTCGAGGAACGGGCCGTTGCGCTGCTCGATAGCGGTGACCTGGTCGTCGTGGAGCCGCCGGCAGACACCGAAGCTGCCAATCAGGTACGCACCGTCTCATGGGTCGACACGTGGGAAGACGCACGCTCTCCTATCAGCCCTTCTGGACTGCAACAGGTTGCGGTCACCGGTGACAGGGTGAGCGGAATCAGCGATGACGGTCGGGTCTACTCAATCTCGCTCATCGACTTGTCCGTAACCGAACTCGACGCCATGGCTGGGTCAGCTCCACTGCGTCCAATCGACCATGACGGCTGCATCCACACGGTCACAACCGCTCCCGCTCAATACGGGATCCAATGCCCGGGCGCTGCGGTATCTGACTTGGAACTCGAAAACCTCGACGGAGCGGGCGAAGAGCTGCGTTTGCGTCTGGTGAACGGATGGGTGTGGATCAACGACCTCGACGATGGCGGCGCGTGGACCCGGGGTTCGGACAATCTCCTCAAGGTCGATGACTGGGGCCGAGCGCAGGAACGACTGGCCGAGACAAACCCCGACGATGACGGGGCCTCCGGCGCAGTGGTGGCAAGCAACGAACTTCTCATTGAGGATCCCGACGGTGTCGGCGACGTCAGCGACAGTGACTCTTACGACCCAACCGAACTCAATGTGCTTCCGCAGCCCGAAGATGATCAGGCCCGTACCCGCAGCAACCAGGTCATGGTGGTGCCGGTTCTCGCCAACGACGTCGATCTCAACAACGACATTCTGCTCATTGACCGCATCGAAATGCTCGACGAGAACGCGACCGCCACTCTCACCCCGCGACGCAACGGCGTGCAGGTTCGACCGGCTCTCGGCTTCGTTGGTCAGACCACGTTCCGCTACTGGGTGTCAGACGGACGCGGCGACCCGGTCTCAGCGCTTGCGACGGTCACTGTTGTCGGCGATGACGCAGTCACAAACCAACCACCAGAACCGGTGACCGACGTCGTAGCGACTGCCCCGGGCAACCGGACCACCATCGATGTGCTGCTCAATGACGTCGATCCCGATGGCGACGCCCTCGTTCTGCGGTCCATCAGATCCGATTCCGGCACCATCGTGTTCGACCCATCCGGCCAGGTGACCTTCACGCCAGACACCACCACAACCGCCGGATGGATTGAACTGCCCTACACCGTGCGCGACGAGTTCGGGGCTGATGCCACCGGCACGCTGCGCGTCGAGATCCGCGACCTCGGCGCCAACCAGGAGCCCGATGCCCGCAACGACTTTCACGTCACGGTCCCCAACCGCCCGGTGACGCTGAACCTTCTCGAGAACGACACCGACCCTGACGGCGACGCACTGATTCTCGGCAGTCGCCCCAAGCTGCTCAGCCCAGAAGGCGCCGAGGTCGAAACCACCACGAGCGGTGACGGCGAGTTCGTGTTCTCTGCCCCAGAGGAAGGCACGTACCTCTTCTCCTATACCATCACCGACTCTGCAGAGAGCGGCAGCGAACGTGACACCGCCCGCATTCGTATCGATGTGATCGCATCGGATGAGAACCGGCAGCCGGTCGCCGTGCGCGACGACATCGTGATTCCCATTGGCCAGACCCGCATCGTGTACGTGCTGGACAACGATGGCGATGCTGATGGTGACATCGTCGGCATCACGGACTGGTCACCTGTGGAGGGTCTGATCGTTGACGAGTTTGTCGATGACAGCGGGCACATCGGGTTCCGGGTCACCGCACTTGCGGACGGCCCTTCCCGACGCACATTCAACTACACCATCTCCGACGGAGAGGCCGAGCCGATCACCGCATCCGTGGTCGTTGCGACAACAGCCGAAACGCCTCGTGATCAGCCGCCGACCGGAGAGGACGACTTCATTGAGGCGCGAGCAGGGGCGACCATTATGGGGCTGAACGTCCTGGCCAACGATTTCGACCCAGAACGTGGCTATCTTCTCATCGTCGATGCCGGTGATCCAGCGGACGCTGAAGTCACCATCGCTGCCGATGGTCAATCGCTCAACGTAAAGATCGCCGCCGACGCAATTTCGAGTTTCGACATTCCGTATTCCATCGAGGACGCGGGAGGCAACCGGGCCTCAGCGATTCTGCGGGTGCAGTTGCTCAACGCCGAGTCCGTCAACCGACCGCCGACCGTTCGTGCCGACGCAAGCCGCACAAGTTTTGAGACTCCAGTCTCCATCCCTGCGCTTGCCAACGACACAGATCCCGATGGTGACACGATCCTGCTCGAAGGGATCATTCAGCAACCTGCATCCGGAACGGCCGAGATTGACCCTGTCACCCGCTCGGTGATCTACCGACCCGACCCCGGTTTCTCGGGAACCGACCAGATCCGATATTCCGTTGTGGACTCGCTTGGCGCTCGTGCCATCGGCGACATCCTCGTGGGCGTCATGCAGGAACAGGTGCCGAATCTCGCACCGGTTGCGAACAATGACTCCTACCAGATTACGGCCGGTTCGGGAGCTGCGGTTCTCGACGTCACCCGAAACGATTTTGATCCGGAGTCAGATCCGCTACGAGCCATCGGTGCCACCAATCCAAACATTGGGGATGTCGAACTGGACACCGCCGGCACCCTGACGTTCACTGCGCCCGAGACCGTGTCAGGTCCGACGATCGCCACGTTCACGTACACACTTTCTGATGGCAACGGGAACACCGACGACGCTGTGGTCACGGTGACGGTCAACCCATTCGTGGTACCAACCCCCACCCCAACTCCAACGCCCGTGCCGACAGTGCCCGCCGTGCCAGAGAATCCTGAAACGGCGGCCGAAGCGACACTGGTCCCCACGGCCACACCGACGGAGATCCCCTCCCCCACGCCATCACCTGAGGACACATCGGCAGCTGCGAACGAGCCAGCCGCCACGCCGACTGCCACGCCGACAACAACCCCGGCCCCGACAGCCACACCCACACCGGCCCCAACCGCGACTCCGACGGCGACGTCCACTCCCCCACCTCCAACCGCCACGCCGATCCCCGTCGCCACCGAGATCCCGACGGAGATTCCCACCGTGGTCCCGACGGCGATTCCCACGGAGATTCCGATCCTGACGCCTGAGCCAACCGAAGTCCCGACTGAGCTCCCCACCGCGACACCAACGCCAACAGCCACGGCGACGCCAGTACCAACCGAGGTTGTGCCACTCGAGCCGCCAACCGTGGAGAACAAGGAAGTCGGCCCGTTCACCCGGGGTTCACAGGTGACCGTTGATGTGCTGGTCAACGCCGTCGATCCTGATGGCGACGACGCGGAGCTGAGAGTCACGAACGTGACCGGTGCGGCAACGATCTCCGGGCGCAATGTGGTGCTCACTGCACCGGCAGAAACCGGCACGTACACGTACACCGTCACCGACGAAGACGATCTGACAGCCTCTGGACAGATCACGGTCTTTGTCACCGCCAACGAAGCTCCGGTGCTTGAACCGTTGACCGTGACGACTGCCTACGAGACGCCCATCACCATCGATCTCGCCCCTCAGGCCAGCGACCCGGACGGAGACGTGTTGTTCTTTGTCTGCTGCGACAACGAACGTGGCGGCGGGCCAGGCGACATCAACGCCTCACCCGGACAGCTGAGCCTGGTCTTCACTCCCAACGACGGGTTCTTCGGGACAGCCGGCTTCGCGTATACCGTCGATGACCAGTTCGGCCATCAGATCTCGAGCACGGTGTCGATCATCATCGAGCCACCTCTGAACCAACCGCCGACGGCAGTGCAGGACACCGCTCAGGTTCCTCAGGACGACTCCGTCACCGTCGATCTCGCCGCTCTGACCAACGATCCGGACGGCGACACGCTCACGTTCAGCATCACGAATCAGACCGGTATCACGGTCAGCCTCAACGGTGCCATTGCCACCGTTTCAGCCGACCGCAATGCAACCATCGGCGCGGGCGCTTCGTTTGCCTACGAAGTCAGCGATGGTGAGTTGAGAGCGACGTCAACTGTGGATGTGACGGTTACGGATCGAGCGAATGTGGCACCGATCGCGGGCGACAGCACGCAGACACTGGCCGCCGGATCTTCTGCAACGGTCGACCTGACAGCGCTCTCGAATGACCCGGATGTTGGCGATCAGATCACCCACGTGCTGGTGAGCGGCACGACCGCAGACGTGAGCGCCACATTGTCCGGGTCTCAGCTGACCATTTCGGCTCCTGTCACTGCCGAAGGTGCAACGGCGCAGCTCGTCTGGTCAGCAACCGATCTGCGCAGTGAATCTGACACCGGCACGATCTCGGTGACCGTCGAGGGGCCAAGCCAGCCACCGCCCCAGGCGAACCCGGACACCGCCACCACCCAACCCGGCTCGGCAATCACCATTGCGGTACTGGACAACGACGTAGAGTTCCTCGGCGGCAACCTCGCCGTGGTCGAGGCCACGGCTGGCGATGGAACAGCCAGCCCCGCCGCCGACGGCCAAGGCGTCGTCTTCAATCCTGGCGAGTTCATTGGTCAGACGACCGTGACCTACCGCATCAACGACGTCGCCGGACGCGACGCATCTTCGACGATCACCATCGAGACCGTTGACCGACCGAGCACCCCATCGCCACCCGGAGCATCTGCAACCGCCGGCCAGGCGACAATCACGTGGACCGCTCCATCGTTCAACGGATCACCGGCCGTGGGATACATCCTCACCCATAACGGCGGTGGCAGGGTCGAGCTCGGCCTCGTCAACAACCACGTCTGGACCGGGCTCACGAACGGTCAGACCTACACCTTCTCCGTCACTGCGATCAACGAGATTGGCGAATCTGACCCGAGCAGCCCGTCGCTGGCCGTTACCCCAGACCTCAAACCGGAGCCGCCGTCAGCCCCCCTGGTGACCTTCCTTGACGGGGCGCTGCAGGTGACCTGGAACGCGCCAACCCCCAATGGCGGCAGTCCCGTCCTGGACTACGAGCTCAGCATCGAAGGTTCCCAATCCGGCGTGGTGACGGTTGGCCTCGGGGCATCACACACCTGGACCGGACTTACCAACGGCGAGCAGTACCAGTTCCGAGTCCGAGCGCGTAACGCAGCGGGGCTCGGCAATCCTTCACCGGCGTCTGCGCCGGAGAACCCTGAACGCCCGCCGGCTGCGCCTCAGATTGGCACAACGGTCCGTGGCGACACGGCACTTCAGGTCAACTGGACTCGACCGTCCAACGACGGCGGCGGCGAGATCGAGGAGTACCGCATCGTCATGGATGGAAACGCTTCGTTGAACAACACCGTCGCCGGAGCGAACACCAATACCTACAACTGGTCGTCACTGACGAACGGTACGACTCGAACCTTCCAGGTTCAGGCCCGAAACCGGGCCGGGTGGGGCCCGCTGTCAGCTTCTTCCATCGCCGTCAAGCCATGCGGCAGGCCATCCTCGCCGGGGCAACCAACATTTGTTCGCGGAGATGGCGAGGTGCAGCTCACGTGGGCAGCGTCGGACGGCAACGGTTGCGACCTCGGCCGGTATTTCCTCTCGACTGCTTCGCAAGCCACACAGTTCTCCAGCACGAACTCTCATACCTTCACTGGACTCACCAACGGGCAGGGGTATCGGTTCCAGGTGTGGGCCAGCAACATCGTGGGCGAGAGCGACTCAAGCCCGGCGTCGTTTCTTGTGACCCCGGCCGGCCCGGCCCAGTGCGGCGGAATGTCCCTGACAGCCACCGCGAATGGCGTTGGCCAGATCGCTCTGTCGTGGACAAATGCGATCGCAAATGGCGACGGACCCGTCATCTACCAGCGTTCCATCTGGGGTGCAGCATGGCAGAACATGGGCACAGGTAACAGTTGGACACTGACTGGGTTGTCGGAAGCCGCTGACACCGAAATCAGCATCCGTGCGCTCAACTCGGTTGGCGCTTCGCCAACCTGTTCCACCGTTTCGGAAGAAGTGTGGGAACGACCCTGGATCCCTTCGCTCACGATCGGAGGCGGCGACAACAGCGGTCTGTTGTTCACCTCGTATCAGACGTGGAACACCGACGGACCCGGCCTCACCAGTTCCACGCTACGCCTCTTCGGGTGCAACGGATCGTGCAACGAGACCCACACCCTCAGCACATCCTCAGCGACGGCCACGACCGTCCTCACACTCGATCCGAACATCGTCTACACCGCGGATGTCAGAGTCTGCAATGTGGTCGGGTGCCGAACCTCGCAGCGATCGGGCAACTTCAACTGGAACCCGCCGGCCGGCAATCTGAGCATCGGCATCGGCACACCTTCGACCGGGCCGTGCTGGAGCGGAACCACCCAGGGCTGCTTCAACATCCAGATCAACCTGTCTGGCTGGACCGGCTCGCAGATTGTGCGCTGCTTCTCGACCATGAACGGCGCACCCGAAGTCGAGTTCCGGTCCTTCACCGCCAGCAACGGCACCCACAACGAGTGCTCGTACACCATGGCGGGCCGCTGGGTCCGGGTCACCGTCGGCGGAGCGGCCGGCGATCCGAGCTCGGGGCAGGCGAACGTGAGATGCGGGCAGTGGCCAACCACCAACGCCAATGAGCCGGCGTGGAACTGCTGATGATGCGGGCCAAGACGCTGACCCATCGCCTCATCACGATCCGCATCACCGGCACCGGCACGCAACCGGCATGACCCCTTGATTGACAGACACAGAACTGAATCGACCATGACCGACATGAGTACCGACCAACCAAAGGCAACTTCTTCCTCTGCGACGCAGGAGGAGGCCGAGTGGTTTCGCACCTGGTTCAACCAGATCCTTCAGAACGTGGAGCTGGTCATGAAAGGCAAGACCAACCAGGTTGCGCTCGTGCTGTCGTGCATCTTCGCAGAAGGTCACCTTCTTCTCGAAGACGTTCCGGGCACCGGAAAGACCACACTGGCGAAAGCGCTGGCGGCGTCGATTCGCGGTGGATGGAGTCGCATCCAGTTCACACCCGACCTGCTCCCGTCCGACGTGACCGGCGGCATGGTTTATGACCAGAAGGCCGGCGAGTTCCAGCCACACTTCGGCCCCATCTTCTCCAACATCGTGTTGGCCGATGAGATCAACCGTGCGTCCCCGAAGACCCAATCGGCTTTGCTTGAGGTCATGGAAGAACGTCAGGTGACTTTCGGCAATGCAACAACCGCCGTCCCCCGACCCTTCGTGGTGATCGCCACTCAGAACCCGGTTGAACAACAGGGCACGTATCGTCTGCCCGAAGCACAGCTGGACCGCTTCCTCATGCGTACCTCGCTCGGCTACGCCAGTTCAGCCAGCACACTCGACATCCTGCGCAACACGGCCGCTGGCGTTCGGCCTGAAGACATCGAACCCGTCGTGTCCACCACCGACGTCCGCAAAATGATCTCGGTGGTCGATTCGATTCACGTCAATGATGCGCTCCTGCAATACATCGTGCGTCTCGTGGAAGCCACCCGTACTCTGCCCGAGGTTCAGCTCGGAGCATCGCCTCGCGGAGCGATTGCCATGATGAAGGCATCCAAGGCGGTCGCGGCTGCTCGGGCGCGGGTGTTCGTGGATATCGACGACATCAAGCTCGTTGCGAACGAGGTACTTGCTCACCGTCTTTTGCTCACCCCCGAGTCTGAGTTCAAAGGCGTACGCACATCGGACCTGGTGGACAAGGTGCTGGACACCGTCGAACTTCCGGACATGGGTCGGACCTGATTCTTCATGAGTGCTGACTCTTTGCGACGTGCCGTCGATCGCATCCCATTGACCCCAGCCGGTCTCGTGGTTGTGGTCATTGGCGTGTTGAGTTTTCTGGCCGCACTTGTTGTTGGTTGGCTTGAGTTGTTTGTCGTCGCAGCCGGGTGTCTTGTCGCGCTATTGCTCTCGCTGCCGTTCGTGATTGGACGGTCGAAGCTGCAGTTGACGCGCACGTTGATACCGGAACGAGTCACCGCCGGCGAACGCGCACGGGCATCGTTGCTGGCGCTCAACACATCGTCGGTTCCTTTGACCCGTCGCCAAATTCTCGACGTGGTCGAGGCGCGTGGCGAAGCCCGACCAGAACTTCTCGAACTCCCCACGCTGCTTCCGGGCGCGAAACACGTCCAGTCCTACCCATTGCCCGCAGCGCGGCGCGGCACGGTGACCGTTGGCCCGGCTCGAATCACGAAGTCCGATCCGTTCGGGCTGATGCAGCGGGATGTGGGCCAGACCGGCGTCGACACGCTGTGGGTTCAACCACGGGTCGTTCCGTGCGCTGCATTCGCAGCCGGTATCGCGAAGGACGTTGAAGGTCCGACATTCGACACGTCACCGGCCGGCGATGTCGCGTTCCACGCGCTGCGCCCCTACCAACTCGGCGACGATGCTCGCCATGTGCACTGGATGGCGACCGCACGCACCGGCAACATGATGGTCCGTCACTACGTCGACAACCGTCAGCCCTATCTCAGTGTCATACTCGACCCGGCGCGTTCCAGTTGGAACACCGGTGGCGACCCAGAGGCTGCGTTCGATATCGGTGTGGAGGTTGCGGCGTCGCTTGCTGTCTCCGCCATGCACGAGCGTCGCCCCGTGAGTCTGCACGACGGCGACTCCTCCATCGTGGGCCGTCACCACCCGGCCACACCTCAGGACGTTCTGGATGCGCTCACCACGGTGACATTGCGCGATGACTTCGATGTGGTGGCCGCCGCCCCACGCCTCATCGCCGCAGAACGCGAGACCAGCGTCACCGCCATTGTGACAGGGCCCCGACCCATGGACGACTTTCTGATTCCAATCAGCGTGCTTCGTCGCTCCAGCCACGTCGTGCTCATTCGGGTGGTCTCTGAAGGCGACGAGGGCAGCTCGACACTGGGCGGTGCCCGCGTGCTCAACATCTCTTCGTTGGACAGTTTCGTCGCACTCAGTTCAGTGGTGACCAGCCGATGACCACGCCCATCTCTGACGGCACCCCCGGCACCTCGTCCACGCCATCGCGTTCGGGGCGTGCACCCGCCACAATTCTGACGCGCTCGTTCCATCCTGGCAGCGTCGTCCCGGTCCTGATCGTGATGGCGTTGGCCACCATCTCCACGTTGGCTTTCGGCACGGTCTTTGCGTCGTGGTCTTTCCTGATTCCGGCGGCGATTGGTGCAATCACCGGCGGCGCCATCACGCTCACCGCACAACACTTCCAACTTCTGTTCGGCGAAGTGTTGGCGCTCAGCCTCATCGTTCCGCTTCTGGTGGGTCCGCTCGTTTCAGCAGGCATGTCCTTCTTCCCAGGTGTGGTGTTCGGGTGGGTGGACCTGCTGTCGGCCACCCCACCCGTCACGCTCACCAACGAACTGCGGGCGCTTCCGTTCGCGGCCGCCTTCGCTGCCAGCGTTGTGGGTGGAGAGTTTCTGCGCCCGTCGAGGCAGTCCGGTCTGGCGGTGCTCGGCCCAATCATGGGGCTGGTGCTCACAGCTCTGTTCACCACCGGCAACGACACCATCCACCTCATCGTCGGCTTGTCGATCGTGGCAGGTTTGTTGCTGTTGACCTGGGCGCAGCGCTTTGACGTCCAGCGAAACCTCGGCGAACGTGAGTACCTCGATGGCACAGACTCATTCGCAGAGGCCGCCTTCGAGGCCAACGCGCACGATGAGGTTCAAGCCCGAGTCGCTGGCGCACCGGGCCGGGGACTGTTGGTTGGATTGGCTGTCCTTATCCCTGCAGTTCTGCTTGCTCCGCTGCTCGGACCTCGCCTCCCCTTCGCCGAGGCGGCCGAGGATCGCCTTGACCTGCGCGAGTTGCAGACGCCTCCGTGGGACCCGCTCACACTGCCGAGTCCGTTGGTGGAACACAAGGCGTCGCTGGTCAGCGCCGAGCGCGTCGGCGACGAACAGCCACTGTTCACTCTGGGCGCCAACGGCAACGACCCTGCAACGAACCCGACCCGCATCCGCGGCGCTGCGCTCATTGGCTACGACGGCGTGTTCTGGAGCGTGGCAGAGCCGGATACCGAAGCTGACTTTGTGCCCGTCGATGCTGAACTACCCGAGCTGATTCGCACCGTTGGCGCCGATGGAGATCTCCAGACAACGCCGGTTCCACCAGCGTCGTCGATCGACACGATGACTGTCACGGCGGTGGCGCCGATGGGTAACTGGGTGCCGGTCCCGGGGGTACCTACCCGAATTGATTTCAATGAGCCCACGGACCTTCGAATGAGCTTGTCCACCGGAACCCTTGGCGTACCGACCGAACTGCAGGCGGGCCAGAGCTTCGCCGTGTCGTTCGCTCCGTGGCCCGTCATCGAAGACGAAGATCTGGCAGAGGTGCTGTTTCCTTCCGATGGCCGCCTGGCAGTTCCTGAACTCCTACCCCCCACCATCGTGACGCGCTCCGCCGACTTCACGACCGGGTTCGGCCAGCGCAGCGGCGCCCGGGTCATCGCCATTCGCGACCAGCTGCGCAACGGCTCGTACAACGAGGACACCGCACCCGGCCACTCCTACGGTCCGCTGGCTGAGATGCTCAGAGCGGTTAGCGTGGACGGTTCAGACCCGGAGAACCCGGTGTACCAGATGCGCGGTGTGCAGGGGAACGAAGAGCAGTACGCAGCGGTCGCTGCGCTGCTTGTGCGTCTTTCGGACATCCCTGTGCGCGTAGCGACCGGCTGGAAGATTGACGCAGAGCGCTGGGACGGACGTGACGAGGTCACCATCCTGCGATCTGATGTCAGTGCGTGGATCGAGGTTCAGGTTGACGGCGTCGGCTGGATTCCGGTTGATGTCACGCCGGATCGCGCTCAGGAACCGGTCGACGTTGAAACGGGCACCGAGGAGGTTGGCGTGCCCGTGGCCGATCCACCCAAGGAGCCGCCGCCGCCCGACGATGCGGAACGCCCCGAGATCAGTGACGCCGAGCCCACTCCGGAACCGGAACCGACACCTGAACCGGAGGAGACACTTCGGGTCCGAGCCGTCCCGGTACGAACGGTTGTTGGGGTGTCCCTTCTGGTGCCGCTTGTGTTGCTGGTGCTCGCCTGTTTTGCGGTCGTGGCCGCAAAGCGGATTCGCCGCTCACGTCGACGCAAAGCCCAGTCACCACGCGCTCAGATCGCCGGTGCTTGGACCGAGTTGCTCGATCGGGTGGAGGAAGCAGGAGAACCGCTACCCAGGCGACCGACGCCGAGGGAAACCGCCCTTGCTCTCGAGTCCTCAGCTGCCTTCGGCGACCGGGAGACGACCGATCGGTTGCGTCGCCTGGCAGACAAAGTGACAGCTTCAGCGTTTCACCCTGACGGCCCGAACGACACCGGTGCTGCGGCTGCATGGGAAGACTACGACGCGCTGGTTGCGCACATGCGAGAAACCTCCGCTGTGGGCGATCGCGTGCGTCGCTTGGTTGACCCTCGCCCTCTCATGGGTGAACAATTGAGCGCGGCTGGCGCCCACGCCGGCCCGAGTTCGGGAGGGAACGGCCATGAATGAGGACGCCCCCGTCGATGATTTGTCCGACGACGTGACGATGGCCGCGGACCCGGACCTGGTGGATCAGATTCGGCGCAAAGCAGCGAAGCTGCGCAAAGCCGAGCCGGCGACCGAGCGCCGCGTGGCAACGCATACCGCTGATGACAAAGCGATTCATCCTGGCGACGACCTTGAGGACGACATCACTGTTCCGGCCGCCGCGAAGGCACGGGTTCAACGAAGCGAGACTGCGGAGCGCACGGCTCTCCTCCGCCAGCAGGCACCCAGGTCTGGGCCCAATGACCCAACCGCGATCACCACTTCCCCAGTCGCCGACGATGACGTCAGCCTCATTGAGGAACGTCCGGCCCCTGCAGTTGCACCGGAGCGAGCCTGGGAACCACCGAGCCGATTCGAGACCGCGAATACCCCATCCACTCCGGCACCGAGGTCGTCCACCGCCACCTTCGCACTGATTCTTCTTGGCGCGATCATCCTCACCGCGACGCTGACGGCGTTGGTCATCCTGTACCTGACGGATCCGACATGACAGACCTCCTGGACGAAGACACAACCTCGGGGACTCCCGCTGCGCTGCTTGGACGTGACATCGATGCGGTGCCGCGTGCTGCGAGTTGGGCTGCTGCAACCACGCAGGGCATGAATCGAGCCAACAATCAGGATGCTTTCGCGCAACTCGGCTCGGTCTTCGCTGTTGCTGATGGCATGGGCGGATTGGCTGATGGACGCCGGGCAGCCGAACTGGCTGTCTCGGCAGTCGTGCATGGTTGGCAGCACTTCGCCACCGCAACCGACGTGCGCAATCTCTTTCTTTCCATCAATCATCAGGTGCTCGGTCTGGCCGAGATGGCCGGTGAGCGCGTTGGAACCACGCTGGTCTCTGCGCACGTAGAGGCGGGGCGCGTCACCATCGCCAGCGTTGGCGATTCTCGTGCCTACCGATTTCGTCGAGGGGCGCTTGAACTGTTGACCCGTGATCACAATCTGCGGGGCGAGCTTCTCAGCGCAGGCATCAGCCCATCGGCCGAAGAGGTGAAGGGACCCCTTCGGTCACTGACGTCGTACCTCGGCCAGGAACCGGAGGGTCTGCAGATCGATGTGCGTTCTGTCGGGATAGTGCGCGGCGACCGTCTGCTGCTGTGTTCAGATGGCGTACACGGCGCGTTCAGCCATGGCGACCTGACTCGGATTGTCTCGAAGGGGACGCCACATGAGTGCACGCAACAACTCGCTTCAGCCAACAAGGCGCCAGGTAACGATGACGCCACCGCCGTCGTGGTGGACATCTCAACCCCGGAGGACATCTGGAAATGACAGACCCCACGAACGCTCTTCGTGTTGTCCCCGGCGAGGGTCGCCTGGCTCGACGCCACAACGCAGTGCTCTTCTCCCCTGACGCTGTTGGCGCCGCGCCCCTGATTGCCGCCTTCGACGCCGCCGCCCACGACAGCGAAGCTGCCACCTCCGTGCAGGCGCTGGTAGTCGAGCAGGGTTTCGAAACGCCACCGTTCGCAGTTGTGACCTGGGGATCCGACGTGCACCTTGTGGTGTTTGGGGCAGTGGAAGTTGTGACGTCCTTGATGACTGCACCGATGCTCTCCGGCGCCGGGTCACAAACCTGGGTGGAACACCGCGTCCCCAACATCGCCTCGCATGTGCCGATTGTGATCGCCGTTGCCGCAAATGCAGACGACGACAGCGACCTTCGCCTCGGCGTGACACAGGCCGGAGGGTTTGAGCTGCATCTTCTTGACTCCGCTGCCGATGCAGGTGGGGCCGCTACCTCAGGCGCGACGGCTGCGCCAGTAGCGCCCGCTGCTGCCGCTGTCCCTGCCATAGTCGCTGGTTCTTCACTGGCCGCTGGTTCTTCACTGGCCGCTGGTTCTTCAGTGGTTGCGGCTGCTTCGGCGGTTGCGGCTGCTTCGGCTTCCGTTGAAGACGCAGATCTTGCACTCGACAACGCGGACGACGAGCCAACGTTGCCCGATCCCCGAGCTTCGGGCACGCAGCACCAGCCCTCGTCATCAGACCACTTGGTCGAGGCGGCGATGTGCACAGCCGGCCACTCCAATCCGCCGCTTGTGCAGCGATGCCGGGTATGCGGACTCTCTGTCGACTCCGGGTGCGAGCCGTCGTTCATCAGCCAGCCATCACTTGGCCAACTTACGTTCGCCGACGGATCTGTTGTCGACGTGGACCAGTCCATGCTGATCGGTCGCAAGCCTTCAGGGGCCCACGCCGACGAGCGAGTCATCTCCGTGGCGGGCGACGATGTCTCCCGAAACCACGTTCGCATCGCCGTGCGCGACTGGGACGTGTTCATCACGGATCTCGCATCTCGCAACGGCACGTATGTCCGAGCGTCGGCCGAACGGTCGCCGGTGCAACTGGACCCGGGCGTGCAACAGCTCCTCGAACCGTCCTCCACTGTGCACCTCGGTTCCGCCGACGCTGCCTTCCGCTTCGAACAGAGCTGGTAGCGCCCGGCTCCAAGTCACAGCGGAAGAAAGCCAAGCCCAGGAGCACGGGCGTCAACGCTGCTACTCACTGGGGCTCGGAAGCACGGGACGACGACCGGCCGCGAGGTTTACAGCCCGTTCTTCCAGAGCGTCACGCCATTCAGGGGGCACAACGGCGAAGCGTTTCTCATCGACTGCATGCAGCGCTTCGAGTGCCACGTCGTGAGGGTCTTCGCCACTATTGGACATTGCTGTCTTCACCAGCGCCGGACAGAGAACGGTCACGTGAATGTTGGAATCGGCAAGTTCGAGGGCAGCCTGCTCGGCCACGGCCAGCACCGCATGCTTCGATGCCGCATACGGGCCACCTCCCGGCCAGGTCGCCGCGCCAGCGAGCGACGCGGTGATGATAATCTGGCTCGGTGACCCTCTTTCCAGCATGAGTGGGACGAACGCGCGAAGCCCGTTGACCACACCGAGCAGGTTGACTCCCAGGACTCGGTTCCATTCGGCTGGCGATGCTTCCCACGCAGCACCAGTCAACGGTCCCACAACACCGGCGTTGAGACACAGCAGATCGACCGAGCCGATTGAGATGGCAGCCTTCTCCATGAGCGCTGAGTCAGCGACATCGCCGAGGATTGGGAGAGCTCCATCGAGTTCTTCGGCGACAGCAGCGACCGCCTCTTCATCGATGTCGAGCAGATGAACCCGATACCCCCGGTGAGACAGTTCGACAGCAAGGGCCCGACCAATGCCGCTTCCGGCACCAGTGATCAGCGCTGTTCTGGGTTTGGTCGACGCTGCCATTGGATCGATCGTAATAACGCAAAGGTCTCACCACCCGCAACGTCGCCGACCTAGCTGACCCACCAACCGCCAAATCAGCCAAAGCCCCAGAACCCGACACCTGGACCCCCGAAGAACTCTCCCAATTCCTCACCCACACCTTCCACCACAAACACGGACCGCTCTTCCACGTCGCAGCCCTCACTGGACTCCGCCGAGGAGAACTATGCGGCCTCCGCTGGGAAGACGTCGACCTCGAAGCCGCCGAACTACGAGTGGTCCAAACCATCACCACACCCGACGGCCGACCGCACTTCGGCCCGCCCAAATCCAACAAGTCCAGACGCACCGTCAGCATCGACCCGGCAACCGTCGAAGGCCTCCGAGATCAGCTCGCCCGACTCGACGACATGCGTAACGCTGCAGGCGAGAACTGGACCGACAGCGGACTGGTCTTCACCAACGCGATCGGCGACCACCTCCACCCCGACAACGTCTCCCACGACTTCTCCGCCGCCGTCCACGAAATCGAAGACATCACGCGCTTCAGCATCCACGGCCTCCGCCACACCCACGCAACCCACCTACTCGCCGCTGGAGTCAACGCCAAAATCGTCGCCGACCGCCTCGGCCACCACAGCGTCGCCTTCACCCTCGACACCTACACCCACGCCATGCCCGGCCAACACGCCCAGGCTGCCGAAGCGGCGGCTTCGCTGATTCAATCGCCTAGTTGAGACGGCGAAACTACCCACGCCGCCCTCCTCTTGAGGAGTCTTGCCATACCTGTGCTCAGCTTGCGCTGTGGGGGCCTACCGCGAAACACATTGCCATGCCACGGGTCCGGATCACCGTCAACCTCTACCCACAACTCCTCGTGCTCTTCCACCACGGACCGCGGGACCGAGACGAGCGCTTGCCCTGGGTAGTCCTTGAGCACTCGGAGTGGTTCTTCATCAAGTTGGTCAACCCAACCGCAACCGACTGACATGCCGTAGTTGCTTGAGCTCAGTGAGAACGCCGACGATTGCAGGGTTATGTTCCCCTCGGCGTCCTCTTGCCAATGATCGGCTGGTACGCGGCGATAGATCAGGTCCTCGGGGTCTGCCGGTCGATCTTGCTCAGCGGTGACCGAATGATCCTTAGTTACTTCACCCACTCGCAGGTTGTGAGTATGAGTTAGCGAGCGCTGCAGCAAGGCTATCCCAATCATCGGTCGCCCTGAGGACGAACTCGCGCTCGCTGTCGTCAGTCAGAATGGCCGCCTCATAGTTGAGCGACTCATCGTCGACCTCAACCACAATCTCGACATCAGCCTTCGTGGACCACTCGGCGCCTACTCCACCGCTCGGAGTCGCATACAGGCTTGGAGGCCTGATCGATGCTCCCCCTATTTCGAAGAGGAGTTCGATCATTGCCTCAGCAGCAGGTTCAAAAACAGCTTGGCCACCATGGCCATCCCAATTCGATGGCAACTCCAGTAGTTCTTCCACACGATGAGTGATGCCGTCGGACCAAAGCTTCTCGTCCAAGGAGTCTGGAGAAACGGCAACTGTCGCTTCACGCAGTTGGACAGCAGGAAGAAGAAGGCGACTCGTCGCGGCGTGAACCACGCCGGCACAAGCTTCTACGACCCCGTCCAATCCGGATCGCGGACCTCGGTGGTGGCCGAATGGAAGGGCTGGCGTGTACGTCACTGCGCTCATTGCTGCTCCTCGTTGAACTTGTGAACCATGTCGGCGTCTAACAGCGTGGCGAAACTCTTCACGATTACTTCATGAAAGGAGTCCATCGTCGCATCTGCTTGGTCGAGGGTGCGTGCTGGCCCTCGGGCTGTCATTAGCAAAATGTAGTCACTGCCCGCTCGATCGACATCAACGTGAAGTCTTCCAGCCGGGCTGCTGGCAGACTTGCCCCCGATGAGATGGTGAGTGTGCAGGAATACATCCTCGGGAGGCGGCAGTGCTGAACTCAAGACGTTGTTGTCGACGAGGTGGAACCCTCTGATGAGAGACTCGGCATCGCTTGGTATCCGGTTTACGTATGTGACATCGCACTGCAGGATTGCCATTGAGCCCATCGCACTCTCAAGGTCAGACACAATCTGCATGAATGCGGGCTTGATGGAGTCCCACCTCGGATAGTCCTGCCCACGGCCCTCCCAATTGACGGCCAACCAATCTGGCTGGAGCTGTAGGAACATATCGGGTGCTGGCAGAGGCATTGCGAAACGGACCGAGGGTTGCGCTTCGGACACCGAAATCTTGACACGTGGGGTTACGCGTCGCGACCTCTGACGCGCTGCGAACGATTCAACCGGCGAGTCGTGCCAGGGGTGCTCTGTTATCTGAGGATCGGCGTTCAGGCTTCTCATGAAGTCAACCAGCCCAGGGATACCGAAGTCGTTCGCCCGCTTGAACTTGCAGGACAGAATGACTTTCTCTACTGGTGGTGTCAAAAAGTCTGGAAAGTCGACGGATTGCAGCGCTTCACTCAAGCTGTGCACCTTTCACTTCTGTAACAGTAGTCGTGTGGATTGCCCTATAGCTGTACCGGGTCGGCGAATGGATGAGAATCTGTTGTGACCAAGGCCCGCTTCGATCCAGCGGCGACACTCGCTCAAAACGAACAAAACCCGCACCGGGGTGCGGGTTTCGGTCAGCGCGCTTGGAGGGACTCGAACCCCCAACCTCCTGATCCGTAGTCAGGTGCTCTATCCAATTGAGCCACAAGCGCTGGTATGTATTCAGTTGTAAAAGTGGAGCTGAGCTTGATCTGGCGGAGAGGGTGGGATTTGAACCCACGAACGAGGTTACCCCCGTTACTTCCTTAGCAGGGAAGCGCCTTCAACCTGGCTCGGCCACCTCTCCTCGTGTTCATTACGAAGTGAGAAGCGTACACAGACTGGAGCCAAACTGCGAAGGAATTTGTGAGACGAAGACAATGAGCTCAACCGTCGAGGTGACGGACCAGACCATCGAGTGCCATCAGATAACTGTTGCACCCGAACCCAGCCACAACCCCAACGCAGACCGCGCTGAGCACAGACGTGTGGCGGAACGCTTCGCGCGCGTGCACATTCGAGAGGTGCGTCTCCACCACGGGCAGCTCAACGGCAGAGATCGCATCACGCAGAGCAAGGCTGTAGTGCGTGTACGCACCGGGGTTGAAGACCACGCCATCGGCCCACTCGCGGGCGTCATGCAGCGCATCGACCAGGGCACCCTCACTGTTGGATTGGACAGAGCGAATCTGCGCCCCCCGCTCCGCAGCCATGGTCTCAACCATGCCGACGACGTCGGCGAGCGTCTGGGTTCCGTAGGTCTGCGGTTCACGGGTCCCCAGCAGATTCAGGTTCGGTCCATTCAAGAGCAGAATCTGATGCGTCATGCTCAAAGATTACGCACCTTCTTGTCCACACTCGGGTTCTTTCCCGCGTCCCACAACGGGCATCTGCTCGGGCAGTGGTCGGCTGTTGTCCGGGTACGAGGCGCGGCTGGTGGGGGGAAGGGAAGAGTAGGGTCGCAGCAGTATGAGCGAGCAGACCCCGCCGGTGATGACGGCGCTGAAATCCAGCGATTCGCGTAACATCGTGTTGACCGGCTTCATGGGAGTTGGTAAGACCACGGTGGGTCGGATTCTGGCCCGCAAACTTCGGCGCGGGTTCCTCGACACCGACGCCATCATCACGCAACGCCACGGGCCAATCACCGAGATATTCGCCCGGGTTGGCGAAGATGGCTTCCGAGACATCGAACGAGGTGTGGCCGCAGAACTCGGCCGCGAGCGCGGTCTTGTAGTTGCCACCGGCGGTCGACTCATGCTGGATCCGGCGAACATCAGATCACTGAACCGGACGGGTCATGTCTTCGCTCTTACTGCCACTCCAGCCCAGGTCTGGTCGCGTGTCAACCAGGGCAGCGGCGTCGCAAAGCGACCGCTGCTCGCCGGCCCTGATCCACTGGGCACGATCACCGAACTTCTGGCCGAGCGGGGACCGCTGTACCACCTCTTTGCGCAGGTTGCGGCTGGCGTTCGCAACGCCGACAGCGTCGCAACCGAAATCATTGAGCTCTTTGAGCGCACGCCCACCACCCTTGTGTCTCCCGACGACGTAACCAGCACCATGGTCGGTATCAATCTGCTCGCTCACCTCCACGGCATCCTCGCCAACACCAACCGTCCACTCAACCCGGTTGCAACCAGCCCAGCCACGGTCGACACAGGGCACAACGTCCGGTTCGGCCCCTTGATCGGATCGCTTCCTGCAGGCACCCATGTCAGCATCGGAAATCTCGAAAGCTGGCGGGCCACATCCTCCAAGCATCGCGACACCACTCGCCTCACGGTCCACTGCGTGACAGATGACGAGTCAATCTTCGCTGTGGCGAGAGGTGAAGGAGATCCAAACCTGCGACCCGAACTCACCGTCGTGGATCTCGCTGCCACACAACCCAGGTTGCCTGAGCACCGTGGACTTCTGGAGGCATGGGACAGCACCATCGCGCTGTTCACCCGGGCCGGATGGACCATGGCAGAACCAACCGCGTAGGCCTCAGGACTCATTGCGAAGGCGATGACTACAGCTCAACCCAAAATGCGTCGAAGGCTTCTACGCAAGGTCTCGAACTCAACGGCGAGATAGTTTCCTTGACGTGTGCTCTCAGCTCAATTGGATAGATCATCTGAACACGTATCAGAGGGTTGGAGATTCGAGTCCTTCGGAGCGCGCCGCCCACGCCAGAACATCCCACCGATGTTCACGGGTCCGAATTGCCTTCCCGCCCTCCCGGGAAGGCAATTCTCGGCTTTGGTCAGCTGTCGAGTTCGACGATGCGACGAGGGGCCTGTCGGAATCGCGCCAACGCATTCCTGCCGACAGGTGACAGTGAGTGCCACGTTCAACTGGCTCGTCCGGCGCCTTCTTTGCGCACAATCACGGGGCCCGCTCTGGACAGCGTGGTTGAAGAAAAGGTTCCAAATTGCAACTTTAATTCAGGTGCGGATCTTCGACACCAGGCCGCGGCCCACGCCGCTCAGGAACGGCGCGTTCAGCTCGGGAGCTGTGACGCCCAGCGAGCGAAGGTCGGACTTCTTCCACCGGCGCAGGGCTGCGCTTCCTGCCTTCACCGTGGCCGTAGCTGGCTCGTTGCCGCCCATCACGTAGCTCATCCCACCAATCGTGGACATGGGCTCCATCTGCACGATCCCGCCGTCGGTGATCACCTCGACATCACCCGAGCGCAGAATCCAGAAATGATCCAGCGGCTTGCCCCGCGCTGCCAGCTCTTCACCTGTTGTGTCGTAGTCCTCACCCATGTCCCAGAAGCTCTGGAATTGGCGGGTGGTCATCTCGGGAAACAACCGGGCGCGAATGCGTTCCTCGTCCGGGCCAAGTTCGAGGGGTCGGCGTTCGCGAAGAATACGCAGCACGTTCCATGCGCTCAGCACAATGAAGACGATGTTCCAAAATATGGTCCAGGGACTGTCAATCATTGTCGCCCAGATCGCGAAACCGACACTCGCAAACATGAGGAAGACTCGCAGCCGCAACTCGTCACGAATCAGCGGTGCCGTGACGTACATCACGTACGTCAGATTCAGCACGATGTCATCGATGTCCACCCGCCACTCCTCGCCGAATTCCCCGACGTTGGAACGCCGTGTCCCCAACCTTGGAACGGCAGAGACTTTACTTGTTCGTGCCCTTTTTGTTCGTGTCCTTGCGTTTCTGAATCCGCGACCATTCATCCCGAAGTCCAACCGTGCGATGAAACAGCATTGACTCATCCGCATCGTGAGCGAAGTAGCCGAGGCGTTCGAACTGCACCGTGGACCCCTGGGGGATGTCGGCCATAGCCGGCTCGAACATCGCGCCGTCGATCAGTTCACGTGACTCAGGATTGACGCTCGCCAGGGGATCTTCGCCATCAGCGCCGGGATGAGAGTCGGTGAAGAGACGGTTGTACAACGCCACACGACCCGTGACCGCGTGCGCAACGGAGACCCAGTGGATGGTTGCCTTGACCTTGCGACCATCGGGGGCCTGACCACCGGACGTCTCCGGGTCATAAGTGCAATGCAATTCCAACACGTTGCCGTCGTCATCTTTGATGACGTCGTTACAGGTGATGAAGTAGCCCGACCGAAGACGCACCTCCCGGCCGGGAGCCAGACGGAAATACTTCTTCGCCGGCTCCTCCATGAAGTCGTCCTGTTCAATCCACAGTTCGCGAGAGAAGGGAACCTCGCGCTCACCTGCGGATGGGTCCTCAGGATTGTTGGTGGCCGAGCGCATCTCGGTCTCACCTTCGGGGTAGTTGGTGATGACAACCTTCAGCGGTCGCAGCACTGCCATGCGGCGAAGCGCTGTGGCGTTGAGCTCGGTGCGGACGAAAGACTCCAGCATCTCGATCTCGACCGTGCCGTTGACGCGGCCGACACCGACATGATTCACGAAGTCGCGAAGCGCCTTCGGTGGAAACCCGCGACGACGCAGTCCGCGCAGCGTCGGCATGCGGGCATCGTCCCAACCGTCCACGTGACCGTCGTCCACCAGCGCCTTCAGCTTCCGCTTGGACGTGATCAGGTGCGTGACGTTCAGGCGGGCGAACTCGCTCTGCTCAGGCTGATCACCCGGCAGCGGCAGGTTGTCGAGGAACCAGTCATAGAGCTCCCGGTGCGTGTCAAACTCGAGGGTGCACAACGAGTGGGTGACGCCCTCAATGGCATCGCTCTGGCCGTGGGCCCAGTCATAGGTTGGATAGATGCACCACGCGTCACCAGTGCGGTAGTGATGCGCATGCCGGATGCGGTACATGACCGGGTCGCGCATCTGCATGTTCTCGTGGTTCATGTCGATACGGGCGCGAAGCACCTTCGCGCCGTCGGGGTACTCCCCCGCCCGCATCGCTCGGAACAGTTCCAGATTCTCTTCCACGGTGCGGTTGCGCCACGGGGAGTCGACCCCGGGGGTGGTGAATCCGCCCCGGTTGTCGGAAATCTGTTCGCCGGTCTGATCGTCAACGTAGGCAAGGCCTTCCGAGATCAGATGCTCGGCCCAGGTGTAGAGCTGTTCGAAATAGTCAGATGCGTAGACGGCGTCACCCGGATCGAAGCCGAGCCATCGAAGGTCTTCGATGATTCCGTCGGCGTAGCGGGCATCCTCGGTTTCGGGGTTGGTGTCGTCGAAGCGGAGCCGGCACACGCCGTTGAACTCCTCGGCGAGGCCGAAGTCGATACAGATCGCCTTGGCGTGACCAATGTGGAGGTAGCCGTTCGGTTCCGGTGGGAAACGAGTCTGGACGCGGCCGCCGAAGGTGCCATCTGCGTTCTGCTGCTGAATCTTCTCCCGAATGAAATCGGTCTTCGCTGATCCTTCTTCGACTGCCTCATCACTCATACTCCCCAGTGTTGCAGCCCGGTACCCATTTCAGACTGGCAATTGCGCTTCCCGCCGCTCAGGGCAGCAATCAATCCCTTGAAGGACTTGTCCTCAGGGATGTTGTGAGCCCCCGGCGAACAACTCCGTTAGTGCGGGCGTCCGCCAGGACGATCCGAACGGCAGCCACTCAGGGCAGCAGTTGATCGGCGGGGGCGAAGTTGTCGGTGAGAAGTTGAGCGTCGTTGCCGATGAAACTCGTGACGTCCGTGCCAGCAATCAGGCGGCCGTCGGCAGGATCGACAATTATCGAAGGCAGCGGTGCCTTCGATGCCACCAGCACGAGGTTGACTGCGAAGGTCGGTATGCCACCCTCTGGTGCAATCACCCCAAGTTCAGGAAGACGTTCCTGGAGTGTGGCCAGCTGCGCGCGGGCGTAGCGGCTCTCGCCGCCGTCGATCACATTCATCACGTAGACGCCGTCATCAACGAGCATCCGGTCGAGTTCTTCGATCACCTCAACGGTGGTGAGGTGCCACGGCACCGACGACCCGCCAAAGGCATCGCCAACGATCAAGTCGAACCCATCGGTCGGCAGATCGGCCAGATGCAACCGCGCATCTCCGGTGCGAATGTCGATGCCAGCGGACCGGTCCAGACCAAGTTCGCGTTCGGCGATACCAACCAGCGCGTCGTCCAGCTCGAGCACGACATGGGTGCTGCCCGGGCGGACCGAGTTGAGGTATCGCGGCATGCTGAAACCACCGCCACCCACATGCAGTACGCGCAGCGGACCATCCGGCAACGCCTCCGCAACGTCGGCGAAAAGACGGATGTAACGAATGTCCAGGTACTCCGGGTCATCCAAATCGACGTGGGCATGACGGAGTTGATCAATGATGAGGCTGCGCCCTCCGGCACGAGGGTTGGCCATGTCCCGATCTTCATCGGCAATCACCGTTACGCAGTAGTAGTCCGTGGTTTGATCGCACGGCGATTGGACCGACACGCCCAGCAGAATCGCGACGATCACACCAGCAACCTCGCCTCCGGTTGGGCGGGTGCCGCTCGTCCTGGCAAACACGAACAGCCCTGCCACCACCAGCAACGCACCGACCATGATGATGATCGTACGAACGGGCAGCAGCGCAATGAGGACGAAGCCCGTGCCGAACGTGCCCACCAGCGCCCCGAACGTACTGGCCGCCGAGAGTCGCCCGACCACAGCGCCGGTCTCTTCGAGCGAGCCGAGTTCCAACTTCGCAACCATGGGACCAATGCCGCTCAGCACGGCGGCCGGAAGGAAGAACCCGCAGGCGGCCAGAATCACAATGGCAACGGGCCCGGAACCCAGGCCCGGGCCAATCAGGCTGACGATCGGAATCGACAGCCACGTCAACCCACCGCCGATGAACAACGCCCGGGCAATGAGCGTCATTGGTTCGTGTCGATCCGCCAGATGTCCGCCGACGGCCGCGCCCAGGGCAATGCCCGCAAGAATCGTTCCGATAATCCCTGTGAAGGTGTCGAGTGAGACGCCGACGTAGGGCGCCATCAGCCGGCCAGCCAGGATCTCCAGCACAAGAACAAGACCCGACGTGACAGCGACAAGACCAAGCGCAAGCGGTCCAGTCACGCCTGTTGATTCATCTGATCCTGGTGTGGTCATTCAAAGAGTCTGCCGCAGAAGCTGCGGGTTCGTGACGTCATGTACAGCTGAGGATCAGACCGGCAAAACGCGGCACAAATCCACCGAGTCGGGAATTCCCCTACGGTGGGGTGATGGCTCGACCCACTGCACTTGATGACCAGACGATCGCCGACACGCTCGCTTCGCTTCCGACCTGGAACCGCGACGGCGACCACATCAAAGCGAGCTTCACCTTCGACTCCTTCGTCGCGGCCATGGGATTCATGATGTCGGCTGCGATCATCGCAGAGAAGATGGATCATCATCCGGAATGGTCCAATGTTTACAACCGCGTCGACGTGGCCCTCACCACGCACGATGCCGGCGGCATCACCCAACTCGATGTCACGCTCGCTCAGGCAATGAACGAGCTCATCTGATCAGCTCAGGTGAGGTTGTAGCGATAGACGTTTGTCTCCCGCTGCTCGAACCCGATGCGCTGGTAGAGACGGTTGGCTGCTACGCGACTTGGCCGCGACGTGAGATCCACGGTCCTGGCGCCGGCCGCTTTCGCCTTCTCGATTGCCACATCGTTCAACAAACGACCAACACCTTTGCCTCGAGCTGCATCATCGACGACCACATCTTCAATCCAGGCGCGACGACCGGTGGGAATCAGGAACATCGCGAGCGTGAGTGATCCAAGGATCTGACCCCCAGCGCCGCTGTCACCTTCACTGCTGTCACCACCGTCACGAGCGATCAGCAGGATCGATGCTTCAGAGTTGATGATGGCTTCCAGTTCCTCAGCGGTGGGAGGTGGGTTTGAGCGGGACAACTGGGGAATCAGTCGCTTGAACGCTTCGACCAACTCATCGCTGACTGCAGTGGCTTCCTCGACGTGAACAGAACTTTGTGCCATGGCTCAATCGTAGAGCCACCTGCCTCGTCTCCGCTGTCTGCCTGCGATCTACACTTTCGACATGCTGTCCAAAGATGCTCTCCTGCTGCTGCCTGACCCGGAATCAACTCCTCGTTGTGCGCAGTTCACCGCCAGTCTTGGAGTGGACCCTGCCGGCAGCGCGATCGCCGCCTCCATCGTGCTGGTGGTGGAGACCCCGCTGCCATGGCCCAAACCCGTGTTCAACCACACCTGGCTGGGTGGACTTGCCAACACCCCAGCGTTGCATTGCGGGGCATCGCGCATCCTTGCGGCAGTGCCTCAGAGCGTGGCCCGACCGGGACTCGTACACGCCTGGTGGCTCAAGGGGTCCACAGTCCGTTCCGCCCAACTGCAGGTTGAGAACACTGCGCAACTTCACTCGTTGGTGAAAGAACTGGGCAGCTGCGCGCCAGACGATTCCCAATTCCTCATTGGGAACACCCTCCGCAACGGCGCCGACGCCGCCCAAGCGGTCCTGATCTGCGCGCAGGGATCTCATGATGTGTGCTGCGGCACCGAAGGTACCCGCCTTGCCCATCAGCTCACCGCAGCTTGGGCTGTGTCCGGTACGGCCGAATCGCCCACCGTCTTTCGAGTGAGCCACACCGGCGGTCATCGCTTCTCCCCCACGGCCATGACGCTGCCCGATGGGCGCATGTGGGCGTTCGTCACCGCCGACGACATCAGCGGCATCATGGAGCGCTCCGTGACTTCGGCTGATGTCGCGCCGAAGTGCCGAGGCTGGTGGGGAGCAGCCAAGGGTCCGGCCCAAGTGGCCGAACGTGAAGCGTTCATTCGCCACGGCTGGCGTCAGAATGGCGAAACCCGCACAGTCACTGCTATCGCCTCCGTTGACGCTGACACAGGCGAGACCTTCGACGTGCACCGTGAACTGGCCGATGGCACAACAACAGTGGATCGGGTCACGGTGGCCACGAAGCGCCAGGTTCCGACAATTGCCTGTCGGGCCCTCGGCGGGCTTCCGGCCAAACCCGGCATCGAATACATGACCATGAACGGCGACGTCATGGGAGACCATTCATGAGCGACGCGTTCTTTCCCGAGACTTCAAATATCGAAGGGGTGGACTTCATCAAGCTGCGCGGCTGGATGGACGGAAAGAACATCGGCGCAGGTCCCATCATCGACGTCGCCCCACTCACCGGCGGCACGCAGAACATCATGGTGCGCTTTGAACGCAACGGCGAGCAGTACGTGTTGCGGCGCCCGCCCATCCACAAGCGCAGGAACAGCGATAAGACAATGCTGCGCGAAGCGCGGGTGCTCGGCGCCCTCGGCGGCACCGGTGTGCCGCATCCACGGCTCATCGCCGCGTGCGCAGATACGTGGGTGACTGACTCGACGTTTTATCTCGCTTCCTATGTCGATGGATTCAACCCGACCGTCATCCAGCCCGACTTCCACATGGACACGCCCGACATTGCGCACCGCATGGCGCTGTCACACATCGAGGCAATTGCTGCGCTCGGCAACGTTGACTGGGTCAAGCAGGGTCTGCACGACTTCGGCAAACCCGACGGGTGGCTTGCCCGCCAGGTGCCACGCTGGCGTTCCCACTGGGAGGGCTATCTGGAGACGCCCGAGTATTCCGCTGAAGAGCTCGTTGGCGTCGGGACCATCGGTGCATGGCTGGAACGCCGCATGCCGGAGCAGGGCAAACCGGGCATCGTGCACGGCGACTGCCACCTGGCCAACACGCTCTTCGAATGGGAGACACCCGAGCTCGCTGCGCTCGTGGACTGGGAGCTTGCCACCATCGGTGATCCCCTTCTGGACCTCGGTTGGGTGCTCGCCACCAGTCATGACCCCGATGATGTCGACAGAGACAGCGACGGCCTCACTGCCCCGCAGCTCAGCCAGAAGTTTGCGTCAGCCGACCAGATGATCGCCCACTACGCGCAGACGTCCGGCCGCCCGGTGGACCACGCGTGGTGGTACGGCGTACTTGCCTGCTACAAACTCGCAATCATCATTGAGGGGACCTACGTCAGGTTCCTTGAAGGCAAAGTCTCAGAGGAAACGGGCACCTTCCTCCATGAACTCGCCATCGGCCTGTTCAACCGCGCCGAACGCTTTATGCTCAAACAGAGCTGACACCAACACGCGCGCAGCGTGAATCGAACAGTGTCTGACACCAACACCGCCAGAGCTGCTGCCTAGCGCAGGCTGACGGAGCCGGACCCATCGATGATCTCGCCAATGATGGCAGCGCTGTGGCCGTCGGCCGCCGCGATGGCGAGGGCATCTGCGGCCTGCGCGGCCGGGACAGCAACAACCATGCCGACACCCATGTTGAACGTCTTGTCCATCTCCGATTGGGCGACCTCTCCAATTGCGGCGAGCTCGGCGAACACCCGGGGGGCTTCCCAGGTTGAACGATCAATCTGTGCGTCAACCCCGGCATGCAGGATGCGAGGGACATTGCCCGGAATGCCGCCGCCGGTGATGTGGACAATGCCGCTCACCTCGACAGCTGCCGTGAGCTTCATGATTGTCGGGGAGTAGATCACCGATGGGACCAGAAGTTCGTCCGCCACTGTTGCCTCAGCACCATCCCACGCGGGGTCGCCAAGGGCCCGGCCCGCCACTTCGAAGTACAGGCGGCGTGCAAGTGAGTAGCCGTTGCTGCGCAGACCGGGCGACGGCAGCGACATCAGCACGTGCCCGGGTGCAAGCGTCGAGCCGTCGATTGCCCGGTTGCGCTCCACTACACCGACAGCGAATCCCACAAGGTCGAACTCACCGGGCTCCATCGCTCCGGGATGTTCGGCCATTTCGCCACCCACAAGAGCAGCGCCGGCCTGTCGGCAACCTTCGGCTACGCCGGCCACGAGTGGCTCGATCTGATCCGGGTCCAGCGCCCCGACAGAAATGTAATCAAGGAACAGCAGTGGCTGAGCGCCGATGCATACAAGGTCGTCCACGCACATGGCGACAAGGTCGATCCCGATGGTGTCGAAGCGCCCGGCGGCCTTCGCGACCATCGCCTTCGTGCCGACGCCGTCAGTAGCCGACACCAGAACGGGCTGTTCATAGCCAAGGTTCGACATGTCAAACAAGCCACCGAAGCCGCCGATGTCACCAATGACTTCGGGGCGGTACGTGCTGCGGACCAGCGGTTTGATGCGTTCGACGGCTGCTTCGCCGGCTGCGATGTTCACGCCGGCGCCCTCGTAGGTCTCACCCATGATCAGTCTTCGAGTCCGGGCAGAGCAGCCACTACTACGTCATTGTCGACGTCGTCCGTGTCGAGAATGCCACGACGGGCACGGGCAGCGGCTCGACCGCCATCAGCATCTTCAAGCACACCTTTGGTGAGCTCAACCGGCACATCCACCGGATAGTTGCCGGTGAGACAGGCATCACAGAACCCGGCGCCGACGGCACCGGTTGCGATGATGAGCCGATCAATACTGAGATAGGTGAGGGTGTCAACATTCAGGTATTCACGGATCTCTTCGACATCAAGATTGGCCGCCAGCAACTCACTTCGGGACCCGGTATCCATTCCGAAGAAGCAGGGCCAGCGGTACGGCGGCGAAGAGATACGCATGTGAATCTCGGTGGCCCCAGCCTCGCGAAGCATCGACACCATTGCCTTCGTGGTGGTGCCGCGAACAATGGAGTCATCGACCACAACAAGACGCTTGCCGGCGATGTTCTCACGAAGAGGGTTGAGCTTCATGCGCACACCCAGCGAACGCAGCTCCTGCGTCGGAGCAATGAACGTACGGCCGATGTAGCGGTTCTTCACGAGGCCCTGACCAAACGGGATGCCGCTGGCCTTTGCATAGCCTTCTGCCGCCGGGATACCGGACTCGGGCACACCCATGACCAGGTCTGCGTTGACGGGCGCCTGCTGGGCGAGCGCCTCGCCCATACGGACACGCGAGCGGTGCACATTGTTGCCATAGAGGCGACTGTCAGGTCGAGCGAAGTAGACGAATTCAAAGACGCAGAGCTTCGGATCGATCTCGCGGGAGAACGGACGCACCGATCGCACGCCGCTCTTGTCGATCACAACCATCTCACCGGGATCTATCTCGCGAACGAAGCTGGCTCCCATGACGTCCAACGCCGGGGTCTCCGATGCGAGCACCCAACCGCCATCGAGCTTGCCCAGCGACAGCGGACGGAAGCCATTGGGATCACGCAGACCAATGATGCGATCTTCATCACAGAGCACAAAGGTGAACGCGCCTTTGAGTTGCGGAAGCACCTCCATGAGTGCCTGCTCCAGGCCGCTGGTTGATGCGTCCGGTTCGGCGTCGACGATGGCCTTCTCAATCATCTCCGCCACGAGGTCGCTGTCGCTGCTGATTGTGCCGGGCAACATGCCTGCTGCTTCGGCAAGTTCTGCGGTATTGACAAGGTTGCCGTTGTGCCCGAGCGCGAACTGGCCAACTTCGGAACCGCGATATACCGGCTGGGCATTGCGCCACGTGCTTGACCCGGTGGTGCTGTACCTGTTCTGGGCCACACCGAGGTCGCCCTCAAGCACGGCCAGGGTGCGATCGTCGAACACGTTGGAGACAAGCCCCATGTCCTTGACCACCGTGAGCGACTCGCCATTGCTGACGGCGATGCCGGCTGACTCCTGTCCTCGATGCTGCAGCGCGTACAGGCCGAGGTACAGCATGTGCGCAACGGCTCGACCCGGAGCCCACACGGCAGCGACGCCACACGCCTCTTTCGGGGTGTCGTCGTCGGGGTCGAACGGGTCAGCGCGGTCAAAGTCAGCTACATCAGGTGCGTGTGTCATGACAGTCTTTCGTTAACCCTGCGTGGTGCCGGAGCCAAGGGCATCCGGCAGTCGATTGGTCCAGGAGCTGGTGAGCTCGCTCAGTGCTACCTCCATCAGACCCTTCACGGCAAATGTGGCTCCAGTTGCCAGACCGCTGCGGGCTGCGGGTACCCCCGCTGCCTCCGCGCGGGCGACAACCTCGGCGAGACGGTCGCCGTCGGTGGCAATGACCACCCGTGAGGGCGCTTCACTGAAGAACTGTCCATGGTCGCCCACCCGTGCCACGACGCAGCCGACGTCCGATGCAACGGCCATCTCGGCGAGCGCAAGACCAAGTCCGCCCGAGGAGACGTCATGGACAGCCGTCAGCATCTGATCCTGCACGAGCGATCGCACCAGATTTGCAACAGCTCGATGAGCCTCAACATCAACCGGCTGCAGCGCGCCACCCTTATGACCCTGATTGGCAGCCCACAGGGAGCCATCCAAACTGTCCGAGGGTGCGCCCAGCACGACAATGCGATCGCCCTCGTTCCAGGTCATGCCCGGCGGAATATGGTTGAGACCGTCGACAAAGCCGAGAACGCCAACGATGGGAGTGGGGTCAATGTGACGACCTCCGGACTCGTTGTACAGGCTTACGTTACCGCCCACGACGGGGGCATCGAAGGCTTCACACATGGCACCCATTCCGTCGATGGCGTTGGACAGCTGCCACATGACCTCGGGGTATTCAGGATTGCCGAAGTTCAGACAGTTGACCGTGGCAATCGGCGTTGCGCCGACACAGGCGAGGTTGAGAATTGCCTCAGCCATAATCCACTCGGTGCCGATACGCGGATCAGTGGCGCACCAGCGATGGTTGCCGTCTGTTGTGAGCGCCACGCCGTTGCCGGTGTCCACACCGGTCACCGGGTGCTTGAGGCGAAGGACCGACGCATCGCTGCCCGGCCCCACCACCGTGTTGAGGAACAACATGTGGTCGTACTGGGACCAGATCCACGACGTGTCGATCAGCATCTCCTGCAGGTCGGCGACAATCCTGTCAGCGTCGGGTGTGTCCAACATGCTGGCGTGATTCGACTGAAAGGCTTCGAGATCCGCAGGCGCAGCAATGGGACGGTTGTACAGCGGAGCGTCTTCGTGCAGCGATCGAGCAGGAATGTCGCCAACGATGTCACCGTCGAAACCATGACGGATCCGCAACGCATCACCTTCGGTGACCTTTCCGACCACTGACGCCTGGACTTCCCAGCGTCCACAGATTTCCAGTACCTCATCCAGGTCGCCCGGCTCAATGATGGCAAGCATGCGCTCCTGGGATTCGCTGACCATGACCTCCCATGGATCCATGCCAGGTTCGCGGCGGTGGACAGCGTCCACGTCCACGTCCATACCCACACCGCCGCGTGATGCGGTTTCGCTGGTGGCACAGCAGAAGCCCGCGCCGCCGAGATCCTGAATGCCGACAGCAAGCTTCTTGCCCAGCACTTCAAGGCACGCCTCAATCAGGCGCTTCTCTTCGTACGGGTCGCCTGCCTGCACGTTCGGACGCTTGGCTGCTTCGGCCTCTTCATCATCGGTGAAACCCGCCGATGCCAGCACCGACACGCCGCCAATGCCATCGCGGCCAGTGCTCGAACCCATGAGCACTGCGAGGTTGCCCACGCCAGATGCCTGTCCGAGTACAAGGTGGTCCACCGGAAGCACACCGAGGCACAGAACGTTCACCAATGGGTTGTCCCTGTATGTCTCGTCAAAGACAGCCTCACCGCCGATGGTGGGTACCCCCACCGCATTGCCGTAACCCGAAATGCCGTTGACCACGCCTTCTGCAATCCAACGGCTCCGTGCATCGTCGAGGGGTCCGAAGCGCAACGGGTCCATCACTGCAATTGGGCGCGCACCCATGGTGAAAATGTCACGCAGGATGCCTCCTACGCCGGTTGCTGCGCCCTGATAGGGCTCAATGGCGGAGGGGTGATTGTGACTTTCAATACGAATGGCAAGTGCGATGCCGTCGCCGACATCGAGAACACCTGCGTTTTCGCCCGGTCCAACCAGGACTCTTTCACCTTCTGTTGGCAACCGCTTCAAGTGTATTTTTGAAGACTTGTATGAGCAATGTTCGCTCCACATCACCGAATACATTGCCAATTCAAGGTGGTTCGGATTGCGACCCAGAATTGCAACGATCCGTGCAGCTTCGTCATCGGTCAAACCGAGCGCCCGATGTATTTCTGGATCCAGCTCGGGAGAGACAGAATCCGAACTCATTGGAACATCACTCATATATGGGTTTCCTGCTTTGAAGTTGATAAAAGCCCGTCATTTCTGGTGAAATGGGATATGGCCAGAACAAAAATGTCAGAAGACGAGAAGAGCGCTCGACGCGCGGTTCGTGAGTACCTGAGCGCGCTCGACGACAACAAACCGAAACGGGGACGCAAGCGCACCCCAGAATCCATTGACAAGCGACTAGCTGCAATTGCCGAAGAAATGGATGAAGCCTCAGCGTTGAAGAAGCTCGACCTGTCACAGGAGCGCCTCGACCTGATGGGCGAAAAGGATCGACTGGAAAACGCGGTTGATCTTGGTGCTCTGGAAGCTGGGTTTGTTGCCCACGCCAGCGCATACGGTGATGCCAAAGGCATCACGTACGCTGCGTGGCGAGACGTTGGCGTCACAGCCGAAACTCTCAAAGCAGCAGGCATAAAAAAGGGTTCCTGATCTCAGCTTGTTGTCCGGGCTGCACCGAGCAGCCCGGACAACAACACCAGTCCATCGGTACTGCCCAGAAGCGCGTTACAGGCGCGCTCGGGGTGTGGCATCAACCCAACGACGTTGCCGGCCTCATTACTGATACCGGCAATGTCGGCAATGGAACCGTTTGGGTTGTCGGCATATGTGAGCACAATTCGGTCCTGCTCGATGAGTTCCTGCAGCGTCTCCGGTGAGCACGTGTAGTTCCCTTCGAAGTGATTGATGGGAACGTTCAGAACCTGGCCAACCTCGGCGGCTCGTGTCAGTACCGAGCGTGTGGATTTGACAATCAGGTCAGCGGGTCCGCAGCGAAACTTCAGACGAGCGTTCTTCTGCAGCGCGCCCGGCAACAACCCAGCTTCGGTGAGGATTTGAAAGCCGTTGCAGATCCCCACAACGGAACCGCCCATGTTGGCAAAGGCCGTGATGGCTTCCATTGCCGGAGAGAACCGGGCGATGGCGCCGGGCCGCAGATAGTCGCCGTGCGCAAAGCCGCCCGGGATCACGACAGCGTCGACATCGCCAACGCTCGTGTCACCGTGCCAAATGAAACGGGTGTCGGCACCAACCACGCTCATCGCCTCCGCCATATCGTGCTCGCAATTGGAGCCGGGGAAGACAACAATGCCAACGGTGGTCATGGCGATGCCGGCGTCAGGCTGATGTGAGACGCTTCAATCACAGGGTTCGCCAGGAACCGGTCGCACATGTCCTGCACCTGGGTGCGGGCGGCATCCTCGGAGTCTGCTTCGAGTTGGAAACGAAGGTTCTTCCCGACCGCTATGTCGCTCACTCCGCCAAACCCAAGGGCCGGGAGCGCTCGCTCAATTGTGGCGCCCTGAGGGTCTGAAATTCCCTCGCGCAACATCACTTCAACCTGCACATCAAAGACCATGGGATCAGCTTTCCACACCGGGCCACTCGGAGAACGAATGGGCGGTGATGCGTTCGTACACCTGAACATAGCGAGCCGTGGTGGCCTCGCGTACGGCGTCCGGAATGGCAGGCGGCGGATACGTCTTGGGCCAGTCGAGGGTCTCCAGAAAGTCCCGCACCGGCTGCTTGTCGAACGACGGCGGCATCGTTCCCGGTTCCCAGGTTTCAACGTCCCAGAACCGCGACGAGTCGGGTGTCAACATCTCATCAGCGACAACGAGTTCGCCGTTGACCATGCCGAACTCGAACTTCGTGTCAGCAATAATGATGCCCCGCTCCGCAGCGAGCGCAGCGCCACGCTGGTACAGCTCAAGGGAAATGGCTCTCGCCTGCTCAGCCACCTCTGAACCAAGAATCGCCACGGCACGGTCAAACGAGATGTTCTCATCGTGGAGTCCATCCTCTGCCTTCGTCGCCGGCGTGAACACTGGTTCGGCCAGCTGAGACGCCTCCAGGAGATTATCCGGCATCTTTGTGCCGTGCATGGTCCCCGAGGCCGTGTATTCCTTCCAGGCAGATCCCGTGATGTAGCCGCGCACCACGCACTCAACCGGCAACATGTCCGCCTTGTGCGTGAGCATGATGCGGCCAGCCAGGTCATTGGCATTTGCGGCCGCTGGCACGTCAGCGATGTCGGTGGAAATCAGGTGTCCGGGAACGACGTCCGCCAACTCATCGAACCAGAAGGCGGAAATGGCGGTGAGGACACGGCCCTTGTGTCGGACCGGTTCGTTCATCACCACATCGAAGGCCGACAGGCGATCAGAGGTGACGAGCAGATACCGGTTGTCGCCTGCATCGTAGATATCGCGCACCTTCCCCGAATACACATGAGGCAGGTCAATGGCGAAAGCAGGTTCACGCATGGGAGGCTCCTGAGGGAGATTCAGAGGATGTCGCCGGGCTGGTACGCCGCGGCTTCGGGGTACTTGGCGGCGATTGCGTCGATACGTTCAAGGACGGCGGCGCTCTGCTGTTGGGCCAGCCCCGCCAGTGCGAGCGGGTTGCCAATCGCTGATTCCAGCGCAGCCAGATCAAGGGGAAGCCGGGCGTCAGAAGCCAGACGATCGAGCAGGTCATTGCCGGTGGCGCCCGTCTCGCGCTGAGAAAGCGCCGCCGCGACGGCATGTTCTTTGATGACCTCGTGAACCTCTTCGCGACCGCCGCCGGCTTTGACCGCCGCGACAAGCACTTTGGTAGTAGCGAGAAATGGCAGGTAGCGATCCAGCTCGCGCTGGGCAACAGCGGGATAGGCACCAAACTCGTCGAGGACCGTCAGGAACGTTTCAAACTGACCGTCGAGCGCGAAGAAGGCATCCGGCAGGGCGACACGACGAACAACAGAGTCACTCACGTCGCCTTCGTTCCACTGATCGCCCATGAGCGCTCCCACCATGGCCAGGTGGCCCCGCAGAATGGCCAGGAATCCGCCCACCCGTTCACAGGACCGAGCGTTCATCTTGTGCGGCATGGCAGACGAACCCACCTGGCCGGCTTTGAAGCCCTCGGTGGCGAGTTCATGTCCGGCCATGAGTCGAATGGTTCTGGCCACGTTCGCTGGCGCAGACGCAAGCTGAACGAGCGCGCTGACCACATCGAAATCCAGAGATCTCGGATAGACCTGACCAACGCTGGAGAAGCTGCGAGCAATGCCAAGGTGTGCGGCAACAGCGGCTTCAAGTTCCGCGACAAGCCTGGGATCACCGCCCACCAGATCCAGCATGTCCTGCTGGGTTCCCATGGGGCCCTTGATGCCACGCAGCGGGTAACGCACGATGAGCTCTTCAAGCCGGTCAAAGGCAACCAGGAGCTCTTCGGCACCTGTGGCGAATCGCTTGCCGAGCGTGGTGACCTGCGCGGCCACGTTGTGGGATCGACCCGCCATGGCGAACTCGGCGTGCTCAGATGCCAGCCGGCCCAGACCAACGAGCACCGCGACAGTGCGGTCCCGCATGAGCATCATCGACCGGTGCAACTGAAGCTGTTCCACATTCTCGGTGAGGTCGCGTGAGGTCATGCCCTTGTGAATGTGTTCATGTCCTGCAAGCGCGCAGAACTCCTCGATCCGAGCCTTCACGTCGTGGCGAGTGACGCGGTCGCGCTCATTGATGGAATCGAGATCAACCTGGTCGACCACCGCCTCGTAATCGGCGATAACCCCATCCGGGACCTCGATGCCAACGGCCTGCTGCGCCCTAAGCACGGCAATCCACAACTGGCGTTCGAAAATCACCTTGTTCGAGGCGGACCACAGCGCCGTCATGTCGGCGCTCGCATAGCGGGCCGCAAGAATATTGGGAATGTTCTGCTTCACGTCAGGCCCCGATGTCGCTGCGATGGTGCATCCCCGGCCACGAGATCTTGTCCAGTGCGCCGTACGCCCGTTGTCGTGCTTCCTCGAGAGTGGCCGCTCGGCCACATACGTTCAGCACGCGCCCACCCTTCGTCACGAGAGCTCCGGCGTCGTCCAGACCGACGCCGGCAGCGAAAATCGAAACGCCCGGCATCGCTGACGCAGCCGCCACACCGGTGATGTCATCGCCGGTGCGAGTGGAGGTGGGATAGCCGTCCGCTGCAGCGATCACGGTGACCATGGCGTCCGTGCTGAAGACCGGGTCGTCCTCGATGTGGCCCGATGCTGCCTGACACAGGAGCGTGGCGAGGTCGGACTCCATCAGTGGCATGACAACCTGAGTTTCGGGGTCCCCGAACCGGCAGTTGTACTCAATGAGGCGCAACCCACTCGGCGTGAGCATGAGACCAGCGAAGAGCACGCCGCGGTAGTCGATGCCCCGGGCCCGCAACTCAGTCAGCGTTGGGTTCACGAAGTCCGTCATGACCTCGTCGATGAGTGCCTGGTCAACGAAAGGCACTGGTGCAAACGCTCCCATTCCGCCGGTGTTCGGTCCGGTGTCTCCGTCACCCACTCGCTTGTGGTCCTGGGCGGCGATGAGTGGAACCGCCCGCGTGCCATCACATACAGCGAACACGGACAGTTCAGGGCCAATCATTCCCTCTTCGATGACCACGGTGCGTCCGGCATCTCCGAAAGCGTCGCCCGACAGGTAGTCCCTGAGCGCAGTGTTCGCCGCCTCACGATCGTCGGTGACAAGGACACCTTTGCCAGCCGCAAGACCGTCCGTCTTGAGCACGAACGGCGGGGCCATGGTGTCGAGGAACCTGAGAGCCTCGCCATGGTCGGTGAAGGACCCGTATGCAGCCGTGGGCACCCCAGCCGCAGCGAGCAGATCTTTCATCCACGCCTTGGAGCCTTCGATCTGGGCACCATCAGCACCTGGACCGAACACCATCCGGCCCTGCGCACGCAGGCGATCGGCCAGACCGTCCACCAGGGGCACCTCGGGACCGATGACAAACAGGTCAGCCTCGATGGATTCTGGAGCGTCTGACGTGCTGTTGGCGATACCCGGGTTACCCGGCGTCACCACAACATCGCACGTTCGACCCAGCACCTCGGCAAGCGCATGTTCGCGTCCGCCGGAACCGACAACACAGACCTTCATGGTGGCGCTTTCCGATCAGACCGTGGCGGTGAAGTGCAGGAACTGCTTGCGGCCCGGCCCAACGCCCACCATGTTGATCGGCACCCCACACTGCTCTTCCATGGCTGCGAGGTAGTTGATGGCCTCGGACGGCAGCTGGCTTCGTTCGGTCATGGCCGTCAGGTCGGTCTTCCAACCCGGGAACTCCTCATAGACCGGCACGGCTTTGTGATAGTCCGTCTGGTGGTACGGGAGCTTTTCCGTACGATCGCCGTCGATCTCGTAGGCGACACACATCTTGATGGTGTCAAGATCATCGAGCACATCGAGCTTGGTCACGGCGTACTCGGACAGGGAATTGAGCCGCACGGCGTGACGGGCCATCACCGCGTCGAACCAGCCGGTGCGACGGCGCCGGCCGGTGTTGGTGCCGTACTCGTGGCCAACATCCACCAGGTGATCTCCAACCTCATCGAAGAGCTCGGTCGGGAACGGACCAGCACCCACACGGGTGATATATGCCTTGGCAATACCAATGACACGGTTGATGTGGCGGGGACCGACGCCGGCACCTGTGCACGCCCCACCTGCGGTGGGGTTCGACGACGTCACGTAGGGGTAGGTGCCGTGGTCGAGATCGAGGAAGGTTGCCTGGGCACCCTCGAACAGGATGCCCTGACCGCCTTCCAGAGCTGTATGGACGGTGTCAATGGTGTCCGCAATATGAGGTTTGATGCGATCAAGTGTTTCACCGAGGTACGTGTCGACAAGATCGTCGACCTCGTATCCCAGCTTGTTGTAGAGCTTGGCAAACAACGGGTTCTTCTCGTGGAGCACCACGTCCAGCTTGGCCCGGAAGATCTTCTCGTCCAGCAGGTCCTGCACGCGCAGGCCGACGCGGGAGGCCTTGTCGGCGTAAGCCGGACCGATGCCGCGCTTGGTGGTACCGAGCTTGTTCTTACCGAGATGGCGTTCCATCAATCGATCGAGTTGCTGGTGGTACGGGAAGATCACGTGAGCGTTACCCGAGACCTGGAGACGGCTGCAGTCCACCCCCTTTGCTTCAAGCTTGTCCATCTCCGCGATGAGCACCAGCGGGTCGACAACGACGCCGTTACCGATGACCGGAATGATGTGGTCGTAGAGAACGCCGCTGGGGACCAGTTGGAGGGCGAAGGATTCGCCATCAACCACGAGGGTGTGCCCCGCGTTGTGACCACCCTGATATCGCACGACCATGGTCATCTCTTTGGCGACCAGGTCAGTGAACTTGCCCTTGCCTTCGTCGCCCCACTGGGTTCCTACGACGATCGTTGCTGGCACGGTGGCTCCTTCTCTCTTCTTCGGCGTGCCGAGAAACAGACGAGCGAAGGGCCCAGTTGGGGCAATGGTTTCTTGAAGAACCAGCCAGCCAACCCAGACCCTTGTCTGTCACTCAGGTCCTTACAGATTGAGTCTAGACACGGCGAGGCACTGCCACTCGCCATAGCAGCCAAGAACTCCGACCAACGCCGAAAACGCAAGAAGGGACCGGCTGGAGCCGGTCCCTTCTGCTGTACTCAAAGCTCAGATTGCAAGCCTCAGTCAGTCACGCTTCACGAATTGAAGCTCTCAAATTGCGTCTGATTCAGATTTCTTCAGCTTCGTTGCGGCGCCGACCAAGCGCCACGAACGCTGCGCCGGAGATGATGAGCACACCAGCAACCAGAGCAAAGTCGGTGCTGTTGCGACCCGTCAGCGCCAGCGGTGTGGCCGTTTCGGTCAACGTGCCAACCGGTCGCGGAGTGAAGAGAATCGAGATGCTCTTCGGATCCGGAGTCGGCGTCACAACAATCACCACGGCCGTCGGCGGAACCGGCGTCGCGGTTGCAGGAACTGCCGTGGGCGGAACCGGCACTGGCGTAATGGTCGTGGCGTCAACCGTTGTGTAGTTGCTGGGGTCTTCGGCCTGAACTGTGGGCAGACCGGTCAGCGGGGTGCCGTCAGCATCAGCCGGGTCGGCGGTAACCGAACCAACGTTGGTGTAGCTGGCCGGGTTCGTGAGCAGCACGACCGTGGCGGTCTTGATGCAGCTCATCTCCTCGGCCGGAGCCAGTGTTGTCTTCGGGCAGCTGATGCCACCTTCGACGTCATCGTTCACTGCGACATTGATCAGCGTGGTTCCACCGGTGTTCGTCACAACGTACGTCCAGGTCACCGTGCTGCCTGCGACGAGTGCCTCAGAATCAGCGATCGTGTCGGCGTCGACACCATTGGTGAACTTCTCAAAGGAGACACCCGGGACCAGTTGCACGATGCCTGCGTCGAACGTGAAGTTCGTTTCGCCGGCTGAGAGGTCGATCTGATCAGTGAACCCGGTGTCAGGATCAATGTCGCTATCGAGAGCGTCGTCGCCGACGTTCTGGTCAGTCACAATGGATCCTGCTGGCGGAATGACCTGCACCGTGTAAACGATGCGTGGGTCGAGACTGGTGAACTCGTATTCGCCGTCATCACCGGTGGTGACGGTGGCGAGTACTGCAGTACCGGGCTGGCCGGTGGCGGGATCTACTTCGAAGAGGTTGACCACAGCCCCGGAAACACCAGCTTCGCCTGTGTCCTGGATGCCGTTTGCGTTGGCATCGAGGAAGATGAAGTTACCAATGCTGGCCGGCTGGGCGTAACCGAAGTCCTGATCCAGGTTCTCGCCACCCTCCGGCAGCACGACAACGGAGATGTTCCCGCTTGGGGGAGCAAAGCCATCAGCGTCGTAGGTACGGAAGGCTGCAGCCAGTTCTGTGGCAGCCTTGTCGACCGCCACGGTGTAGGTGCCACCCGGGACCTGCGTGAACAGGTAGTTACCGTTGTTGTCGGTCATCGTCGTGGCGACAGTGTCGCCATTCTCGTCGATGAGGTTGACGGTGATGCCGGGCACGCCATCTTCGCCAGTGGACTCGCCGTCCTGGTTGGTGTCCCACCAGATCAGGTCACCAATGACACCGTCAGGTGCTGCGTAGCCGAAGTCCTGATCGAGGTCCTCGCCACCCTCCGGCAGCACGACCACGGAGATGTTTCCGCTCGGATCAGCAATGCCGTCAGCATCGTAGGTGCGGGCTGCGGTGGCGAGATCAGTGTCGGTCTTATCGACCACCACTGTGTAGGTGCCACCCGGAAGTCCGGTGAAGAGGTAGTTACCGTTGTCATCGGTCATCGTCGTGGCGACTGTGTCGCCATTCTCGTCGATGAGGTTGACGGTGATGCCGGGCACGCCGTCTTCACCAGTGGACTCGCCGTCACGGTTTGCGTCCCACCAGATCAGGTCACCAATGGAGCCGTCTGGAGTTGCGTAACCGAAGTCCTGATCGCGGTTGTCCTCACCCAGACCAAGCGTCAGCGTTGAGGTGTGGTCGGTGGCCGGAGCCGTGTTGTCGAAGGTCTGCACCACGCCATCAGGCAGGTTGCCCGTCACCTTGGAGATGGACACGGTGTAGTCACCAGCGGGGAGACCACTGAAGAGGTATGTGCCGTTCGGACCGGTCAGGGTCGAGGTCTGGTTGCCGTCGCCGTCCGTCAGGACAACTTCAACACCCTCGATGCCCGCTTCGGAAGCCTGTCGCACACCGTCGCGGTTCGTGTCGAACCAGACCAGGTCACCAATGGAGCCGACCGGCAGCGGTGTACCGGTGTAGTTGGAAGCGTCGACATCATCGACGGAGTTGCCGGCCGGTGTATCACCAGCAGCGGTTCCTTCGTTGACGTAAGCACCGTCGGTGGCAACACCTTCGGCGGTACAGGTGATGGTGTCACCCGGGGCCAGGGTGGCGACCACGTTTGAGCCGGCGCCACAGTCGATTGCGGAGGCATCAATCACGTTGTCAGTAACGGTCACGTTTGTGAGCGTCACGAGGCCGGTGTTCTCCACGATGTAGGTCCAGGTGATCGGCTGACCAACCTGGATGGTTACCGCCTCGGCGGCGGTGTCAGCCTGTGAGCCGTTGGTGTCCTTCTCGATTTCGATGGAGGCTGGCGGCACGTAGCCGAAATCCTGATCGAGGTCGTCGGCACCAGCTGGCAATGTGGTGGTGGATGCATCGTCCAGCGGTGCGAGCGCATCGAACGTCTGTGTGTAGCCGGCGGGAAGTGTGCTCGGGTCAACAGTCACCGTGTAGGTGCCGCCCGGCAGACCCGGGAACAGGTAAGCGCCGGAGGCGTTGGTGGTGGTGGTTCCAACAACGGCGCCAGTGTCATCGGTGAGCGTCAGCACGACACCTGCGATGCCCACTTCGTCGCCGCCGTCCTGCACGCCATCTTCGTTGAGGTCGATCCAGACGAAGTCACCAAGGTTGCCAAGAGGCTCAGCGGTTCCGGTGTAGTTCGAGGGATCTTCGTCAGTGACGGGGTCGGGATCAGGTGCGCCGGGAGGGAGAACCGGGTCACCAGTGACCGTGGCGTTGTTGGTGTAACCACCCAACGTCGCTACACCGCTTGCAGTACAGGTTGCGGTGGCGTCCACGGCGAGGTTTGCGACCTCGTTGGTGCCATCACCACAGTCGACGATGACGGAAGCATCATCATCGGTCACGGTGACGTTGGTCAGGTCGACCGTGCCGTCGTTGGTGACCACATAGGTCCATGTGACCGTTTCACCGACGAGGATTGAAGGCGCATCGGCCGCTGCGTCAGCGTCAATACCATTGGTGGCCTTTTCAACGTCAACCGAAGGATCGGCTGCGAAGTAGTTGGACGGGTCGGTGACCTCCGGGACGGGGTTACCGGCCTCATCAGTGGCACCGGCCGTGGCGGTGTTCGTGTACTGACCTTCGACGGCTACGCCGGTTGCGGTACAGGTAGCCGAATCGCCGGTAGCAAGCGTTGCGACCACGTTGGTGCCGTCACCACAATCGATGTCAGCAGCGGCGACGAGGTCGTCGGTCACGGTGACGGCGAGGAGCGGCACGTTGCCGGCGTTGGTCACGACGTAGGTCCAGGTGACTGCTTCGCCGACAGCGAGAATCGGACCCGGAACTGCATCTGCGTCCACGCCGTTGGTGGCCTTCTCGATGAGCAGACCCGGTTCGCCACCGAAGTAGTGGGAGGGGTCGGTTGCTTCAAGCGGATCACCGATAGGGTCGCCAGCGCCATCCACCGGCTGGCCGGTGACGGTTCCGGTGTTGGCGTACTGACCGGCAGTGGCAACACCAACTGCGGTACAGGTTGCGGAGTCGCCAGCAGCAAGCGCAGCGACAACATTGGTGCCTTCGCCACAGTCGATATCGCCAGCAGCGACAAGGTCGTCGGTGACGGTCACGGTAGTCAGATCAGCGGATCCGTCATTGGTGACGACGTAGGTCCAGGTGACCGGGTCGCCAACAGCGATGCTCGGGCCAGCTGGGGTGTCGGCGTCGACGCCGTTTGTTGCCTTCTCAAGCGAAAGGCTCGGATCCACGGCGATGTAGTGCGAGAGGTCAGCATCAGAGACGGGGTTGCCGTTCTCGTCAGTTCCGTTTGCGGTTCCCTCGTTCTCGTACTGACCATCTGTTGCGACGCCGGTGGCCTCGCAGGTTTCGGATGCGCCGATGGCGAGTGTCGGAATGGGGTTGCCGGACGGGCACGTAATGGAGACGCCCTGGTTGTCTGCGACAGCGATCTCGTTGACAGCGAGATTTCCGGTGTTGGTCACCACGTAGGTCCACGTGACGGTGTCCCCAACGAGCAGGCTCGGTCCGGTTACCACGTCGGCATCTTCGCCGTTTGTGGCCTTCTCGATGTCGATGGCGGAGTCACCACCGAAGTAGTTGGCTGGGTCGTTGTCCTCGACAGGCCCAACGGGCTCGCCGGCCGGGTCGACCAGCGGGTCGCCGTTCTCGTCGACCGGATTGCCAATGACGTCACCAACGTTCACGTATGGACCAGCAACTGCGGTGTCCGAAGCGGTACAGGTGACAACCGCCCCGACAGCGAGCAGAGCAATGGGGTTGCCTCCCGGGCAGTCGACGGTAAGACCCTGATCGTCACCGACAGCCACAGTGGCCAGATCAACGTCACCGGTGTTGGTGACCACGTAGGTGAAGTCTGCGGGTGCGCCGGTCACGAGAGAAACACCCGGCGCAACGTTCGCATCGCTTCCATTGACGGACTTGACGATGTCAACGTTCGGCTGGCCTGCTGCGAAGTAGTGCGAGGGATCATCGTCCTGCACCGCAGCAACAGGTGCACCGTTGGCGTCCACTATTGGCGCTCCGGCCGGGTCGACCGGATTACCGACTGCGGTGGAGTCGTTCATGTACTGGCCGAGTGCGGCAGTGCCGGTGCCGGTACAGGTGACGGCTGCGGCCGCACCTGGTGCGAGCAGCGGGATGATGTTGGAGCCGCCACAGTCGATGGTGACGCCTTCAGAGTCGGTGACTTCCACGAGAGCCAGATCGACGTTACCGGTGTTGGTGACGACATAGGTCCAGGTGACCGCATCGCCGAGTCCGAGAAGCGGACCAGGTGCATCGTCAGCGTCGATGCCGTTGGTGGCCTTCTCGAGAAGGATGGCTGCTTCGGCGCCGAAGTAGGCGGATGGATCGGTATCGGTGACCGGTGCGACAGCAGCGCCTTCAGCGTCGGTGAGCGGTGCACCAGCTTCATCGACTGGAGCACCAGTGACGTCAGCGTTGTTGTTGTACTGACCAGCAGTTGCAACGCCGGTTGCGGTACATGTGGTTGTTCCACCGGCGGCAAGCGACGTGACCGGGCAGGTGATGACACCTTCGACGTCGTCAGTGAGGACGACAGGGTCGAGGGTTACGTTTCCTGTGTTGGTGATGACGTAGGTCCAGGTGACGGCATCGCCAACCGGGATGAACGGGCCAGTTCCGGTGTCGGCCTGGACGCCGTTGGTGTCTTTCTCCACTTCGATTGACGGGTCAGCACCGAGGTAGTGCGAGGGATCCTCATCCGAGACGGGGTCGTCACCGTTTGCGGGAACGCCGGTGGCCGTCACGGTGTTCATGTAGTCACCGGCAGTCACGGTTCCGGTACCCGTGCAGGTCTCGGTGGCGCCGACTGCAAGCGTCGGGATGGGGTTGCCTGCAGGACAGGTAACGGTGACGCCCTGGTCATCGACGAGTTCAACAACGTCGAGGGCAACAGTGCCGGTGTTGGTCACGACGTACGTCCACGTGACGGTGTCGCCCACGACCAGCGTTACGGCTTCAGCAGCCGTGTCGGCCTGGGTGCCGTCGGTTGCCTTCTCCACATCGATGGCTGCGTCGCCACCGAAGTAGTTGGCTGGATCATCGTCGGTGACGACCGGGAGGGTGGTGCCATCAGGACCTGTGGGGGTTCCGACCACGCCGGCGGTGTTGGTGACGGCACCAGCAGCGGCAATGCTTGTCGCCGTGCAGGTGAAGGTCGCACCCGGAGCGATAGGCCCGGCGACCGTTGGACCGGCGCCTTCGCAGCTCACGTCGGTGATCTGCGGGTCAGAGACCGTAACCCCTGCGAGGTCAACGTTTCCGGTGTTCGTCACGACGAAGGTCCACGCCAGCGTTGAACCGGTGGGAACGTTGATGCCCGGAGCGACGTTGGCGTCTGCACCGTTGACGGACTTCACAAGCTCGATCGAGGGATCGGCACCGAAGTAGGCCGAGGGGTCCTCGTCCGTCGCGTTGGCAACCGGGTTGCCGGTTGGATCGGTGAGCGGAGCGCCTGCGCCGTCAACCGGGGAACCGGTAACGGTGGAGCCGTTGTTGTATTGACCAGCGGTCGCGGAACCAGAGGCAGAACAGGTGAAGCTTGCATCTGGTGCGACAGGGCCGTCGACCACGTTTGAACCGCCGCCACAGTCCACAGCGATGCCGAGGTCTGTGTCGGTCACGGTGACGTTCACCAGTGGGGTGGTTCCGGTGTTGGTGACCACGTAGGTCCAGGTAACGGCATCGCCGACTGGAATGGTCGGGCCGGTGCCGGTGTCGGCTTGGACGTTGTTGGTGTCCTTTTCGATGTCGATCGCCGGAGCGCCGGTACCGAAGTAGTGCGAGGGGTCTGCGTCGGTGACAGGTGCGCCGACCGGGTCACCGGCAGCGTTGACCGGCTGACCAGACACATCGCTGTTGTTCATGTACTGGCCGAGTTCGGCGGGAGCAGTACCGGTGCAGGTAGCGGAATCTCCCGGCGCAAGGCTTGCGATCGTAGGTGTTCCGGCGCCACAGTCGATAGCGACACCCTGGTCGTCAGTGACTGTCAGCGGGGCGAGTGTGACGTCGCCATTGTTGGTCACCTCGTATGTCCAGGTGACCGTGTCACCAACCGGCACCTGTGGACCGACTGGGGTGTCGGCGTCCTGGCCGTTGGTGTCCTTCTCGATGTCAACCGAGGGCACAAGGCCGATGTAGTGCGAAGGATCGGTGTCATCAACGGTCGACAGACCGGCGATGGGGTTACCTGCAGCGTCGGCTGGCGTGCCGACCACGTCGGAGACGTTTGCGTACTGGCCCGCGACAGCGATGCCGGTTGCGGTACAGGTGAAGGTTCCGCCAGCCGGTGCAATCGGTCCTGCCACAACGTTGGATCCGTTGCCACAGTCGATATCGGCAGCCGGGATGATGTCGTCGGTGACGGCGACGTTCACGAGGTTGGTCGTGCCCGTGTTGGTGACCACGTAGGTCCAGGTGACGGCTTCGCCGACAACCAGCTCAGGGCCGGTCGGGGTGTCAGCGTCAACGCCGTTGGTGGCCTTCTCAATGTCGATAGCCGGCTCAGCAGAGCCGGTGTAGTTCGACGGGTCGGTGTCATCCACCAGAGCGCCAACAGGGACGCCGTTGGCATTGACCGGCTGGCCGGTGACATCACCGGTGTTGGTGTACGGACCGAAGATGGCGGTGCCGTTGGCAACGCAATCTTCACTCTCGCCTACCGCGAGTGATGCAATGACGTTGCTTCCAGTGCCAGCGCAGTTGATGTCGGCGTCAGCAACAAGGTTGTCCGTGACGGTGACGTCAGTGAGCGTTGTACCACCGGTGTTGATCACGGTGTAGGTCCACGTGACTGCATCGCCAACAGCGATCGTCTGTCCCGGCGCCGTGTCGGAGTCCTGGCTGTTTGTGGCCTTCTCGAGGTCGATCGAGGGTACCAGCCCGATGTAGTGCGACGGGTCAGTGTCATCAACGGTCGGGAGACCGGCTATGGCGTTTCCTGCAGCGTCCGCGGGCGTACCGACAACGTCGGACACGTTGGCGTACTGGCCAGCGGTTGCGACGCCGGTTGCGGTACAGGTGAAGTTGCCACCGTTGGCGGCAACTGGGCCGGCCACCACGTTGGAACCGCCACCGCAGTCGATGTCTGCCTCAGCGATGATGTCGTCGGTGACCGTGACATTGATGAGGTCGGTGGTACCGGTGTTGGTGACCACGTAGGTCCAGGTGACTGCTTCACCGACAACCAGCTCAGGGCCGGTCGGGGTGTCAGCATCAACGCCATTGGTGGCCTTCTCGATATCGATGGCCGGCTCAGCGGTTCCGATGTAATGGGAGGGGTCAGCGTCGGTCACCCTATCGATGCCGGGGATGGCGGTGAAGTTTGCGTCGGCCGGCGTGCCGACGACCGTTGAGTTGTTGGTGTACTGACCAAGGGTGGCGGTGCCGGAAGCGGTACAGGTGACACTGGCGTTGACTGCGAGCTGAGCGATGACATTGGAGCCACCGCAATCGACGGTGACGCTCGGATCGCTGTCGGCCACGGCTACGTCGATCAGGTTGACCGAACCGGTGTTCGTCACGACGTAGGTCCAGGTGACGGTTCCGTCAACCGGGATACTCGGCCCGGTTGGCGTGTCAGCGTCCTGGCCGTTGGTTGCCTTCTCGATATCGATGGCTGGCGTGACTTCACCGACGTAGTGCGACGGGTCAGTGTCGGTGACGTTTCCACCGGGAAGCGGAGCCCCAGCAGCGTCGACAGGGGTACCAGCCACGTCGGACACGTTGGCGTACTGACCGAGAATGGCGGTGCCGGTTGCGGTACAGGTGAAGCTGGCGTTCGGAGCCAGCGGACCAGCAACGACGTTTGAGCCCCCACAGTCGATATCAGCGGCAGCGACCTGGTCGTCAGTCACCGTGACGTTTGTAAGCGGGGCGGTACCGGTGTTGGTAACGACGTAAGTCCAGGTGACCTCGGACTCAAACGGCAGGGTCTCACCCGGAGCGACATCGGACTGCACACCATTGGTGGCCTTTTCGATGTCGATGGCGGGCGCAAGGCCGATGTAGTTCGACGGGTCCTCATCTGTGACATTGAGCCCGGGCACTGGGTCGCCAACAGCGGTGAGCGGCGTTCCGACAACTGCGGATGTGTTGGTGTACTGTCCGGCAACGGCTGTGCCGGTCGCAGTACAGGTGAAGGTGCCGCCCGGGTTGATCGGACCAGCGACGACGTTTGAGCCCCCACAGTCGATATCAGCGGCAGCGACGAGGTCATCGGTGACCGTGACGTTGATGAGTTGCGTATCGCCGGTGTTGGTAACGACGTAGGTCCATTCAACAGCAGAGCCGACAAGAAGAGTCTCACCAGGTGCAACGTCGGACTGCACACCGTTGGTTGCCTTCTCAATGTCGATGGCGGGCGGACCCGGGATCACCGTGTCGGTTCGAGTGGCGACGGCGTCAAGTTCAACCGAGGTGTCGAGTGCTGCGCCTGCGGGGCAGGTTGAGATGTTGGGAACGATGGCAGCGCCGTCATCCACAATGCGGATCTCCTCAACGTAGGGGAATGTGAACCCGGGCAGCGAGTCAAGGTCGATCGTGATCAGAGTGTCGTCTGCGGCACGGAACGTGTCCGGGTTGCGCTGGTAGTCGACAATGTCGATCACATAGGGGGCGGCACCGCCAGCGGATCCGCCGGGTCCATAGAGCTCGATGGTCATGCCGGAGGTCTCGGCATCTTCGAAGATGAAGATCTCGTTGCCGTCGAGGTTGCCGAAGGGGTCAGCCGGATCATTCTCGAGCGTTCCGGTTGCCGTGACACCATCGGCGATGATCAGTGCCAGATCAGTGCCGCCGGGGGCAGCGAAAGTGCCGTCGATGTCGAGGCGAAGGGTGACCTCACCACCAGTCTGGGCGTCGAAGTTGGAGTTGTCGTCGGAAGCGCCGGCGGCGTTGCCAACAAAGCCGTAGTCGTCGATGGCCTGGAGACCAATGTTGACATCAGCCACTGCGGCGTCGGGAAGACCGCCCTGGCGCTCGCCATCCGCGCCAAGCGCAAAGTTCACCACTTCAGAAGGCTCGTCACCAATGAAGTACAGGTTCCCAGCACCCACAGCGATATCGACGGTTTCATTTGTGGGATCAGTTGCCGCCACACCGGCACATGGCCCGGGCGGCGGAGTCTGGAAACCCTGCGTGTCTGAGCCTGCGTTGTACAGGAACACGCCAGCGGTGTCATCGGGGGAACCGACGGATGTGGCCTGGGCGGTTAGCGGAAGCACAGTGATAGCGCCGGTGGCGACCATCGCTGTGGCGATGACAGCGGCGACGAGTCGCCACCACTGCGTCTCACTGCGCTGTACCCAGATTGAGGCTGAGCTCATGTGTCTTGTGTCCTTCGTTAGACGAAACGGTCGGGCTCGAGTCCGACCGAGTGCGGGGAATTCATTTCGTGGCATTTCGACTGCGTTCAAAAGCGGTGTATTTCCGGGCACGGGAGATCACACGAGTGTGCCCAGCACCCAGACCAGCAAAGCAGGTTTGGGAGTTGGGCGCAATAGTAAAGCCCGGGCCGTCCGACCCAGGAGGGTAACAGGGCGCACACCCCACATGTGGGGTGTGAGTCGATCTACCCCCCCTCCAGCCCCGTCAGCCCCAAATTCCACAGGGTTCTGGACGATCGCGAGGGCCAGGCGCGACCGTGAGCCGGGGCGACTGAAAACGAGCAATGCCGGCTGCTCAGAGCAGCCGGCATTGCCGAAGGTTTACTTCAGAATCGCCCTCCGACCCTCACCTTCAAGTTGAGGGTTCGTATGAATCGGGGGCGAGTTGAGGGTTTACAGGTCAAGTCCATCGCGTCGACGGCGACCTGCCACGATGAGCACCGAACCGGCCATGACGAGGCCGAGTGCGACAATCGCAAGGTCACTACTGTCTCGACCAGTTACCGCAATCGGCGTCACCGGAATCGGCGTCGGTGTCACGGTCGCAACGACCACGACCGGGCGTGGTGTTGCGGTTACCGGAACAGGCGTCGGGTCCGGGACAACGGTGGCGTTGACGACGTCACGGCCGAGGTAGTAGGACGGGTCCTCGTCCGTGACATTCGGGAGACCCAGCGGCTCGCCATTCTCGTCAACCGGACGAGCAGTCACCGTTCCAATGTTGGCGTACTGGCCCAGGCGAGCGGAAGCCGATGCGGAACAGGTCATCACTGCGCCAACAGCCAGCGTGGACGCTGGGCAGGTGATGGTGCCTTCCCGATCGTCAACCACGACAATCTGGTCGAGCGCAGTATCACCGGTGTTGGTGAGCACATAGGTCCAGGTGACGATGCCGGAAGTGCTCAGCGTTGGGCCGGGCGCCTCATCGGCATCCTGACCAGCCGTTGCCTTCTCGATATCGATACCGGGCGAAGCCGGAGCTTCGATCACACCAAGGTCGAGCGTGAGGTTTGCACCACCAGCACCGATGGTAAAGGTGTCCGTCTGACCGGTGGTTGCGTTGACATCGCTGTCTGCAGCGTCATCATCACCAGCATTCTGGGCCGTGAGCACGAACCCGTCGGGCAACTGCGCAACAATCACGTAGGTCAGTGAAGGATCAACACCCTCGATGAGGTAGGCGCCATCTGCGTCAGTGGTGTCGGTTCCGAGGGCGTTGCCGGTTGGCTGGCCATCGGCACCCGCTTCGAAGAGCGTGAGGACGATACCGGCAACACCGGTCTCGCCTTCGTCCTGAATGCCGTTGTTGTTGGCGTCAACGAAAGCGAAATCGCCAACCGAGGCCGTCGCAGGCTGGTAACCGAAATCCTGATCGAAGTTGTCTTCGCCTTCGCCGAGTGTGCCCGACGACGTGGAGTCCAGCGTGCCATCCGGATCGGACACCTGCACGATGCCGTCAGGCAGCGTGCTCTGGTCAACCACGATGATGTAGTCACCGGCGGGAAGCGCACCAAAGATGTAGAAGCCTTCGGCGTTGGTGACCGCTTCGTCGACCAGCACGCCTTCGCTGTCCGTGAGCCGGACAGTCACATCGGCGATTCCAACCTCATCTGCATCGACAACGCCGTCAGCGTCGAGGTCCAGCCAAATCGTGTCACCAATGCTGCCAACCGGCGGCAGGTTGTAACCGAAGTCCTGGGTGCGGTTGTTCACACCGGCGCCGAGGGTCAGAGCCGAACTGTTGCCGGTATCCACACCATCAGCGTCGAAGGTACGGAGTGCCTCGCTTGGAATGCCGCCCTGCGCCTTGTCGACCTGAACGGTGTAGTCGCCGGCTGGCAGGTTGGAGAAGAGGTAGTTGCCATCGGTGTTTGTGGTGGTTTCAGCGACCACGTCGCCGGAGCCGTCGATGAGCTGCAGTGTGACATCGCTGTAGCCGGTTTCGCTGGCCTGCTGTGATCCATCGCCATTGGCGTCGAACCAGACCAGGTCACCAATGGAGCCGACGACGGGAGTATCGACACCTTCGTAATGTGAAGGGTCGGTATCTCCAACCGGCTCGTCGAGAGGGCCAGAGCCGTCAACGGAGCCAATGTTGGCGTAGTCACCTGCTGTTGCCGTGCCTCGGGCGATGCAGGAAGCCTGGTCGCCTGCGGCCAGCGAAGCAATTGTGTTGGTGGTGCCGGCTCCGCAGGCGATGTCCGCATCGTCAACCAGGTTGTCGGTGACCACAATGTCTGTCACCGCGACCGGACCGTCATTGGTGACGGTATAGGTCCAGGTAACGATGCTGCCCACCTGAACCGTCACCGCTTCAGCGGGAGTGTCAGCATCACTGTCGTTGGTCTGCTTCTCAAGCAGCAGAGAAGGTGCCGGGACATAGCCGAAGTCCTGGGTGAGATCCTCTTCGGCGACACCGATGGTGCTGGTGGATTCGTCATCCAGCGGCGACGTGGCGTCGAAGGTCTGGGAGAGTCCATCCGGGAGAGTGGTGTCATCCACGGTCACCGTGTATGTGCCGGCGGCCAGGTTCTCAAAGAGGTAGAGGCCGTCGCTGTTGGTGACGTCTTCGATTGTGGCGCCGCTTGCATTGGAGAGCGTCACGGTGACACCTTCGATGCCAGTTTCGTCATTATCGAGAACGCCATTGGCATTGAGGTCAAGCCAGACGGTGTCGCCAATGGTGCCGGTGGGGTCAACAACGCCGGTGTAGTTTGACGGGTCATTGTCGGAGACAGGATCGCCTGGAATGGGGTTGCCGTCCGGATCGATTGGGTCCCCGGTAACTGCGCCGGTATTGGTGTAGGGCCCAGCATCCGCTGTGCCGGTTGCGGTACAGGTGGCGACATCGCCGGGCGCCATGGCGCCGACCAGATTCGTACCAGCGCCGCAGTCGACGGCCACGGAAGGGTCGTCGTCGGTGACGGTGACCGCACCAAGATCAACGTTTCCGGTGTTGGTCACGGTGTACGTCCACGTGATTGCGCCGCCGACAGTGATGTCTTCGCCTGGCGCAGCGTCTGAGTCAACGCCGTTCGTGTCCTTCTCGATGTCAATTGCCGGGCCGGCCGCAAAGTAATTGGATGGATCGGTGACCTCAGGGACCGGGTTGCCAGCCTCGTCGGTGGCAACGGCTGTGGCGGTGTTGGTGTACTGACCTGCAACAGCGACGCCGCTGGCGGTGCAGGTTGCCGAAGCGCCTGTTGCAAGAGTTGCGACCACGTTGGTGCCACCCTCACAGGAAATGTCACCAGCGGCGACGAGATCGTCGGTCACCGTGACATCGGTGAGCGGCACGTTTCCGGCATTGGTCACGACGTAGGTCCAAGTAACCGGATCGCCAACATCGACAATCGGCCCGGGAGCTGCGTCGGCGTCCACGCCGTTGGTTGCCTTCTCAATGAGAAGGCCGGGCTCTCCACCGAAGTAGTGCGAGAGGTCGTTATCGGTGACGGCGGCCAGTGGGACGCCAGTCGGGTCAGCGAGCGGAACGCCAGCCGGATCGGCCGGAGTTCCGGTGGTGACGGCGTCATTCTCGTACTGGCCAGCGTCAGCGAGGCCGGTACCGGTGCACGTTGCGGTGTCGGTGGGAGCGAGCGCCGGGATGGCGCCGCCACAGTCAACAGTCACCCCCTGGTCGTCAACAACAGTGACGTTGATGAGGGTGGTGTTACCCGTGTTCGTGACCACGTAGGTCCAGGTGACAGCGTCACCGACGCCAAGCTGCGGTCCGGGAGCGGCGTCCGCCTGTTCGCCGTTGGTGTCCTTTTCAATGTCGATCTGAGGATCAGCACCGAAGTAGTGGGAATCGTCGGCGTCGGTCTGAACGATTCCAGCCGGATCAACACCTTCAACCGTTGCGGTGTTCTGGTACTGGCCCGCAATGGCCGTGCCATTTGCGAAGCAGTTCACCACATCACCGGGTGCCATCGACGGGATGACCGCGCCAACCGCACCGTTCTCGGTGCAGCTGATGGTCACGGTGGGATCGCTGTCGGTCACGGTCACGTTGGTGAGGGCCTGGTTGCCGCCATTGGTGACAACGTAGGTCCAGGTGACCTGGCCGTCGGTAAGAATTGCCGGTCCGGGAGCCGCATCGGCATCCACGCCGTTGGTGGCCTTCTCAATGTCAATCTGCGGATCGCCTCCGGTGTAGTTGGAGGGATCGGAGTCATCGACTGGGTCGAGACCCGGGATCGGCGTACCAGCTGGATCAGAAGGCGTACCGGTAACCGAGCCAAGGTTGGAGTAGCCGCCAGCTACAGCAACGCCGGTTGCGGTGCAGGTGAAGGTTGCATCAGGTGCGATCGGTCCCGCAACAACATTGGTGCCGTTGCCACAGTCAACCGTGACCGAAGCGTCGTCATCGCTGACGGTGACGTTGACAAGAGCGACGTCACCGGTGTTGATGACCACATATTCCCAGGTGACTGTGTCGTCAACCGGAATTGTCGGACCGGGTGCAGCGTCTGCGTCGACGTTGTTGGTGGACTTCTCGATAGCAACAGCGGGAGCGGCCGAAGCGATGTAGTGCGACGGGTCAGTGTCGGTGAGTGGAGCGCCGACCGGGGCACCCGTGCTGTCAAGAGGTTGGCCAACTGCGGTTGCGACGTTGGCGTACTGGCCGAGGCCAGCGACACCGGTTGCACTACAGGTGACTGTTGCGCCCACGGCGAGGGTGGCGATCACATTCGTGCCTGTGCCACAGTCGACAACAACCGCTGGGTCATCGTCAGTGACCGTCACCGTCGCGAGCGTTGCAGCGCCGGTGTTGGCCACGGTGTAGGTCCAGGTGACCACGTCACCGATTTGCAGCACCGGACCGGTGATGACGTCGGCATCTTCGCCGTTGGTTGCCTTCTCAAGGTTGAGACCGGGGACCACGCCAACGTGATTGGAGGGGTCGGTATCCGTGGGCGGTGCCAGTCCCGGTATGGGGTTTCCAGCGGCGTCAGCAGGCGTGCCGATAACGTCGGCGACGTTCACGTAGGGGCCCGGAGCGACGACGCCGCTGGCCACACAGGTGAAGCTTTCACCCGGGCCGACCGGTCCGGCGACAGCATTGGAGCCGCCGCCGCAGCTGATTGCGGAGGCGGCGACGATGTCGTCGGCAACCGTGACGTTGGTAAGCGCAACCGTACCGGTGTTGGTCACCACATACGTCCAAGTCACCGCTTCACCAGCCACGAGTTCGGGACCGGGGGCCGCATCGGCGTCGAGGCCGTTGGTGGCCTTTTCAATGTCGATGGTTGCTTCAGCGCTACCGGTGTAGTTCGACGGGTCGGTGTCATCGACCTGCGGAGCGCCCGGGATTGCAGTGAAACCGGCATCGGCGGGATCAGCAACAACATCGGAGACGTTGCTGTACTGGCCGAACGCAGCAACACCGGTTGCGGTACACGTTGCTGAGTCGCCAACGGCGAGCTGAGCGATGACGTTGTTGCCGGTGCCGCAGTCCACGGTCACGGTGGGGTCGTCGTCAGTGACGGTTGCGTTCACCAGGTTGGTGGATCCGTCGTTCGTGACCACGTAGGTCCACGTGACTGTTTCGCCGATCGCGATGGTCTCACCAGGAGCGGTGTCGGAGTCGACGCCGTTGGTTGCCTTCTCGATATCGATCGAGGGGGCAAGACCGATGTAGTTTGACGGGTCTGCGTCAGAGACGTTGGCGGTCGGGATGAGCACGCCAGACGGCGTGACAGGCGTGCCGACCACGGTGGAGTTGTTGGTGTACTGACCAGCAACAGCGATGCCGGAGCCGGAGCAGGTGAAGGTGCCACCCGGAGCGAGTGGACCATCAACAATGTTGGAACCGCCGCCGCAGTCAACAGCAACACCCTGATCGTCAGCGACGGTGACGTTTGCCAGAGGAGCGTCGCCGGTGTTGGTGACCACGTAGGTCCAGTTTACGGCACCGCCAACGGCGATCTCCGGGCCAGTGGCCGTGTCGGCATCTTCGCCGTTGGTTGCCTTCTCGATATCGATCGCAGGCGGGCCGGCGAGGACGGTGTCGGTTCGGGTTGCCACGGCATCAAGCTCGACCGAGGTGTCAAGCAACGAACCGAGCGGGCAGGAAGAAACGTTCGGAACCACGGCGACGCCGTCGTCCACGATGCGGATCTCTTCGACGTAAGGGAAGCTGAAGCCCGGAAGCGTGTCGAGGTCGATGGCGATGAGGGTGTCGTCAGCGGCACCGATCGTGTCAGGGTTGCGCTGGTAGTCGACGATGTCGATGACGTAGGGAGCCCCGCCCTGGCTTCCACCGGGTCCGTACAATTCGATGGTCATGCCGGATGTCTCAGCATCTTCGAAGATGAAGATCTCGTTGCCGTCGAGGTTGCCGAACGGATCGGTGGGATCATCCTCGAGTACGCCAGTTGTCTGCACGCCGTCCGCAACAATTACTGCAAGGTCGGTGCCGCCTGGTGCTGCAAACGTGCCATCGATGTCGAGGCGAAGGGTGACCTCACCACCGGTCTGCGCGTCGTAGTTTGAGTTGTCATCAGAGTTGCCTGTGGAGTTGCCGACGAAGCCATAGTCGTCAATGGCTGACAGACCAACGTTCACATCGGCCGTTGTCGTGTCCGGATCGCCGCCCTGGCGTTCCCCGTCCGCGCCGAGCGCGAAGTTCACGACCTCAGACGGCTCATCGCCAATGAAGTACAGGACACCGGTACCCGACGTGACAGCAATGTTCACCGTCTCGTTGGTGGGATCCGACTGCGCCTGACCTGCACACTGAGCAGGCGGGGGGGTAACAAACCCCTGAGTGTCAGAGCCGGCGTTGTACAGGTACACGCCTGGCGTGTCATCGACAGAACCGACCGACGTGGCGGACGCCTGTGGCGACAGCACGGTAATCAGACTGACTGCAATCAACAGGACTGCAGTGACAGCGGCGAGCAGTGGCATCCACTGTCGCTCAGCGCGCCTCACCCAAATAGCAGTAGAGCTCATGTTGTTCCTTCACCTCGGCATTGCAACGCAAAAGAGACACCCGGGCAGGTGCCGCCAAAATATACGTCTCGTCTTACAGACCAGTCTATGCAAGCACCTGAGGTGCCATAGCGCAAGGGTAGTTGCCCCACCGACATAAATGGTTGTTCCCTGGCGGCAAGGGACGGAAATCGGTCGAGAACACCGTACGCGCGAGCACGCAATGTCGTTTTGGCGTCAAATGGCCGAAAGAGACGCGCAAGACGCGTGCATTTTTCCACCGTGCGTGACCGTCATCTCGCAGGTCGAGGACCGAATCACTTGGCGAAAAATCCTTACACCGGGGACCACCGAACGCTCTCCAAAACCACAAACCGTGCGGGGTCACAGTGGCCCCGCACGGTTCTGTGCGTATCAGAGTTGCACCCGAGGGTGCTGGAGTATCAGGGTTTCATCCCTGACGTTCTGGCCTTCTCAGGCCTGAGTGTCGATGGGCTCAAGGCCCGTGCGACGGCGTCGACCAGCGACCACGAACAGGGCGCCTGCCAGCAGCATCGATGTTGCCACGAGGGCCATCGACGAACTGGAGCTGCCTGTCACAGCCAGCGGCACAGCCGGGACCGGGGTTGGTGTTGGGGGAACCGGCGTTGCCGTCGGGACCGGCACCGCAGTGGCCGTCGGCAGGGTGGTTGGAAGAACCTCGGTGCCTTCGTACTCGGAGTCGTCCGTGGCAACTGGAGGCGACACTGTCGATCCGTCCGGGTTCGGGGTATCCGGCGTACCGGTCGCCGTTGCGGTGTTCTCGTAGAGACCACGGACGGCGATGCCATTCTTGATGCAGGTCTCGGATTCACCAACTGCCAGCGCTGCGATCTCACAGATTGGACCCTCAATGTCATCCACGACCGGAACACTGGTGAGGCCAACGTTTCCGGTGTTGGTGACCACGTAGGTCCAGGTGACCGGGTCGCCGACCGTGAAGGTGGCGGCGCTGGTTGTCTTTACAACCTCGATGGCTGCCACGAGAGGAAGGACGCCGGAGTCGATGGTGCGCTCTTCGGCTCCGCGGTCATCCCTGAGGTCAATGATGCCGGTGAAACCGTTTTCGACGGCCGGATCGGAGTCCGCTTCATCGGGACCGCCATCCCGCTCGGTGAAGGTGTAGACGTCCTCGATGTCGAACTCCACGATGTACGGGATGGACGAATCGAGGTTCTCGAACAGGTAGAGGCCGTTCTCGTCGGTGACGCGGGTGTCCAGGATTTCGTTCGGCGTACCGTCTTCGTTCACGCTCCAGAGATTGACGGTTACGCCGTCGATTCCTGGTTCGCCGTCGTCCTGGACGCTGTTGCTGTTCTCGTCGAACCAGACCAGGTCGCCGAGGCTGACCGGGGCTGGGGCGACACCAGCATCGAGTGAGAGGTCATTCTGACCCGGGGCAAGTGTGAGAATTGGGGTCAGGCCGGTGAGGGCGTTGATATCGCTGTCCACATTGTCGTCGTCGCCTGCATCACCAATGGTGACTACGGCGCCGCGAGGCGCGATGACCTGTACTCGGTACTGCTCGTTCGGATCAAGATTTGCGAACGTGTAGAAGCCGTCAGCGCCGGTGGTGGTCGTGCCCGCAAGAGTGTCAACACCGTCAACCACCTGGAAGAGGTTGACGGTCACGTCGGCGATGCCGGGCTCATCGTCACCCTGGATGCCGTCGCTGTTCTCGTCGAACCAGACAAAGTCGCCAAGGGCGGCTGGCGGAACCAGTCCAGCGTCGAGCGTGAGATTCTCGTCACCCGGACCTGGGGTCACGGCCGGCAGCAAGCCGGTTGAGGCGAGATCACTGTCAACAGCGTCATCGTCGCCCTGATCCATGTCCGTCACGGTGTAGCCGGGCGGCAGGTCGCTGACCTGGACGACGTAGCCGACGTTCGGGGTGAGATCACTGAAGAGGTACAGACCATCGTCACCCGTTGTCTGGCTGTCGAGCACAGTGTCCGGGGAGCCGTCTTCGTTGGCACTCCAGAGGGTGACGGTGACGCCGGCAACGCCAACTTCGCCATCGTCCTGGATGCCGTTGCCGTTGCTGTCTTCGAAAATGAAGTCACCGAGCGTTGCCAGCGGGAGGCCGGTGTAAGCAGACACATCTTCATCCTCAACCGGGGGGCCGAAGGGCTCGCCGGTGGTCGGATCGATCGGCTGACCGGTTGCGTTTGCTGTGTTGGTGTAGGCACCCGCAGTTGCGACTCCCTCGAGAGAGCAGGTCTCAGATGCGCCAACTGCCAGCGAATCAATGGTGCATACCGCACCTTCCACGGAGTCAACAACCTCGACGTTGGCGAGGTCGACGTTTCCGGTGTTCGTGGTCACGTAGGTCCACGTGACAGCCTCGCCAACGACGATTTCTTCGCCGGGGCCACTGTCGGCCTGGTCGCCGTTGGTGTCCTTTTCGACATCAACCGACGGGTTCGGGACAATGACACCAGCGTCGAGTGTGAGGTTCTCTTCGCTCGGGCCAACGAGAACGCCGGCGATGATGCCGTCAGCGTTGGCGTCGGAGTCAGCAGCATCGTCACCTGCATCAGCAGTGGTGAAGACGTGACCAGCGGGCAGTTCAACCTGCACGGCGTAGGAAAGGTTCGGTGCGAGGCCGTCGAAGAGGTAGGCACCATCGGCACCGGTCGTCTGGGTTTCACCAGCGATCGGAGCGATTGGGGTGCCATCAGCGTCTGCGGACCAGAGGGTTACAACGGCGCCGGCGAATCCGGTTTCGCCAGCCTGCAGGCCATCTTCATCAGCATCGATGAAGATGAAGTCACCAATGGTGGCGAGACCAAGGCCCACGTAGGCGGACGGGTCGTCGTCAGTGACAGGGTCGCCGAAGGGTTGGCCCGTGGCGGGATCGACCGGCTGGCCGACCACATCGGCGGTATTGCTGTAGGGAGTTGCACCGGCAACGCCGGTCTTGGTGCAGGTTCCACTTGCGCCCACTGCAAGGGCGTCGATCACACAGATCTCACCCTCAACGGTGTCGGTGATGACGACGTTTGCCAGCGGCACATTTCCGGTGTTGGTGGCGACGTAGGTCCAGGTAACTGGCTGGCCTTCGACTATTTCCGGACCAGCGCCGGTGTCGGCCTGATCGCCATTCGTGTCTTTCTCCACGTCAACGGACGGATTCGGTGCAATCACACCGGCGTCAAGTGACAGGTTGGTTTCGCCCGGGGCGAGGGACACGCCGGCGATGATGCCGTCAGCGTTGGCGTCGGAGTCAGCAGCATCGTCACCTGCATCAGCAGTGGTGAAGACGAAGCCAGCCGGGACCTGCACCTGCACTGCGTAGGACTGGTTGGGCGGAAGGTCTGCGAAGAGGTAGCCGCCGTCAGCGCCAGTGGTCTGCGTGGGTACGCCTGCAACGGGGGCGACTGGAGCGCCTGAGGCGTCAGCGGACCACAGGGTCACGACTGCGCCAGCAAGACCAGCTTCTCCAGCCTGAAGGCCATCTTCGTCAGCGTCGACGAAGATGAAGTCACCGAGGGATGCCAGCTGCGGCACGCCGGTGTAGGCGGAGCGGTCCGTGTCGTCCACTGGGGTGCCGGACGGGTCCGTACCCGTGGCCGTCACCGTGTTCTCATAGGCACCTTCAACCGCAACACCGGTTCCGGTGCAGGTCTCAGATGCGCCAACCGCAAGCGTGGGAATGGGATTACCGGACGGGCATGTGATGGCCACAGCCTGGTCATCGACCAGCTCCACACCAGTGAGGTCAACATTGCCGGTGTTGGCAACAACGTAGGTCCACGTGACAGCGCTACCAACTTCGAGTTCTGTACCGGGTCCGGTATCGGCCTGGTCGCCGTTGGTGTCCTTCTCAACATCGAGGCCGGGTGCATCGGTGATCACACCGGTGTATGCGGACCGATCGGTGTCACTGATGGGTTCGCCAACCGGCGCACCCAGTGCGTCCAGCGGCTGGCCGGTTGCCGTGGCGTTGTTGACGTATTCGCCGGCAACAGCAACGCCGGTCCCGGTACAGGTGACCGTCGCACCTACTCCAAGGAGAGCAATGGTTGCGGTGCCCTCTCCACAGTCAATGGCCACTGCCTGATCGTCCACGACGGTGACTTCGGCAAGATCCTGTGTGCCTTCGTTGGTGACGACGTATGTCCAGGTGACAGAGTCACCCACAGCGATTTCCTGACCGGGCCCGGTGTCAGCCTGGTCGCCGTTCGTGTCCTTCTCGATGTCGATGAGCGGAAATGCGGTGACTGCGGTGTCGGTACGGGTGGCAACAGCGTCGACCTCAAGAGAGGTGTCGCCAGCGCCGCCGTCTGGGCAGTTGATGAAGCCCGGCGTGGGTGCAACCACACCATCGTCGGTGATGCGGAAGAAGCTGACGAATGGGAAGGTGAAGCCCGGAAGGGAGTCGAGGTCGATTGCCACGAGGGTGTCATCGGCACCGGTCGAAGTATCAGGGTTGCGCTGGTAGTCGACAACGTCGAGGGAGTACGCCGGACCAGCAAGTCCTTCGGGGCCGTAAAGCTCGACCGTGTAGCCGGACAACTCTGCGTCTTCGAAAATGAAGATCTCGGCTCCGTCAAGGTTGCCGAACGGATCAGCGGGGTCGGTGCCAAGCACACCAACCGACGCCACACCATCGGGCACGATGAATGCCGGCTGACCATCAATGGTGAGTTGAAGGAGAACCGAGCCGCCGGTCTCAGCGTCGAAGTTCGCATCGTCATCGCCACCGTTGGCGACGGTGCCGTAGTCGTTGATGGAGCCGAGGCCGGTGGTCACGTCTGCGACCGTTGCATCGGGCACGCCACCGGCGCGCTCACCGGACGAGCCATCGCCCAGCGTGAACTCCAGCACCTCTGATGCGTCATCGCCCAGCAGATACAGGACCGCCGGGTCGGCGGTGACCGCCGTATTGATGGTTACGTTGGTGGGGTCCTGGCCGGGCTCACCGGTGCAGTCGAGCGGCGGCGGAGTGACGAAGCCCTGGCCGCTGTCGAGACCCGCTGTGTAGAGGAAGACGCCGGCAGTGTCATCTGCCTGGCCGGTGGACGTGGCTTGAGCGGAAGCGAACGTCGGCGTTGAAGTCAAGAGAACGGCAGCGACAAGGGCCGTTGCGACGACTGCGGCAAGAAGTACGAAGAGACTTCTGGCTCGTCGACCGAGAACGTTGAGGTGCATGGAAACTCCGGGAGTTGATGACGCACCAGTGCACATGGATGTATGTGAACCGGACACGTCGTGACGAACACAAGGGCCGGGTTCGCCTAGCTCCCCGCAGACCAGGCGACCAATTGCAGCCTGCGGATCAAAACTTCCCTGTTGAGTGAATTTCAAGACAACCACTCAGCAGAGCCATTTGCAATACCATCCCTCGAAATTGGGGGGAATCACCCATGACTCGCAGACCACGCTGAGCGTCGACCAATTCAGCTACGGGCAGCGTCAATACAGGGTTGACCCTCAACCTGAAGTTGAGGCGCGTCCCGAGTCTGGTCGATACCGCACCACATCCTGGTGAAGCGGAACCAGATCATTGGTCGGTTGCGCGCCCTGCGCGCGAAGCTCGGCGATCTGTTGATGCAAATGGACGATTTCTGTTTCCATGAGCAGAACGCGCTTCACGCCGGCCAGATTCAGGCCCTGGGTGGTGAGTTCCTGGATCCGATGTATCTGGTCGATGTCGGCCTGGCTGTACCGGCGACTCATGCCACCCGTACGAGCGGGCGAAACCAGGCCCCTTCGCTCATAGACGCGAAGTGTCTGGGGGTGCACACCGCTGAGTTCGGCCGCCACCGAAATGATAAAGACTGCCCGGTGCCGGCCCTCCAGGTCCATCTCCTGGGGTGACCCGGACCGAGATGCCCCAGCATGCGACTCCTTCGCTGCGCCGTGGTCAGCACCCTGGTTCATGACGCTGACCACTCACGCCGCGGCGCGTCGTCGGCAATCTCAAGATAGGCATCAAGTGCCTCACGCTGGGCGCCTGAGAGGTTCTCTGGGACGTGGACCACGACAGTGATCAAGAGATCACCGGTGCCTTTGGAGGTGACAATGCCCTTCTCCTTCACCCGGAAGGTGCGACCCGACTGAGTACCTGGGGGAATCCGCAGCGTCACTGTGGAACCATCAAAGGTGGGTACGGTCACATCTGCGCCAAGCGCAGCCTCTCCAAACGTGATGGGAGCCTCAAGCGTGAGGTTTCGGCCCGACCGATCGAAGAGATCATGTGATCCAACACCGATGGTGACGAGCAGATCTCCCGGCTTCGCTCCCCCGCTTCCAGGGCCTCCCTTGCCGCGCAGCCGAACCTTCTGACCGGATTCAATCCCTGCCGGGATCTTGACGCGCACTTCGCGTCGATCAGCGCCGATACGCAGCGTTGTTGTCAAACCCGAAACAGCTTCAGCAAACTCGATGTCGAGTCGAGCTTCAAGGTTGGCTCCGGGACGAGCCGGGTTCGGGCGTCGGCCGCCCTGAGCTCCAGCCCCGAACAGACCGCCCAGCAGGTCACCAATGTTGCCCATGCCCTCGAAGTCCCAGTCGCCGGGACCGGGACCGGAACCGCTCGGACCGGGTCGACCCGCCCCGCCGCCGAAGGTGCCACCCATTGGGCCCATTCGGCGAACCTGGTCGTACTCCTTGCGGCGCGATTCATCACCAACAACGTCGTAGGCAGCCGAAATCTCCTTGAAGCGCTCCTCAGCTGCTTCGTTGCCCGGGTTTGCATCGGGGTGATTCGCGCGAGCGAGCTTCCGATACGCCGACGAGATTTCCTTCGTTGTCGCAGAACTGGAGACGCCGAGCACCTTGTAGTAGTCCACTTCGAACCACTCGCGTTTGACGTCACTCACAGCTGTCGCCCTTCACCGGTGCGCAAGAGCACGTCAGCCGCGCACCTTCACCATGGCCGGGCGGAGCACCCGCCCATTCCAGGCATAGCCCGCTCTGAGCACTTCGGCGAGGACCGGTCCTGCCTCGGGATCGGCCCCATCGGCAGCCGGTTCGTGCATCACTGCGTCGTGAAAGTCCGGGGAAAAGGTCTCGCCTGCCACGCCGATGCGAGTCAAACCGTCGCGTGTCAACACCTCATTGAGCGCATCAAAGATGGGACGTACCGGTGACTCTGCATCATGGGTGAGAGCTGCATCGCAGCTGTCCAGCACGGGCAACAGTTTCTCGACGATGCCAGCAGCAGCCTGCTCACGCTGCTGCGTGGCCTGTTCGGCGGTGCGTCGTCGATGATTCGCGAACTCGGCCTTCAGGCGCTGCAAGGCGTCCAAATAGCCGTCCCGTTCGGAGGTGACAGTGGCGAGCATCGCGGCGACGCCGCCCGCGGGTACCTCCCCCGCAACCGGAGCTGTCTCGGCCGCAGCGTCATCGAACTGCAGGTTCTCAACACCTTGAAAGAGCGCCGCTTCATCAGCCTCGCCGGGTTCGACCGGATCGTGTCCGGCCGCATCAGCGTTGGACATCAGACTTCGTCCTCGACGATTTCTGCATCGACAATGTCGTCGTCTTCTGCGGAGGCATCGCCATCACCAGCCGCATCAGCGGCCACATTCTCGGCGCTGGCCTGCTCGTACAGACGCTGACTGAACTGCTGCGTGGTGGTCATGAGCGCCTCGGTGGCGTTCTTGATCTCTTCATTGTCCGTACCGTCGAGCGCCGTGCGCAAGGTCGTCAGCTTGGAATCAACCGATTCCTTCTCGTCGTCGGTGATCTTGTCGGCCTGGTCTTTCATCAGCTTCTCGGTCTGGTACACCAATGTGTCGGCGGTGTTGCGAACCTCAGCTTCTTCGCGACGCACCTTGTCTTCTTCGGCGTGCGCTTCGGCGTCTTTCACCATCTGGTCGATGGCGTCCTTGTCCAGCGCGGATTGGCCGGTGATGGTGATGGACTGTTCCTTCGAGGTGGCACGATCCTTCGCCGACACGTGCACGATGCCGTTGGCGTCAATATCGAACGTCACTTCGATCTGCGGAACGCCACGGGGAGCCGGTGGGAGGTCAACAAGTTGGAATTTGCCCAGCGTCTTGTTGAACTGCGCCATCTCGCGTTCACCCTGCAGCACGTGGATTTCCACTGACGGCTGGTTGTCTTCCGCGGTGGTGAACACCTCGGTGCGCTTGGTGGGAATGGTGGTGTTGCGCTCGATCAGTGTGGTCATCACGCCGCCACGGGTCTCGATACCCAGCGAGAGCGGTGTGACATCGAGGAGGAGCACATCGGTCACCTCGCCCTTGAGCACGCCAGCCTGAACCGCAGCGCCAATGGCGACTACTTCGTCCGGGTTGACGCCCTTGTGGGGCTCGGATCCTGTGATGGTGGTGACCAACTCGGAAACAGCGGGCATACGGGTGGAACCGCCGACGAGGATGATCTGGTCGAGATCGCTCTTCGACAGGCCGGCGTCACTAATGGCCTGCTCAACCGGCTTGCGGCAGCGCTCCAGCAGATCTGCAGTCAGCTCCTGAAACTTGCTGCGGCTGAGCTGGTAGTCAAGGTGTAGCGGGCCGGCATCGGTTGCCGTGACGAACGGAAGGTTGATCTGCACTTCCTGGCGGGAGGAAAGCTCGATTTTGGCGTTCTCTGCAGCCTCCTTGAGGCGTTGCATAGCCATGTTGTCCTTGCTCAGGTCAACTCCGTGGTCATTTTTGAAGTTGGTGACGAGCCAGTTGATGGTTGCTTCGTCCCAGTCATCGCCGCCGAGTTTGGTGTCGCCGCTGGTCGACTTCACTTCGAATACGCCTTCGGCGATCTCAAGGACGGACACATCGAAGGTGCCGCCACCGAGGTCGAAGACGAGGATGGTCTGCTCGGCGCCATCCTTCTCAATGCCGTATGCAAGGGCGGCAGCGGTTGGCTCGTTGATGATGCGAAGCACTTCGAGGCCAGCGACAGCGCCTGCTTCCTTGGTGGCCGTGCGCTGCGCATCGTCGAAGTATGCGGGCACGGTGATGACGGCCTGGGTGACGTCTTCACCCAGATATTCCTCGGCGTCTCGCTTGAGCTTGCTGAGGATGCGAGCCGAGATTTCCTGTGATTTGTAGTCTTTTCCATCAACATCGATTGTCCAGGACGTACCCATGTGGCGCTTTACAGAGCGCAGGGTGCGGTCGGGGTTGGTGATCGCCTGGCGCTTGGCCGGCTCGCCGGTCAGCACCTCGCCGTTTTTGGCGAATGCGACGATGGATGGAGTGGTGCGTGAGCCTTCGGCGTTTGCGATGACGACCGGGTCGCCACCTTCAAGAACGGCCACTACCGAGTTGGTGGTGCCGAGGTCAATACCTACTGCCTTTGCCATGAATGTGTGTCTCCTGTGTGTGATCTCTTCAGATCGGTGTTCTGGGGGGTTGCTTTGTGGATTGGCGACTCGTATGTCCGGCCAATTCGGGGAACAGGATGCGATCATACGGTCTGCACAGTTGTAACGGCACACCCCCACGTGATATTCCATCCGAAAACTTGAGTGTCTTGATTGAGGGTAGGAATCGTTGAAATTGCAACGATTTTTGCTGCGGAGCGCCAGAGGGAAGTCCTCTGCACATGGCGGCGTCATGACCTATTTCGGTGTGTTTCGAGGTGTTTCGGAAACAAATCAGCGCCTTGCGGGGTCTTACTGAGCATGAAGACAAAAGAAACCCTCCACACCCACGCAACGCGAGCAACCGCCCTGCGCACCGAAGCCCACACTGCCCACCCTGCTCTTGCACACGCCCTGCGCCGTCGGGCCGCCGAAATCGAGATGCAGTCCTGGCTCGAAGACGTCGCTGGCGGCTCCACCACCACCGTCGATATCGCCCTCGGTTCCTTCGAAAGCGCTGAGGCTCTGGCCGCCTGATCGAGCAGAGCTACCGGGTTCTTCGCTGTGTTCTACAGCTGGTTTTCTACCGTTTGGGTTCGAGAAGGTAGCCGCGGGACCGTACCGTCCTGACCGCCAACGACACCGGATCGACCCGGCGCCGAATGCGAAGGATGTGGACGTCAAGCGCATTGCGCCCGGGAGGTGTCGGCCCCCAGGCCGCTCGACTCAGTTGATCCCGACTCACAACACTGCCAAAGTTCTCGATCATCTCCTGCACCAGCCGAGCCTCGACCGGTGGCAGAGCCACTCGTCGGCTCCGGAAGTCGAGAATGCCCGCATCGTCGAGGACGGGAGTAGGTACAAACAGCGTCGCCGCTCGCCGAAGCGAATCCTGACGAGCCGAGAGTTCGCGCTCGGGGGCCGACGCCCATGCCCAGTCCTCGATTGGGCTGTCCGTGATTGGAATCGACGCGTCTGCATCGACAATGAGAAGCCGCGGCGTTCCGAGCGCCCGGAGTTCACTTCGAGCCGAGGCATTCGCGGGCCACGGAATTCTCGCAACATCCGTCATGGGAGTGACTCGCTGCTGAGGGGTCTGGTTCATGATCTGTCCGCCGGTAGGTCTTGTGTAGGCCGCCGCTGCTTTGTACAGGGGGTCCCAGTAAGTCCAAAGTGCAGGCAACGACACAACCGTAGTTTGCTGTGGTCTCCGCACCAGAGCCCAGTCGGCTAATCCTCTGTGAACCTGCCCCGATTTCGCACCGACACGCTGTTGGGAAGTAGCCTCACGAGTGCATGAGTGAAGCAACTGATTCCATCCAGACCCCCGCCGGTCGCACCGTCAAACCCCACCACGTGGTTCTTGGCTTCGGTGTGGCCATTGCCGTGTTCACCGTCCTGTCCGGCGTGGCCGGCGAAGTCCTGCACTTCAAGGACGATTCCACCGTCACCAGAGAGGTCTTCGCAAACATCCCCGGCTGGCTGAAGCTGGCCTTCTACACCGTGATCCCGGTGTTGATCGTGTGGGGTGCGTTGCAGTTCGGCAACCGAATGAAGAACTGGCAGCGAGGCGCTCCAGAGAACCGTCGCACCACGCCGAAGAACCTCAAGAGCCGCCTTGAGAAGATGCGGGCTGGCATGTACATGCAGACACTCCTGCGTGACCCCGCCGCCGGCCTCATGCACTCCATGATCTACTTCGGCTTCCTCGTGTTGCTCGGTGTCACCACCACCCTTGAGATCAACCACCAGGTTCCAGAATCGCTCAAGTTCCTCCACGGCGGCGTGTACAAGGGCTACTCACTTGTCGGTGACGTGGCCGGAGCCGTGTTCATCATCGGTGTGCTCTGGGCCATGATCCGTCGCTACGGATCCATCGTCGTGGCGTCCATCGGCGGCATCCTCGCCGGCCTTGCCACAGGGTTCATCTTCAGCGAATCGCTCAACGTCAACAACGGCATCTCCGCCGTGATCGGTGTTGTCGTCGGAGCCGTCATCGCTGTCGCCGGCACCGTTGTTCTGAACGCGATGTTCGGCTCGTCCGCCTTCCGCCCGTATCGCATACGCATCAAGTCCAAGCCCGAGCACGCCATCATTCTCGGCACCTTCCTCGCCATTGGCGTCACCGGCTTCGGCGCCGAAGCCTTCCGCATTGCGCTGCAGGGTAAGGGCAATGACATCAGCTTTGAACGCTGGTCGATCATTGGTTATCCACTCGCTCAGCTGGTGGACGGCTTGGGAAACACCGCCGGCTGGCACCAGGGCTGGTGGATCGCCCACGTCATCACCTTCTGCCTGTTCCTCGTCATCCTGCCCACCACCATGTTGCGCCACATCTTCACCTCACCAGTGAACATGTACCTCAGCGAGCGTGATCGCCCAAAGGGTGCCATGCGCGCCATGCCGAACCTGATGGAAACCGAGCTCGAAACGTTTGGTGCCGCAACGGTTGAAGACTTCACCTGGAAGCAGCTGCTCGACACCGACAGCTGCACCATGTGTGGACGCTGCACCGCCGTGTGTCCAGCCCATGCCACCGGAAAGCCGCTTGACCCGCGCGAGATCGTGCTCAAGACCGGCGAGGTCATGGCCGCCAGCGGCACCCCACAGGTCAGCCCTCCGCTGGGCGTCGACCCCGAGATCACCATCGGCGCGAACTCGCTCTTCGACCGCATCACCAGCGAAGAAGTGTGGTCCTGCACGTCCTGCAAGGCGTGCGACGAGGCCTGCCCGGTGAACATCGAGATCCTCGACAAGATCCTCGATATGCGCCGCTACCTCTCGCTCATGGAGTCAGATTTCCCGTCCGAGCTTGGCAACGCCTACCGCTCGATGGAGAACTCGTCCAACCCGTGGGGCATGTCCCAGAACGACCGAGCCGAATGGGCAAATGACATCGAGGGCATTGACATCCTCGACGGCTCCGATCCGCTCAGCGCCGAGTACCTCTACTGGGTTGGTTGCGCCGGCAGTTTCGACGACAAGAACAAGAAGGTGTCGTCGGCCACTGCCCGCCTGCTGCAGAAAGCCGGCGTCGACTTCGCCATCCTCGGCCCATCTGAGCTGTGCACCGGTGACCCGGCTCGCCGCACCGGCAACGAGTACATTTTCCAGATGCTCGCCATGCAGAACATCGAGACCCTCGATGGCATGGGAGTGAAGAAGATCATTACGCAGTGCCCGCACTGCTTCAACACGCTCGCCAACGAGTACCCGCAGCTCGGCGGCCACTACGAGGTCATCCACCACAGCCAGCTGCTTGAAGACCTCATTGAGAACCTTCAACTCGACGTCTCAAATGCCACACTCGACGACCGTCTCGTGTACCACGACTCGTGCTACCTCGGTCGCCACAATGACGTCTACATGGCGCCGCGAAATGTTGTCGCTTCCATTGGCGGAATCGAAGTGGTGGAAGCCAGTCGCAACGGGACCAAGGGCATGTGCTGTGGTGCCGGTGGTGGCCGCATGTGGATGGAAGAGCACATTGGCAAGCAGGTCAACGTGGACCGCTCCCAGGAGCTGCTCGCCACGGGTGCGTCCCGCATCGCAACCGCGTGCCCGTTCTGCTACATCATGATCGACGACGGCGTGAAAGGTGAAGGCGTCGAAGAAGACGAGGTCCGCGTGGCCGACATCTCCATCCACCTGCTCGAAGCCATCGAGAACGGCGAAAGGGGTCGTGCGGTTGCGGTCAGCCTTCCCCGCAAGGTCACCGAGGAAGCTCTTGAAGATCCGCTGGTGGCTGGCTTCAACCCAGCCGTGTTCAAGACCACATCCACTCCGGCAACGGCCGTGCCCGCTCCCCCATCAGTTCCGGACGTGCGCGGCGTGGTCGCCGCGAACGGTTCCGCCAGCGTTGGCCTTGTTGACGCCGATACCGGTGGAACCGGTTCAGGCATCGCGGGTGCAGCCGTCACCGCTGCTGCAGGCGCAACTGCGGCTGGCGCGGCAATTGCCACGGGCGGCCCCGACGATGGAACTGCTGTTGGCAGTGAAACTGACGCCAGCGCTGCAGACGCGACAACAGATGAGACTGAGCCCACGGAGACCACGCAAACCACTGTGCGTTCTGGCGAACCCCGTCACGACAATTTGGCGCTGATCCGCGGTACGGACCCGCAGATCGTCGGGTTGCTCAAGGACCAGGGCATTACTGGTTTCGATCAGATCGCGGCTCTTGATGATGCTGGCGTTGAGGCACTCGAGGAGACGCTCGGACTGCCCGGCAGAATCCGCCGCTGGGAATGGCCAACCCAGGCCAGGCTACTTCTCGAAGACAGCTAGAGCTGCAACAACACAGCCAGAGCTGCAACAACACAGCCAGCCACAACACAGCCAGAGCTGCCACGGCCCCGTGCTGCTGGAACACTCTTCACAACCTGTGACCCTCGGGTCCAGGTTGTGTGCGTTTTCAGCGGCTGCGCGGGTGGTTCCGGGCTTCTCGTTCGTTGCCGCGCTTGTAGTTGCCGGTGAGTCGGGCCATCAGGTCCTGACACTCCTGCTTTGATGCGCCATCGACATCCTGAAGGAAGTCCTGCGCCTTGGGCCCGCGCAGAACAGCGGCCGCCGTGCCGTGATGGGTGACGAGAGCGGTGAGCAACAGGAACGTGCGACCCGGCCGGGCGACGTCGCGGCCCATCGCACCGGTCACCTTTGGACGCAGCACCAACAAGAGACCGAGCGCTCTAAGGGAGACCGCCGAAACGATCTGCATTCCGCTGAACACCCGAGAAGGAAGCGCAGCGCCAAGCGACACCAGGGTCACCGCGCACAGCGACAGAACCACGTCGCCGCCGACAATGCCGCACCCGGCGCGTCTGCCGGCATTGCTTCCCTGGGCGGAAGCGAGCTGGATGAGCGACATGCTCCCGGCCGCTTCGATGCTCAGCTCCAGGTGTTGTGCCGTGATGTGGGCGAGCTCGACGCGTCGCTGTTCGCGCTGAAAGATGAACGCGGCGAAGCGGAGACCAATACCCGTCTGGTGCTTCGCACCGTTGAGGGGTTCCCGCGCAGCCTGGCGTGAATGCCACGATGTGCGCAGCTCGCAGGCAACTCAGTCCTTCGGGTGCAACCGGCCGGCCGTGGTGGACGCCCCTGCGGCCGGGGTGTGCGTCTTTGGCGCGGTGAGCTTTGACCGGAGATGGGCTTCGACAGTCACCGGCTCATAGCGAGCGGGCCGTTCCGCTGTGATGAAGCCGTCCAGCGGGGCCAAGGTGACATCGAGATTCGGATAGTGGAAGTAGGCAACCGAACGGCGGTGAGATTCTGCTCCGTTCTCCATGGGCACCACCCGGTGCAGCGTGGATGGCCAGACATCGTTGGTGTACATCGCCAGTACATCGCCGACATTGATGAGCAGTGAGTCCTCCGATGGGACGACATCCACCCATTCGCCGTCAACGCCGATGATCTGCAGCCCTGGCACCGGGTCAGCGTCCAGGATGGTGAAAGAGGTGTAGTCACTATGCGCACCCATCCGCTGTTGACCGGGCAGCACCGGCTCGGAGCCATCGGCCCGGGGTTCATAGTTGATGCACGCCATCGTGTCCGGGCCGATGGTCGACGATTGCGCCAGACTGGGCAGGCCGAGCAACTCGGAGACAAGGCGGTCGAGTCGGGCGGACAACTGCTCCATCTCGGCCATCCATGCGTGGGCCGCGTCGCGCAGCCCGGTGTCAGCTGGCCAGGGTGCCGGCTGCTGCAATGGCGACCCTGTCACCCGATGATCAGCACCGCAATTGAAACTCTCGAACAGATCCGGCGGTGACGGATGACCCAGGCTGTAGCTCAGCGCCTCGGCACCCTTCGCCCGGTAGCCACGGTTCGCCGCCGGGTCAGGGTGAACATGGGCCAGTTTCGTCTCGGTGTCGAGAGCGAAGAACCGGTCGCACGCAGCGCGGAGATCAGCTGCCGCTGCGGCATCTGCTCCATGATTGATGACTTCAACGAAACCGAGCGTCTCGAAGGCGCTGGCAAGATCATCTGCTGCTGTGACCGATGCCAGCTCAACAATCGGGACAGCTCCACTACTCACGTGTCAGGTGGCGTCAGGAGAATCGTCTACAACTGGTGCTTCAGCCTCAGACGCCGCCACTTCGGCTGACTCGGTCGGCTGGGCCATCTTCCTGATCAGATCGCTGGGTTTCGCGTTGAGCGTCTTGTCGACCTTCGAAATCGTGTCGGTCACACCTTTGATCGGCGCGGTAGCAGTGGCTTTGGCAGCCTCAAGCTCGGTCTTTGCCCGTTCAAGGTGCACCTTGTTTTGGCCGGCCTTGCGCGCCATCTTGGGCAACCAACTCGCACCGAAGACGAAAAGAATCACGACCGCGAGGATAAGCAGCTCTCCACTACCAAGACTTCCCATACCTGACAGCCTAATGGGGTTGGCCAGTCTCGTGAGAGGCGCTTCCAGCAGTTGCCGAGGACCGCTCAGTGCAAGTCATTCACGATGTTGATCGCTTCAGACAGCGTGAACCGGCCGTCGTAGAGCGCCGCTCCAACGATCGCTCCCTCAACTCCCATAGAGCTCAGACCAGAGAGGGCACGCAGGTCATCAAGGCTGGCCACACCACCCGAGGCAATCACCGGTTGTTCGGTCGCGTCACACACCTCGCGCAAAAGATCAAGGTTCGGCCCGGCAAGCATGCCGTCGGCGTCCACGTCGGTGATCACGTATCGGGCGCACCCCTCGTGGTTCAGACGTTCAAGCACGGTGAACAGATCACCGATCGAAGCTGACGTGCCGCGGGCGTCCAACATCCGTGCTCGAACATCAAGGGCAACCGCCACACGGTCGTCATGCTCGACAATCGCAGACGCAACCCAGACTGGATCCTTCAGAGCGTCTGTCGCCAGAATCGCCCGCTCACACCCGACGCTCATTGCTGTGCGCAGCGAGGCCTCATCGTGTATTCCGCCAGACCTCTGGACCTTGATGTCGAGTTTCTCAGTCACCGACGCGAGCAGGTCTGCGTTTGATCCGCGCCCGAATGCGGCATCCAGGTCCACGAGGTGGATCCACTCTGCACCCGCCTCCTGCCACTGCATCGCCACTTCAAGTGGATCGTGTTCGACTGATGACCCGAGCCGACCCTGAGTGGGACGGACGGCTCGCCCGCCTGCTACGTCCACGGCCGGCAACAACGTGAGACTCACAGGCAAACTCTAGAAGTGGTGGCGCTGGTAGTCGAACCAGTTGGCGAGCCGCTCGAAAACGAAAGCAGCCCGGTCAGGTAACCACACCGCTGATTGAACATGTTCCCGGTTGCTTCTCTGAACTTCTCTCATCGCCCGACCAAGGTTTCCCCTGTTCATTGGATTCCAGGTGATCAGGTTGGTCTTGATCTGACGATTTGACTCGCCTTTTCAGGTGTCCTGATCAAATGATCTTCCAAGGAACGTTCAGTTGCTTGGAATCTTGAGTGACGTTGTAAACGATCTGCGTTTGGTACTGGTGTTGTTCAGCGATGTGGCTGCCTGATCGGGCTGCCACGGTGGTGCTCATGTTGCTGTCTTGCTGGTCTTGCTGGTGTTGCTGTTTTGCTCACGGTGCTACCTCGTGGACAAGGAATGAATCGGGACAATCGCGGTCATCTTGAGACACTCGATCGAGGATCGGGTCGAGCGACTCAGTTCTTGCGAACCACCGTCCTTTCTTCCGACTGGCGAACAGCTGCGTACGAGACCCGGAACGAACGGGAGCGCGACGGGACGGACAAACCCGCTCATTCAACCGGCGTGACTACGACGCCGGTGCTGAGCTCGACACCGAACAGGGTCGACCTTTTGCCTGCACCGTTCTGCAACTCGAAGGCCGTGAGGGCATCTTCGGTCCCGATCAGCGACACCGCGACGCTGAACACCGGCAACTTGTAACGCTGTGCCTGACACCGCGACGCCGAACACCGGCAACTTGTAACGCTGTGCCTGACACTGCGTTGCTCGGCGTAGCTGCCGGGTTGTCCGGAGGTCCGTCGCTCAGATCTCCAGGCGGTTGCGGATTTCAGCCGAAGTTCTCCCAGTAGCGGGAGGCGATGGGGCCCTGCTGGTCCTGGTACTTGGAACCGACCTCTTCGGAGCCGTAGGGCGTGGCGGCGGCGGTGGTCATCGTCATGAAGCTGATCTGGCCGATCTTCATGCCTGGGTAGAGCGTGATGGGCAGACTTGCGACGTTGGAAAGTTCCAGGGTGAGCTGGCCGTTCCAGCCGGCGTCGACGAAGCCGGCGGTCGAGTGAATGAGCAGGCCGAGACGGCCGAGCGACGACTTGCCCTCGATACGAGCCACCAAGTCGTTCGGCACTCGTACACGTTCGAGCGTGGAACCGAGCACAAACTCGCCCGGATGGAGAATGAAGACCCCGTCGGGGTCAATCTCCACCGGTTCGGTGAGGTCGCTCAGATCTTCTTTGACGTCGATGACCGACCGCGTGTGATTGCGGAACACCCGGAAGCGGTGATCCAGTCGCAGGTCAATCGAGGACGGCTGAATCGCATTGTCGCCGAGCGGTTCAACTTCGATACGACCGGCCGCGAGGGCTTCGGACAGGCTCTGATCTGAAAGCATCATCGTGCCGCGACGCTAGCCGCCGCAATTGGCGAAGCCAATTGAATGTCACTCGCCGCCGCTCGCAATCGGCGAAGCCGATTGAATGTCGCTAGCCGCCTCGGTGTTTGAAGCTGTCTCGTCGGAAGCTGTACAGCGCGTCGGGATCAACGGCGACGTCGACGACGGCAGGTTTGTCGGACGCGAGGGCTGCTTCGACTGCTCCGGCGACGTCCTCGAGACGATCGGCTCGGAAACCGGCACCGCCGTAGAGCTCGGCCACCTTGTCAAATGGTGGACTTGTGACGTCGGCGCCGATGTACCGCTCGTCGAAGAAGTCACGCTGGTAGGCCTTCTCCGCTCCCCAGCACTGGTTATTCATCACAATCGTCACCGTGTTGATGTCGTGATCCATGGCCGTGGAGAGCTCAGACAGGGTCATGCCGAATCCACCATCACCCATGAGGCTGATAACGGGTTGGTCAGGGCGGGCAAGTTTCACGCCAAGTCCAGCCGCGTACGAGAATCCGACGAGTCCAAAGTCAAGCGGTGTGAAGAGGCTCTTCGGTGTGAAGTAGTTCAACGCATCGTGGGCCTGCAGGCAGAGCGTGCCGGCGTCCATGGTGATGGCCGCTTCAGCGGGCAGCACCGAACGAAGCGCTTTGAAGAGTCCGGAGGGTTGCGTGGGGTGGGTCTCAACGGCATTCGCATCACGGTCCGTGAGGAACGTCCGGCGCTCTTCCTGGAACGCCTTTGTCCAGGCGTCAACGGCGGCCCGCTGCGTTGCCGCTGGCATCGCTTCAACGAGTTGACGGGCAGTGGTCGGCGCATCCGCGAAGATGCCCACCTCGATGGGAAAGAACCGGCCAATTGCAGTCGGTTCGATCTCGACGTGGATGATCTTCGCATCGCGGTTGACGTTGTCGTATGAGTAGAAGGTGGAGTTGAAACCGAGGCGGGTGCCCAGGGCCAGGATGACGTCCGCTTCCTTGACCAATCGTGATGCCACCACATTGCCGCGCGGCCCCATCTGGCCTGCGTTGAGCGGATGGGAGTGGCTCACCGCGTCACCATGTCCAGGTGAGCTGACGATGGGGCTGTTGAGCGCCTCGGCCAATTCGGTTGCGGCCTCATGGCCGCCGGTGTCTTTGATGCCACCGCCCACGATCATCACCGGCCGCTCGGCTGTCGCCAACAGGTCCGCAGCGTCGCGGACGGCGTCAGGGTGGGCGGCGGGAACACTGTGGTTTCGATACGTGCGCGGCGCCTGCATTGAGTCAAACGCGTGGGTGGCGGAGAGCACGTCGCGCGGCAGGTTCAGGTGCACCGGGCCTTTCCGGGGCGACAGCGCCACACGAAACGCTTCGCGCATCAGCTCAGGGACCCGATCGGCGGAGGGGGCGGTCCAGACCCTCTTCGTGACCGGCACGAAAACCGATTGCTGGTCCACTTCCTGGAACGCATCTCGGTAGACGTGGCCCGACGCCAGCGCACCGGCCAGAGACACAACTGGGGAGTAGGCCGCTCGGGCCTGGGCAAGTCCGGTGAGCAGGTTGGTGGTTCCGGGACCGTTCTGACCGGCGAGCATCACGCCCGCCTTCCCGGATGCGCGGGCGAAGCCGTCGGCCATGTGCATGCCCGTACGCTCGTCGTGGACGCCCACGAAGTGGATGTCATCCGCGTCGTAGAGCGCGTCGAAGAGCTCCATGGTGGCCGAGCCGATGAGGCCAAACATGTGGCTGACGCCTTCGGCTTGGAGTGCAGCGACGGCGGCTGCGCCGCCACTCATTTCTGTGGTTCCGGATGTGGGGTCGGTCATGGCATCTTTCGCTGAAGGAAGTCGAGGACGGGGTCGGTGAACGCGGCGGGATCTTCGAGCAGGCCGAGGTGCTGGTAGTGGTTGATGATCACGGTCTCTGCGTCGGCAATCTCGGCGGCGATGGCGTGGCTCATGGCCGGCGTGCTGCCGGTGTCACGCTCGCCGGTCATGACCAGGGTGGGCGCAACGACAGGCGGATCGGGATTGATGAGCTCGCGTACACCATGCGCGAGCGCCCACGTCGCCTGCGCATAGCTTTCCGCATCAGCCTTGAGGCGCCACTCGCGAACAAGCGTGGCGGTCTGCGGGTGCGAGGCGAGGTACTCGGGCGTGAACCACCGCGTCAGCGCCGCATCCATTGTGGAAAGCGCGCCGCGCTCCCGCACGCTCGCTGCGCGCTCTTCCACCAGGCGCTGGCCTTTCTCTCCGCGATCGTGCGGTGAGCTGAGGACGCACAATGCAGCCACGCGGTCTGCGTGGTCGAGTGCGAAGCGCCGGTTGATCATGCCGCCGATGGAGAATCCCACGATGGCCGCCCGGGCCACCCCGAGGTGATCGAGCAGGGCAGCCAACTGGTCGCTGTACACACGCATCGAACCTGTGTCCGGAAGTGGAGCGCTGTCGCCGTGGCCAAACAGGTCGTAGTTGATGACGCGATGATTGGCGCTTAACGCGCCAAGGTGATCTGCCCACAGATGCCGGCAGAGTCCGAGGCCGTGGATGAGCGCGATGACCGGTGCGTTTTCGGGCCCAACCACATCGAAGGCCGTGCCGTTCGGCGCCAGGTGCGGTGCAGACACAGGGTCATACACTGGCCGGGTTCTCCAGGTCGCCGCCCATCTCTTCGATGTCGAGATACCGGTTGCCAATGCGATGGTGCGGGTGTCCGCCCACCGAAGCGCCGAGGGCGATGATCACTTCGTCCTCAGCCGGGGCGTCGGGCACGTTGAGATGGATGGTCTGATAGTGCGAGCGTCGGCCAAGGTCGTCCTTGTGCATCAGCGGGATCATCATTGGGCAACCAGCTGCGCCACGCGTATTTGCGAACGCCAGGTACGACTTCGCGTTGACAGCACTGCGGTACTGATTGCCGAAGAAAAGCGTGTGCGTGAGACCCTGCGCGTGTTCGATCTCACCGCCCATACCGACAACCGATGCTTTGCCGTACCCCTCCAAATCGTCGCCGGTCTCGGCAAGGACCAGGTCAGTGAGGAGCTTGCCGAGCACCGGACCGTGTGCCCGGATGGCGGGCCGCAGGTCTTCCACCCAGCCCTGGCCGAACCAGGGATTCTTGATAATGACCAGCGCGGCAACAAGCCTGGTTGGTTCATCAACCGGCTTGCCGCCCTCTTCGTAGGTCGTTTGCACGCGGGTAAGTGTGCGACGAATTTGCGGAGACAGCCTTGAGGGGTCGGTGGCTGAGGACTCGATTGCTGAAGACATGGTGTGCCCTTCCTAGGCGAACGCAGGCATGACCTGGTCAATGAACAACTGCAGTGATCGTTTTTGGGCCGCCATGTCGAGGCCCATCGACGCGTAGTAGATGATGGCATCCACGCCGATGGCTTCGTACTGTCTGAGTTTGGCGATGACCTGCTCGGGCGACCCGAAGAGGAGGTTCTCCTCAAGCGTGTCCGGGTCGTACCGGAAGTTGCCTTCAAGTTCTCCGGGCTTGATTGGTTCGGGGAAGCCGTCGACCACGTCGCCCTTCTTCAGCATGAGGTTGCCGAAGAGGCCGAGCACGTTGCGGATGGCCTCTCGGGCAAGTTGACGGTCCTGCTCGTTGTCGTACACCGCAGCGTGGCGCATCATCACGAAACGTCCGTCGAAGCGGCCGCCGTGCTTCGCGATGGCATCGTCGAGTTGACCGCGGTACTTCTCTGCCTCGGAGAATGCAAGTGTGAGCGGCCAGCTCATGATGTTGCAGTTGTTGGCCACCGCGTAGTCGAACGTGATTGGCGAACGAGCGGCCACCCAGAACGGCACTTCAGCCTGCAGCGGCTTCGGGCAGGAGGTGGATGCGGGGAACTGCCAGTGTTCACCCTCATGCTCGACATCGCCCGCCCACAGCTGCTTCACGAGGGGAAGCATCTCCTGCATGTACCGCCAACTGTCAGGCTGGGCGAGGCCCGGACGCATGCGGTCGAACTCGCGTTGGTAGGCGCCCGAGCCGAGACCAAACTCAAGGCGACCGCCGGAGATGAGATCCAGGAACGCTGCTTCGCCCGCCAGCCGGATCGGATGCCAGTACGCCGTGTTGACGACGCCGCATCCGAGTCGAATCTGTTCGGTGTGCGCTGCCCACCAACCCATGATCTGGAATGGATTCGGCGCGATGGTCATCTCGATGGCGTGATGCTCCGCGGCCCACGCAATCTCGAAGCCGGCTGCGTCAGCCATCTGCACCATGTCGAGCGTGTGATCACGCACAGCTTGCATGTCAGCGGAGCTGTCCATGCGCTCCAGGTTCACGGCGATATGGAATTTCACTTGGGGTCCCCTCGATCCTTGGCTGTGTTCGTGAGGCGCTGCCTCAGCGCATCGTGAATGGGCTGGTGAGCGGCTCGTCGGACATGTTCATCCAGATGGTTTTCGGTCGGGTGAAGTCCATCAACGCCTGCAGGCCGCTCTCTCGGCCGAAGCCGCTGGTCTTCACGCCACCGAACTCGGCGATGGGCGAGATCACGCGGTACGTGTTGACCCAGACGATGCCGGCCCGCACTCGTTTCGCCATCCGGAGTGACCGGGCGCTATCGCGGGTGAAGATGCCGGCAGCCAGACCGTGCTTGGTGTCGTTGGCAAGCGCCAGCACTTCTTCCTCTGTTCTGAATCGCTGCACGCTGAGTACGGGGCCGAACAGTTCGGTGTCGACAATCGTGAGGTCCTGGCGGGGGCATTCAATGATGGTCGGTTGGTAGTACAGACCGTCCAGACCTTCGGGGCGCTTCGCTCCGGCGAGCACAACGGCGCCCTCGTCCTGGGCGGTCCTGACCTGGGCTTCGATGTGTTCGAGTTGGGCGACGGTGCACAGTGGACCCATCTCCGTGTCGTCGGCGAGTGGGTCGCCGATCTTGATGCCGTTCGCCGCTGTGATCATCTTCTCGAGGAACTCGTCGGCGATGGCTTCGTGCAGGTAGAGGCGCGACCCTGCCACGCACGACTGACCGGTTGCGCCGAAGATGCCGGCGATGGATCCGTTGACGGCACTGTCCACGTTTGCGTCGTCAAAGACGATGAACGGCGACTTGCCGCCGAGTTCCAGAGACACCTGCGCGAAGTTCTCTGCGCTGTTGCGGATGACGTGGGCGGCCGACGTTGGGCCGCCGGTGAACGAGATACGTGCGACAAGTGGATGGGAGGTCAACGCTCGGCCGCAGGGCTCGCCGTGGCCGGTGACGATGTTGACGACACCGTCGGGAATGCCCGCCTCAGCAATGAGCTTTCCGAACTCCAGGAGAGGCGCTGATGCCTGCTCGGATGCTTTGAGCACAATGGCGTTGCCAGCGGCGAGGGCCGGTGCAATCTTCACGGCGCTGAGGAACATCTGTGAGTTCCAGGGCACGACCGCGGCAACCACGCCAACCGGTTCGCGATCGGTGAAGACGAACAGGTCAGGCTTGTCGATGGGAAGCGTCTCACCACTCACCTTGTCGGCCGCACCCCCATAGAAGCGGAAGTACTCGGCGATGTACGCCGCCTGCCATCGGGTTTCTTTGAAGAGCTTTCCGGTGTCGCGAGTCTCCACCTCGCCGAGCCGCTCGGATGCGTCAGCCAGCAGGTCGCCGAGTTTGAACAGGTACTTGCCGCGTTCGGTTGGCGTCATCTTCGACCATGGGCCCTCGTACATGGCCCGGTTTGCCGCTTGCACGGCCGCGTCAACGTCCGCCTCGGTGGCTTCCGGAACAGTGGCCCACACCTGACTGGTTGACGGATTCATGGAGTTGAAGGTGGCTCCGTCGGATGCGTCAACCCAGTTGCCATCGATCAGCATCTTGAGCGCGGTCAACTCGGTGGAAGTGGAGGCGGCGGGTGTCGTCATGGGCCAAGAATACGCCCGCCATTCGATTCGGGAAAGCGAAACAACTTGCACATGTTGTTCGGCAATCTCGAAGTGTCTGCGAAACTGGAAACATGCACCTGGAGACCATCGAAACGTTCCTCACCGTGTTGGAAGAGGGCAGCCTGACCCGCACGGCCGACAGGTTGCACCTCTCGCCTTCCACCGTGACCACCCGCCTGCACACACTCGAACGCGAACTTGGTCTCAAGCTGGTGCATCGCCACAAGCTCCGCGCAACGCCAACCGCGGCTGGGCTTCGGTTCAAACCCAACGCCGAGACAATGATGGGTTTGTGGTCCCAGTCCAAGCAGGAAGCGGCCTTACCCAACGCCGTGACTGCGGTGGGCAACCTCGGCGTGCACGCGGACCTGTGGCCCACTCGCGGCCGGCAGCTGTTCACGTTTCTGCGGGAGACCGAACCGACGATGGCCCTCGGCATCTCGGTAGGCGGACCGGTCGACCTCGTTCGGTGGCTGGCCACCGGCCGCACCGATTTGGCCATCACGCATTCCCCCGCGGTGAACCAGGGCCAGACCAGTTACGAGCTGGCGCCCGATCACCTGGTGCTTGTCTCCACGCAGAAGGATGGGCCCATCGCGTTCGACCCTGGCTACGTGCTCGTTGACCATGGCGTTGAATTCGGTCGCCAACACACCGAGGCGTACGCCGACGCAACGGTGGCCCGAGTGAGCTTCAACACCTCACAACTGGCGCTCGACCACATCCTTGCTCACGGCGGATCTGCGTACGTGCCGTTGAAGCTGGTGAGCGCACTGTTGCAACAGTCCGTTGTGTTCCGCTTGGCAGCCGTGGAGTTTGACCGACCAACCTGGCTCGTGGTCAGCGACGGTGCGTCTGCGGAGTGGGGTTGGCTGGACAAAGCGCTCGACGTGCTCAGGGGCAGCTGAGGTCTTCCCGATGGCCGCGCGCGGTTTGGGTTCGCTACCGTTGCACAATGATCAGCCCGTTCGAACGCAATCAACAGCGTCAACGCAACCAACACAATGCCAGCACGGGACGGAGCGGTCTGTTTGATCGGCCGTTCAACTCCGTTGCCGGACTTGGCCTGACTGTGGTGCTGCTGTTGGCCATTGCGGGATGTGCGAGCAACGCTGCTCCGTCCGACGTCGTCAGCGGCGCTGAGGCGCTGACCGAGCACGCGGTGATCGACGCCACCGATCATCGCGCGTCCACTGAGGACGCTTCACTGGTGTTGAATCCAATGCTCGATGCAGCCATGGCCGAAACAACCTCGGACGATGCAGCCATTGATGCAAATGGTTCTGCCGAGCAGGCCAGCTTCACCCCGGTCGTCTTCAACAACGACTTCAGCGAATCGGTGCAGCCGATCTTCGTGGAAAGTTGCGCGGCCTGCCACGCAGAAGGCGGACCGGGCTCACCGCACTGGGTTCTTGGCAACGCGCAGGATCTGGTCGATACCCACCTGTTGATCTCCTCGGTGCTTGACACCGGGTACATGCCGCCATGGCCGGCAAGCGACGAAGGTGTGCCACTCAAGGATGTCCGGTCGCTCCGTCCCGATCAGGTGCAGGCGATTCTCGACTGGTCGGCGGCTGGCGCACCATTGGACGTCGACGCAACCACTCCTGTTCCGCCCGCCAACGGCATCAACCGCCTACCAAACCCTGACGCGATAATCGATCCGCTGGCTCCCTATGCCGGCGACCCTGCGAACGCGGACGACTACCGATGCCAGGTCTATGACCCGCAGCTCACCCAAACGCAGTGGGTGACCGGCTATGAGTTCGTGCCGGACCAGGAGGACGTGGTGCATCACGCCATCGGCTATCTGGTGGCCGGCATCGAGATGGAGTCGGCGCTCAACCGCAACGGCGAGAGCGGTCGGTCCGGTTGGGAGTGCTACGGCGGATCCGGTCTGGGCAACGACGAAATCATCATCGGATGGGCCCCGGGCCAGGACGCAAGCCAGTTCCCCGAAGGCACCGGCCTGCGGATGAGCCCGGGCGACTTCTGGGTGATCCAGGTGCACTACCACTACGAGGGAGGCGCACCTGCAGATGCGTCCCAGCTTGCTTTGACCTACGTCGATGCAAACAGCGACGAGGGTCGCGACATGAAGGAATTGACCGTCTCGCAGATGATCGCTCCGGCGGAGATCCCATGCGCCGAGTGGGAGTCCGGTCCGCTGTGTGACAGAGACGCCTCCTACGCAGATGCCCGCAATCGCTTTGGCGGGGACGGCGTGCTTGCGAACGTTGCTCTGAGTCTCTGCGACGCACGGCCTGAGGACTACGCGCACTTCACCCAGGGCACGGCCGAGTCGTCGTGCGATGTGCCGGCACAGGCATTGGGCGCCACTGGTGAAATTGTCGCCCTGCTTGGACATATGCACGAGATCGGCGACTGGTTTCGCATGACGCTGAACCCGGGCACCGTCGATGAACAGGTGCTCCTCGACATTCCCGACTGGGACTTTGACTGGCAGTACAACTACGAGCCCGTTGATCGCATCGTGATTTCGCCCAATGACGTCATCAGGATCGAGTGCGGCTGGGACCGATCGCTCGGCGACCCAACGCTTGAACCGCGCTACATCGTCTGGGCAGACGGAACCAACGACGAGATGTGCTTCGCCAACATCACCACCCTGCGCTGAAGAGCCGACACCGCAACCTGCACTTTGTAACGGTGTGTCTGACACCGCGCACCTGTGGATCCAGACCGATGGACGCCAGCTTTGTTGCGACCGACTCGTCCCGCTCACCCCATCTCGACGCCGGGCCGAAATTGATCAGCATCTTTAAGGTCCATTTAGGTTTCTGCTGATGTCGCCGCTGCACCGAGACGTGCACAGTTGTTCACGTGCCCCAATTCTCTCCGAACTCGCTCCGCCACGGTCTCATTGCCTTCAGGTACAGGCACCCAGACCACACTGGCGGGTCCCAAATAGCTCCAGCACCTCCTGCAAATTCGGATTCAGGTCCGTCGTCGCGCCATTGGAGTAACTCCGCCTGGGTGCTCGTCGAGGATCACCAGGTTGTTCCCTCAGGTCCTCAGCGATCGTTGGAACGGATCGGAGATATCGACGTGGCGGCCTCGACAAACAACGGGTTCGATCGTGTCAACCGCGAAGCGCCGCTCCGCGATGTTTGGTCGATGGATATGTCGGTGCCGTGTGGTTCGCCCAGAGCGCTGGTATCGATCGATACTGGTGCCGAACGAAGCGCCGTCGCTTACCCGGACAAGGTCGCACACCACGGTGGCAGCCGATGACTCGCTTTGTGTTGTTCAGCCATGACACCTATGGGCTTGGTCACTTCCGCCGCAGCGCGCTGCTCGCCGCGGGGTTGGCTGGCTCCGATATGGACAATGAGGCGCTCATTTTGACCGGCTCGCCCCGGGCCGAATCGTTCGCTCTTCCAGAGCGGGTTGACACGGTCAAGTTGCCGACCGCGACCAAGAATGACGCGGGGTCCTACCGGCCTCGCAAACTCGGCGGCACAATCGACGAACTGATTGATCTACGCAGCGCCCTCATCTGCGCGGCAGTCGCACAGTACGAGCCTGACGTGATAGTCGTCGACCACGCACCGACTGGTATGGGTGGTGAACTGCTACCGCTGTTGGATCAGGTCGACCGTGCGCCTGGTCGACCGCGAATGATCCTCGGCCTGCGCGACATCATCGACGACGCTCGCACTGTTGAAGCGACGTGGCATCGGGACGGGGTCTGGGATGCGATCGATCATTTCGACGACATCTTCGTTTACGGCGACCCAAGAGTTCTGACCACGGCGACTGAGCTTGCGATCGTCGAACGATTCTCCGGGCGCGTGATGCACACCGGTTATGTGGCACCGGTAATGCCTGAGCCGTTGACGGACGAACCGT
>ENA-ORXT01000190-ORXT01000190.1-marine-metagenome-genome-assembly--contig:-NODE-190-length-103538-cov-30.086825_pt1 | contig 103538 bp, 92 predicted proteins | sample MGYA00237868_ERZ511482 | MGnify/ENA metagenome assembly ERZ511482 | reverse complement strand
CTCGGAGCACTCGGACTCATGGTCAACATCATCGTGCTCTGGCAAACCGTGTACATCCAATCAGCACTCGACCACCTGCGAGACCAAGGCTATGAAATCGACCCAATCGACGTCGCAAGACTCTCACCACTCGGCCACCCAACCATCAACCTCAAAGGCCGATACCGCACCACCAGCCTCCCTCCGACCGACAACCTACGACCACTCAGAACGACCTGATCACCGCAGTCCTACTCAGGATCCTGCACCAATCCTCGTCACACCCCATAGTAAAACTATTTGGAAGGCGGCGGGAGCTGTCACCATGAAACCATGCAACACTTCGACGGCAAGCTCGCAGTAGTCACCGGCGGCGGCGACGGCATGGGCCGCGCACTGGCAGAACAACTCACGAGCGCAGGAGCCAGTGTCGCTATCTGCGACATCTTCGAAGAGACCGTGGCGGAGACCAAGCGGCTCTGCGAGATCGACGCGCCTGAGGGTGTGACCGTAACGACTCACTTGTGCGATGTGGGAGTCGAAGACCAGATTCTGGCCTTCCGCGATGCGGTTTTGCGAGAGCATCAGACCGATCACATCCATCTGCTGTTCAACAACGCGGGAATCGGCGGCGGCGCCAGCATCATCGAGAGCCCACGCGACACATGGGAACGGACCTTCGACGTCTGCTGGGGTGGCGTGTACTGGGGTGTGCGTGCGTTTCTGGACGCCCTGCGTGCAGCAGACGAGGGCTACATCGTCAATACCAGCAGCGTCAATGGCTTCTGGGCTTCGCTTGGGCCCGGCATTGCCCACACGGCCTACAGCGCTGCCAAGTTTGCCGTCAAGGGTTTCACCGAGGCGCTGATCACCGACCTGCGACTGCACGCACCACACATCAAAGCAGCCGTGGTCATGCCCGGTCATATCGGCACGGGAATTGCAGGCAACAGCGTGCTCGCTCACGGCGGCGAACAAGACTCTGCATCGATCGAGCGAGCTGCGAGCTTTCGCAATTCGGCGCCGATGTCTGCCACCGAAGCAGCGACCGTCATCCTCGATGGCGTGCGTGCTGGCCAATGGCGCATTCTGGTCGGAGACGACGCCCAGGTGCTCGATCTGGCAGTGCGCAAGGACCCCGAAGAGGCCTACGATCCGGACTTTCGGGACCGGCTCGGCGAACATATGCAAGTCCTGCCTCGTCGCTGAGCCGATCGCCAGAACTTGGTCGACTTATCCGGCAGTGAACGCTACGATCCGACTATGTCTGTCGCCGTGCCGTTCCCCAACTCGCTGCCGAACGGTTACGAATGGTTCGACGACGAGCCAGCATTTGATCCTGCCCGGCACCTTCAGCTCGAAGCGCCGACCGAGACGCTTTCTCTTGAAGACTTGGGATACACCGCCGATGAGATCGCCTCCAAGGCAACATCGTTTGCGGTGTCGGATCCGTTCCGTATTTTGAGCTCCGAAGGGACGGCGGTTCTGCTCGACAGCACTCGACGGCTACGCGACTTCAACCGGCGGGCAGGCGAGCGGATCGAACGGGTGACCCGTGGCGGGTGTTTTCGATCGCGCTTCTTACGAGATTTGTGTACCGACCCACAGGTCACCGGCCATCTGGCCGCTATCTATTGCGTCGACGTGGCGCCGCATCCAATGACGCTGCACCTGGGGCACCTAAATTTCGAACCGACCACTTTAGGTGAGAGCGTCGACAAGTGGCATCACGACACGCTCCCGCTCGACTACGTGATGATGGTGACCGATCCAGCCACCCTCAGCGGTGGCCAGTTCGAATGGTTCCATGGCACCAAGCACGAAGCAGCCGAGCTCGCTGCCAGCGGCAAGACTCCGCCGCCGGACCGAGTGGTGTCGCCCGTGTTTCCAGACGCTGGCTACGCGATCGCGCTGCACGGTGACATGGTCGTGCATCGCGCCGCAGCACTCACCGCCGTTGGCGAACGCATAACCATGGTCAACGGATACGTGGCGATGAGTACCTCGGTCGACGAGCAAAGCCGCTCGGTCGACCTCATCGAGATCGATGATCAAGAAGTACTCTGGGCCGAGTGGGCCAGGTATGCAGCGTGGCGATCGGCGCAGCGACTGCAGGCAGTCATCCACGAGATTCCATTCGGCACCACTGCCGACGACGCGGCATCAGCGCTCGAATCTGCCATCGCCGACGCGCAGAAGGCCGTCGCCGAGATGCGAGCTGGAGTCCCGTTGCAGATCGCGCACTACGAATAGAACGCCGTCAGTACGAGCGGGCTCGCATTACGTGCGCGGGTGCGGTCGTTCATTACGATTGTCACGCCCCGATCAATCTGCCCTAGGAGTCCCCTGTGAAACTTTGTACAGCAATGATGTTCGACGGCGATGCCGAACGAATGACGCGGAAGATCATCGAACTCGAAGCTGCAGGCGTCGACATGGTGCTGATCCCTGAGATCTACGGATTCGACCAAGTGTCGGTTCTGGGCTACATCGCAGCAAAGACCCAACGCATTGAACTGATGTCGGGCATCGTCAATGTTTTCTCTCGCTCGCCTGCGCTCATCGCCCAAAGTGCGGCGACTATCGATGCACTGTCCGGCGGACGGTTCACCCTCGGCATTGGCACATCGGGTGCACAGGTCATCGAGGGCTGGCACGGAACTCCGTTCAAACGTCCACTCGGACGAACTCTCGACGTTGTGGACATCTGCCGCAAGGTGTGGACCGGCGACAAGGTCACCCATGACGGCAAAGCGGTGACGCTGCCTTTGCCGGCCGACGAAGGCACCGGCCTCGGCAAGCCGCTCAAGTTCATGAACCGCATCCACCGCAGCGATATCCCCATCGTGATTGCGTCGATTGGCCCGTCCAACGTGAAGATGACGGCAGAGATCGCCGAAGGTTGGCAGCCAATTCACTTCGTGCCCGATCGCTTCGACCGTGTCTGGGGCGAGTCGCTCGCGGCCGGCCGGGCGAACCGGTCAGCTAATCTTGGACCGCTGAGCATCTTCGGCGACGCCCAACTTGCGATCGGCGAAGGCGGCGACGTTGCTGCGGCACGAGAAGGTGCGCGCAACCATGTCGGTTTCTACGTCGGTGGCATGGGAGCAAAGTCGAAGAACTACTACAACGACCTATTCCGTCGCTACGGATGGGAAGAAGAAGCTGAAAAGATTCAGGATTTGTTCCTGGGCGGACAACGCGGCGAGGCCATGGCCGCAGTGCCCGACGAATACGTCGACAGCGCAAACTTGATCGGCGATGAAAAACACATCCAAGAACGGCTTGCGGTCTACGAGTCGGTTGGCGTCACCCATCTGACGGTGAATGCAACCGGCGCCAACGCCCTCGACGACATGGCTGCGGTCAAGGCCTGGATCGAGTAGCTGCCAAACGAGGGATTCGCGTGGGAACGAGGATGTGCCTGGCACATCCTTGTTGAGTCAAGGCGAGTCTGGGTGATGGGAGCGCTGGGCGGCGACGGTCTTGCCCGCCGCCCAGTTGTTAGCTTCGAGAACTTTGAGAAAGCCGACCACATTACGATCGCGGATTCGTTCGAGTTCTCGGATGTCGTAGGCGCCCGATTGGGCATCGGACTGCTCGACGATCGTGTCGACCAACTCTGGCGTGAACTCAGGAGTGTCCATGAGCTTGGTCCAAGGCCAAGCCAATGTCGGCCCGAACTGTTCGATGAAGTGGCGAAAGCCCGCCGCTCCGCCAGCCACCCGATAGGTCTCGAACAGGCCCATTTGGGCCCACCTCAGCCCAAAGCCGTAGGTCATGACCTCGTCGATTTCTCGAGTGGTTGCCACCCCGTCGTTGACAAGCCAGAGGGCTTCGCGCCACACGGCTTCGAGTAGCCGATCGCCAATGAATGCATCGATCTCGACTCGCACGTGCACCGGATGCATACCAATGCCCGCATAGATGGCCTGGGCGCTTCTGATGGTTTCGAGCGGGGTTGCAGTACCGCCCACGACCTCGACCACCGGCAACAAGTACACCGGGTTGTAGGGATGGCCGACAACCAGTCGCTCGGGATGGCTCATCGTTGCCTGCAAGGTGGAGGGTTTGATGCCCGACGTCGATGAGCCAATGATCGCGTCGACTGGAGCTGCCGCTTCGATCTCGGCCAGCACCCCGGCCTTGATATCGGGACGCTCGGGCACGCTTTCCTGGATGAAATCAACGCCCGCGACTGCGTCGCTGACCGACGTGGCCATTCGCCAGCTTCCTTGCTGGTTGGTCGCGAGTCCCAAGTCGTCCCAGGCGGCCACCGCGTTCGCCAGTACCTCGACCATGATCGATTCGGCGTCGGGCGATGGGTCCGATATGGCGACGTCGACTCCCGACAGCACGAGTCGGCTGGCCCACGCCGCCCCGATCACGCCGCAACCGACCACTGCGGCCGATGTCGGCGCGCACGGCGTGAACGCTGCGTCCTCAGCCATGTTTGGTCAATGCCAGATTGTCTCGGACTTGACCGGGAGTGAGCACGTTGTAGTTCTGTGCCTGCAAGATGGTGACGGCGCGCTCCACCAGATCACCGTTGCTCGCCAAGACACCGCGATCGAGCCAGATATTGTCCTCAAGGCCAACTCGCACGTTGCCGCCAGCGAGAGCAGCGAGCGACACGTACTTCAGTTGGTTGCGTCCGATCGAGAACGCAGAAAATGTCCAGTCATCGGGAATGTTGTTTCGCATTGCCATGAACGTGTTGAGATCGTCGGGAGCACCCCACGGCACGCCCATGCACAACTGCACCATGACCGGGTCAGGGATGATCCCGCGCCGAGCGAGGTCCTTGGCGTGGGCAAGATGGCCGGTGTCGAACGCTTCGATCTCGATGCGGGTGCCGATCTCTTTCATGTGCGCCGCCATTGCCTCGAGCATCGCGGGCGTGTTGGTCATCACGTAGTCGCCTTCGCCGAAGTTCATGCTGCCGCAGTCGAGGGTGCATATCTCGGGCTTGATCTGACGCACGTGTTCGACCCGCTCGGTCGCCCCCGCCATGTCGGTGCCCTTCTCGGCTGGTGGCAGTGGTTTCTCGATGTCGCCGAGAATGAGATCGCCGCCCATGCCTGCGGTCAGGTTCAGAACCACGTCGGTGTCCGACGAGCGAACTCTGTCTGCCACCTCTTGGTATTTCTCGACCGCTCGAGATGGCATACCGTCGTCTTCGCGCACGTGGATGTGCACGACTGCAGCGCCAGCCTTTGCGGCTTCGATACACGAGGCTGCAATCTGTGCTGGTGTGACGGGAATCTGATCAGACTTGTGGGCGGTGTAGCCACTTCCGGTCACGGCGCATGTGATGAACACCCCGTCGTGGGTGGCGGTATCGTCAGCCATTGGTGGCCTCCTCTAGAGATTCGTCGGCTCGTTGGCGATTGGCGACGCGTGTCGCGCTGAGAACATCGTCGTGGTCAATGTAGATGCCGCGCAGGTGGCGGCGACCCCCACCCGAGAACGGATCACGCCCATGCAGAATGCGTCGGTTGTCGAACGCAACCATGTCGCCGGGGACGAACGGGTAAGAAATCTGAAACCGGTCACTCGCTGCCATCTGGGAGAACGCCTGCATGGCTCGGTAAGCCCGGGGCATGTCGGCAGGATCCATATCGGGGAAGGCGCGCACCGGATAAAAGGCTCGTAAGGTGAGCGGCGACCCATCGACACCCAAGTCGATGAGCGGGCCAGACCATCTGTGATCGATTCCGGGCCCGCGATTAAAGAAGATCCAGCGCAGCGTCGTGAGCGCTTCGAAATGTTCAGGTTGTTCTTTCTCCAGGGCATCAACGACGGCGGCGCCATCGGCCATAGTGGAGTTTCCGCCGTCGGCCTCGTTCACGTAGCAATGAAGAAACTGAAACCCGGGCGGCGTTTCGCGAGTTGGTAGGTCGGTGTGAGGGCCGAGTCGCAAGTTGGTGTTGGCGGTGCTGTTCGTGTCGGCACTTCCGGCCAGGTCGACGTCGGCCTTCACATCCCAGATCGGCCCAAAGTTGGTGTCGCGCACGGCGCCGATCTTGGCACTGAGCGTCAACGCAACGTCGGGGTCATCAGGGAGCCCCCGCAAGCGCGCCAAACCCCAGCTCACCAGATCATTAATCCAGGAGGCGAAGGCGTCGGCCTCGCTCAAGACAGTTGGTCCGTCGTGGGTGGGAGGAGCAGATAGCTGCGCCGCGGTCCACCGGTGCTGCTCGGGAAGCCAACTCGTTTGGCTGTGTCGACCATGGGCAACATGGTGAAGCCAGCCGGGATGAAACGAACGCACTGGCCCGCCGTCGTCGTACCTCACATGGACGCTGCCGTCGGCATCGACCCACGCTTCGGTCATGCGGCAATCCAGGTTGTGTGCAGCGGGATCGATAAGACCTTCGCGCGTCGCCGGGTCAACGCCGCCAGCACCCACCGCGCTCTCGAGGAGCCAGAGATCGAACGCTTGTAGCTCAGCGCCGTCGGGCCAGGTCAGACGCAAAAAACGGTCGACGATGACCGCCGACTGTGGTGCGGTCCACGGGTAGCTGTAGAAGTCGGGCGTGAGATTTGCGGCATTGCCGCGCCCACGAGTGGGCCGAAGCTGCTGTCCTGTGTTGTTGGTTACCACATCGCCCCTTGATCGCTGTTGCGAGACAGTAGCAACGACGCGGCCGCTCCGGTGTCACACACGGTCGAGGTTCTGCAGCCGACATGATCGGCAGCCTGGTGGCTCAACCCACGCGGCCCGCAAAGTCGAATGGACTAGTGAAGGAACCGTGCGGCGGTCCCTGCGTTAACTTGGCACGGTGACGACGCCTGCGACAACAGAATCTGCTGGCAATGACTCCAGCGCGCCGCGTCTGCACGAGCACGCTGGCGTCGAAGCCGAACGCAACAGCGCCCTGACGATTGGCGTCCTCCACTTCTTTGTTGTATTTGCAGCGCCTGCCCTGCTTTGGAATTCCGACACCGTCGGTCGCACCGAGCTGTTGATCTGGACAGGTGCCGAGGTGTGCCTTGGTCTCTTCGCCTTCTTCGCCTTCGGTTTGATCGGTAGAGGCCGCTTTGATGCGTTCATCCGGCTCTCGCGCGTAGAGAGCCGCGGCACGGCGGCAACATTCAGCGCGCTTGCTTGGCTTGGTGACGACATCGCAACGGCAACGCCATCGAAGCACGTGCTGATGATTGCTCTTATCGCGGTCACGTCGGTCTCGGCTTCGAATTCGTCGCATATCACCCGGCGGCGGCCCTTCTTCGGTCAGCTCATCGTGATCGTGGCCACGAGCTACACCGTGGCCTTTGCGATACATGGCGAGTGGGTTTTCGCGATCCTCACCGTTTTGTGGTGTATCTCGATCCGCACGCTCACGCGTGTCGGCTACCACAGCATGCTCGAACTGGTGGAGTTGCGCAAAGCCAGCGAGAATACTGCCCGCCACGATGACCTCACCGGTTTGCTGAGTCGGTCGGCGTTCTTCGATGAGCTGAACTACTCCGCAGCGTCTTCGCGTGCGCAGCGACATCCCACAGAGATTCATCCGGCGCTGGTGCTCTTCGATCTCGATGGCTTCAAAGCCATCAACGACAGCTTCGGCCACGCTGCTGGCGATGCGGTGCTCCAGGCCGTCGCAAAGCGCCTCACCCTTTTCTTGCCCAAAGACAGCGCTATCGGCCGACTCGGGGGCGATGAGTTCGCTGCGGTCGTCACCGCCGCACCTGCTGACGTCAGCGATGCAATCGACGCTGGGCTCGCTGCGGTTGCCGAGCCAATACACATCGGTGGCCGTGAACTGTACGTGGCAGCAAGCGCTGGCTGGACCTTCGTCGATGCAGCCGAGGTGTCTGCAGAGCTGATGGCCCAGGCCGACGCAGCTATGTATCAGAGCAAGAATTCTGAGACCGACATCGCGACCGGATTCGACGCGGCGCTTCGCGATGAGCTAGATCGCTCGTTGGATCTGCGACAGCGGTTTCGCACTGCGCTGCGTCGCAAAGAGATCGAGTTCTGGGTTCAGCCCATCGTGCGAACATCGGACGCGTCCCCGGTGGCGGTGGAGTTGCTGGCGCGTTGGCCTCAGCAGGACAGCACCATGATTGGACCAATGGAGTTCACCCGTGTGGCCGACGAGACCGGCCTCGCAGTAGAGCTTGACCGGCAGGCGCTGACTGCAGCCCGCGACCTGTTGGTTGAATGGGCCGATGACCCGTTGTTAGGCACACTCCTGGTCAAAGCAAATATCTCGCCGGTGCATCTCCACAATGACGAATTGCTCCAGACGGTTCGTGGCCACATTCCCGTGCCGATGCGAAACCGACTCGGTCTCGAGTTCGTCGAGTCGCGGCTCATCGCCGCAGCCGGAAAGAACCACTCCCAACTTCGCGACTTGATGGGCATGGGTATCACGCTCAGCATCGACGACTTCGGGGTCGGCTACTCGTCGCTGACGTACTTACGCTCGCTGCCGGTGTCGGAGATCAAGATCGATCGAAGCTTTGTCACCGACGTTGACACCGACGCAATAAACCAGGGTTTGGTCCGAGCAATCGTGGATATCGCATCAACCCTGGGACTCCCAACGGTTGCCGAAGGGATCGAAACCGAAGCTGAATTCGCGGCGATTACGCGTCTGGGCGTAAGTCTTGGTCAGGGCTATTTCCTAGGCCATCCGCTACCGGTTTCTGAAGCTCCGTTTGCGCTGCGTAACCTCGCCGCCTCGGCAATTAGCCTGCGAGATTAGTTTGCGAAATTGCCAGACCAGGAATTTCACAAGATTGACCGACCTCGATTTCGAACGTGATGGCACGGTTCTTGTGAGGGCCAGCACACCAGGTCGGGAACGCTACTGAGTACAACCCGCCGCCCCCCGCTACAAAGACCAACAGGTCGTCGTTGTTTTCGAAGCAGCGGTACTGCTTGTCGGCCGTTGGCTTTCGTCCCATGTAGCCAGCTGATTCGCCGAACACGCGTCCTTGGACATAGGACTCGGCCACGACACAATCGCGAATCTGTGCCAGTGAGTAGCCGGCCCCGGCAAGGAACGCAGCGTGATCGGGATTCAATGCCAACGCAGCCTGACCGCCGGACAGAGCGGTGTTGTTGGTGGTCACGTTTGCGAAGCCGGAGGCGAACGAGCGAAACATTCGGTCTGCACAGCTTGGATCGTCGGCATCGACCACGGCCATCACCGAGTGAGGCGCATCGGTGCCCAGCACCGTGACCGTCGATTGAGAGGCTTCGAAGCCTCGCAGCGTGTGCATTGGTTCAAACGGGCTGTTGGCTTCGTCCTCGGCGAGACACATCGAGAACTTGCCGGGGTGTCCCAGGAGCGCCATGTCCGACGTGCCCGAACGGCCGCCGCCGATATTGATCATGGCGAGTCGTACCGCACGGCCGATGCTGGCGTTGGCCCGATAGCCAGGGCCGAGTGCCCCGAACCCGCCATGGATGCCACCGCACCATTCTCTGGCTGGACCGTTGACGACGATGAGAGGCGCAATCGAGTGAGTAGTCGCCTGAACCTCGGTGAGATCGAACTTCGGGTCGAGAATTGCTCGGGCTGCCGCAACGACCACCGGAGCGTGATCGGGAAGGCATCCCGCCATCACGGCGCAAGCCGCAAGCTTCTCGATGGTGCACGAACCCATGTTGGGGCCCATGTCCCCAAGAACAAGGTCGGCGTCGTGTCCAGTGGCAAGCACCATACGATCAACCCGGTCGTGGGTCGGCACGATCACCGGTAGACCGTCGGTACACCCGAGCGCGTGGAGCTGTTCGACGGCCTCGTATTCGTCGACCGCTGCGAGGCCGGGCGTTTCGACTGCGGTCATGAATCTGCTCGCCACGCGGCCAAGATCTTTGGCACGGTGGCCTGAGCGACCATCGCCATGTTCTCGACACCGCTACCGGCGACCGGATGCGGTAGCTGCACCCGGGGAATATCGGGGAGGCCCACGGACCGGGCTATGAAGTCCCCCTGGGGCCAAAACTCTTCGGTCACGAGCGCCACTGCGGGCACGCCTCGTCGAGCTACTTTTACGCCGTCACGCACGGTGCCGGTGGTGCAACTTCCTCAATGCCCGTACGCAGCGACTACAGCTTGGCAGTCGCCAACGACTTCTTCAAGCATCTCGTCGCTAATGGTGGAGGACGCGTTGTGTTTGTTCCAACGCCGAAACAACGAGTGAGGCACCGCTACCGCCAGCGCTTTCTCGATTTGATCGAGGAACTCTTCGGAATCAGGAAATCCGTTCGCGACAAGACCAATGGTGAGCGGTGCCGCTTCGGCATCGACAGTTAAATTGTAAGGCTCGACGGGAGCTCCGGGTTCGGCCCGAGGATCGACGAAGTTGAGCATGGAGGCGCCTCTCGCTTGCGTGCGGCCATCTTAGAGCGCGGTGTCACTCAGGCGAAGCGAGCCAGGCTCGCTCGGGCTTCGGCCACGATCTGGGTGACAACGTCGCCTGCGCCAGGCACGTCGTGGATGGCACCGACACCCGCGCCGGCATAGAGAGGCCGCACCTGATCATCGTCGACTCTCTTCGATGCGGCGAAAAGATCCTTGCCCGCCGCCGACTGTAGAAGCCCGGGCAGTGCTTGAGCGCCGGATGCCTCCCAGGTTTGGGTGAACTCCGAGGTCAGAACGCGCGCCCATTGCCCAGTAAAACCGTCGGTCAGCGTGGTGGAGCGGTCGCCGGTGGTGAGTCGCTTCTTCCAGTTCGCAGAAGCAAGAGACTCTTTGGTCGCAACGAAGCGGGTTCCCAAGAGCACGCCGTCGGCACCAAGCGCCAGCATCGCGGCAAGCCCTCGACCGTCGACGATCCCGCCCGCTGCGACCACCGGGACACGAGAGCCAACCGCTTCAATGACCTGAGGGACGAGGGTGATGGTGCTCGCACCGATCGCGTCGACCTTGTCGCGTTTGGTTCCGTAGCTGCGGTGTCCGCCGGACTCGGTGCCTTGAGCAACCACGACATCGGCGCCGTTGTTCGTCGCCTCGATTGCGTCTTCGACGGTTGCGACCATGGCGACCGTCTTGGTGCCAGCGCAGTGAAACCGTTCGATCAGGTCAGCCTCGGGAACCCCGATAGCGGCCGAGAAGACCGGCACCTGTTCTTCGATCATGACTTCGAGTGCGCCGTTGACAAGGTCCGCACCAGCATCGGGACGGGCGAGTGTTGGCGCTAGATCGAATCGGGGACGGAACTCGTTGAGGACGGTCTGCGATCCGTGGACGACATCGTCGGGAATGGCTGCGGGGTCCGGCGGGGTGCGGACATCTTCGTGGAGCCATATGTTGACTCCGAACGGGGCGCTCGTGCGGTCTCTGATATCCCGGATCGCTGCTTGGACTTGGTCGGGTCGCAGCCGTAGCGCGGCGAGTACTCCGAGTCCTCCAGCTTCGCAAACTGCCGCTGCAAGCGCGGAGCCTGCGACCCCACCCATTCCTGATTGCAGGACAGGTGCGGAAATGCCGAGTACGTCGTGAAGCCGGGGACTTAGCTGGCTCATGGTCACGAGGTTCGCTCCACTAGGTACATCATGCAGGCGTCGGCTGCATCGGCGGCGCGACGCTGGAGCTCTTCGGTCGGCGCGCTGCTGATTGGGTGGTCGACGGTTACAAATGGATAGTTAGAGGCTCCAAGAACCGTGGCCATCAGCGCGGCAGCCGATACGAACTGTTCAGTCATGATCGAGACCGATGGGATGCCTCGGATTTCACCGGAAACCGAATCGTGCAGACTGCACGATGAACAGCTGCCTCAATCGCCAATCCCAGATACGAGCGCCTGCCAGTCCTTGGTGGCGTCCATGATCTCGACCCCTGCGGGTGCGCTGTAGTTGGGTTTCACCAGTCGTTCGACTCGTGCGACTCCGTGATGCGATGTCATACGCTCGGCAAAGGCGTCGAAGAACCGGCCGGTGCCTTGTTTGCCGTTGGACACCACACCAATGACGGCACCGCGCAGCGTGCCTGTTCGTGGCGCCGCCCGGAAGGGTTCACGTTCTTCGTCGTAGCTCGGGTTGAGTACTTTGATGGTCATCTCGTTCGATCCCTCAGCAGCTCACGCAGGCGCCAACAGCTGCGGTCGCAGCCCGCGACTTGTGTCCGAGCCATGGAGGAATCACTGCACCGAAACCGCCAGCAGGTCCGCCAGCCGCAATCACGATCAGGTCGTCGGGAGCCGTCAGTGCGGCGTACTCCTTGTCACCTTTGTTGCCCACAACCGCGGCCTTGCCGACGTCTGCCCATGCACTGCGTTTGATGCGAGCATGTTCATGGACGTAGGCGCTAATGTCGGCCTTGGACCAGTTGGCCGCATCGAAGTGCCGGCGTAGTTGCGGTGGCACGACGATGGCGTAGTTGCCAGGCCAGATCGAGTAGTTGGTCATGTTGGCCTTGATCTCGGCAATGAACGTGTCAAGTATTTCCTCGGGGTGGGTGGTCCATTCGTTCATGATCTGGCGCGGCGCCATCGCCGCCATTGCGGTTACCGCCGACACGTGGGGATCGCCGATACGTTCTTCGGCCACCGACTTCCATGGCGTGTTCTCTTCGTCCTCGGCAATGCAGTAACTGATTTTGCCCGGGTGCCCAAAAGTGCTGCGGTCGATTTCGCCGGGCCGCACTTCGAAGAGATTGCCGAGCACCAGTCGCACGGCCCGCCCAATACAGTTCGACGCCCGGTCGCTGGGCCCGATTGCGTTGAACGTCGCCGACATCGCGATCTCGTTGCGGACGGGACCGTTGACGATGAGTAGGACTGCGCAGCCACCGGTACTTGCGGTTGCGCCATGCAATAGAAACGGCTCGTCGAGCATCGCAGTGAGAGCGGTGACCACAACCGGAAAATGCATCGGCAGGCAGCCGGCCATCACGGCATTGATGGCTACCTTCTCTGCGGTGACCGCACGCTGGCGCACCGGTTCAATGCCCACGAGGTGGTCAGGCGTCAGCCCGACCCAGTCAAGGCACGCGCCGACCGACTCACTCGTCGGCGGCACGATTGGAAGCCCGTCGCTCCACCCGCGGCTGTGGAAGAGTTCTTGGGCGCTGAAGCTATCGTCGACTTCGAGGATCTGAGAGCTGAACTGATAGGCCATGACCCAAGCATGCCAGAAGGAGTGGAGCACTCGTGAGGTGAGGCGCGCGACCTCAGGCGGGCTCGGAATCAGTTGGCACGATCAGTCCCTGACTCCCATGTTGCTTCGCAGATGAGCGCAAGGAACGCCCTGCCGCAGCGATCGTCGCAGCGAGTGGCACTGCGATGAACGCGCCAGCGATGCCGCCAATGCTGCCGCCCGTCGCAAGGGCAAGGAGCACCGCAACGGGGTGCAGGTTGACGGTTCGTTTCATGATCACGGGCATGATCAGGTCACCTTCGATTTGCTGGATGACGAGCGTGCCGACGGCGACAATGATCGCAGTGCGCGGACCGTTGGCCACCAGAGCAACAAGGGCTCCGACTGAGCCGACTGCGGTCGCACCAACGATTGGAAAGAAAGCTGCAAAAAACGTGAGCACGCCAAGCGGCCACGCAAGCGGCACCCCAAGCAGCAGCAACAGCCCTCCAACGAGCACGGCGTCGATGACACCGGTGGCGGCAACGCCGCGCACATATCCTCGTAACGCCACAAAGGCATCAGCACCCGCATCGTTGATCGCGTGCCGTCGTTCGGAGCTCACCCGCCGGGTCACCCATGTCCAGATTTGGGCGCCATCTTTGACGAAGAAGAAGGTGAGGACGAAGGCAAGTAAGAGCGACCCGACTACCTCGGCGAGCAAGCGCGCCCGATCACTGTTGACTCCCCCGACGCCTGAAGCGAGGCCGTCGCGCACGCGACTTTCGAGGTCGGCTACCTGAGCGCTGCTGAGATCTGCGGGCCCATCTTGAAGCCAATTGCGAATCTCGTCGCCGGTCTCCTCCCACTGAGCGGTGTTTGCTAGTTCGGTACCGATGAAGTACGACGCCGACACAGTAAGTCCTGCAACCACGGTGACACCAAACAGGAGCACCAGCCAGGAAGCCAAAAGGTTCGGCACCCGCAATCGTACGAGACGCTCCTTGAGTGGAGCAAGGAGGGCCGTCGCCAGCAGCGCCACGATGACCGCCAGCACCACCGAACGAAGCGCGATCAGCAGATCGAGCATGAAGTACGCGACGATGCCGAAAACGAGAATGCGCCAGCTCCATCCACCGAGATTGCGGAGCCACTCAGGCACTGACCATCGCGCGTGGTAGGCGGTCAGCTTGGCCCGGCCTGGGATCGGGTCTGGTGGAGCGGTGTTAGCCATGAGGGTTCCTTGACGGTCGAGCTCAATTGTTCGCCCGGGTGAAAGCTCGCACAGGCGGGGCGTAGGCGGTCACCTCCTGGCCCGCGCCCGGACTAGTGGGCGCCAGGAAGGTTTGCACAAACGTCGGCGCAGTCAGCCTTGGAGGCAAGACCTACTAGGTTTTAGCAGTGCTGACCCGGCGTCGTCGTCTGAACATTCAGCTCTCTTTAGTTCCGAACGACTCAGCAAAGCGGTCCAGATCGGGTTGATCTTGATCCTCGTGAGGTGCCGGCCCGGTTTTGAGCTGATCTTCGGGCACAACGTTGTCTACTCGCCCTGTCATACCAGCAGCGCCCGGCGTTTTTTCGGCGTCGATCTTGGCCTCCGACGCATCGGGGGTCATCGCTGGCACTGTCTCGCTCCGGCGAAGTTCAGGTTGTTGTGGGTTCGACACTTTTTCTCCTTTAATGTGGTTAACCGGCACTACCCGCTCGGGTGGCCCTTGAAACAAGGCCGTTGAAACAAGGCCGCTGAAACATGGCCGCTGAAGCACGACCGCTGGAAAATTGCTATACCGATGCGAGGCAGTCGTAAGCAGCGCAGAGCGCGAAGCACGACCCGTCGGCCCGTATCGATAGGCACCGAGAGGCCGGGTCGGCCACGCGCTCGCTGTCTGCGACGACATCGCCGTGTATTGCGCGACTCGGTACTACGACTCCGACGCCGGACCATTGACGTCGAACGGTTGTTCATCGACGTCAAGGCCTCGACCAGGCTCGCTGGCGTCTCTGCCGACAGGGTCGGTGGTCGAGACAGGATCGGTTGACTTTGGACCATTGACGTTGAATGGCTGGTCCTCGACATCGAGACCTCGCCCGACCTTGCTTGAGTCGTTAGTGGCGTCGGCCGCCTTGTCAGAGGCTGGGTCGGTGGACTTGGGACCGTTGTCAGTAGACGGTTCCGTCATGGAAACTCCTTTGTTCTGGTGGTGTTGGTCTTCCCGGGACGGTCTTGCGTCAAACCTCGTGTGTGTCGAGACAGTCTGTAGGCGAGTTTTCAGGCGTTACGACGCCGAGAGGACTAGCGCACCACGAGGACGGGGCACGGTGCATTGTCAATCAGGTATCGGCCGACGGATGGGTCAAGGATGCGTTGCCACACGGTCTTGTCCTGTGATCCGATCACCACAGCGTCGACAGCGTGTTCGCTGGCCAGTCGGCAAAGCGCATGTCCGGCACGCCCGAACTCGGTTGTGACCTCGGCACTGGTCGGGAGGCTCTCCGACGCTTCGGCCGCCCTCTGCTCGGCAACTCTGGCCGCAACATCGAATTCCTCTTCGAGTTGGCGAGCTGTTGCGGCTGATCCCCCAGCGATCGAGGCACTGAAAAGATACGGAATGCGCTCGCTGACCGCCGCAATGATGTATTCGGCATCGGGGCCGAAGAACAAAAATGCAGTGGTGACTGCATCACGAGACTCGGCCGAATCATCGACACCGATGAGGACCTTTAGCATGGCAGTGCTGTTGCCGGAGTCGGGCCAGGCGTGTCAAGTTCGTCAGCTTCCTCGGGCGTGGCGCCGGGTTGTGTGGTTTGATCAAGATCGATCATCTCAAGAACCGAGGTGTCGGCTTCGGTGGCGTTCGGGCCGTACCCAAGGGTGATTGCGCCTTTGTGATGACACGCGGGACAAGCGCCCCACACGACGAGGATCATGTCAGCAGCGTCGCTTGCGCCCTCGAGGCGCCGGAAGCCATCAGCCGCAATTGAGGTCGCCCTATGGTGCTCATCGCAACTCGTGCAGCGCACGTTCGCATCCTCCTGAGCGATGAGGTGGCCGGAGTAGCCGCTTTCTTTCAGCGCGCCCAGTACCTCGAACAGCGTTGTGGCCGAGCCGGCGGCGTCGGTTGTATCCATGATCTTTCCTTTCGACACGATTAGCTATAGACCCAGCAGGTACCCCAAACCGCCACTAGCGAAACCTTCGGGTTGCCAATGGCACCTGTTCTTTGGGCCGACACATAGCCGGACTGAATCTTCAGCCAGCGCGAAGCACGACTATCGATAGCGATAATCGCACCCATACCAATCAGATTCGCCACGTTGCCGAGGACCTGTGGTCCAGCACCAACCAGGAAAGATTGAAAGGAGGAGCGCGGTGATGGCGAAGACGATCAGCGCCAGATCGCATCCGGCTCGCTGCGACGGCAAAAGCCCAAACCGCAGGAGCGACTTGCGGTACGAGCGATGTCGATGTGCCAGTGCGGTGCCATCGGCTCTGTCCTGCATCAACACATCGCGTTTCGTTGTCATCGCTACTGTGCCGGAAGCATCGGAGTGGTCACCTTGAGCTGGCCACCGCTTTCTTCGCTGCCGCCTTCTTGGCCACCGCCTTCTTGGCCACCGCCTTCTTCGCTGCCGGTTTTTTCGCCACCGCCTTCTTCGCTGCCGGTTTTTTCGCCACCGCCTTCTTCGCTGCCGGTTTCTTGGCCACCGCCTTCTTCGCTGCCGCCTTCTTCGCTGCCGGTTTCTGGGCCACCGCCTTCTTCGCTGCCGGTTCTTTCGCCACCGCCTTCTTGGCCACCGCCTTCTTCGCTGCCGGTTTCTTGGCCACCGCCTTCTTGGCTGCCGGTTTGTTCGCCACCACCGCCTCTGCCACCGCCTTCTTCGCCGCAGCCGCTTGCTTGGCGCTTTCGGCCTCTTCTTTTGCCTGGTTCTTCGCTCTTTTCTTGGCCTTCTTCTTTGCGGCCTTTGCCTTCTTGGAAGCTCCCTTCTTTTTCTTCTTTTTCTTCGCGGGCTTCTTCGCTGCTTCTTGCTCTTCGGCCGAACTCGAATGATCCGAATGCGCCGCTATGGCCGAGGCCGCAGTTGCCTCTTCGGCCAGCGCGGCCGCAGCACGATCGTTCTCGTTGATCTTGGCCAAGATGGCCTCGCCAGCACGATCGAAGTATTCGCGATGGTCGATCACGAACCGGTTGCTTTCGCGGAAGTCCGCGAGCATGCCATTGACTTCGGGCAGAACATAACGAGCAACCATGTCCCAGCTGCGAGAGATGGCCTCGGGATGCGCGAAGTCATTGACAAAACCGACCACCGTGCCGAACCCGCCAGCAAGTTCGTACATGTCCCGGATTGCGGCGATGAGGTCATCAGGCGTCCCGATGATCACTCCCCCAGCCTCGGTGAGATTGTCGAGCGTCTCTTCGGGCGTGTCCCACGCAACTGACCCGACCCGTTGCAACGTGCCGTGGGTGTAGTCGGTGTGCCATCGATGCAAACCCTGGAGCGCTTCGGCCCGCGCCTGCTCTCGAGTCTCGGCGATGTGCCAATTCATCAGTACCCGCCAATCAGCGCGGTCCATCGTGTGACCGTTTTTGGCCGCGGACTCTTCGGCAAAACTCCACTGCAACGGCAGTGCCGCGAGACCAGCGGTCGACATCGAGCCGATCGACAAGATACCCATGCCGTACTTGCCCGCAAGGGTCATACCCGACGGGCTGATCATCGACGCCACGGCCTGCGGAATCTCGCCCCGAACCGGAAGCAGCTGCAGCTTCGCGTCGTACATCTTGAACCAGTCGCACTCGTAGGTGAACCGCTCACCCGCGAGCAGGCGGCGAACCACCCCGATGCCTTCGTCTTGCCGATCGCGCAGCACCATCGGGTCGATGCCCAGCGTGTGCGCGTCAGAAGGCAACGCACCTGGGCCGGTACCCAGAATCGCTCGACCGTTGGTCATATGGTCGAGTTGCACAATGCGCTGGGCGACGTGGAATGGGTGATGATACGGCAAGGAGACGACGCCAGTACCGAGCTTGATCCGGTGGGTTCGTTCGCCAGCGGCAGCCAAAAACATCTCGGGCGACGGAATGACTTCCCATCCGGTCGAGTGATGCTCGCCGCACCAGAACTCGTCGAAGCCAAGTTGATCAAGCTGCTCCACTAGCGCAATGTCGCGCCGGTATTGCAGAATTGGGTTCTCGCCAATTGGGTGGTGAGGGGCGAGAAACGCTCCGAACTTGATCGGATCCATGGGCTCTCCTGGAAATGGGGTCTCTATAGGTTTAGTCGGCCGTAGCGCAGCGGCGAAAGCTGGCTTGCACCGGCGTCGCACTTGGGTGGTGTCAAACATTGTTGGAATTCGTCTCGCGCCGGTGGCCAATCGTTATCGACAAGAGCGGACCAGGCGGTGTCGCGATGGCGTCCCCGGTGGTGCGTTGCCGTGCGCCACCGCCGCACGCAATCAAGGCCCCGCTCGCAATTGTGCAGAGTCGCTCGTGAGGTTCGGCCCGTAGCTACGCGATGCCGAGCCGGAGTTGCACTGGCTCGGCGGGCCTCTCGATCGGTGCTGCGATGTCGTCGACCGGTTCGAGTGAACGCTCTTCGTCGGGTGCGCTGCCCTGTTCGGCAGCGTCGACGATCTCGGGTGTGAGGTCTTCGATAACGTCGTGGTCGGCCAGAGAGCTACGAACATCGATGTCGGCCTTGGGCGTCACGTCGGGACAGAACCGCAACGACGCGCTTTCGAGGCTAATGCGCACAGCTTCGACCACCCCCGCAGCATCATTGCGATCGCATTCGATCACCACAGAATCGTGCACGGTCTGAACAGGCTTGGCGGTCGGGAAAGCGCGTAGCCGGTCATGCAGTTCTGCATATCCAGCCAGCATGATGTCGGCGACGCCACCCTGAATCGGCGCATTGCGCCATGCGTTCACCATGGCCGACACACGCTCCTTGGCGGCGCGAGTCAGGTAGGCCCCAGCAACGTCTTCGCCGCACGTGTCCGAGAGCGCAGCGATGAAAGCCCGACGCAGGCTCCGATCTTCGAACTGGCGGGCCAGCTCTGGTTCGGACATTGGTTCGCCCCGGCGATGCAAAACCAGGTGATGTTCGGCGGCGAACCGACTGCGCAGAGAAATCAGCGGTTGCGATGTGCCCCCAACCGCATCGATCGCCGCCATGAGGAACAACTTGTCGACGTGAAGATTGAACTGTTGACGGCGGCCGGCAACGGTGTAGCTGGAGAATGTAAAGGGTTCGCCATCGGGTTGAAGTACGACTGCGGCCGAGTAGCCCAGGACCCACTGCACCATTTCGTGCTGAGCGTCGGTCGGCGCGCCGCCTGCCCCATCCAAGCCCGCGACGATCTCCCGAGCGCTGGGCCAACGATTTCGGGTGTGCCTGAACTCTCGCCGATAGGTGTTGATGTCACCAAAGTTGTGGGCCAGACGCAACGTCAGGTTCCAATCGACAGCATCGGGCACAGTTTTCCGAATTGATTCGATCTCAGCGATGCGTTCTTCGGCCCACGCTGCGGTACCCGGGTAGGTAGCGCGATATTGAGCGAGCAACGACCGGCCCTCGTCGAGTGTGGTCGGCGTTCCGTTGCCCGTGAGCGAACGGGCGAGGGCGCCGGCACCGGTGCCGTAGGCGATACCGAAGTTCAATGCCTTGGCAATCTGGCGAAGTTCTTTGAACCGCTGCGGGTCGCTTAGAGCCAGTTCTTGACTGTCGAAGCGAAACATCGAGGCCGCAGTGCTCACGTGAACGTCTTCGCCCCGAGCAAAGGCAGCGCGCAGCGCAGCATCGTTTGACACCTGAGCAAGAAAGCGCAGCTCGGCTTGGCTCAAGTCAGCGTGAACGAACACCCGATCATTCGAACGGGGCTTGATGTAGGGCTTCATCCGAGGCGTGAAGTTCTGAGCATTTGGGTTGCGGCTAGCGAGCCTGCCCGTGTTGGTGCCGACTACCTGTAGATACTGGGGCCGCATGCGGCCGTCGTCGTCGAGATGGTCGCGGATGGACTCGCCGTAAGTGGTCAAGATCTTGGCGCAGTTGCGGAAGTCGAGCAGAGCTGCGCATAGTGGCCCGCCCATCTCTCGGAGCACACCGGCATGCACGGAGTCGACATCGCCCAGCAACCGGGCACGGCCATGTCGGCTCTTTGTCCACGCTCGAACCTCGGACTCGGCCCATTCATTGAGTGCTCGGCGCACTTGAACGTCAGAGGCGGGGTTCCACGTTGGCTCCACAACATTGTCAAAAAGCGTGCCTTGACCGCCGCCGGTCAAGTCCGCGAGATCACCAAGCGCCGCCCGGTGCTGAATCTCGATCTTGTCGAGTTCGGCCCGCCATCCGGGCCAGTCAAATGGCAACCCGCTGCGCTCCATCTGGTCGAGAAACGGTCGAGCCCGATTCTCGATCTCGCAGATCTGCTGTAAACCTGCCGCCTCGACCTGGGTGCGGATTGCATCGCCTACCCACAGGGTTTCAACCGCGTCTGCGGCCGAGTACCGAACCTGTTCCGCTGTGAGATCGTCGGTTGCGGTGTACGACAGCTGCACGGTGCCTTTGCCCTCGGCGACAAGTCCGAGGTAGTGCTCTGTCGCCCACGCCAAGCCGTGATACCAACTGAAGCCGCTGCGCCCTTGAAACAACAAGGCGTCGGCGAGCTGAGCGTCCCACCACTGAAGCCCGTGGGTCGTATCGTCAGATTGATAGACCGCCTGATCGATGACGCGAGCATCGAAATTTGCGTTCCAAGCATCGGCGGTGACGGTGGCAAACAGCGGCCCCAGCAGGGTCGGGTCGACATCGCGGGCATCGACGACGAAGGCAAGCTCAGTGCCGGCCTGGTCCCGAGTTGCGATCGAGGCCACCCGCAGTTGCCTGGCCATGGGGCCGTCGATGGGCGTTTCTGTATCGATCGCAACCCGAACCGCGCTCTGCAGTGCGGCCGCAAGCAACTCAAGATCACGTGCGTCGTTGATGAAGGTGCACGGCACATCGGCCGGATCGCGGCTCACCGCCGTCGTCCTCGCCCGATTTGGCTGCACACGAGCGGCTCCAGCTTTTCCATCCGTGTCCGACACTAACGGATGCGTGCGACAGGAGACCCAGCAGCCAGAGTATAGGGACCTCCTGCAAGGCGGTGACTGGCTAGGCGCTTTGCCCTTCCACGAATCCCGTGATCAAACCAATCACGGTCTCGGCATCGTCGTGGTGCATGATGTGGCCGACTCCATCGACGATCTCGGACCAGGCTGAGGCCCCAATGGCGCGAGCGGTGCTGTGGGCTTGTTCGTCGCTGGCATAGGTGTCGTCTGCACCCTGGGCGATCAATGTCGGCACGGTAATTGCCGCGAGCTCGGGGCGAATGTCCCAGCTGCGAAACTCATCGGAGACCCAGACGCCGCTCCACGCTTCGAACAATTCGTGTGGAGCCCGATGATGCGGCGCGAGGCCCATCGTGATTTTGGCAGCGTTTGCCCTCATGCCAGTGATCTCAGCAAGGCAGACTTGCTCGACCCAGCTATGGGGCGCAAGCGCGAGTACTGCGACCGCAGCGCAAGCCGGCTGGGCGGTGTGGATGAGCGCCGCGCTGCCGCCGTCAGAATGGCCCACAAGAATCGGCTGACGAGCGCCAACAGCTCCGATGAGGTCTCCGAGCACGGCTGCCTCACGATGAAGCCAATCAGTGGGCCACGGACCGTTTGGAATTGGCTGCGACTGACCGTGGCCGGCCCGCTCGTAGGCCAACACTGTCGTGTTGGTCCGTCGAGCAACCTCGCCTGGAACCGACCGCCACTGCGGAATCGACCCGAGCCCATCGTGCAACATGATGATCTCAGGGACACCCTCTCCCCATGTCGCGGTACGTAGTGTGCAGTTTCCGATCTCGATCGTCGCAATCGCTGGTTCATTCATGGACCCAGTGTCCTGTAGACAGCAATGCCCAGCCAACTCAGCTATCCGCTGGGCCCCGTGACTACTAATGTCGGCAAGGAATCGGGGGCGCTATGCACGAAGAGTTCAATGCGGGCACATGGCTGCTCGACCGCCATGTCGAGGCTGGCGATGGCGAGCGGGTAGCCATTAGACAGCAGGGCAAGTCTTACAGCTACGCCGACGTGCTCGATGCTACAAAGCGAGTCAGTACTGGCCTTCGTGCCCTAGGGGTGAGGCCCGAGGAACGGGTGGCGATGGTGATGCTCGACTCGGTCGAGTTCATCGCCACATTCCTCGGTGTCCTGCGTATCGGGGCGCTGCCGGTGCTCACGAATCCGCTGCTTCCCGGCCGGGATCTCGCCAGGATCATCGCCGACAGCCGCGCCCGAGTTCTGGTCGTGTCATCAGATTGCGAGGCGTCGGTCGCAGATCTACTCGCCGGTGCTCCCGAGGTCGAACAAGTCGTGACCACCGGCGACGCGTCCGTTGCCGGCGGCCCGGTCTGGAGCGATTTCTGTGCCGCAGACGACGATTCGGAGCCCTATGGAACCTGGCGAGATTCGCCCGGCTTCTGGCTCTGCACATCGGGCACCACCGGCATGCCCAAGCTGGCCATGCACACCCACGGCGACATTCTCGACACGATCGAAACGTATGCCGCAGGCGTGCTTGAAATCGATCAAGACGACCGCTTCTTCTCCGTCGGCCCGATGTTTCATGCCTACGGACTAGGCAACTCGCTTACTTTCCCATTCGCAGTTGGTGCCACCAGTATCTTGGAACCGACTCGTCCGCCCACGCCGCAACTTGTTGCCAATATCGCCACCACCGAAGAGCCGACATTGTTCTTCTGTATCCCGACGTTCTACGCCGCGTTGACCAATGCGGAACTTGCCGCCGAAACTTTCGCATCGGTGCGCTTTGGCGTGTCGGCAGCCGAAGCGCTTCCAGCCGAGACCTTTCACCGTTTCAAGGAACAGTTTGGTGTCACCATTCTCGACGGGATCGGCTCGACCGAGCTGCTCCACATTTTTGTGTCCAACAACGCCGACCAAACGAAACCTGGAACCAGCGGGGTTGCGGTCCCCGGCTATGAACTCCGCATCGTCGACGACCAAGGCAACGACGTTGGCGACGAAGAACCTGGTCAACTCCTGGTCAAGGGAGAATCGGCAGCCAGCGGCTATTGGTGTCGTAGTGATACCACTCGGGCGACGTTCGATGGGCCGTGGACGAGGACCGGCGATCTCTACGTCCGTTCATCTGACGGCTTCTACACCTATCTCGGTCGTGCCGACGACATGTTGCGGGTCGGAGGCGAATGGGTATCGCCGGCCGAAGTCGAGGGCGTGCTGATCGGACATGGTGATGTCCTCGAAGCTGCGGTCGTTGGCGAGAAAGACGACGACGACATCACCCGTCCAATTGCGTACGTCATCTCGGCGCCGGGTGCCACGGCCGAGTCCGAAGCGCTGACTGGGTGGTGTCGAGAGCGACTCGCTGGATATAAACGCCCCAAGCGCTACGAGATCGTCGCCGAGCTACCCAAGACCGCCACCGGCAAGATCCAGCGCTACAAACTCCGCTGACTATTGGTGCTTGTGCCCCACCCAGTCGTATCTGTCTCAATTTCGCCGCTGTCAACCCGTTCCATCATGATGTGGCCATGAGAATTTCGGTCTCCATCGGTAGTGCGTACTACGACGGGTCTAACTGGGCCGATGTCGTCGAATATGTCAAGGCGGCCGATCGACTTGGTGTCGATGCGGCGTGGTCCGCCGAGGCGTGGGGCATGGAAGCAGTCTCGTCGCTCGGCTATCTGGCGGCGGTGACCGACAACATACGGCTCGGATCCGGCATCATGCAGATCTCAGCCCGCACCCCCGCCATGACGGCAATGACGGCGCTTTCGCTCGGACAGATCAGCGGCGACCGCTTCAACCTGGGCCTGGGTGTGAGTGGCCCGCAGGTCGTCGAGGGACTGCACGGTGAAGCTTTTGCCCATCCGCTCGGTCGGTTGCGTGAATACATCGACATCGTGCGCCTGGGCATCAACGGCGAGCGCATCGTCTACGACGGCAAACACTACGTGCTCCCCCGGCCAGGCGGCGAAGGTAAGGCGCTCAAGTCGTCGATACCGCCCAAACCCGAGATGCCGATCTACTTGGCCACGCTTGGGCCGAAGTCGTTGGAACTGACCGGTGAGCTTGCCGACGGCTGGCTCGGCACTTCGTTCATCCCCGAGCACGGCGATGTGTTGCTCGATCCGATCCGGACGGGTGCGGCCAAGGCGGGCCGAACGTTGGCCGACATCGACATTCAGACCAACGCTCAGCTTTCGGTCTCAGAAGACGTCGACGGTTTGATCGCCAAGTATCGGCCCGGCATGGCCTTCACTCTGGGCGGAATGGGTTCGGCCACCACCAACTTCTACAACGCGGCATACTCCCGGGCTGGTTACGAGGACGTGTGTAAGGAAGTGCAACGGCTCTGGGTCGACGGCGACAAGGCCGGGGCCGCAGCCGCCGTGCCCGAAGAACTGGTGCTCGGGGCGTACATGATCGGCACCGAAGACATGGTGCGATCGCGAGTCAAGGCCGCAGCCGATGCCGGTGTGGATTGCCTACGGCTCGGGCCTCAGGGCAAGACTGCGACCGAACAGATCGGCAACCTCGAAGCAGCGGTCGACCTCATCCGCTCAGCCACCTGAACCAAGGAGCAAAGCATGAAGTTCGGCATGCGCTACTGCAACGGCGGCCCGTATCTCGACGGCGACAAAGGCATCGAGTTGGTGCAGGCGGGCGAAGCGGCCGGTTTTGAATCGGCGTGGACCGTCGAGCACACCGTGGTGCCGGCCAACTATCAGTCGACGTATCCGTACCACGAGAGCGGCAAGCTCGCCCACGGAATCGATGACATTCCGTGGCCAGATCCGTTGATGTGGATGTCGTTCATGGCGGGCGTGACCACGACGCTCAAGTTCGCAACCGGCATCTTGATCGTGCCCCAGCACAACCCGGTGGTAGCGGCTAAACAGATCGCGACACTCGATCGTCTTTCCAATGGTCGAGTGCTGCTCGGCGTGGGTGTTGGGTGGCTCAAAGAAGAATTCGACGCCATTGGCGTGCCATTCGAGGACCGCGGTCGCCGCACCGACGAGTACATCGCGGTCATGCGCGAACTCTGGACCTCGGACAGCCCGACCTTCCATGGCGAGTTCATCGACTTCGACAATGCCTATTGCCTCCCGCAACCGGCCCAAGACTCAGTCCCGATCATCGTTGGCGGCGACAGCAAGATCGCGGCTCGCCGCGCCGGGCGGCTCGGCGACGGCTACTTCCCCGCTCGGGGAGCGCCCGAAGAGCTGTTGGACCTGGCTCGACGGACCGCCGAAGAACACGGTCGCGACCCGGACGCGCTCGAGATCACCACCAGCATCCCCGAGGATCTCGACACGATCCCCGAACTGGCCGCACGTGGCGTCAGCCGCCTGCTTGTGCCCGTGTCGTCAATCGCGGGCCAAACCGTGGCCATGTCAGGCCCCGAAGACGCCGCCCGCTGGGCCGACATCATCGACAAATACCGCGATCAGTAACAGCCGACGAAGACGTGCCTGGCAGGTCCTCGTTAGCTGGAGCTAGCCGGAGTGGCCTCCCACGGCATCGTCGCTGAACGTGATTGTCTGGACAATGCGGTCGAACGGCTCGCCAAATGGTTCAAGGGAGAACGAGTCGAACAGGATCGAGCGAGAGCTCTATGAGTCCAATCCCGCGCCGAACCAGCCACATTGGCCCATCGGCCACAAACGAAACCGAGCCGCCGAGCACGCTGGAACTGAATCGTCCTTGAATGAGCCGCGGAAGTTCCTCGTCGGCGAACGGCGCGGCAACTGACATTCGCCACTCGACTCGCCGTCGGCGAGAGATGGAGCCGAGGATCCGTCGGCGACCTCGAATACATCGGGGGTGGCGGTTCCGACGATCAGCCGGTGGTGAAGACGAATGAGCTGTCCATGTCTTCTTCGATGGCGTGGATGTGGTCGATGTAGGCGTGGAAGCCGCCGTTGTAGTTGCCGTCTTGGCGGCGGTTGTCGGCGCCTTCGAAGTTGTAATAGCCGGGCGTGCATTCTTTGTTGCGGTCGGTCTTGCCGCGATGTGAGATCACCTCTTGCACCCACCACTCTTCGGCTACCTCGCTCACATCGACGGTGTCGTAGTCGTTGCTACGTACGTAGTCGATGACGTTGGCGATGTGATCGCCCTGCACCTGCAATAGATCAGTCAAGTTGAACTGAAACGATGCCTGATAGCCGCCCATGATGAACATGTTTGGATACCCCTGGGTGTGGATGCCGAGCAGGGTGCGGATGCCCTCGGTGTATTTCTCGTTGAGCTCGAGTCCCTGCTCCCCTTCGATGCGGTTGTAGATACCGGTTTGTTGCACCTCGAAGCCGGTGGCATAGATCAAAACATCGAGTTCGTACTCGACACCGTCGAAGATCGGACCCTTGGGACCAATCTCGGTGATCCCTTTGCCCTTGGTATCAACCAGGTGCACGTTGGGCCGATTGAACGTGGGCAGATAGTCATTGTGGAAACACGGACGCTTGCACATCAGCATGTACCACGGCTTGAGGGCTTCGGCGGTCTCGGGGTCCTCGACGGTTTCGTCGATGCGGGTATGGATGCGCATCATCGCATCGATGTTGGCGTTCTCCTGGCGTCGTACCTTTTCTTCTTGGGTGATGCCCTTGAGCTTGCCTCGCTTGTCGGCCTGGTAACGGAACTTGTCGATGATCTTCTGGCGGCGCTTACCTTGCCAGCCGGGCTCGAGCTTTTCGGCCCATGCCGGGTCGGTCTCCCAGTCGTCGCGAATGTCGATCGACGACGGCGTGCGTTGAAATACGTGGAGTGACTTGGCGACCGCACCCACGTTGGGCACGATCTGCACTGCGCTGGCGCCGGTGCCGATGATGCCAACTCGAAGGTCGGCAAGGTTCTCGAGTTCGGCGCCGGTGAAGTCGTAGTCCCATCGCGACGTGTGGAACGAGGTGCCTTCGAACGTCTCCATGCCGTCGATCAGCGCAAGCCGGGGTTTGGCCAATGTGCCGTTTGCGCAGATGACGAACCGGGCGCGCATCTTGTCGCCCCTGTCGGTCGTGATATCCCACAACTGATCGGCTTCGTTCCAGATTGTCGAGGTGACAGTCGTCTGAAAGACCGCCAAGTCGTACAGGTCGTATTTGGTGGCGATGGCCTTGCAGTGCGCCAAGATCTCTGGTCCGCCGGCGTAGTGGCGTGTGGGCACGTAGTCCATCTCATCGAGCAACGGAAGGTAGTCGTAGCTCACAACATCGCACGCCACACCTGGGTAACGATTCCAGTACCAGGTACCGCCAACATCGGCGCCACGCTCGACAATGCGGATGCTCTCCACTCCATGTTGGCGCAGCCGAGCCGACGTCAACAGCGCGGAGAAACCGCCGCCGATGAAGAGCACCTCGACCTCGTCGACAATGGGGTCACGCTCGATGACGTCTTCGGCGTAAGGATCGGTCTCGTAGTCAGCGAACTCACCTTCGAGCGGCTGATACATCTCGGTACCTGGCGGGCGATACCCCAGCCGCACCTCGCGCTGCTCGGCGTACTTGGCCTTGATGTCGTCGTAGAACTCTTGGGGTGGACGTTCGCGCTTGTTGTACTCGGAGATGTCAGCGTTCATCTGAAAGCTCGCGGACAGCTTTTTGGCGTCGTTCTCGTTATCGGCCATACCGCAGTCTCGCGCAGACGCCCACGCAGCCTCGCTATCGAGCAACCTGGAAGCCATCTCCGTGCGCAAGATCGCAGTGTGTTCTTCGCTCACCGCAGGTGCTTGACGATGACGTGCTCGTGATAGTCGATCCCGTGCTCGACGGTGTGAAGCAACCGATCGGTCACGGTCCACCCCGAAGCTCGATAGAACCCGATGGCGGCGAGGTTCTCGACCCGAGCGTGCAGTTCGAGTTCGATATGCCCAGCTGCGTGCATCGTCGCTTCGGCTGTGGCCAGCATGTGCGTGCCCAGGCCGCGGCCTTGGTGCTCGGGTTCGACGAACAGATGCACCAATTGATGACCCAAGATCGTGAAGTGGCCAATGGGAATGGCGTCGACGACGACGACCTGAGTCTCGAAGCTCGACTCTGGTCGGAACCACTGTTGTAGCTGGCGCAGGGTTCCTTCATGATCGGGAACCCCAAAGTCACCGGCGAGAAGCTGCACCGAGTAGTTAGCCCGAAAGCACCGCTCGTGATAGTCCGCAACGATGGTGGCGTCCGCCGGGACCGCCGTGCGCATCTCGATCGCTTCCACCCAGAAATACTGGCACGAAGCGAACTGCTTCGCTGGCGGCCCGTTGGTCATTGCCGTACCGTTCAGACGATGGAGCAAGCCAAAGCCGACCTGATCAAGCGTTTGCATGACCTGAACGAAGCGGTGTTGTCGAAACTTGATGGACTCGGCGAGTATGACTTGCGGCGCCCTATGACTCGGACCGGTTCCAATTTGCTTGGCATCGTCAAACACCTGGCGAGCGTGCAAGCTGGGTATTTCGGCGACACGTTCGCACGGCCGTGGCCCGAACCGATGCCGTGGCTCGACGAGGAAGCCCCCATCAACGCCGACATGTTCGCCGCCGTAGGTGAAACAAGCAGTTGGGTGCTGAATTTCTACCAGACGTCGTGGGCCCACGCGCTCGAGACGTTCGCCGAGTATGAGCTCGATGACACCGGAACAGTGCCGTGGTGGCCGCCCGAACGGCGCCATCCGACGTTGCGTACGGTCTTGCTGCACATGGGATTGGAGACGGCTCGCCATGCCGGTCAGATCGACATCTTGCGTGAGCTGATCGACGGCGCCGCAGGCCGCTATCTCGGCGATCAGAGCATGCCCGGCGACGATGAAATCGATTGGCCTGCCTATGTCGCCACCGTCGAAGCCGCCGCCGTCGAGGCTTCGGCCGTCGACTGACGCGACCACGGAGCGTGCTCGGTCACTAGGTCCGGCGCTTGGACATCCGTCTAGAGTCGCTCCATGGGCGAAGACAAAGCAGGAAGCGTGCCATTGCCACTCGCTGGCATCAAGGTGCTTGATCTGGCACGAGTGTTTGCGGGGCCGGTGTGCGGACGCATTCTGAGCGATCTCGGCGCCGACGTTGTCAAGATCGAACCGCCCGAAGGCGACGTGACCCGGCTCTGGGGTCGCAAGGCAGCCGGGTTGTCTACCTACTACGTCCAACAAAATGTGGGCAAGAAGAACATCTGCATCGATCTGCGCGAGGCCGCTGGTCCAGAACTTGTCCGCAAGCTGGTGGCTCAGGCCGACATCGTCATCGAGAACTTCCGTCCCGGAGTGATGGCCCGCTACGGCCTCGACTACGACTCGCTCAAACAAGTAAAGCCCGATCTGGTGATGGTGTCGATCAGCGGGTTCGGCCAGGTGGGCCCTGAGTCCGGCCGGGCAGCCTATGCCGCCATCTTGCATGGCGAAGCGGGTGCAATCGACATGAGCAATGGTGTCGCCCAGGCTCACGATGTCAGCTTCAGTGCGGCCGACGTGCTCTCGGGCATGCACGGCGCCATTGGTCTTCTGGCGGCGCTTCGAGTTCGAGACCAAACCGGTATTGGTCAGCACATCGACATCGCGATGATGGATGTCATGACCTTCTCGAGCGATGCCAGCCAATCGATCCTCGACGATGCTGGCCACGAACCTCGTGGTGCTCAGCTCTTCGAAGCAACTGGTGGCCCTATTTTGCTGGCCGGAGATACTCGGTGGCTGTGGCATCAAGTCAGCAATGTGCACGGAGTCCTGGATCCCGGTGCGAAGGATCGGCCCGTACATCAGAAGAAGGCCGAACGCCACCAACTCATCAGTAATTGGCTCGTCAGCTTCGACGATCGGCAATCGCTTCTCGATGCGCTCGACGAAGCCAACCTGGCGTGGGGCAACCTCCGCAATCTTGGCGAGGTGCTCGACTCGCCGACGCTGAAGCATCGCGACACTGTCGCGATGATCGACAATCGTGATGGCGGCAGTCGACCGATTTTTCGGTCGCCCTATGTCATGTCTGAGAGCGACACTCGTGAACCGGGGACGATCTCGATGCGGGGCGAACATAACCACGATGTGTTGAGCCAATGGCTTGACATGTCCTTGACCGAAGTCGACCAACTGGTCGCCGACAACGTGCTGCTCCAAGACGAGTGGGCTGCCGAACAAGGAGACTGAATCCCATGCGTTTGAAAGACCAAGTAGCGATCATCACCGGAGCCGCCAGCGGAATTGGAGCAGAGAGCGCCAGGCGTTTCATCGAAGAAGGCGCTCGCGTTCTCATTGCCGATATGCAAGACGACAAGGGCCAGGCAATGGCCGACGAACTGGGCAACAACGCCCAGTTCCTCCATGTCGATGTTTCGCAGGAACAACACGTCGAGGCTGCCGTGGCCGAGGCAATGAGCACGTGGGGCCGGCTCGACATCATGTTCAACAACGCCGGTTTCGGTGGAGCACTTGGTTCAATCGAAACAACCAGCGTCGACGACTTCGACATCACCTTCGACGTGCTGGTCAAGGGTGTGTTCCTTGGCATCAAGCACGCCATTCCTGCGATGCGGGAGTCGGGCGGTGGGTCGATCATCAACACTGCGTCGGTCGCTGGCCTGCAGGCGGGGTATTCGCCGCACCTGTACAGCGTTGCCAAATCGGCGGTCATTCACCTGACCAAATCGGTGGCACTCGAAGTCGGCAAAGACAATATTCGCTGCAACTGCATCTGTCCTGGCATCATCGCTACTCCCCTGGCAGCCGGTCACCCAAAGACCACCGATGAGCAGCTTGCCAAGCTCAAGAAGGGGCTCGGCAAGACCCAGGTGTTGGGCAAGATCGGCGATCCCGTCGACATTGCAAACGCAGCCGTGTTTTTGGCCAGCGACGAGTCCGGTTTCATCACCGGCCATGCCCAGGTCGTCGATGGCGGCGCCTATGCCGGCAAACCGTGGGCCCGCCAAGGCGAGTGGATCACAGCCGATCGGCCCATCCGGATGTACCGGCCCGAGGATCGATAGTAATTGTCGGCCGAACCCGCCAGCGCAGCGCTAGCGACTGCCCGCAGCTTGGCCAAGCTCTTAGGCACCTTTCACAACATCAGCTACTACGCGCCCGAGATGAAGGCGTTCGGCGACGTTGGGCTGCCTGAGTATTGGCGGGCATACATGGCGTATCGGTCGGCTCCGATGGGCGTCGTCGCGCCGTCCGTCGTGCAGGCCACTTTTTACAACTTCTCGGCGTCGCATGTGCAAAGCGCAATCCCTTCGGCGTGGGAGACCACCAGCCCAGCCGAGGCGCTAGCCCTGCGCGACCGGTGCATCGCCGAGGCGTTGGCTCGCGGGTTCACAACAGCAAACGAAATCACCGCGGAGCTACTCGAAGCGTCGTCGCTTGCGCTCGATGGATTGGCCCACGTCGATGCTGGCGCTCGACCGTTGTTCGGCGCACATCGCGATCTTCCAGTTCCCGATGAACCGCTGATGAGGCTCTGGTACGCCTGCACCCTATGGCGCGAGCATCGGGGCGACGGCCACAACATCGCACTCGCCGCAGCCGATATCGACGGCATCGAGTGTCACCTCCTGCTTGCAGCCAAAGGCGTCGGCGCCAAGGACATCATCGGCAAGATACGCGGCTGGAGGGGCGACGAGTGGGACGCCGCTCAGGCACGGCTCGCAGAACGCATGCTGCTCACCGCTACCGGCGACTTCACCGACGCAGGGCGCCAACTCCGAGCCGATATAGAAACCCACACTGATGCACTCGCTGCCGCTCCTCGCCTGGCGCTCGGAGAAGCCAACTGCGCTCGTCTCATCGAGTTGGTTGAACCTCTCGTTGCGCAACTGATCCGGTCAGGCGTCGTGCCCGGACGCTGGCCCCCAGCAATTGTTACGTCCCCTGGGGACGTAACAATTGGCGTTCGGTAAACCAGGCGTTCAAACGTTCTGCGACTTCGCTCGGCTTCTCGATCATTGCCATGTGGCCGCAGTTCTCGAGCATCGCCAGTTCTGAGTGCTTGATGGCCGAGGCGATCCGTTCGGAGAACTTCGGGAGCGTCGCCTTGTCATCACGCCCACACATGACCAGCGTTGGAGGACCATCGAGCGAGAACGACGGACGAAGATCCAAGGTCGCAGAAGCCACGGTGACGAAGGTCCGAGTTGCCGGCGGACAGCTCGCCGAGAGCTGTCTGATCCAGTCCAAGTGCTCGGTTTTCGGTTTTTTGCCGAACCACGTGCTGATGATGAGCCGTCCCAGCCTTTGCGTGCCCAGCGCCCAGATTCCAGCTCGGCTGCTGAACAAGCGGGCGCCGAGCTTCATGATCGGGTTCTGCAGGGCCTGTTCGGTACCGGCTAGTGAGGTCACGCTCACGATCGAGTCCGCCAAGCCGCTGACTCGAACCACGAGCGCAATCACGGCGCCAAAGGAATGGCCAACCAGGTGCACCGCGCTGAGGTCAAGTTGGCGCATGATCGCTCCGATATCAGCAACAAGCTGGTCGAGGCTCGGCTCAGACGTTCCTACCGTCGAAGCCCCATGACCCCGGAGATCAGGAGCGACTACCCGGTAGCCGCGAGCGACCAAGTCCTGGGCAAGCGGAACCCATGTGCTGTGGTCAAGCGAAAACCCGTGCAGCAGCAGCACCAGAGGACCGTCGTCATCTCCTGCGCTCCAAACACACAGCTGCGCTCCATCGTCGGCCACGACCACCTGCGGCGGCTGCCGGAAAGCCTCGGTACGCACGATGTGTGTCACTCAGCGTGACCTTAATGTGTTCACCCCTTGGGTCGACACACTGGCGAAGCGCGCTCTGCTAGCCAGGTGCGGTGAAACCGTTGCCGCTGACAGCCGCGGGCTGGGTTCGCGTGGCCGCGCTTTGGCCCGGAGGCGGCGGTTGCGGATTGGCCTGCTGGCTCGTTGGAGCGGGAGGCTGTCCGCCTTGGCGTTGCGGCGGGGGCGGCATCGACGACGAGACATCGGAACGTGCAACCGGACGGCTTGCTGGCGGTGGTGGCAGTGGCGACGGATTCGCACCCCGTGCGGACGCCCCAGCGAATACGGGTGGTGGCGGCAATGCAGTTCCCGCCCGCGGAGGTGGCGGCATCGACGTGCCATCTCGGTCCTGGGTCGCGGCGGCAATCGCAGTCAGGTAGTCCTGCGGTGGCACTTGTGTGCCTCGCGGAGCAAGCGGCAGCCGTTGCTCGACCAGGTCCGAGAGCGCCAATGCCAACTCCGACCGAGCTGGCTCTGCCAGGTCGGTTCGGGTGAGAAAGTCACGGATCATCTGGTACACGTCGTTGCCCAGCGCCGCAGTGTCCACCGTCGACGACCACGCCCGAAGGTACTGCGGTGGCCAGAAGAAGATTGCGCCGGCACTCCCACTGATCTTGGGCTGCCGGATGACCATAGTGCCCGCCACCAGATCGCCCAGTCGTTGACCGCGCTTGGTCAGCAGCGACGACACGACCGCCACCGTCCCGGCGGTGCCGTAGAGATCGACCAATGCTAGCAGCGACCGGATGAACGCTTGACGGAACTGCACCGGCGCACCCTCGACCGTCACAACTCGAGTGCCAACGGCCATGCGGCCGAGCGTGCGGCCCCCGTTGAGCATCTCCATGGCAATCGGATAACCCAGTACGATCGCCATCAATCCGACCAACAATACGATGATGCCGACGAGCGACGAACCGACTGCAACCACGCCCAGCACAGCGAAGAAGCCGATCAGTGCAATGAGCTGCACCGCAAAGTCGATGGCGAATGCGATCGAGCGAGACCCCAGGCCCGCGACCTCGAAGTCGAGCAGCACCGCTTCGGGAGTGATGATGGAACCGCGGCCGTAACCGTGGGGTGATGTCACGCCGACTACTCTAGGACGATCCCGACTATCGACCAGTTCATCCGAACGCACGAATCAACGTGGACCGAGTTGGCAACGTTGACCAAAGACGTACGTGCTCGGCCGTCGAGCATGTCCCTGGCGCAACGCCACCAGTTTCTGGATCTCTATCAACGCACGTCGGCCCATCTTTCACAGTTGCGTTCGACCACCCCAGATGATGCCCTCGACGCTCGACTGACTCGCATCGTTGCCGACGCTCACCATGCGCTGTATGGCCAACGCAAGACCGACCGACGCCAAGCACTGCGGTTCTTTAACGAGACATTTCCGGCTGCCGTGTGGCACATCCGGCGCCAGATCCTGGCCGCCGCATTGTTGTTCTTCGTGCCAGCAGTCATCGTCGCAACGTGGCTGGGCGTTTCGGAGCAGGCTCAAGACACGATCCCACCCGCTTTGGCCGAAACCTATGTAAACGAGGACTTCGAGTCGTACTACTCGAGCGAGGCCGCTGCTGAGTTCGCCACCACGGTGTTCATCAACAACATCTTCGTTTCATTTCTTGCGTTCGCTCTCGGCATCGCATTTTGTGTCGGCACGGGTTACGTGCTCATTAACAATGGCGTGGCCGTCGGCACCGCCGGTGGCTTGTTTGCTGGCGCCGGTGAACTCGAAAAGTTCTTTGGTCTGATCCTGCCCCACGGCCTGTTGGAGCTCAGCGCAATCGTGATCGCTGGCGGAGCTGGCTTGGTGTTGGGTTGGACGATCATCTCGCCCGGCGACCGAGCTCGCACCGACGCACTGGCCGACGAAGGACGACGTTCGGTGGTGGTCGTGATGGGGCTCGTGCTGGTGTTCTTGGCTGCCGCGCTGATCGAGGGCTTCGTCACTGGTGCACCGCTGTCGACGCTCACCCGAGTGGGCATCGGAGCGGGCGCATGGGTCGCGTTCACGCTCTACATCGTGGTCTTCGGGCGCCGCGCCGCCGCCCACGGCATCACCGGTTTGTGGGGCGACGATCGCCCGCGCTGGACCGACCCCGCCCGCCAGGAGCTATCGCGTCGCGCCACTGTCTCGCTCGGCTGAAGACCCCAACTGACACGCCTTGGGAATCTGGGAGATCACAGACGACCGCGGGCTTTGAAGGTCAGGTAGGCGTCGGCCAGTTCGGTTGCGAGCTCCCCGGGTGCTGCATCAATCACGGTGGCACCTAGGCCGCGAAGTCGAGCGATCGCGTGGTCGCGGTCCGCCAGCGACGCAATGGCCGCGGCCCGACGGTGTGCGGTTTCGGGGTCGTCGCCTGCGGCATGCGCCCATGCTTGGACCTCGGGATCACGCACTGCGCCGACGAGCACAAGATGGGTCCGAGACACCAACGGAAGTGCTGGCAGCAGCGACTCGTCGACGGCCTGCACCACAAGATCTGTCAGGACCACCAGCATCGCCCGGCGCCGGAACCTCGCAATAGTTGCGGCGAACGCCTTGCGGTAATCGCTCTCGGCGAGCACCGGTTCGAGTGCATACAACGCTCTTGTAATCCTCCCGACCTGGCCCCGGCCAGCAGCCGGAGCAACGATGCTGCGAACGTCGCGGTCAAAGGTCACCAGGCCGCACTTGTCTCCCAGCCCGGTCGACACGGTTGCCAACGTGAGCACGGCATCCATAGCGTGTTCCACCCGGGGCACATCGGCCACTCGTCCGGCCATGACCCGTCCGTTGTCGAGCAAGCACACCACTCGCTGGTTCTGTTCGGCCCGGTAGGTTCGCACGATCGGCCCGCCGGTGCGCGCCGTTGCCGCCCAGTCGATCTTGCGATACTCGTCGTCGGGGCCGTATTCACGTAGCTGATCGAACTCGGTGCCCGATCCGAGGCCGCGAGACGACCGAAGGCCAACCTCGAGGATCCGAGACTTGCCAATGCGCAGGTCTGCTTCGTCGCGTGATCGAAACGGTGGCAGGACCCGCATCACTGCGGGTAGCGATCGAGTTTTTTGGCGAGCGCCGAGGCCGAGGGGGCCCTCGACCCGAACTGCGAGTGCGTCGATCGAGAAGTCGCCCCGCCGGGCGGGAATGAAGTGCGTTTCGACGACCGCTCGCGCCTGAGAACCAAGTGTCACCCGTGCCCGCCGGACCTCGGCCCGCAGCGAGGGAGCCAAATCGTCGCCGAACGACACCGTTCGGCGGACGTTTCCAGGATTGTGAAGCGTCCATGTGATCTTGCCCCGCACGTCGAGAGCGATGGCACGCGGTAGCTCTCGTTCGATCTCGATGCCATCGGGGCTGCCTGCCAGCAACGCGTCGACGCCAGCCAACGCCAAGAGCGCCGCGTTCGCGACCACCACCGGGCCTGGTAGCGGCCACGGCCCGACGTCGATCGAATCAGGAACGCCCGGCCACGAATCGGGCCCGAACAGCATCGCAAGCGCGACGGCGATCGCCAGCATCGCAAGTCGTTTGGTCGGGACAGGCACGGGGTGAAATCAGCGAGGAGCTGGCACAGCAGCCAGGACCGATTCGAGTACCGCATCGGTGGTGAGCCCGTCGAGTTCGAGTTCGGGCCGAAGCAGCAGCCGATGCCGCAACGCCGGGTAGACGATTGCTTTCACTTCGTCGGGGGTAGAGAACGGACGTCCGACCATCCACGTCCAGGCCTTCGTTGCATGCAGCAAGGCTGCGGCGCCACGGGGTGACACGCCGACCACCACCGACGGCGACACCCGGGTCGCACGACAGAGATCAACGATGTAGCGCAGCACCTGATCGTCGACCTGCACGCGCTTGACCAACTCTCGCGCTGCCAAAATGTCCGCCGGCCCGGCAACCGGCCGCACACCAGCCGCCACGATGTCATGGGGATTGAGGCCTCGATGATGACGAGCAAGCACCTCGTACTCTTGGTCGACCTGGGGATAGTCGACGATCAGCTTCAACAAGAAGCGGTCGAGCTGAGCTTCGGGTAGTGGATAGGTGCCTTCGTACTCGACTGGGTTCTGCGTCGCGATGGTCACGAACGGCTGCGGAAGCTTGTGGGTGTGCCCACCCACCGAGACCTGCGACTCTTCCATTGCTTCGAGGAGCGCAGCTTGGGTCTTGGGTGGGGTTCGGTTGATCTCATCGGCCAGCAAGAAGTGGGTGAAGACGGGGCCCTTGCGGAACTGGAACCCCGACGTGCTGCTGTCGAAGATCATCTGACCCACGATGTCGCTCGGCATGAGGTCGGGCGTGAACTGCACTCGGTTGAAGTGCAATGACAGCGAGTGGGCAAGAGTCTTGACCAGCAGCGTCTTGGCCACGCCCGGCACGCCTTCGATGAGAACATGGCCGCCCACCAGCAGCGCGCTCACCAATCCGGACAGCGCGGCGTCTTGGCCGACGACGACCTTGCCAACCTCGGCCCGCACCGCCAACACGCGAGCACGCAGCTCGTCTTCGGTGACTCGCACCGGTTGCGTCGTAGGTGACGCTTGGGCAGGTGACGCTTGGGATGGATCTGGTTGGTTCGGCGTGTCGGTCATGGCCGTGTTGCTTTCCTTACAGGTGAGATGGTGACGACGCCGCAGCAGCGGTCAATTCGCCATAGAGACGTTCGTCGATTTCGAGCAGATTCTGTGAAACGGCGACAAGGTCGGCTTCGGTCTGGACCGGGCCGAGCAGCGTTGCGCCGACGGAGTCAGCGTCGATCCCGGTTCGGGATGCGATTCGTTGCACCACGACTGTGTCGTCGACCAACGTGGGTATCGACATGGCACTTCGCGCTCGTGCAAGAGTGTCGGCGCGCAGGAGCCCCGCTGCCGACGCCGGGTCTTTGGCGCGTTCGGACAGCAGACCCGCCTTGACGATGATCTCAGAGCTTGCGATGCGGACCGGCACTGGTTCGGGCACGACCTTGCCGAGCCTGCGCCCGCGGAACAAGGCATAAAGCAAGAAGGCTGCCAACAGCTGAAGGATCGAGTTGCGGATCCGAGGCGCAACCAAGTCGCCCAGGCCCTGGTCACCAAAGGGCACGACCGACGGCGCGATGATCGTGACCTGAGGTCGCTCTTGATCACTGGTCAGCAATGCCACGGCCAAAACTGCGGAATCTTGCTCGTCGAGCAGAGCGTTGGTGAACACGTCGGGGCTGCCGATCGACACGACGGTGCCCTGACCCTGGCTTTGAGCCACCACGAAGGCACCTGCGTTGTTACCGAAGCACGATTCGAAACCACGGGTTGACAGCCGCACGTCGGTCGCCACCAGCGTCTCGACATCCCGAAGCAGGTCGATGGTGCACAGCTGGCGTTCGATTCGCATTGGTCCAGATGTGCCACTTTGACGAATCGCTCGATCGAGCCCGCTTCGACGGTCGGCAACCACGAGTGTTCCACCGTCGTTCACCCACTGCGCCCATACTTCTTCGTCTTCGACCGACAGCCGATCCTGCAGCAAGAGCGCAGCCGTGGTACCAGAATCGGGCAGCGAGCCATCGATTTGCACTGAAATCCCAAGCCTGTCGAGTGTTTCGACGAGCCCCCGGGTGCCATCAGGACTGACCGAGCGAGGGTCGAGTGGAGGCCCCTGGTCGCCTGACCCACCAATCAGCAACACCACCACGACCAGCGCTGCCAGCAACAGCAGCCAGAAGCGGGCACCGCTGCGGGTCACGCCGTCACCAAGTCAGTCTGGTCAGTCTGGTCAGTCTGGTCAGTCTGGTCAGACTGGTCACGGTCGCTCTCACGAGCGATCGCTGCGGCCAGCTCCATGAAGCGATCCCGCGACGAAGCGTCGGCATGGACCCAGCCGTACCAGGTGTCTTGGAACAGCCAGGTTGCCTCGTTCATCGGCGTTGCGGCCGGCGGGAACTGAGCTGATACGAGCTGGTTGATCTCGCCTGCGGTTTGGTCGGGGCCGACCGCCACGAGTCGCTTTTCGACCAGCGACGAGACCAGTGCCTGGTGGCGGCAACGAATGCCTTGGCGATAGTCGCCTGCGGTCTCGGCTTCGGCGGCAGCGGCGAGCCATTGCTTGGAAGACCGTTCGGTAGTCACATCGATCGTCGGCTTCGGCTGGACGCTCGGCTTGGGTAGCGCCCCGAAGTTTCGCGTCAGACGGCTGACCAGATACAGGATCACCGCTGCGAACAAGATGATCACCAACCAAGCAATGAGCCCGCGACTGCCACTCGACGACAGCGAGTTGAAAAGATCGCTGAACCGATCGCCGATCCAATCGAAAATCCGTTCTTGCAGCGACGGTGGACGTGCTGCGGTTTGATACGCGCGGCCGGACAAAACCTCGTCCGCAGTGCGGCGAATCTGATCTGGATCGCGTTGGGGAGGTTGCATCACTGATTGGCCTGGGCCGTCGCGATGCGGTGCGCGATATCGAGACCTTCGGTGCGCTCACGCACATCGAAATAGGCAAAGACGGCGACGCCGACACCCAAGATCTTCAACACCGTCGAGCCGATCGATCCCAGAGCAAAGAACGCAATCCATCCCCACTCGTTGAGCAAGAAGGCGCCAAGGAGCGGCAAGGTCAACAGGGCGTAGACCAGCAAGATGTTGATCAGGATCACGAGCAGCAGCAACACGAATAGCTGGCCGTAGCGGCGTCGTCCAAGCGCGAACGACCTCTTCACCGCCGCTATCGGGCCCAGTCCTTCGGCTGCGATGATGGGCGCCACCAGAAGCAGCCACGGAGTGCCGAGCAGCAGGGTGCACACCTGGACAATCTTGGCGATCACAAACGCAGCGAGAATGATATGGGTTCGCTTGAGCGTGAACAGCAAACAGTCTTTGGTGCTGCGATCGACTCCCAGCCGCCAGCCCTGCACAAGGTGGGTCAGGGCGACACCCAGAAAGGGCAGCACCAGCAACGCGAGCGCAGTCGACGCGTCGGCTCCCTGCAACGCGCCGAACGCCGCCAGATCTTCCTGGCCTTCGAACTGACCCGTCTCGCTGTCAAAACTGCCCAAGTCAAACGACGAAAAGAGCTCTCGATCTGCCCATGCGCTGAGCAACTCCACCGGAAGAACAAACGCGGCGGCGATGCCGACGACGGTGCGCGGTTTCGCCCGAAGAATCGCAAACGCCCCATCGGCCATATCGAGCGCATTGAGCGGCCGGTTGGGTACCGGCTTCGGTACGTGCGCAGGAGAAGTCATCGCCGCCTCAAAGCTACTACCGGCGCGACCGTGATGAACGACTATCGTTTCGGCCGTGACGCTGACTGAACGCTCGCTGGGCTGGCTCCGCTATCTGCATCGCAAGGCGCACACACCCGATGACTGGAATCGCGGCGGCGTACCTCACCCCCACTGGGATGACCGTTCGGATCCGCCAATGGCGAGCTGGCACCGGTTTGATCTCGTCGACTCGTCCTACGCCTTGGGGTTGATGGCTCATTGGACTCCGGCGTGGACCGAACCATACGTCGCAATTCTCGATCAGCTGATCGCACGCCATACGTCGTGGTGGTCAGCGGCTGACTGGCTTACCCAGTTCGGACACGATCCGGACCGTGGTAACTATCCCGCCGGCTACAAGGCGCTGATCCCGAGCGATCTCTGGGGCGACTACGACGCACCGGGATGGACTGCCAACGGTATCGAGCCCTACGGCCGCCAAATGGACCCCGTTGCGGCCGATGGCATGTTGTTCTACAAGGGCTTCTTCCTCGTCCTGCTCGGAATTCGGTCGATGATCGACAGCAACGATCGGTGGAATCAGCCGTTCGAGATGATACGCGACGGCAACAGTTCGTTCACTTGGACTCACTCGCAGATCGCCGAACACCTCTGCCACCAGTGGATGGCGGCCCCGATCGGTTGCCATTGAGAGAACACCAAGATCTGGCCGTTTTGACTGGCTGGAGCTGGCCTCGGTCTGAGGCTTCACGACAACCGACACGGCACTGATTTTCACGCCCGGGCATTTGAGCCCTGGTGGCAATACGCCCGCGAGCACTACCTGGACCTCGAAGGCGACGCCGAACCGACGATGACCACGTTGTACTACGACCCGACGATCGATGTGCACCATCGGTTGCCGGTGTCGCTCGCGCTCACTACGTCGTACTATGCAGCTCCACAACACCCCAACGATGCCCGCCGACTCTTCGAAGCGGCGGCGCATGCGTCTGGGCTCACCGGCGACATCGACGTGCCGCTTCGCCCGACTCGCGGAGCCGGGTCCGCACTCGTGCTGGCTCGCGAGTGGGACATGCACGAGCTTGCCGAGAGTCTTCAGCGCGCTATTGATGCGTCCTATGAACCCACTTGGGACCGCGAAACCGGCGAGTTCACCTGGGGTATGGGCCTGGACGAGCCGCATCCGCGTGGCCAGTTCAATGCGTTCCTGGCCGCAGCCGAAGCAGCAGGCCCCGGCCGCTGGGAGTCGCTCTCGGCCGCACCGTTGCCAGACTGCCCACAAGTGGTCGGCGTGGATTTTCCGACCATGGCGCTCGACCGAGCCGAGTGGATCGGCAGCTCGCTCTATCTTGGGCTGGCACCGCGCTTCGAGGATCCTAACGTGTACACCACTTTCCGAATCGTCGGCGTCGAACCTCGGCAGTGGGATATCGGCGGAATCGACGGCGCCATGGTCGAAGCCAAATCCGATGGTGTCGTCGTGCGAGTTCCGCTCATCAAGTCCACGATGACTTTTACGCCAAGCAGCTACTGACGGCTCCGCACGTATCGCTTAACGATTGCCGCAGCGAGTCCTTGGGTTGGCGGTCGTGCCGTCGAGGATTCGTCACTCACGCACCTCGGCGAACAAGCCGTGTCGGAACCATTGGCGGTCGGCCGAGGTGAACACCGAGATGGGCGCGTCGTTCCACGGCTCGGCGTCGACCTTGTAGCCGCGACGCCGCAGCTCACCGGCGAGCTCGGCGTCACCGACGCTTATGTCCGGCCACGCTCGACACACAAATCAGGGGGCGTCGCCCACTACGAGGCGCAGCACGTTGGCGACTACGTTCGAGTCCTTGGTGCCTGCGCCCATTCCGATCGAGTCGATCGCCAACGACGGCATGGGCTCCCACACGTCGACCAAGGTTGCGAGAAGCGCTGCGCCGGTTGGCGTGGTGCTTTCATAGGGGGCCGGGCCAGCCTGTACCGCGCTTAGGCCTCGCATGAGCTCAAGCACCGCCGGCACCGGCACCGGGATCGGCCCGTGTGCTCCTCGAGTTGAGCCGCTGCCCAAGCTGAGCGTCGAACAGGAGATCGTGTCGAGACCAAGGTGCACGACACCGGCCGCCGAAGCCACAACGTCAGCGATCGAGTCGAGCGCTCCGACCTCGTGAAAATGCACGGACTCGATGTCGGTTTGGTGCACCGCTGCCTCGGCGATGGCCAAACGGTTGAACACCTCGGAGGCAATGCGCTGCACATCGTCGGGCAGCACCGCCAACATGTCCAAGATCTGCCTGAGATGACGGACGGTTCGGGTGTCGGGGACGTCGACGTGCATCTTGGTAGCGCCGAGACCAGCACGTTGCACCGACTCAGGCCGCAGCACGATCGCCAGGTCCAGCAGATCCAGGCTGGATTGCAGCACCTCGAGCGGGACGCCAGCTGAGCACAATGCACCCAGCATCATGTCGCCGCTCGCGCCTGCGCCGCCGTCGAACCAGCCAATAGTCATGATGGGTCGCCCAGAAGGCTCACCATGCGGACCGCAGCACACGCTGCGCCGAAACCATTGTCGATGTTCACGACAGTGACACCTTGTGCACAACTCGCGAGCGCGCTGTTCAGGGCCGTGGAACCGCCGGTGGCGACGCCGTAACCCACCGAGGTCGGAACCGCGACGATCGGAGCGCCGATCAACCCGCCGAGTACGGACACCAATGCGGCATCCATACCAGCAACCGCAATGACGATGTCGGCGCTGCGAATCTCGTCGAGACGAGCTTCGAGACGCCATATCCCGGCAACACCCACGTCGGCGATCAGGTTCGAATCGACGCCACTGAAGCGCAACGTTCGAACGGCCTCGGCGGCGACGCGGAGATCAGATGTACCCGCAGCCACGACGGCGATGACGGGCCCGTTGCGGCGTGCGAGTGCGCCATGCAAGAATGCGGTTTCGCTTTCTGGGTCATAGTCCATCACTGTTCGGATGTCTGCTGGCAGCGCATCGAATCGTTGTGCGGTCAGCCGGGTGAACAGCGTCGGCTCGCCAGCACTCGCCAGTTTGGCCACGATTGCGTTCACTTGTCGATCAGACTTGGGCGAACACAGCACTGCTTCGGGCATGCCGATGCGTGCCATCCGTTGGTCGTCGTGTTGATGCATTCGAACTAGTTACTCGTCACCTGAAGGATGGCGCGCCCGGGGTGGTACGGCCGGTCGTCGAGCCTGACGGAACCGAGCTCGGGCTCGATCGCTGTCATCGCCGACGCCACGGCGGCCAGGATCGCTTGCGTGACACGGGGTCGATCATGCTCGGCGACCTCGACCATGACGTCGCTGTGGCGAACTCGGCAACGCACGACTGCGATACCGGTGAGCTCAGTGATGAGCGCTTCGCCGACTTCGATGGCGTGCAGTCTGCTCGGCGTGACTCGAGTGCCGGTGTAGAGGCGGCTTGCCAAACAAGGCGAGGCTGGAAGTTCGGCTTCGTCCAGTCCGAGCGACCGGGCAGCGGCACGAATATCGGCTTTGGTCCAGCCCGCCTCGACGTAAGGATGATGTACGTCGTGCTCGTCAGCTGCGATCAGGCCCGGCCGGTATTCGCCCAAGTCGTCGACATTTGCGCCGCTCAGGATCACGGACCCGGCAGCAACCACAGCAGACTGCTGCAGTTCGGCTACGGCGTCGTACAGATTCGTCTTGCAGTAGTAACACCGGTCGGTGGGATTGGAGAGATAGCGCTCGTCTTCGAACTCGTTCGACCGAATCAGTTCAAGATTCCAGCCTTCGCGCTCGGCAAACGCGACTACCCGAGCGGTTCCTGGACCCGGCACAGCCGGCGTGACCGTGTGGGCCACCGCAGTCGTCGTCGGCGCAGCTCGATGCGCAATCGTGGCCAGCAAGAGACTGTCGATTCCGCCGCTGCACGCGATGAGGCGAGCCGGATAGTTCGCCAATGTTTCTCGGAGCCGCTGCATCGCCCGCAACGATAGCCACCAATCACCCGATAGATCACCACCTGACGACGATCCGCAGGTTGGCCGTGACCGATGTCGCGGCCAAGGTCACTACTCCGAGGGGCGTCACGTCAGCCGCCGCTGGTCAAGCCTTCGGCGAGTACATCGAGGCAGGTGTCGAGCTCGTCGTCGCTAATGATCAGAGGTGGACAAAAAGCCAGGCTGTCGCCGATTGGACGGAAGATCACACCCATATCCAGCATCTTGTCGCGATAGGCAATCGTCTGTTCGGGCGCAGTGCCCTTGGGCAGCTGGGCCGACCACAACGCGCCGACGCCGCGATAGCCCGACAACATCCCATCAGACACCATGGCGGCAAGTCCAGCTGAAAACTTGTCGCCGATCTTACGAGCGCGCTCGACGAGTCCTTCACTTTCGATGATGTCGATGTTGACCATGGCGGCAACTGCGCACGCAGGATGCCCGCTGTAGGTGAACCCGTGGCGGAAGTAGAAGTCGGGATCAGCCTCGAGGATGTCGCACACCTTGCGAGACACGATCACGCCACCCAGCGGCTGATAGCCGCTGGTGACACCCTTGGCGAAGGTCATGAGGTCGGGTTTGACGTCGTAGGTTTGGGCAGCAAACCATTCGCCGGTACGTCCAAAACCGCATATGACTTCGTCGAACACCAGCAACGCACCTGCTTTGTCGCACAGCTCGCGTAGTCGACGCATGTAGTCATCGGTGGGTGGCCACACGCCACCAGCGCCCTGCACTGGCTCGGTGATGACACCCGCAATTCGGTCACCGTGTTCGGCGAAGACGCGAGCTGCCGACTCGATGTCGTCGGGGTCGATCTCGATGATGTGCGGCATCAGATCGCCCCAGCCCTCGCGGTTCGCTTCGATGCCTTGCAGCGACGTACCGGCACCGGCGATGCCGTGATAGCCGCGGGTGCGGCGCAGCATGATCTGGCGGTCGGGCTCGCCCTTCATTTGCGCAATCTGTCGAGTCAGCTTGAAGGCAGTGTCGACGGCTTCAGAGCCCGAGCAGCACATGAAGACTCGTGAGCCTTCGAGCGGCGACAGGTCGCTGATGCGTCCTGCCAGCGCCTCGGGCGCATGCGCGGACCACGGATCGAACACGTTGTAGGCCAGCGTGCTGAGTTGTTCGTGGACGGCATCGGCGATCTCGGTGCGACCATGGCCGATATGGCACAGCCACAGGCTGCCCATGCCGTCGATGTACTCGTTGCCTTCGGCATCCCAGAGTTTGACGCCTTTGCCACGAACGAGCTCGCGGAACTTCTCTCGGTCCTTTGCGGGCTTGGCATAAGGGTGGAGCAACTTGGGCTTCATGGCGTTGGCCTTTCCGGAAGAAGAAGTAGAGGAGAAAACGTTGGCTGTCGCTGATTGGCAGGTTTGCCTAGATCGCGGTGTCATTGCGAATCATGAGCGTCTTCAGGTCGCTGTGGAAGTCCATCGCATGGTCGCCCGCCCTCGCGTCCGATGCCAGCGCGGGCGCAAGTTTCCAAGTGCTGAGCAGTTCGAGCAGCCGTACCGCTATGACTTGGCACGGGCCCTACTATTGGCACCGATGAGCTTTGATGCAGAACTGCCCTATGGAGAGATCGTTGCTACGACCGTGCGAGTCGTCACCTGGAACACATGGGCTCAGCACGGCGACTGGCAGCAGCGCCAAACCGGCATCGAACAGGCATTACTTGAGTCCGACGCAGACCTGATCCACCTGAACGAGGCGTGGGCCGGTGAAACCGAAACCCAGACCACACGCATCGCTGAGTGTCTCGGACTCGTACACACCCATGATGAACGGGGTATGGGAGTGGTATCTCGGTGGCCGATTTCTGAGACGAGCTACCGGCCGCTGCCTGGTGGCACCGATGGCCACCCTGGTGGCGCTCTGTACGCGCTCATCGATGGACCGCGCGGTCTGCTGCAGACCTTCACCGTCATGCTCGATTACCCACTTGGCGCCAGCGCCCGGCGCCAAGCCCAAGTCACCGAGTTGTGCGAGTTCGTTCAGGAAGCAACGAGCTGGGAGTGGCCCACGATTGTATGTGGTGACTTCAACGCGAATTCTGACTCCGACGAGATGCGGTCACTTACCGGCAAGGCGGCGACGCCCGTCGATGGACTTGTGTTCTACGACGCCTGGGAGATCGCTGGCAACGGCACACCAGGCTGGACATGGTCAAATGACAACCCGCTCGCTGCGATCTCGATGTACCCCGACCGCCGCTTCGATTATGTGTTCTCGGCGTGGCCACGGGCCGGAGCTGCGGGGCACCCGACCCATTGCGAGCTGCTTGGCGTGCTGCCGTCAGGCGAACCGCAGTTGTCTGATCACTATGGCGTCATCGCCGACCTGCGTTATTGACCGCAGTGAGCAGCCATTAGCGGGCGATGAAGCACCACAGATAGATCTCGTTGATACCGCCGGCGGTCGGTGGAGATTGGGCGACCGGCGCGGCCGCATCGTCGTAGTGATCTTTCACCGCCATATGCATTGACTGCCGTGTTCAGAACACGTGGGCGCAGTTCGCGACCGTCTCATTGATTCGATGGCCCCGGGCTGGTCTTTGACACTGCCGAGCTGCGTCGCCGCTGCCTTGGCGAGTCCAGTGCAGCATCGTGCCATCGGGTGAAGTTGCCGTGCCGTTGGACATCGCCAAGGCTGCATCTTAGAAATCTCGTCGGGCCTCAGCCCTGAAGCTCGCGACTCTTCACGTCGTAGCGGTCGAGCATCATCACCTTGTCCCAGGCCGCAACAAAGTCGTGCACCAGCTTCTCGTGGCCATCAGCGGCGGCGTATACCTCGGCGATGTTGCGCAGATGAGCGTTTGCGCCAAAGACGAGATCGGTGCGCGTTGCGGTGTACTTGACCGCTGCGGTCTCTCGATCACAAAGGTGGAACGTGTTGCTGGCGTCGGGCGCTGACTTCCACTCGAAGTCCATGCTGCACAGGTTCACGAAGAAGTCGTTGGAGAGCACACCGGGGTTCTCGGTGAACACGCCGTGGCGAGAACCGTCCCAGTTGGTGTCGAGCACTCGCAACCCGCCGGTGAGAGCCGTCCACTCGGGAGCTGACAAGGTCAAGAGGTCAGCTCGGTCGAGAAACAGCTGTTCGGCCGGAACATGGTCGTATGCAGCCTCGTGATAGTTGCGGAAGCCATCAGACACCGGCCGCAACCAATCGAACATCTCGATACTCGTGAATTCTTGGGTCGTGTCGGTGCGGCCCGGAGTAAAGGGAACCGTGACCTCGACGCCGGCATCGAGCGCAGCCTTTTCGACAGCTGCGCAACCGCCGAGTACAACCAGGTCAGCAAGCGATACCTGCTTCTTGTCCGAAGCAGAGTCGTTGAAGTCGGCCTGTACCTGCTTCAGTGCGGTCACGACCTTCTCGACGCGAGCTGGGTTGTTGCAGGTCCAGTCCTTCTGCGGAACAAGTGCAATGCGCGCCCCGTTGGCGCCGCCGCGCTTGTCAGTATCGCGGTAGGTCGAAGCGGCGTCCCAGGCAACTGCGGTCAGCTCAGAGACCGACAGGCCGGCAGCCAGGATCGAACCCTTCAGCGCAGCGGTATCGGCCTCATCGATGACAGGGTGATCGAGCGGTGGCACTGGGTCCTGCCACATGAGGTCTTCGTCCGGAACTTCGGGGCCCAGGTAACGCGATTTCGGTCCCATGTCACGGTGCGTCAATTTGAACCATGCCCGTGAGAACACTTCGGTGAAGTAGTCGAAATCGTCGATGAACTTTTCACATATCGTGCGGTAGGCCGGATCGACGGTCAGCGCGATGTCCGAGACCATCATCATCAACGGGTTCATCTTCCCTTCGATGTGAGCGTCGGGAGTTTTGGGGGCAGTGGGATCGGTCGGGGTGTACTGCAACGACCCGGCCGGGCTCTCGACTTGAGTCCACTCGTACTTGAACAAGTTCTCGAGGTAGGTGTTGTCCCATTGGGTCGGGTTGGGCGTCCACGCACCTTCGATGCCGTTGGTCTTGGTGTACTCGGCATTGCCGGTGCCAGCATCATTAATCCAGCCCAGGCCCATGGCGTCCATCGGAGCGCTCTCGGGCGGGTTGCCGACATATTCGCCAGAAACGGCGCCGTGGCTTTTGCCAAACGCATGGCCGCCAGCAATCAGGGCGACGGTTTCCTCGTCATTCATCGCCATTCGAGAGAAGGTGATGCGAATGTCGCGTGCCGATCCAGCCGGGTCACCGCTGGCATAGGGACCCTCAGGATTCACGTAGATGAGCGACTGGTGTGATGCGCCGAGCGGATTCTCGAGGTTGTACTCATCGCTGTCAACGGTTCCTGTCCAGCGCTTGTCGCGTGTGACCATTTCGTCTTCGGCGCCCCAGTAGGTCGCATCGTCGGCTTCCCACGCGTCGCGTCGGCCGCCACCAAACCCTTGTGGCTTCAGTCCCATTGCCTCGAGCGCGCAGTTGCCGGTGAGCATCATCAGGTCGCCCCATGAGAGCGCCGCGCCGTACTTTGCCTTTATCGGCCACAGGAGGCGCCGGGATTTGTCGGTGTTCCCGTTGTCTTCCCAAGATCCGATCGGAGCAAACCGCTGCATGGCCTGGCCTGCGCCACCGCGCCCGTCGGCAATCCGGTAGGTACCAGCTGCATGCCATGCCATGCGAATCATTTGAGGACCGTAGTTGTTGTAGTCCGACGGCCACCACGACACTGACGAATGCAGAAACTCGTTGATGTCTCGTTTGACTTCGTCGAGATTTAGCGCCGAGAACGCAGCCGGATAGTCGAAGTTTGTTCCGAGTGCGTTGGCGGCCGGACCATTGCGGTGAAGCAACTCGACACGCAGCCGGTTCGGGAACCAGTCGTGCAACGTCGGCTTGTCGCCAAGGGCACCGCCGATCATCTCGCCCATGAATGGACACGACCCGCCCTCGGGGTGCTCGGGAGCTGGTTGAGGAAGCTTGTCAGGGATTAGGCCAGTCATTGCGAGTCCGATCTTTGCGGTTTGGGGCGTCGGGACGCCATGGCGCCCCCGTGTGCGAACCTACCCCGGGTTGTTGCCCGATATTCGTGCGCTGTCGTGAGACTGCCATGCCGCCAAGCTGGTGACCCCACCGGTCAGCGAATCATTGCCAGGCGATCCACTTTTGCACCGGTGCGGCAGCCTTTGCAGTGGGGCTTTCGACGATACGAAGCTCGACCATGCGCTGGATGGTCTGATGCGCAAATCGATCAGCCAGCGCCGGGCCACTCGGCGAGGGCGATCGGGTCGGGTCGGTCTCGTCGGCCGACAGAAGTGCCTTCACGACATAGTCGAGCGTGCGTCGTGAGAACGAGGTACCTGCGCCTCGAGCGAGATCTCGTGCTGATCGGGTCAGGCGGTTCACTGTGCTGGTCGTTGCATCTGCCGGCTTGACTCGTCTCCACGATTCTGCGAGATGCTCGAACAGCACTGGCCAGTCTGCGTCGGCCAGCAGCGGAAATTCTCGATCGATTCGATGGAGCTGTCGCGCCGGACCAGGAGCGCTGCGGCGGTCCGGCTCGGCGACCGGTTCTTGGCCATCGCTCGTATCTTCGCTCGCCGCTGTATCCGAGGGATCGCCACCTTCGATGGGCAGCAGGTAGGCCTGACGACCAGTGCTGATCTCGCCTTCGGGTACTGCGTGGCGCAGGAATCGTTTGAAGCTGCCATGCCCGAACCAGTCGTCGCTGACCTCGGCGCCGAACTCTCGCTGCAGCTGCCAGGCAAGACCGGCCAAGTCTGTGGGCCGGGTGATCGTGGCCCATCGTCCTTGCAGCACCGCAGCAGCATCGGCCGCCTGGCCAGCGAGCGCATCAGAGCCGTCGACCGGCGACTCATCGCGCTCGGCCACGACCGCCTGGTCGATCCGATCGAGTTCGGTGCGGAGATCCTCGGCGATGTCGTCGAGGATCGACAACAGGTCAGCCATCCGGGTGCTCAGCACGTCGACCAACGGCGGCAGTTCGCCATCTTTGCTGTAGGTCTCCTCATGGGTTAGTTCGCCCCAGCTGTCCTGCAACAGCGTGCGCACTTGCAGCTCGCACTCAACTGGCGTGCCATCGACCTTGATGCCCAGGTTCACGTGCCAACCCCGGTAGCCAGACTCTTTCGGCTCGGCCACGTAGTCGCGTTCTGACTTCGGGTCGAGCCAGAGATTTGCTCCCGGCCGACGCGGCAGTGCTTCGAGCGCCGCCTGGATCATCTCGATATCGCGCAGATTTATGCAAGTCACCCGCAGGCCCACCAGGTCGTCGATGGTTCCGGCGATGTCGTCCAACGAGGAGATCTTGTCCTCGTAACGAGGATGGTGCACCTTGCGCCACGTGCGACGCTTCGACTTCACCCGACCAGTCGTGCTTCGTATACGCGCCAGGTCACGGTCGCTCAACAATTCATCGAGCGCATCCTGAAGCGATGCCTCGGCTGCGTCGAGGGCAGGTTCGAGCACCGATGCTCGAAGGCGGTCATACCATTCGCCAAACTCGGCGTAGCCAATTTCGCTGTCCTTGGGAATCGTCACCACCACGTGCTTTCCAGCAATACGACTTGGTCAGAAGCAGCCGGTCTCGTGCGCGAGCCTCTGCTCGGCAGGAACCGGTAACGTACCTCAACCATGGGTGGAAGTTCACCAGCACGGCAAGAATTGGTGTGTGCCGCCAACGCGGTCGTGGGCAAGGCATGCGTACAGCCGAACGACAGCCCAAGTTAGTCCAGCTGTGAGTTCCACGAACCGTTCGTGCCGCCGAGGCCATGCAGGAACACCAGCGGGGCGCCACCGCCCCTTTCGATCGACGCGGTTCCTGACGCCATCGATCTAGTCGCGAGACATGTAGCCACCGCGGCCCTGCGGCAAGCGCATGTCGAGAATGCGGCTCGCGACCACCGTGCGAAGGATGCCGGCGGTGCCGCCACCGATCGTAAACATGCGCACATCTCGATACATCCGCTCGAGCGGGTTGCGTCGGCTGTAACCGGCGGCTCCGTGCAGCTGCAGTGCTTCGCTCACGACCTCGATCGACGCCTCGGCGGTGAAGATCTTGGCCTGGGCCGCCATTGCAGGATCAGGGAACGTTGACCCGTTCGGGCCGCGCGACTCGGCAGCTCGCCAGGTCAGGCTCCGTGCCGCTTCGAGTTTGACCGACATGTCGGCCAGGCTCCACTGCACACCCTGAAACTCGGCGATGGGACGATCGAACTGCTCGCGCTGCTTCACGAAGTCGAGCGCCAGTTCGTAGGCGCCCTGGGCGATACCAAGGCCGACCGTTCCGGCACCGACCCGCTGCGCGTTGTACGCGTTCATGAGATCGCCGAAGCCTTTTTTGAAGCCCGACGGCGGCATCAGCACCATGTCGGGGCCGACGACCATGTCTTCGAAGATGACCTCCATCTCGGGGATTGCGCGCAAGCCCATCGTTGGCTCACGTCGGCCAAAGGTCAGGCCCGGCGTTTCGTCGCGAACCGCAAGGAAGCCGCCGATGCCCTCTTCGTTGCCTTGATCGTCGAACACCCGAGCAAACACCAGGTGCAGGCGTGACACCGTGCCGCCTGTGATCCAGTGCTTGACGCCATTGATGACATATTCGTCGCCGCGCCGATCGGCCCGGGTGGTCATCATCGATGCCGAACTACCAGCGCCGGGCTCGGTGATACAGATCGCAGGCTTGTCACCGTGTAGCACCATGTCGGCCGCCAGCTTCTTCTGCTGTTCGGTGCCGTATTCCATGACGGCAGAGATGGCTCCCATGTTGCACTCAACGGCGATACGACCTGTCACACCGCAGACCTTGGCCATCTCTTCGACGACCAGAACCGCATCGAGGAACGACCGGCCGGGTCCGCCGTACTCAGGAGTGATGGTCATACCCGTGAAACCGGCTTCGGCCAAGGCCTCGACGTTGGCCCACGGGTATTGTTGTGCTTCGTCGACCTCGGCGGCGCGAGGCGCTATGACCTGGGTGGCCAGCTCGCGGGCCCGGCTCTGAAGCTTGATCTGTTCATCAGTCAGTTGCCAGCTCATAACGTTCTTTCACGGTCAGATTTGAGAGTCACGATGTGATGGTCACCGGCAGGTGCTCAATGCCGGTGACGAAGTTTGACTGCACAAACTGCGACTTGACAATGTCAAGGGTGACATTTCGCTGCAAGATTTCTTTGATAAGAATCGCAAGTTCAAGTCGAGCGAGCGAAATCCCGAGACAGAAGTGCGCTCCGCCGCCGCCCGAATGCCATAGGGGCGGGCACCTGGGCGCGGTCAGCGCGAGCATCCTTGCGTCGGGAAACTGACGCTCGTCGAAGTTGGCCGACGCGTGCCACATGACCACCTTGTCGCCTGCCTCGCTGACACCAGTGATGGAGAAACCACGCCCCCATGCTCCCCTGCCGATACTAAACTTGCCGAATTAGTTCGGTAGCTAACGAAAAAGGATTCATCCGGTGAAAAGAGCTCCGATGCGTGCACTCGTCATCGCCCATGAACCCGACGGTCCTGCTCGCCAAGTGGAGATCCGGCTGTTAGAACGGGGCTTCGATGTCGACACCCACATCGTCACCCACGAGTACGACAAGCCCAACCAAGCGACTCCCTGGCCCAATGCCGACGAGTACGACCTGGTGTTGCCCATGGGGTCGGTTCGGTCGCTGACCCGCAAAGACGAGATCGATTCGTGGGTTCATGTCGAACTGGCACTGTTGCGCGACCTGCACCAGGCCGGAACCCCGATGTTGGGGGTCTGTTTCGGAGGTCAACTGCTCGCCGACGCTCTCGGTGGCTCCGTCGAGGTTGCCCCGGTGACCGAGATCGGCTGGTTCGATATCCAAGCAGCCGACGGTGCGGAAAACCCCGCCGGTTCTGGTCCCTGGAAAGAATGGCACCACGACCGGTTCACGGCGCCGCCTGAGGCCCAAATTCTCGCCGTCAACGACAATGCGACCCAGTTGTTTCGACTCGGCACCACCGTCGGCACGCAGTTCCATCCCGAGGTCGACGTCACCCACATCTCCGCATGGCTCGACGCATGCGACGACGCATACCTGGCAGAACACGGCACCGACCGCCAGCAGATACTCGCCCAAGTCACCGAGCACGAAGAACGCAACATCCAACAGTGCCACGCCTTCGTCGACTGGTTTCTCGACGAAGTCGCTTTCCCCGAGATGGCGACGCCACCTGAGATGGCAACTGCGTGACCGCCAAGCCGCTGATCGGGCTTACTGGGCGCCGCAAGCAGGCCAGCCAGCTCATCGGCACACCCGACATCCTGCATGAGCTCGAAGGCGATTGGTACTACGCCGACTATGCCCGCGGGGTGCTCGCAGCCGGTGGCCTTCCTGTCCACCTGCCGCTCGATGCCGATCCCAGCGAGTACATCGACCGCCTCGATGGCATTTTGTTCTCCGGCGGCGCCGACATCGGCGCGTCGCACTACGGCGCCGTCGCAGGCGAACACGACGACGCATCTGAACCTGTCAGAGACGACTTCGAAGTCGCACTGTTCAACGCTGGCGTTGCGAGACAGATGCCGATTCTTGGCATCTGTCGAGGGCTGCAACTCGTCAACGTTGCCTCGGGCGGCACCCTGCACCAGCACGTGCCCGCCCATGCCGGATTCAGCGAACCACCAACCACGCTGCTCCACGGAGTCGAACTCAAGGCAGGCTCTGTTCTCGGGTCGATCTACGGATCGAGCCATCAGGTCAACTCGCTGCACCATCAAACGGTTGCGACCGTCGGGCAAGGCCTGCGGGTCACCGCCAGCCACGACAACAGCGTCGAAGGTCTCGAGCACGATTCGCTACCGATCGTCGCAGTGCAGTGGCATCCGGAAATGCTGCCGACCAGATCGACCGACCCTATCTTTGCCTGGCTGGTCGACGCCGCGTCCGCGAATGCAGCGTCGTCGTAGCCTCTATGCAAAGACCAATCTGGCTGCCGCCAAGTCTTCGAGCGCCGTTCCGGCGGACTTGAACAGGGTGATCTGCTCGTCGGATGAACGTGTGGGACAGGAGCCCGCAACAAGCTCGGCGAGGTCGCCTTGAATATCACCGACAGCGAAAAGTCCTGCAGCGATGGGTTGCGCAAGGTCACCGGCCAGCACGCCGTCGGATCGGGTGTCGACCCATACGTGCGCTCGGGAAATAACCGTGTCGTCGGTTTCGCGCATCTCCGGCGTGAATGCGCCGATGAGGTCGACATGGGAGCCAGGTTTCAACAGATCCCCCTTCACAAGCGGCGACGTGGATCCGGTGACACAGGTGATCGTGTCTGCCGCTTCGACTCCTCGGTCGAGGTCCGTGCACACGACCGCCGGCAAACCCAACGCGACCAGTTCTGTGACAACGGCTTCGGCCTTGGCGCGGGATCTCCCCCAGATCGCAACCTCGTCGTGCGTGCGCACTGCGCCATGGGCTTGGGCCACCATGGGCGCAAGCGCACCGGTGCCGACCACCAGCAGCCGGGAAGCGTCGGGGCGGGCCAGCCGCTTGGCAGCGACGGCCGATGCGGCAGCCGTGCGACGGGTGGTCAGTTCGTTGCCGTCGCATGCGCCGATCAGGGTTCCGTTGGTGCCGTCGAACAGCAGCACGCCCGCATTGACCGTGGCCACGCCAAGAGCACCATTGTCAGGAAAGAAGGTCACTGCCTTCACCGCGATGACATCGCCGTCCACCCATCCCGGCTTGAGCAGCAACGAGGCATCAGCGCCGTGCGCTACGCCGACGTGGTGGACGGTGCGCTCGGGGGCACACGCGCCAGGTGCCACCATGACGCTTTCGATGGATGCGATGAGAGCCTCCCACGGAAGTGCTGCAGCTACCTGTTGGCTGTCGAAGAATTGCATGTCTACTCCCGGTCGGCTCATCCATTGTCGCACTGTCATGGCCCGGCGCCGCAGCCTGCATGCGAACGTGCGGTGCGCGTTGCGCTGATTGCCCTTCTTCGCCTGGCAGCAGTTGGCCTGGGGACCGAAATGAGGGGACCCGGAACCGACTGCAGCGAAAACGAGGAAGATCGAGCGATCCAGATTCTGAAAGCGAGTGCTCACTCGCGCGACGATCGGGCCAAAGCTGAACGGCCTTGCCTCGAGCCAGCTGTTGGAACGCTGGCCCGAGGCCGAATACTCAGCCTGCTGGAGGGGGTGCAGGCCAAGACCTTGCCGTGGTGGGCCGTTGTTGTTTCGCTACGAGGTCTGACTTGGGTCGTCGGCGTCGTTGCGGTCATTGCTGTTGTTGGCAACGACCCGGTTGCGAAGTCGCAACAGCGCAGCACCAGCGAGCATTGCGCCAGTACCGCCAGCCGCGAGCGCACCGGTTACGCCCGTACCGGTGAACGCCAACGCATCGGGGACCGCCCCGGAAGATTCGCTCGTACTCTCAGTCTCGGATGAATCTGCACCCACGACCCCTCCATCGACTCGCCGAACAGCCACGGTCGCTGGTCGAGGCCGACCAGCGCCGGGACCATCGGGCCACGTGCTCGTTTCGGTCGGATTCTCGGCCGGTCCGCTGTCGCCGGGATGTTGAATGTTCACAAACACCGTTGAACCGTCTGGCGTTGTTGTCACGCCGGTAACTTCGCAGTCGACCGGACCGACAAGGAATCGCTTGATTTCACCCGTGGACGGGTCGGCGAGCAGCATTTGATTGTTCGACCCGTCTGGCTGACTGCCGTCGGTTTGGATCCACATGCGGCCGTTGTCATCGATCCACAATCCGTCCGGGGAACCCAGCTGATCCTCGCTATCGATGGTCGAACCGTCGGCTCCATCGCCTGGTCCTGCGATCAAGAAGAAGTCCCACGCGAATGTGTCGGCGCCGGCATCGCCACCCGCCTCGTTCCACTTGATTATGTGACCCCATTCGTTGGGGAAACGAGGGTTCGCGACGTTGGGTTCCTCGCGGCGAGAGTTGTTCGTGAGGGTCACGAATGCCTCACCAGTTGAGGGATGTACTGCCGTCCACTCGGGGCGGTCCATCGGCGTAGCCTCGACCGCGTCGGCCGCGAGTCGTGCCTTGACCAAGACCTCACCCTGATCAGCAAACCCGTTTTCTTCGGTCAGTGGTCCCTCGCCATGCACGAGCGGAAGCCAGGTGCCGGCGGCACCTTCGTCGAATCGTGCGACGTAGAGCGTTCCGTCGGCCAAGGGGCTGCGTCCCGCATCGACTTCGCCTTGCCAGTCTGCGGCACCTACGAACTTGTACACATAGTCAAAGCGCTGATCGTCGCCCATGTAGATCACAGCTGCGCCGTTCGTTGCAGTGGCAAACGCAGCGCCTTCGTGTTTGAACCGACCGAGTGCTGTCTGCTTGATCGGACGAGAGCTTCGGCTGTAGGGGTCAATCTCGACCATCCAGCCGAAACGGTTTGGCTCTTGCGGTTCGAGGTCAGCACGAAACCGTTCGTCGGTCGTCGCCCATTGGTAACCGAAGCCTTGACCGCCAACTCCGTAACGGGCATTGATGGCTGCTTGTTCTTCGGTGATGAGTTCGGCTTCGCCTTCGGTCTCTTCCCAGAAGTAACCGTTGAAGTTCTCTTCGGTCGTCAGATATGTGCCCCACGGGGTGTACCCATTGCCGCAATTGTTGATCGTGCCGATCGGGTTCCGCCCACTCGAGTCCGCACTGGTCTGCAAGAGTCGGTGACCAGCTGCCGGGCCAGCAAACCGCATCTGTGTATTGACGGTGATGCGTCGAGCCATTGACGACTCAACAGAGCTCCACTCGCCGTCGTCGTTCATTGCGACCTCAACGACCGATACGCCGTGAGCCGCTTGTTCTTTCAGGGTTTTCTCTTCGGTCCAGTCTTCGGTGCCGTCCGGGAAGAGCTGCGCCCCAATCGTGTATTCGTGGTTAAGGGCAAGTAGTCCACTCGTCGAGGAGTTTCGGTCTGGCCCAAGCGGGAAGTACCTGATGCCGTCGTGGCCCATCCCGAGCTGTTGTGCCTGCTCGCTCGCAGTGTTGCTTGCGTCATCCATAAAGGCTGGACCACTCGGCACGATGGGATCGCCCCACGGGAGCATCGGTTGTGCGGTGTAGCCCGATGGCACGGTGACCTGGTCGGCGGTCGATGTAGGAATTGCCGCGAAGTCGCCGACGATTGCCGTGCCGCTCGCGCCCTGTGCGGCAGCGTTCTTGGCGGTCGCTGCACCGACGGCCAAGAACGTCGCAGCTCCAATCGCTCCGCCTTTCAGGGCGCTTCGCCTGCTGATCTCTGCCTGCAGAATCGAAGCAAACGGCCGATTGGTGGTTGGATTTGCGCTGTGCTCATCGTGTTCGAAGTTCATGACGACGAGCCTGACCGCGATTCCTTACGCCTAGGTTACGAACAAGCGAACACACATCAGGAACCGGGTGAACTCTCGTGCACCTGGTGCACGCAAACCCGCCAGGCAAGCACACACCTTAGGACCCATCCTGGCCACCGTCTCGACGCAAACGCCTCCTCATGAAGCCGCACCGCCGACGCGACAAGTCGATCAATTTGACCCTCAGCCGGCGGCTCAACCTTCTCGCTGCGACATCTCAGAACGAGCGCCTCCACCACCGGTCACGGCGCGTCTCCACCGGACAAAGCTCAACCGCCAACCAAGAACACCAACGATCCCCATCAGCCTCAGTCGCCGGTCGAGTCCCGAACGCATCCCGGATCAGCGCCCGGTGATACTCACTCGAGCGAGAAGACCACGAGTAGCGATCAAACTCGGCGGCGTCGACCCCGACGAGACCCGCCAAATAGACCACCGCAGCGCCCGGCACTTCCGACGCGTCACGAGGAAACCGGGCCACGACCTCATAAAACTTCAACAACACAGCAAACCCGAGCCGAGTAGCTCCAGGCTTGTTCGCCACAAGATCCCAATCAGCCCCGACCAGAGTCCACGACTTGATCAGCTCCTCCGCCGCCCACTCCTGCTGCACTCAGCCGACGCTAGCAACCACCCAAAAAGGGGCGCCGACGAACAGCAGATTCGTCTACTTCGCGGCTCGGCCCGCCGGACGACAGCCCGTATCTCACCATCCTTTTCGACGATCACACTGGCTGAACTGCGCCAGCCGAGGGGCGATCCAGGCCATTTCCCACCTCCAGCTCAGGCCTGCAAGACTGAGCGGGCATGACCCGCTCACTGGACACCATTCGAATCGCACAGCTGTCTGACACCCACTTCCTCGAGCCGGGAAGAGCGCCCGAGGGCGGCTTCGCGTATGACACCAGTGCCGCCTTCGATGCGGTTCTTGCCGATCTTGAGTCGCAGCCACCGTTCGACCTCGTTGTCGTTACCGGAGACATCGCCGATCACGGCGAACCAGCGCAGTACTTGGCGGCCGCCGACGCCTTCGATCAAATCACTGCACCAGTGCACGTCTGCCCGGGTAACCACGATCAAGATGTCGCCTTCCACGGCTCGCTCGACCGCCCCCGCATCGGCACCGAGCGCGTCATCGAACAAGGCAACTGGTGTTTCCTTTTTGTCGATTCGAACTCGGGCATCATGCACCTCGACGCTTCGGGCCGCCTGGTCGATCCCGACGACTACGGCGACCGGCTACACGCCAACGGTTCGCTTGGCGCGCAAGAGCGGGCGTGGATCCAGCAGATGTGCGCCACCACCGACGCCGAGCACGTCTTCATCTGGATCCATCATCCCCCGGGCGTAGTGGTTGGCATGAGCCGCGACGACTCCTACGAGGCCGACTGGCGCGAGCTGATCGTGCAGCTACCGAACGTCCGCGGCTTGGGCGCTGGCCACACGCATGTGCCAGCGCACTATGACTTCGAAGGACGCACCGTGTATGTCTGTTCAGCGTTCAAGAACAACTTCGACCTCGACGCCGAAACGATGTTGCCGCCGGGCTATCGCTCCTATGCATTCCACGCCGATGGATCTGTCGAGAGCCAGGTGCACAACGTCGACGATCCACAGTGGCCGCGGTCGCCACTCGGACGGGCAGTGGTGTCGCTGATGCGAGGCGAGCTGTCGTGGGACGACTTCGACGCCATTGTCGCTCGAAAGCGGGTCTCTTGATGCCGAAGGCCGGCGTGCTCGATGGAATCCGCGTTGTCGAGTTCGCGCAGAACGCTGCTATCCCACAATGCGGCCGCCTGTTGGCTGGACTCGGCGCAGATGTTGTCAAGATCGAGCCACCTGGCGGCGACGCGATGCGTCAACTTGCGAGCCTCTCCCCCACCGAAAGCAAGGCCTATGCACGAGTCACCGGCGTCGACCGCCCCGAAATCAAAGACACGACAGACCTGTCGTTCGCTGCAATCGTGGCCCAGGCCGGAGCACTCTTTCTCACCCGGACCTCGGCCGAGTGGCTCGCTGCGTTGCGCGCCGAGGGGTACCCATGTGGTCCCTACAACATGCCCCATCAAGCAATGACTGACCCCCATGCCGAAGCGAACGACTACGTGGTCGAATTGGATCATCCCGGTTTCGGCGCCTACAAGACGGTCGGCATGCCATTTCAGATGGAGAAGTCTGCCTCGCGCGTGCGAGGCCCGAGCCCTGCCTTTGCCGCCCATACCACCGAGGTCATGGCCGAAATCGGCCTCGGTCACGAGCTCGTCCAACAGCTCCGCGACACAGGTGCAATTATTGGCGCCTGAGGTAGTTTTCGACGTCGCTGGAGGTTCGTGCTGATGTCCACTTCTCTTTCGTTGCAGCTTGTCATCGACGCCTTGTCGCCGCATGTCGTTGGTGACTGGTGGGCTGAGACGCTGGGTTCGGAAGTCGAACCACAAGACAAAGCTGCTTCGCATCTCTGACTAGCGGCAGCTGCTGCAACCATGGTCACCCGGCTCGCCGGACTCGACGGAGCCATTGTCATGCGTTTCAGTGTTGAACTCCTTCACGCCAGAGGCTTCGAGCGCCTGGCTAGCGGCGTACCTGCGATGAGCCGCACGATCGCAGTCACCGATGTCGCCGCACTTGCAACTCCCGGTGACTATACGATTCGCGAGCTTCGCTTCGATGATCTCGGGTCGCGCGTCCTGGCGTTCAACGCAGCGTTTCCCGGCGAAGAACTCCGCGTCGACGCCTACCGAGCCCTGCGGGCGTGTTCGCTCTACAAACCGCGCCTCGACGTAGTCGCTATCTCACCGTCGTCAGAGGTCGCTGCGTTTGCGACACTGTGGTTGGACACACACAACGGTGTCGTGCAGATCGAACCAGCTGGCTGCCACCCCGACCACCGTCGGCTCGGCCTGGCGCGCTCGGTCATCCAGCAAGGGCTTCGTTGGTCTGTCGAGCTCGGCGCTACCGCCGCACTGGTCCGGCATATCAGCTCGAACACGGCCGCCAAGGCGCTTTACGAATCGTGCGGCTTCTTAACGGCCTGCGAAGACACCGGCTTCGTCAAGACCATCCGATAAGCCAACTCCGGATAGCTCACTCGCACGCCGGTGATGGAGTACCCGAGGAATACAAGGCGCGACGGGCCTTGATACAACCAAGCACTGAGTAGTCAGCATTCGCCCGGTAGTACTTCTCCTAGGTGCGCGGTCACCCGGAGCCGCAGTTGCACCAACTGCTGGTCAGACACGCGGCCAGCGTATGCGAATCCCGATGACAGCCGCTTCGACTTCGGCAGCGCACGCCCAACCACGATGTCATTGGCTATCGCGCCGAGAGCCTGAAACTGACGAAAACTCATCTCGTCGTTCATGACCAGTAAGTTCCTGGCCCATCGGCGACCGCACCGTGAACGCCTCGTTCGATTGGACCCGCCGGTTCATCGAAGCCGAACGGCGGATGCTCCACGGTGCTCGCCGCTACTACTCGCCGGGAATGAACAGCAGGTTGCAGGCGTCGTCGGCGACACCCTGGCCAGCTTCGCCGTAAAGATTTCGTGCAATGTCCACGCCAGCCGCCTCGAGTTCGAGAACGTCGTCGGGATAGGCCGCAGTTGCCGCGATGCGAGTATCGGGCAAATACCCCTTGACCCGCTCGACCGCTTGCATGTTGGCGGCATGGTCGCTCATCGTGAGCACCACGAGATCGACGTGGCGTCCCAGCTGAAGACGGGCCCAGAACTCGCCGTCGAGAGCATCGCCGCGAATCATGCGGCGACCCTCGGCGATATTGGCGTTGACGGTGCGCTCGTCGCGATCTACTCCCATCACGACATTGCCCTTGCGGATCACGAGCTCGTCGTATGCGCCGATGCCAACCCTGCCCATACCAAAAACCATGATCTGAGCTCCTTCGGGGTCAAGAAGCGCATCGTCGGGCTGGACCGGCGAGCGTTCGAGCCCGGCGAGCCGCTCGGTGAACCGGGTATAGATCGAATAGCGGGCGGTGCTGAGGGGCGCGGCGAGCACAAACGACAGCGCTGCAGCCAGGCCGATCGCCGACGTCCATTCAGGGCCGATCATGTCTCGCTCGACGCCGATGACGGCAACAATCAGGCCGAACTCGCTGTAGGTCGAGAGCGTGATTGCGGTGTGCCACGATGTGCGTACTCGGAACCGGAAGCGCGAGACCAACCATAGGAACCCCGCAGTCTTCAGCGGCAAGAAGACGAGCACGAGGGCGGCCACCGCTATTTCGGCGGGTCCAGGGGTGCCGCCCAGGCCGATCGACAAGAAGAAGCCGATGAGCAAGATGTCCTTGAACCCCAGCAGCGTGGCCGCCAGCTCGGGCGCCCGGGAATGGTTGGCCAGTACCAGTCCAACAAGCAGCGCACCGAGATCGGGTTTGAGACCGACCTCGGAAAACGACTCGGCGCCTACGCCGACTGCGAGCGCGAGCCCAAACAGCAACAGAAGTTCGCCGTGACCAGCTCGGTCGAGCAACCAGCCATAAATCGGCTTCGCCGCAAGCACTGCGATCACGACCGGGATGGCCCAAATCGACGGTGGGGTCTCCACAGTCAGCGTCAGGAAGACCACGGCAAAGATGTCTTGCACGACCAGCATGCCGACGGCGATCTTGCCCTGCATCGATGTTGCTTCGCTGCGCTCTTCGAGCGCCTTGACCGCAAACACGGTGCTCGAGAACGAGAACGCAAACCCGATGAGTGCGGCCTGGCGCAGCGAAAGACCCGCGGCGAGAGGCAGGCCGAGCGCACCGAATCCAAGGAGAACGCCGCCAATGACCGCAGTGGTGACTGCGGCGTGGATGCTGGCACCTGCCCAGACCACCGGTCGCGCCAACGTCTTCACCCGCAGCTTCAACCCGATGCCGAAGAGTAAAAGCAGCACGCCAACATCGGCGATGAGTTCGATTGCGTCGGTGACCTCGTAGTCGAAAGCGCTGAGCACGAATCCGGCAGCCAGGTATCCGACCAGCGGAGGAAGCTTGATCGTGTTCGCTGCAAACCCGGCGACGAATGCAATGAGAATGAGCGTCAGATCCACGCGACCTCCACGGCGAACGTGGCTCTCAGCCTGGCGACGAAGGATCGATCGGGGCTGCAGGGTCTGGTCATTCGCTACGTTTCTCTGTGCTCGGTGGTGCTGCACGTTGTGGCGCAGCCACCGACACTAATGGCGGGTTGGCGCCATTGGCTACGCAGACCTCGGGCAACCAGAATATTTCGTCTGGTGTTCACGAAGCAGTTAGCGGCTCCTCGGGCCAAAGCACGTAGAGCGCAAGCAACAGCTGGTCGCCTGCGATCGCACCGTGGGTCACCTTCGGGCTGTTGTAGACCAGTGAGTCGGGTTCTAGCGCTCGGTAGCTCGCGTGTCCGCCGTAGCGCCATTGGCCGTTGCCAGCGATCGGCAGATAGATCTCGTGCGGAGGATGCGCATGTTCTGGATACCGAGCGTTCGGCGCCAGCAACATGAAACCGCACGTGACTGCTCCCAGCTCCCGTACTTCGTTGACAAGCCCCAATGCCACCGTGCTGCCGTCGTCGCCTTTGCCTAACCGACGCGAGGCTGTCCATGGCATTTCTTGGGCTGCAGGAGCAACCATCGGAGCAAACGGAACCACTGGCACGTGAGCCAACAACTCGACAACTGGCACCGTCGTCGCCGATGCTTCCAGCGGCTGCATCGCTGCCACCGCTGACGCGAAGTTTTCGGCGCCGGTCAGAACGACGGGCGAGCCAGCAGCCCGGGCGCGTCGGGTAATCTCGATTGAACAACTCCGCAACAACTCATCGAGCGCCGTAGCCATGACCGAGTATCGCGGGCGTCTCGAAGCACCGCAAGCCGCGGGGCTGAAGGCGATGCGCGCTCGGCTAGTCGCAGTGCTGCAGTTCGGCGCCGATGCGAACGGTCATGTTCTGACAGCCGCCTTCGTTGTTTATAAGCCATGCGGTGTGCAGCGTGAATAGCCCGGCAGCCTCGGTATCGATGCGGGCCTCGGCGATCCAACCCATCACGTTGGACATCGTCGAGACCGCAGCCACCGTGATCGGCCGGGCCACGCAGGTCCTCGGCGCCTCTGCGGTTTTCAACGCCACTCCCCTCGCACGTTGGCAGGCGTCGGTGCGGGCGCCGCGAGTCGCCGACAAGGAACTCCTCATGGCCGTCGCCCGCCACGATCTGGGCCGTCACGAGCCAGAGCGATTTCGAATCGCCTGCCTGCGACAGTTACGTCCCCACGGGACGAGACTTTTCGTCTAGTGGCGGCGTACGAGGCGGCCGGGGCGTGCGCCGGTGTCGGTGTCATTGGCACGGGTCTGTACGCCGTTTACGAACGTGGCGAGATAGCCCGACACCGGCTGCAGAAACCGCACACCGCCAGCTGGCAGATCGGCGTGCGTCACGGGCCGGCGGATCTCGAGGTTGTCGAAGTCGATCACATTGATATCGGCTCGCATACCGACCTGAAGTGTCCCTCTATCGTCGAGCCCGTAGAGCTGCGCGTTGCGGCGGGTCTGCTTTTCGACGAGAAACTCGATGGGGATCTGCGGGCCGCTCGTGCGGTCACGAGACCAATGTGCTATCTGGGTGCTGGGCATCGACCCATCGCAGATCAGCTTGACGTGCGCTCCGGCGTCGCCCAGGCCAGTGATGGTCTCGGGGTGCACCAACATCTCTCGGATCGCGTCGAGGTTCTTGTCGACAAAACCAGCGCCAAGCATCGTGGCCACGTTGGTTCCGTCGCCTTCGGCCAAGAAGTCATAGGCAGCTTCAAGCGGCGTCACGCCCTGGGCGGCGGCGAGCTCCAGAAAACAACATTCTGAACCGGGTTCGTAGTCGACGACGTCGTCGAGCACATACATACGCGAGATCGACATCTGCAATGCCTCGTACAAAGCTTCCATCGAGCCGGGGTTATCGGGCGCGATGTCGTCGTCGGTCAGGATCTGGCGACGTACCTGCGGATCGCGCATTGTCTTGGCGCGCTCGGCCAGAGGAAGGTGGGCTATTGCCAGGTAGCCGCGTCGGCGCATGAATGCGTGGTAGCCCTCGAGGCTCGAAAGCAGTCCGATCGGCCGCGACGACACCTGCGGATACAACTTGGTACCCGCTGCGTTGTGTTCGGTCACGAAGTCAAGCACCTCGCGCCAGTCCTCGGGACGGTCGGTGTTCTGCACCGTGGTGAACGTGACCTTTTGACCAGTCGCCCGGGAGATGTCGGCCAGCATTTCGAGCTCGTGACGTTGGCTGAACCGTTCGCCGCCGAAGGCTTCGAGGTCACCAATCGACTCCGAGGTGATGGCCTCGAACACGGCGCCTCCCCCATCGGCCATGCCAAAAGCCAACTCACGCAGTTCGTTGACGGTCGCATACGTTCCAGGAACAGCGCTGCCATCGAGGGATCGGTGGAAGATGGTCCGCGACGTCGAGAAACCAATCGCCCCAGCTGCGGTCGCCTCGGCCACGAGCTTGCGCATCGCGGCGATGTCGGCGTCGGTCGCCTCTTCGTTGCGCACCCCTCGCTCGCCCATCACGTGAAACCGCAGCGCACCATGGGCGAGTTGGGCACCAATATCGAGTGCGTATTCGCGTCCGTCGAGGAAGTCGAGGTACTCGGGAAAGCTCTCCCACGCACCCCAGGGCACGCCTTCGTGCAAGGCGGCACCCGGAATGTCTTCGACACCCTCCATCAATTCGATCAGCGTCTGCTGCTCGCCGGGCGCACATGGCGCAAAGCCAACACCACAGTTGCCCATCACCAACGAGGTGACACCGTTGCTGAACGACGGGTCGAGCTCATCGTCCCACGTGGCCTGACCGTCGAAGTGGGTATGGACGTCGACCCAACCCGGAGCGACCAGCGCACCGTCGGCTGCGACGGTCCTGCTGGCTTGCAGTGATCCGCCAACGCCGGAGATCCGACCGTCAGAAATGGCTACGTCGCCGGTGACCGGTGGTGCTCCGGTGCCGTCGACAATCGTTGCGCCACTAATCACTACGTCGTGGAGAGTCATCTTGTGACCCTAGCCCGCTTGCTCTCGCGGGTAGAACACGAAGATGATCGCAGCGCCCAACGCCGTAGACACGAAGAAGAAGGCAAAGACTCGGTCGAATGCAGCAATGATGTCAGGGCGTTCATCTGAGCCGATGAAGGCGACTGCGGCAGCAACGCCAATCGCACCCGCAACATTGCGGAGCATGTTGAATGCGGCGTTCATCGATCCCCAGGTGGCCTCAGGGACTGCCTCGAGCGCGTACCCGTTCATGGTCGGCGACGAGAATCCCCATCCCAATCCAAAGGTCAAGATTCCCGGCAGGAACGAGGTGACATAGGTACCGTCTTGGTCAAGCATCAGCCAGCACCACCCGACGGAGAACACCATGACCAGGCTGCCGATATGGATTGGCCAGCGATGCCCGAAACGGTCGGCAACCTTGCCACCAAGGATCGTCATCGACGCCGCCGCAACCGGCCCTGCTGTCAGCGCCAAACCTATTTGCAAGTTGCTGTAGTCCCATATTCGCTTGAGGTACAGCGGCCACACCAACCAGATCGCAAGACTCGTGAGCGAGATCAGCGAGTTGGCGGCATTAGCCATCCAGACAGCTCGCTTCTTGAAAAGGCCGAGGTCCAAGAGCGGATGCGGATGTCGTTTGGACTGCGCCAAGAACGCAACGATGCTTGCGCCAGCTATGACGAACGAGCCGACGGTCCACGTGCTTGTCCAGCCCCAATCTTTGCCTTTGCCGACACCGAAGACCAGGAGCGCAATACCAGTGGTGCCCAGTACTGCGCCTGCGATATCGAGTTTGCCCTCGGTCTGGGGTGCAGTGGTCTCGCTCAGTCGACGAAGGCCGACGATCAGGATCACTACTGCGACGGGGGCGCTTAGAAAGTACAACCATCGCCAACTACTGAATTGCAGAATCGCCGCTGATCCGCTGGGTGCGACTGCAGCCGAGAGTGGGCCAGCTGCGGCCCAGGCCGCGACTGCGCTTGGTCGCCGGGCAGCCGGGAACAGCGGCAGAACCATCGACAGCGATGCAGGAATGATGAGGGCACCCGCGACGGCCTGCAGAACTCGTGCTGCGATCAGGACCCACACGGTGGGAGCAATCGCCGACAGGATCGCAGAGAGCGCGAACAGCCCAATACCGACATGGAAGATCTTGACTCGGCCTTGGCGGTCAGCGATGCGCCCGGCCAGCGGCAAGAACGCAGCAGTCCCGATGAGGTAGCCCGACGAGACGAACGCAGTCGTTGTCTCGGCCACCAGCGGAAATGACGCGGTGATGTCGTCGAAGGCAATGTTGGTGGCCGTGGTGTTGAAGCCAACTAACACATATCCAGCCGCACCGACGGCCAGGGCGCTCCATGCGTGCGGAGCCACGACTTCGCGCACCCGAGTCGCCTTCTCCGTCACCATCGGATGACACCCTACGGTCCTAGTTGCGGGATCTGCAGAGACAGCCAGATTGATTCGTCACTGACCCAAGCGGCTGGGGGGGGGATGCGCTTGGGTCAGCGACGAAGATCCATAGATTCTGGCTTTGGTCGACGCCGGAGCTTGCTGTCTCGGTGCCGCTACTGGGGTACAGCGAACTCGGTGAGAGAAACCGAAGCCCAAGATAAGGGTGTGGTTGCGCGGGCGGCGACGTGTTCGTCGCTTCGGTCAGCTGCGGACGAATTGACGGCGGGATCGTTCGCCGACTGGCTCGAACTCGGCGGGTCGACGGGCAACGCGGGCGTCAACGACAGCAGGAATGAAGCCGCTACGCCAGCTGCGGAGGCAAGACCTGGAACCGCTACCAGCTTGCGTTCTTGGCGTCGTGTTGCTTCTACCCAACTCATACCCATGGAACTCACCTTTCTATTTTTAAGAGGAATTTCTTCGATCTGAACTATGCGGCAAGCGCGCGTCAAAAGCCATCCATATGGGGTGTAATAGGTAAAAGAGCTCACAAACCGCGACGCAGCTGCCAGGACCAGAACTTCGCGGTCGCAAACCGCTCAACGTCTAGGGTCACATCATGCACAACGACCAGGCATTACTCGCCCACGGGCCATGTAGCGACGCCGATCAACTGCCCGATGTTCATGGCCGACCAGTTCATGGCGTAGCTGCCCGGTCACAGAAGTAGACGCTGATGTCTTTTGCAAATGCGAACTACGACAACGTCACCGTCGCACACGGCGGGCCCGTCGCCACCGTGACCTTTGACCGCAATAGTTCACTCAACGCCTTCAACCAAGCCACGATCCTCGAACTGACCGATGTTGCCCGGCGGTTCGAAGACGACCTGACCACCCAGGCAGTTGTGCTGAGTGGCGCCCCCAACGCATTTTCTGCCGGAATCGATCTCAAGGACCCGGCGACATGGGAAGAACTCGACGACGTCGCGCTCCGACAGCGGTTTTACCGGGGAGTTCGGCTTTGCCAGGCATGGGAAGACATGCCCCAGATCACGGTCACCGCAATGGAGGGCATGGCAGTCGGTGCCGGATGCGCAATCGCGCTCGCCTGCGACTGGCGGGTGCTCGCAAGCGACGCATACCTGTACGTGCCCGAGGTCAAGATCGGGTTGAACTTGCAGTGGGGTGCACTCCCTCGCTTGGTCACGTTGGTCGGCCCGGCGCGCGCCAAACAGATCACGTTGCTGTGCGAAAAGATGGATCCAGCAATGGCGCTCGATTGGGGGCTCGTCGATGCCGTCGCCGAGCCCGGCAAGACCGTCGAAGTTGCCAGCGACATGGCTGCCCGAGCTGCATCGATGCCTCCGGCGACCACCCGCATGGTCAAAGAGGCAATCAACGCAACCGCCAATGCGTTGCACCGGGCCTCGTCGTTCGCCGACGCCGACCAAAGTGCCCTGACCCGTAGCTACCAAGCCGCCGTCGAAGCACGAGAGAACTTCAATCGGCAATGACAACACTGCCGCTGCAGGGCGTGACCGTCGTAGCTGTCGAACAAGCCGTGGCTGCGCCGTTGTGCACCGCACGGCTCGTCGACGCTGGCGCCAGGGTCATCAAGGTCGAACGAGCCGCCGGCGACTTCGCGCGGGGCTACGACTCGGCGGCGCGGGGCGACAGTTCCTACTTTGCCTGGGCGAATCAAGGCAAAGAGAGTCTGATCCTCGACATCAAGGCGCCCGACGATGCACGACTACTTCATCGCATCGTCGGTTCGGCAGATGTGTTCGTGCAGAACCTGGCTCCCGGAGCGCTCCAGCGTGCGGGCTTCGGATCCGACGAACTTCGCGATCTGTATCCCAATCTCATCACGTGCGACATTTCCGGCTACGGCGAAGCGCCCGAGGTCGCCGACAAGAAAGCCTATGACCTGCTCGTTCAGGCTGAATCGGGTCTGATCGCCATCTCGGGCAGCCCGGGTGAACTTGGACGAATCGGGGTGTCGATGGTCGATGCTGGCACCGGCATGACCGCCTACTACGGCGTACTCGAAGCGCTCATACAACGGGGTATCACCGGAACCGGGTCAGGTGTTCGGGTCTCACTCTTCGACGTGGCTGCCGACTGGATGACGGTGCCACTTACGCAGTACGACTTCGGCGACGGGGGGCCAGAACGGGTCGGGCTCAGGCACCCGACCATCGCCCCCTACGGAGCATTCTCGACCTCGGACGGCAGCTTGACGCTTATGTCCGTCCAGAACGAGCGTGAGTGGGTCCGACTTTGCGACCACGTGCTGGCTAGTCCTGAACTGGCCACCGACGAACGATTCGACTCGAATATGAAGCGAGTGCGAAATCGCCATGATCTGGAGGCTGAGATGAACTCCGTGATCGGGTCGCTCAGCCGCAGCCAGTTTCAGCAGCGGCTTGCTGACGCATCGATCGCATTCGGAAATGTCTCCACCCTCGAAGACTTGTCGACGCACCGTGCGCTGCGACGTCGAGAGGTCCACACCAGCACCGGCCAGATCGTCGAGCTGCCGGCGCACCCGGTGCGCTGGACAGAATTGCCGAACATGACCGATCGCCCCGGCAGCAGAGTCCCTGCCCTTGGTGAACACACAGCTGCGCTACGCAATGAGTTTCTATGAGAGCACCTGAAACCGTCGTAGGATCTACTGCCTGATGTGCGTGCCGAACAAGCACACCAATTTTGGTGCTTGGTGTCGCAGCCGACACATGCGAACCGCACAACTACAACCTTTTCAACTGTTCTAACGCCGCAGTGGGGGTAGGTCAAACGAGCTAGGACGCCCGGCGGCCATCCGCAGACGGGAACACGCCTTATTGCTAGCAACCGTCTGCCGATAGAGCTTGGATGTTCGACGCAACCATGACGCCGCACGAGCGAATCCTTGCTTCTGCACTGTCCGCCGTGCCTGGAATGATCGCGATACCGCTGCTGATGCGACTCTGGGCACCGACCTGGGCTGTCCTGGTGTGGCTGGGCGGCAACTGCGCATTCACATTTGGGGCCTGGTATCTCATACTGCGGACCGATCGCAAGGTCGAACAGTGGTGGTCCAACGCAATCGGGCTTTGGTTTGGCCTTCTTCCTCTGTCTGCGGTGCTGTGGGACCGCGGCACACGTTCGTTTTGGATTGCGGCTGTGATCGTCATGATCTCGATCGCCTCCGAAGTCGCCTCGCTGCCATATGTGAGAATCACCGAATGGCGCGTGGGCGTTGTCACTTCCGGCGCCATGCTGACACTCGCTGGCTTCTTCGAAGTGCAGTACGTTGCGTTGGCCATCATCCCAGTACTCGCCTCGATCGTGTCGAGCGCCCATCGAATGCATACAACGCGCAAACAGCTCGAACAGGCAAGGATCACCGCCAACGACCAGACCCGCCAAGCTGAAATCATGGCTCGACACGACGAACTCACAGGTTTGCTCAACCGCCGCGGCATCACTGAGGAAATCGAGCGAGTCGCTGCGGGCCCCCACAGCATGGTGATGGTCGACGCTGATCGCTTCAAGTCGATCAACGACGGCTACGGCTACGCCGCAGGTGATCAAGTGATCCAACAGATTGCGAAGGTCCTTCGCAGCCGCCTCGGCGAGCAATGGGTGGTCGGCCGGCACGGTGGCGATGAGTTCGTTGCGGTCGCAGCTGGCCAACACGACGTCGACTTCACGGTCTGTTGGCCGGTGGACTGTCGAGTATCGGTCTTTGGCTCCACATCGACCCTCGTCGTTGGGCTTACCGGTGGCCATCTCGCATCGCCGACCTTTGATCGTCCTGATCGAATCCTGAGCAAGGCCGGGTACGCAATGCGGGCTGCGAAGCGGCTCGGCACACCCCTGATCGACTTCGACGCCGACCTGGCCAACCAATTCTCCCAGATGCTCGAAGTAAGCGCTCCAAGCGGCGCTGAAATGCGTTCTGCTCTCACCTCTCAATTCCAGGTTGTCGTAGATCGAGATCAGAACATCGTCGGGTGCGAGACCCTGAGCCGCTGGCGACGAGCCGATGGTTCTTGGGTAGCTCCAGACGACTTCCTTCCGGTCCTTGCCGACAACGGGCAGATGCCGATGTTCAACGAACTGATGCTCAGCGAGGGCATCTCCTTTGCCGCTCGGTTCAGTCATCTTGCTCAGGCCCCATTCGTCGCAGTGAACATTGGTGCACCGTCGCTGACGGCGACCAACCTGGTCGCTCTTGTTGCGTCGCTACTAGACAAACATCAGGTCGCAGCTGACCGACTCATGATCGAGATCACCGAGACCGACCGGCTTGGGCGTGACGTGGCTTGGAAATCCGCTGCGTCGCAGCTGAAGGGACTCGGTGTGAAGCTGGCCGTCGACGATTTCGGGTCCGGCTATTCGAATATCGAGCGCTTGAGCCGGCTGCCCATTTCCCATCTAAAGTTCGACCGCTCACTGACTACCGCAATACATGGTCCGCTGCGCGAGATCGTCAAAGGCGTGGTGAAGTTTGCCGACCAGACCGACATCAGCATCATCGGCGAAGGAATCGAAAGCGCCGCCGACCTCGATGCGATGCAAAGTGTGGGCGTGCGATACTTTCAGGGCTATCACCTGGGCCGCCCCGCCGACGCCAACGAAGTCGAGCAGCGGATTCTCGACGCAATTGTGCCAGGTGTCGCCAGCCGGCGGGCCAACGTCGCCTCCGTTCGAGCACACGCATGACGCTGCGTCGCCAACTCTGGAGCGGCAACCGAACATAGGTCAGACGCCGACCGTCGGTAACCGCATTGGCACTATGTGGTTCGGTCAGGAGCCGACCCGGTCGACATTCCTGTCTTTCTCGCATCCCTCGGCCCGGCGAATCTGCGGCTCACGGGTGCGATGGCGGACGACGAGATTCGTGGACGGCTACGCGAGTATCGCGACTGTGGTGTCGCTACGCCCCGGATAGGAGCCACCGGCGACGCGCTCGACGAGCGGCTGGCCAATGTTGGCCTCATCGCCGACCACGTGGCCGAGATCAATGCCGAGTGGGGCTCGAGCAGAGCCTCGGGGCGTCAACCATCAGGTGCTGCGCACCTTCAGCGGCAATCGTTTGATACCGCTGATGAAGCTTGACCGCACGTACGACTCGGGCTCGGCCAGTTCGAACGTTTCGACGCGCTGCACGAATTGTTCGAGCAGACAACGAGTCTCGAGGCGGGCAAGGTGGGCGCCGAGGCAGAAGTGGGCGCCGAAGCCGAACGAGAGGTGTGGGTTCGGATCGCGGGTGATGTCGAAGCGCATGGGATCGTCGAACACTGCGGGGTCACGGTTCGCCGCGGAATAGTGCAGCACGACTCGATCGTCCTGGCGAAAGTTGTGCCCTCGGTACTCGACGTCTGTGGTCACCGTGCGACTCATGTAGATCACCGGGGCGGCCCACCGAATCATCTCCTCGACCGCAGTGTCCCAGTGATCACCCGTCTTTAGAAGTTCGTATTGATCAGGATTCTTGGCCAGTTGAAGCAGTCCATGGCTGATGTTGTTGCGGGTTGTCTCGTTGCCAGCCACGAAGAGAAGAGCCACGTATCCACCGTATTCTTCGGTGCTGAGCTCACCCCGCAGCACATGAGACACCAGGGTGGAAGCCATGTCGTCGGTTTCATTCTCGACTCGGTCGGCAAACATCTGACGGATGTACTCGGCCATCTCGTCGCTGGCTTCTCGGCGAGCTTCGTCTGATGGTGAATAGTCGGGGTCGTCGTTGGTGATGATGGCGTTGCTCCACGCAACCAGTCGATCGCGGTCGTCGGGAGTGGTACCGAGCAGCTCACAGATCGCCATGAGCGGCAACGGCACCGACAACTCTTCGACCGCGTCGAAAACTGGCCCCTTGCGCATCGCGTCGTCGATGAGCATGGCCGAAAGATCGTGATAGTGCTCGGTGTAGCGGCGAACAACGCGAGGCGTGAAACCCTTGTTGGTCATTCGGCGCAGCCGAAGGTGCTCGGGGTCGTCGAGATTGAGCAGATGGCGCTCTTCGTCGTCGGTGTAGTTGCCCCGCAGGTTTAAGCCGTGCGCGTTGACAAAGTGCTCGGTGTCCTTGCTGACCGCCAAGACATCTTCGTGTCGGGTCAGTACCCATGCGTCGTCGCGCAGGCGCTCATCGGGGATGCGCTGGTAATGAATCGGACGCTCGGCCCGAAGCCGGTCGAGCACGTCATGAGGCACGCCCTCGGCATAGGCCCGATTCGACAACACATCCAGATCAGCAACGCTCGTCATAGCCCGACCGTAGTGCAGCGCGCTGTCAGAAACTCAGGTGCTCTCGCGCCACTACAGCTGTTTGGCCGCGACGGTTGCCGCCGCAAGGATCTCTTTAGTCGGACGTTCGAGCGCCGCAGCAGCACTCGCCACGTCTTCCCATTCGACGCTGCGGTTCACCATCACCCCGGCATCGTCGTAGGCACTCTTGACTCGAATCTGTTCACCGTGCACATCAACGACTTGCTCGTCTCGGTCGAGTACAAACCGGGTGATGTCGATCTCCCTGATCCCGATCGTGGTGGTTTCCGCAAAGACGGTCGTGCGTACTGCATGTGCCTGTTCGTCTTCGCACAGCACGCTCAACATCGTGGCCGGTCGGCCTTTCTTCATCACGATGGGCGTGACCCATGCATCGAGCGCCCCCGCTTCGATTAGCGACGCGATGACACCCGGCCAGAGCCGCGGATCCATATCATCGACGTTGGTTTCATATTGCTTGGTCATCGAGACGAACCGTAGCCACATTTGGAACTGGGGGCCTGCGATCGGCCCACGGCAGCGCATGTTCGAGTTGGGCCGCAATCGCCAGCAGCAGATCCTCGCGGCCGTACGCAGCCACGATCTGCACGCCTACCGGCAACCCATCGCTGCTCCAGTGCAATGGCAAGCTGATAGCTGGTTGACCCGATGTGTTGAACGGCGGTGTGTAGGGACATACCTCGCCTGCACGCATCAGGCCCGCAAGTGGAGCGCCCGGCTGGGCGATGAACTCACCGATTTCGACCGGTGGCTCTGCCATGACCGGACTCACGAGCAGGTCCCAACCGTCGGCCCACCACTGATGTGTGGCCCGTCGATATTCGGCCACCGCCGCCAGTGCGTCGCAGTACTCCCACGCCGACATGTTGTCGGCGTGTACCGCTTGCACCCAATTCTGCGGCTCAACCTCGTCTTCGGTAAGCGCTCGGCCAATAGCTTTGCTCATGTTCGCCAGGCCCGCCCGACGGCCCGCCGCCCACATTGCCATGAAACGAGGCACGAACGAGGCATCGCTCATCGTCGCGGGAAAGCTCTGCTCGATGTGGTGTCCCATTGCTTCGAGTGCGGTTGCGGTGTTCCGCACCGCAACCGCGCACTCGCTGTGCAGGAAACCGCCCATTGGATGCGAATCGAGGATGCCGATCCGAAGACGGCTCGGGGGCAGCTCGATCGCGTCGATGTACGGCTGTGTCGGAGCGGGAGCGATGATCGAATCACCCACGCCAGGACCTTGCAGCGCATCGAGCATGGTGGCGCTGTCGCGTACTGAACGGCTGACGCAGAAGTCAACCCCCAGTCCGGTCTCGATGCCATGGCCCTGCATGGAAATTCGTCCTTGCGACGGTTTGAGGCCGACAAGCCCGCAGCACGACGCAGGCAGCCGGATTGACCCGCCGCCGTCTGATGCATGGGCGATCGGCACGAACCCGGCCGCGACAGCCGCGGCCGCGCCGCCGCTGGATCCTGCTGGTGATCGATCGGTATTCCACGGATTGCGTGTGTCACCGTGAGCGGTGCTCTCGGTGGCCGGGATGGTCCCCATCTCCGGGCTGGCTGAACGCCCGACGGTGATCAGACCCGCGGCTTTGAATCGGGTGACCAGTACTGAGTCGACCGTTGAGATCGGTGGCGCTGCTGCCAACGCCACGTTGCCATCAGTGCGACCCTGCCCGGCGTATTGCACCCATAGATCCTTGAGCAGAAACGGCACGCCCGCAAACGGTCCGTCACCAAGTGGGCCCTGTGCCAGGTCACCAGCGTGCTCGAACCAGCGCAAGGTGACCGAGTTGTACTCCTCGTCCTCGGCCTCGATGCGAGCGATCGATGCATCGACCATCTCAGCTGAACTCACCTCGCCGTCGGCGATCGCCCGTGCCATCTGCGTTGCGTCCCACCATCGGCTGTCGTCGTTCACGAGAATGTCCTTCGATTGACTGTCTTCGAATCTAATTCGTACAAGCATCGACGTCACAGAAGCCGAACCGGCACCGGTTCAGGGTTCGACGATCTGGCGTTTGCGGCGCCCGATGTGGTCGTTGATGGCCTGGCGCCGGTCTCGCTATCGAATGCGCAGTTTGATGAACCGACCGCGCAGTCCCGTGCCCGGGAGATGGTCACCCGAGGAAACTTCGTTGATCCAGAGCGCCCCGTCGTCTTGGAGCTGATCGAGCTTGGCTTTCAGTGAGCCCTCTGCCCAGAATTTCTCGTTGAGTCCAACCACGATCGCGCCCTCGGGTCGAACAACACGAACGATCTCATCCATGGCTCCGGCCTCGACATGACCGAACGAGAACACTCCCACGACCGCAGCTGCGTCGTAGCTCGCGGACTCGATGGTCGCGCCGTCTCGGCACAGCGGCGATTCATTGAGGTTCGCTTCGAAGAGCGCTCGGTACACGCCAGTCTCGGCCGCCTTCGCCAGCATGCCGAGTGAGTAGTCGCATCCGTCGACGGTCGTGTACCCAGACGATGCGAGCGCTCGGCCGAACAGACCGGTGCCGCAGCCCACGTCGAGAATCGTGGCGGAGCGGTCGAGCTCAAACGCTTCGAGCGCTTGCAAAGCACCCGCGGGTGTCGAATAGTCGTTGGCGGCCAACTCGTCGTCGTAGGTATCAGCCCACGCGTCGTAGTGATCACGGGTCTGTTGCGCATTGCGCTCGACGTAGGAGTCCTTGAGGAAGCTGCGCTCGGTCATCGTCAAAGCCTGGCACATCGCAGCGAGCTGCACGAACAAACTGCCCCGCAGTCACGCTGAGGCGTCAGCCTGCGCCTCCGCTGATCAACACATCGGTTGCTTCTTCCACGGTGAGTCCGAGTATCTCGGTGAGCACGTCGAAGGTGTGCTCGCCGAGACAAGGCGCAGGCATGCGGGGCCCGTTGTTGTAACCCTCGATGATGTATTGGTGCCCTTCGTAGGGAACCTCGCCCATCTCTGGGTGCACCATGGGGCGAAAGAAATTGCGATGCGCAAGCTGTGGATCGGCGAGGTGATCACTGGATCGTTGCACGACGCCAGCTGGCACGCCCGCAGCTTGGAGCATCGCCATGAGCTCGTACCGGTCGAAGCGAGACGTGAACTCGGCGAGGTGGTCATAGATCTCCTTTCGGCCAGCGCGGCGCCCGTCGGCGCTGGCGTAGGCGACGGCGCTAGCCCACGACGGGTTCCCCATAACGGACTGGAGTTGTATCCACTGCTCGTCGTTCTCGACTGCGATCGCGCACCACTGGTCATCGCCCAGACACGGAAACGAGTCGTGGGGCGAACAGCTCGCGTGATCGTTGCCACTACGCCGAGCGCTCTCGCCCGAAAGTTGCACATCGAGAAGTTGAGGGGCCTGGAAGTGCAGCGCCGACTCCATCTGTGCCTGGTCGATGAACTGGCCCTGCCCGGTGCGGCGGCGATGATCGAGCGCCGCCAGCAACGTGCTGGTCAGGAAGCGAGGCGCGATCGTGTCGGTATAGGCGTTCCACGGCCCGCCGGGTCGCCGGTCGTCCCAGCCAGTCATCTCGTAGAACCCGCTGATGGCCGCCGCGTGGTAGCCATAGCCAGCGAGAGCAGACGCGGGACCGTACTGACCGAACAGGCACGTGGTTGCCATGATGATCTCGGGATTGGTCTCGATGGCTTGCTCGTAGCCAAGCCCGAGTCGACTCATGGTGCCAGCGGTAAAGGAGTCGAGTGCGATGTCGCACCACGCCAGCAGCTTTTTTGCAACGTCGTTGCCTGCGGGATTCTTCAGATCGAGATGAATGGACAACTTTGACGTGTTGAACGACCCGAAGAACTGACAGCGATTGATGCCGGGCTCGCCGTTGGTGAACGGGCCCACGAGGCGCAACCGGTCTGGGCGGGCTTCGCTCTCAATGTGCACCACGGTCGCGCCGTGATCAGCGAGCGACTTCGCAGTGATTGGGCCAACCCCGATCCACGAAAAGTCCGCCACCTTCACGCCTTCGAGCGGCAGTCTTCGTTCGCCGATTACGCGTGTCGCAGGCGCTGGCGCCGCCGCTGACGGCGGGACGCTCTCCATGATCTCTTCGCTATGTTCGCCGATTCCAGGGGCGTGTCGCTCCCACCTGATCGGCTGGTTCGAGACCTTGGCGTAGGAGCCGGGGGCTTGCAGCACCTGCCCGCTTGCAATCGTGATCTCGTCCCAGTAGTCGCGAACCTGTAGATGCTCCATGGCCATGGTGTCGGCGGCCGTATTCACCGGAACAATTGTGATGCCTCGAGCAACAGACCCAGCAAACAGTTGTGCTTTGGTGTGAGCCTGTGTGAACTCGGTGATCTTGGCCCGCAGCTCGTCGACGTGGTAATTCGTGGGTGCTTTGGACAGCACCCGGCGCTCGAATGTAGTCCAGTCTTCGCCCTCGGCCCATTCTTGAGTCACCGTGCCGGTCTCGAGCATCCACGGGACGAGACCGAGCAAGGTTGCGCCCATGAAGAACATGCAGACCTCGCCGTCAGAGCTCGGGTACACGAGTTCGGCAGTCACGGTGCTGAGCTGCAATGCGGTGCCTCCCCGTTCTATGTTCTGGCCGTTGATCGCCGACGAGATCATTGCGTTGAGGCCGGTCCAGAAGACGGCGGCCTGCACCGACACATCGACGAACTGGGCCTCGCCGCTGTCGCAGCGGCGATAGTGAGCGACGAGCGCGGCCAGGGCCGCCTCGGCCGACGCGTGATGCCAGGTTTGCGGGACAGTGATCCGCACCGGCCTGCGGTCTCGGTCACCGCACAGCGCCATCGAGCCGCCCATAGCGGCCAAGGTCAGATCGGTCGCCACGTGGTTCGCGTAGGGGCCCGTCTGCCCGAAGGGCGAGACCGCGACATAGACGATGTCGGGCCGCACCGCAACGAAGTCCCCATATCCGAGATCCATGGCGTCCATCACGCCGGGCCCGGCGTTCTCGAACACGAAGTCGGCGGTCGCCGCCAGGGTCAAGACATCGGTCCTGCCTTGCGGCTCTTCGAGGTCGAGCACGATGCTGCGCTTGCCGCGGTTGTACGCCTCGAAGTGCAGGCTGGCCCCACCGGCACCGGCGTAGGGCGGCACCTCGCGAGACGTCGACCCGCCGGGCGGTTCCACCTTGATGACGTCGGCTCCCATTCCCGCAAGGACGAATGACGCCAGCTCCGCGTCACCGTCTGTCAGGTCGAGCACTCGATATGGGGCAAGCAGTCCATCAGCCACACGCCGATTGTCACAGAGACTTGGCCGCGAACCCGAATCGCGCGCGAGTCACGGAGCCGGGCTGATCAGCGAACGGTAGACGTCGATGTACTGCTCGGCGGGTGCTTTCCACGACCAGTCGGTCGTCATACCGCGTCGCTGCAGGCTGCGCTTTCGGCCCGCATGACGAACCGAGCGCAACGACCGGTGGATTGCATCGACGACCCCAGGCTCGTCGTTGGACGTCGCCACGAAACCGTTGCCTTCGCCAGACATATCAGCGTCGATGACGGTGTCGACCAGACCACCCACCGCAGTCACAATCGGAATCGTGCCGTATGCCATTGCCTGCATCTGAGCGAGGCCGCACGGCTCGAACCGGCTCGGCATGAGGAAAAGGTCGGCGCCAGCAAAAATCTCGTGGGAAAGCGGGACGTCATAGCCATCGAAGAACCAGAAACGGTCAGGGTGCTGCTCTTGGAGCCACCGTGCCCAGTCGCCAAGCCGACGATCTCCACTGCCCAGGACCACCATGCGAGCCTTCATGCCAGGCAGGAACTTCGCCGCCTCGAACGCAAGATCAACGCCCTTCTGCTCGACCAAGCGGGTAACCAGTCCAATGATCGGGTCAGGCGAGTCGTGCCAGCCGACCTTGGCGAGCAACTGTGCTCGAGCTTCTTGTTTGCCATCGATGGTCTCGAACGTGAAGTGCGGGGTATGCACATCGGTCGCTGGGTCCCACGACCGAGTATCGATGCCGTTGCGAATACCGAAGAGGCCGCCGCCTCGTTCGGCAAAACGATGCTGGAGCCCCATCCCGTGTTCCTCGGTCACGATCTCAGATGCGTAGTTCGGGCTGACAGTTCCCACAAGATGGGCCCCCTGAATGGCGCCAGCGAGGGCGTTCAGGCCGTTCCCCCATGCATAAGAATGTCGGCGGTTCGGAAGACGCTCGAGCCAGGTCGCGTCGGCCAGCCCTTGGTGACCGAGGTTGTGGATGGTGAGTAGCGTCGGCGTCGAGTCGGGCAGAAAAGCAGGTGCGAACGCGGTATGCCAGTCGTTGAGGTGTACCGCGTCGTAGTCGCCGGTCTCGGCGATCGCTGCGATCGCCGCGCCGAATGCAGCGAAGCGATCTAGATTGTCTGGCCACCCCTCGCCATCTTCGTCGACATAGGGATCTGGGCGCACGATGCCCGGCACGGTGACCAGAGCAATCGTGCCTGCCTCGGGATGTTCGCCGATCCGCACGTGCGCTGGCATTGCCCATTCGGGAAGCTCGAGGTCAGTCTGCACCTCGTTGGTGAGTTTCCATTCGAAGTAGTCAGGCAGAGCAATGGTCACCTTGGACCCTGCGGCGCGCAGCGCTGCCACCAGACCCGCCGCTGCTTCGCCGAGGCCCCCCGCACTGACGAGCGGACGTAGCTCGGCCGTTGCGAACAACAGGTGGGGCGCTTTCTGAACTTTCGGCATGGCTGATGCTCCCTGCGAGGTGAACGTGGCCAATGATAGCCCTGGCCATTCCTTCGCGAATCGTTCGAATCAGAAGCGTGCGCCGTCGATCAGCACGCCTGCAGATCGATCCCACGCAGTACGGTTCCACGGACTGGCATCGTCGGCCAACAGTTCGTCGGCGACCGATTGGAAGTGAGCCTGGCTTGGATCTTGCACCGGCTCCCACTGCCCTTTGACGGTCAGCCAGAGGATGCGGCCCGACAGGTAGTTGTCGCTGAGCGCCTCCCACGAGTCGAAACGCTTGGCGAGCTGTTCGCCTGCGTGCAGGACCATCGACCACGCACGATCCGGTTCGATCACGTCGGCGATGGCTGCGCCGCCGGAGACGGTGATGAGCCGGCAATAGTCCCAAGCGAACTTCTCATCGCCGCCGTCGACGCCGTCGCGAGCCCATTTGGTGCGGTACCCCTCGGTTTGCATCCACTCGACGAGTTCGTCGAACTCATCCTCGTTTCGCACGTCCCACCAGGCAGCGAGACCTTCGGCCCAATCCAACCCTTCGAGCCCTCCGCCCAACGTGTCCAGGCGGGGTGCCACTGCCTTGAAATAGATCGCATTGGTCAGCAGCGCCCACGCTTGCTCGCCCGAGAGATTTCGATTGGCAGGGTCCCAGCCCCACTGTTTGGATCGAGGGTCAACCTTGTTGCGTTTGAACAATGCCACGTGCCCAGCCTGTCACATGCCAGGAGACCCAGCGGATACAGTTGCGCAAAGCTCCCAAGACCGCCGGGCTCTGGGCTCAAGGAACACACCAAATAGTTTGGGAGCAACCCGCGGTGTTCCCGGGCTGAGGCATCATGAAACTCTCCCTGTTCGACAGCACCAACAACATCGACGACGCAGTGGCGAACGCATCGCGAGCCAACGATCTCGGGTACCACCGCTATTGGGCACCTCAGATCATGAACGCCGACCCGATCTCGATCCTGTCGGTCGTCGGCCGAGAAGTACCTCGAATACTGCTTGGAACTTCGGTTGTTGCCATGCAGACGACCTTGCCGCAGACACTGGCGCAGCAGTCGTTGACCATTAACAACATCAGCGGCGGTCGATTCACGATCGGTATTGGAACGAACCATGAACCAGTGCTCGAGATGGTCTACGGCGTGCCTTGGCGCAAGCCCTATACCCACATGGTCGAATACCTCGATGCACTGATTCCGCTACTCAATGATCAAAAGGTCGTCACCGAAGGTGAGTTCGTCACGAGTCGAACCGGCATCAACGTAAAGGCTGAACCTGCGGGCATCATGCTCGCTGCGCTAGGCCCCAAGATGCTCAAACTGGCATCTGACCGCACTAACGGGACCATCACATGGATGACCGGACCAGTCACGATTGGCGAACACGTGCGCCCCGCAATCGGGCCCGACGCTCAGATCGCCGCTGGCGTTGGCATCCAGATTACCGACGATGTCGAGGCCGCCCGAGCCCAGGCCAACATCGACTTGGCCATCTATGGCACGCTACCGTCATATCGCTCGATGCTCGACCGCGAGGGTGCGGCCAATCCGGGTGACCTTGTGTTGATCGGCGATGCAGAGACCATTCGCACTGGTCTCGAGGCGTACAAGGCAGCCGGCGCGACCGAAGTCGCGCTGAATATCCTGGGCGACAAAGAAGCCGCTTGGGATGCGGTCGGTCCGCTCGGCGGGGAGATCTGAGCGCGCCCGGGGGCCGCGGCTAGTCTCGCTACATGGCACATCCTCGTCCTTTCCGTTTCGGCCTCATGGCATCAAAGGCCCGCTCGTCTTCTGAGTGGACCGACCTCGCGAAGAAGGCCGAGGACCTCGGCTACTCAGCGATGTTGATGCCCGATCACTTCGGCGATCAGCTGTCGCCGGTCGCTGCGCTCGCAACCGCGGCTGCGGTCACCTCGACGCTGAGGGTCGGCACGCTTGTGTTCGCCAATGACTTCCGGCATCCGTCGGTACTGGCCAAAGACACCGCCACGCTCGACCTGCTGAGCGAAGGCCGGCTCGAGGTCGGCGTCGGCGCGGGCTGGATGAGCGACGACTACAACTGGACCGGGATCCAGCTCGACCGGGCCGGTATTCGCATCGACCGCATGATCGAGTCGATCAACATCCTGCGTGGACTGTGGGGCGACGAGGCGTTTTCGTTCGAGGGCGATCACTACGCGATCACCGAAATGAACGGCATGCCGAAACCTGTCCAGGCAGGCGGCCCGCCGATCATCGTGGGCGGCGGAGGCAAACGGGTGCTTTCGACCGCGGCGCGTATGGCCGATATCGTTGGTGTGAACCCCAACGTCGGCGAAGGCACCGTTGGCCCCGAGGCAATAGCTTCGATGTCGGCCGACGCGACCGAAGAGAAACTCGGCTGGGTCCGCGATGCTGCCGGTGATCGCTTCGACGAGATCGAGATCAGCATTTTGAAGTTCGTGACCATGGTGACCGACGATCGTGATGCGGTTGCCGAAAAAGTAGGCGGCGGCATGGGTATGGACGCAGCGACCATCCTGGCGAGTCCACACGCGCTGGTGGGATCAGCGAGTCAGATCGCCGACGAACTGGTCGAACAGCGCGACCAGTGGCAGGGCTCTTACGTCACCGTACAGTCCGACGCGCTCGACGCTTTCGCACCCGTTGTGGCCGCCTTGGCCAACACCTGACCAGCAACGCACCCGGGCAGCGAAGCGGTTTGGGACGATGGACTGCAGGCTCACAAACGGCCTTCTTGCGCCAGCAACAAGACGAACTACCTCTAATCCTCGTGGAGGGCTTTGGCGAGGGCACTCACGGGGTCGGGGCCGTGGCAGTTGGGGACCTCGATGACTACGTAGTGCACCGTGCCGGTGAATATGTTGGGCGTTTGGTAGCGGCTGGTCACGGGGAAACCGTTGTCTTTGCCGATGGATAGTCCGGTTCCGCCAACCTGCATCATTCCCACGGGCATGGGGTGGACGGTCGCTGAGCCCGCTACCACCCGACCATCGACAACAAGATCGATCGCTACGCCGCGGCCATCCCCCGCATCCGGATCATTTACCGTGAGCCGAAACCCGACGGTTCCCGTTTCTGAGCTCAGCTCGTTGCCAGATTGCACCAGCGTTTCGACGCCTGCGATGTTCACGCAGCACTCCAAGCGCCCACCCGCGACGTAGAGCGCCCAGCCTTGGGTCCAGTCGCCGACCGCACACAGGACACCATCGGGGGCGTCGCCGAGATCTAGCGAAACTTCGACGGTTCCACCGTTCGCGAATTTTGGCAGCACCTCATCGGTGACTGCTTTGCCTCCGGGGCGAAATACCCGGCGCTTGAACGTGTTGGGATCTGCCAGCGCTGCGCTGCGACGAGGCTTGCCGCCTTGGTCCGCGTCCGACGGGTCATAACCTCCGAACAGCGGATACACCTGATTTGCAAGCGCCGCCTCGTGCCACTCCTGGCGGAGCCGGGCGATGACCTCGGGGTGTTCGTCGGCCACGTTGCGCGCCTCGGCAAAGTCGCTCGTCAGGTCGAACAGGTTCCAAACATCGTGCTCGTAAACGCGGCTACCGGTGAGCAATCGCATCTCGTCGAGCAACAAAGGCGAGACGTGGTCGGTCGTGGCTTTCCATTCGCCAGAAAAGATGCCGCGTGAGCCCATCATCTCAAAATATTGCTGGTCGCGAGGGTTTGGCGCAGCGGGCGATGCGAACGTCGCGGCGATCGAGGCACCGTCGACCCGTTGCTGCTCGACACCATCGACGGTCGCCGGTGACGCGACGCCACACAAGTCCAAGATCGTTGGCATCAGGTCGACGATGTGGCAGAACTGCGACCGAATCTCGTTCTTTGCTTCGATGCCGTCGGGCCAGTGCAGCACCATTGGTGTGCGGGTGCCACCCAACCAGGCGTACCGCTTCCACAACCGCAACGGCGTGTTGCCTGCCCACGCCCAACCCCATGCGTAGTGGTAGTAGCCCTGCTCACCACCCCACTCGTCGTAGGCCGCGAGGTTCGCTTGGTGGTCTTCGGCAATGCGCATCGTGAAGTTATGTTCGTTCACCGCACCAGTCTCACCACCCTCGGCGCTTGCACCATTGTCCGAGGTGACGATGAAGATGGTGTTGTCGAGCTCACCGATCTCTTCGAGAAACTCGGCGATTCGCCCGATCTGTGCATCGGTGTGGCTCATGAAACCGGCGTACACCTCGTGCATCCGGGCGAAAAGGGCTTGGTCCTGGGTATCGAGGTCGGCCCAGTTCGGAATCCACGACGGACGCTCGGACAGTTCGGTTCCTTCGGGTATCACGCCGTTGGCGATTTGGCGGTCGAAGATGCGTTGTCGCATGGCTTCCCAGCCGTCGTCGAAGCGACCTTTGTAGTGATCGATCCACGGTTGGGCAACCTGATGGGGCGCATGCATGGCGCCGGTGCCGAAGTACAAGAAGAATGGTTTGTCCGGCGCGGCCTGTTTCTGATCGAGCACCATGTTGATGGCTTGGTCGGCCAGATCCTCGGACACGTGGTAGCCATCTTCGGGGGTCGCCGGAGGATCGACGGCGTGATTGTCGGCGACCAGATTCGGGACCCACTGGTTGGCGTCGGCCCGCAGGAATCCGTAGTACCGCTCGAAACCAACACCCAGCGGCCACTGAGTGAAGGGTCCGGCGTGACTGCGTTCGCCGGTCGGAGTCAGATGCCACTTTCCGACTGCGAACGTGCTGTAGCCGGCGTCTCGCAGCACGCGTGCCATCGTGGCAGCAGATTTCGGAAGACGCGAGCTGTAGCCGGGCGAGTCCGAGGCTGCGTCGGCGACCGCGCCCATGCCGACCGCGTGATGATTGCGTCCGGTCAACAACGCAGCTCGGCTCGCTGAACAGATCGACGTCACATGGAAGCGGTTGTATCGCAAGCCATTTGCCGCCAAGCGATCGATTGCTGGTGTCTCGATCTCTGAACCGAAGCAGCCGAACTGGGCGAAGCCGACGTCGTCGAGCAACACGACCACCACATTGGGCGTAGCTGACCGGGGGCGATCATCTCCGAGCGCGTCGCGGAACCTGGTGTCGGGTTCGGTCCGAGTCCGCGGCAATGCCGGTTGGTTCTGTGACATGACCCAAGCCAATCAGGAAATTGAGACACCCGTCAATTTTGTCGCCCGCGAGCGGAAGAGATAGCGCCGCACGAGCCGCACGCTCTGCTTCGCTGGCTGCGAGTCAGTGGGCGCCCGCCGGTGCGTGATCGTCGGCGCCGTGTCCGTCTGCGCTGTGAAAGCGGCTCACTATTGCAACGATGATCATGCCGACAATGATGCCCACGATCGCCGACAACGTCGTGTTCACGAGCCACGAGAGAACGCCACCGATGCCGCCGACGTCGTGCACGGCATCTTCGGCCCCGTGCACGATGTCATAGAGACCGTCCCACCCGAGTTCGTGGGTGCCCGCAACCAGAATGTGCCCGCCTACCCAGAGCATTGCGGCGGTGCCAACGATCGACAACCATTTCAGCACGACCGGCATCGCCGCAACGAGGCCCCGGCCCAGCTTCTGCGACGACTCTGAATCTCGGCTCGCCATCGACAAGCCGATGTCGTCCATTTTCACGATCAGCGCCACCACGCCGTACACGATGACGGTGATGAACAGCGCGACGACCACCATGATGACCGCACGGGATACGAAACCTTCGTCGATGACCTCTTTGAGCGAAATGACCATGATCTCGGCCGACAAGATGAAGTCGGTCCGTACCGCGCCTGCTATCACCTGTGCTTCGGCCTCGGGCCCCTGCACCACCACCGGCACTTCGGGCTCGTGATGATCGCCCTTGAGCTTGTGGTAGATCTTCTCGGCCCCTTCGAAGCACAGATATGCGCCGCCGATCATCAAGATGATCTCGACGACCGTGGGCACGAACTCGCTGAGCAAGAGGGCCGCTGGCAAGATGAAAATCAGCTTGTTGATCAGCGAACCTTTGGCGATCCGTTTGATAATCGGCAGTTCGCGATCAGCAGCCAGTCCCTGCACATAGGCCGGAGTGACCGCCGTGTCATCGACCACAACACCTGCAGCCTTTGCACTGGCGCGACCTGCAGCTGCGCCCACGTCGTCGATCGAAGCTGCAGCCAGTTTTGCTAACGCTGCGATGTCGTCGAACAGCCCGACAAGACCACCGGCCATGCGTCGCCCTCTCTCGTGATAGGAACGCTCAGCAGGGTAGCAATCGATCCGGGCAAGACCGTATTGGGCCAACACGGTGGGCGACTTGGATGCACGGCACCGAGTGAATCAAGCGATAGTCACGCCGTCATGACAACGTTGAATGACCGTCCGAACAGCGGTGCGGCACCGAATGATGGGTCCCATGGGCTACCTTAAAACCGCGGCGGTCTGCGGGACCTGTCAGAAACACACTACATATCCCATTCATTTGGGAGGGGAAAAGCACATGAACTATAGAAGCCTTGACTGGACACGCCGAAACGCTAGTCCGCTAGAGCTCGACCTCGTCGAGCACTACGCTGCCGGCAAAATCAGCCGTCGCGATTTCGTGCGACGAGGCGTCGTACTCGGCATCGGCGCCACCACCCTGTCCAGCGTCATCGCCGCATGTGGTGGTAGCGGCGGCAGCGACGGCGCAGTGGCCGCAGGTCGCGACACCGACACCGATACCGACACCGATTCTGGCTCGACCGACACCGATTCCGGTTCGACCGACACCGACACCGACACTGCGGCTCCAGCTGGTCAGGACGGCGGCGTGATCGTGATCTCGACCCAGCCGACGTCAACCGGTCTCGACCCGGTCAACATGCTCGACTTCGCGGTCTACGCCCACATCGCGCAGACCATCGAATACCTCGTAGGTGTCGGCCCCGACGGCAACATCTCACCCGAAGCCGGACTCTCCACCGGCTGGACTCCGAACGACACCCTCGACGTATGGACCTTCGACCTTCGTCAAGGCGTCAAGTGGCACGATGGCAGCGACTTCACCTCGGCCGACGTTGCCGCATCGATGGATCGCTTGGTCGAAGCCGAAAACGCTGGCCTCGATGGCGTGATCGAAGCCGGCTCGACCGACTCATCAGATCCCTCGAAGGCTGTCATCCAGCTCATCAATCCAAACGGGAACTTCCCCGTTCTGGTGTCGATGTTCAACTCACAGTCGGGCATCACGCCCGCAGATTACGAACTGGGCACCTTGCTCAACGAGCGCCCCGTGGGTACCGGCCCATTCATGCTGACCGACTACAGCGAAGGCGAAGGCCTGGCCAACTTTGTGCGCAACCCCGACTGGTGGGGCGGAACAACCCCGCTCGACGGCGTACAAATCCGCCAGTTCGAGGCCATCGAGACCCAGGTCGCTGGCGTCCTCTCGGGCGATGTCGACATGATCGTCGACTTCGACGTACTTTCCGGCGAATCCCTCCTCGAAAGTTCCGAAGTCACGGTTCTCGAGCCACCATCGACTGCTCACCGCCAGGTTTGGTTCAACACCTCGAACCCAAACAGCCAGTTCACCGACGTGCGCCTGCGTAAGGCAATGGCCCTCATCGTCGACCGCCCGCAGCTCATCGAGGCGCTCTACCGCGGCAAGGCAGTTCTGGCCAATGACCACCCGGTCATCAGCTCGCTGCCGTTCTATGACCCAGACGCAGTGCCACAACGTGTGCAAGACATCGAAGCTGCCAAGGCTTTGATGGCCGAAGCTGGCGTCGACGAACTGACCACGGTCTGCAACGTCGGTGACAACCAAGAGATCCCACAGATGGCCCAGCTCATGGCGTCGATGGCTCGTGCGGCTGGCATCAACATCACGGTTGAGACCACACCACAAGCCAACTTCTACTCTGACTCGTGGTGCCCAGACAGCGGCGAAGGCGAACTCACCTGCTTCAACTCAGATGAATTCGGCATCGTCGACTGGGGTAACCGTCCAACCCCCGACGTGTTCCTCACCTCGGCGCTGCAGTCAGATGCCGTCTGGAACGCATCGGTCTACGCCAACGACGAGTACGACAAGTTGGTCACCGACTATCAAGGCTCTGCCGACGTCGAGGCCCAGAAGAATGCAATCGGCAAGATTCAGGCGCACCTGCACGAGAACGTGCCGGCGTTGTACTGCAACTTCCGTAACTACCTCGGTGCGTACGGTCCAGGCGTCACGGGTGCTCAGGTGACTGCGCTTGGTCAGCCGATTGTCAGCCGCGCCAGCCGCGTCTGAACCACCAGCACGTAACTAGTACTACGCTATTTGCAGGGCGAGGGCCGTCGGCCCCCGCCCTGCAGCTTTTCAAGGGGGAAAAGAAGCTATGAGGTCCTATTTGCTGCGCCGGCTGGCGTTAGCACTGGTCACACTCGCGATCTTGATCGTGGTGATCTTCATTTTGTCGGTGGTGGTACCCGGCGATACGTCAAAGATTTTGACGCCACGGGGCACCGACGCCCAGCTCGAAGCGACCCGAATACGAATCGGGTTCTATGACCCCTGGTACGAGAAATTCGGAACGCTCCTCAAAGACATCGTCACGTTCGACTTCGGCAAGTCCTTCGCCACCGAAGGCTCCGTTCGCGACATTGTCTTCCCCGCCGCGCTTCGCTCCGCGCTCCTGGTTGGCGTGTCCTTGATTGTCGTGGTACCGATCAGCGTTGCTGGCGGCGTCATTGCCGGACGCAACCGCGACAGCCTGTTCGACCGGGCCATCGTCACCGTTGGTCTGGCCAGCGCATCGATTCCCGACTTCGTGACTGCGGTGATCTTGCAGTTCATTCTGGCCATCAAGCTCGGATGGTTCGAGGCTCTGGCATCCGCGCCCGCCGACGCATCGATCTTCGAACAGCTATGGCGACTCGCGTTACCCGTCATGGTTATTTTGATCGTGTACTTCGGCTACATTGCCCGTATCACTCGAGCGGGCGTCATCGAGGCCTACGAATCCGACTACGTGCGGACCGCCTACATGAAGGGCCTGCCCGAGTCGACAGTCGTGCGGCGCCATGTGCTGCGCAACGCACTGCAACCCGCCGTTGCCGTCATTGGCACCCAGATCGGTTTCATGATGGGCGGCCTGCTCGCACTCGAAGTCGTGTTCGACTACAAGGGCATCGGCAACGTCATCCTCGGCGCTGCACTCAAACTCGATCCACCGGTGCTTCAAGCCTCGATCCTGCTCATCGCCATCGTGTTCATGGTCGCCACCCTGATAGCTGACCTCGTCATTGCCTGGATGAACCCGCGCCAGCGTCTCGGAGGTTCGCAATGACGATCGAAGTACCCGAGGTACCTCCGGCAGCGACCGCGATCGATATCGCAGGTGCCGAACGCAAAACCGCCCGACGCGAACGAACGAAGCTGCTCTTCAGCAGCCCGGCGTTCGTCTTCGGATCCTTCATCGTGGCCTTTTGGGTCTTCTGTGCCGCCTTTCCATCGGTTCTCACCAGGTTCGACCCTCGCGACACCGCGGTGACCGACGACGGCGAACTGCTCGGCTTCCACACGTCGCCCAACGGCAACGCATGGTTCGGTACCGATTCTGTTGGCCGCGACGTCTTCAGCCGAGTGGTTGCAGGCGCACGACCCATCATGGTCGACGCTTTCGCCGCCGCCGCCCTTGCCGTCATTGCAGGCACCGTCCTGGGCCTGATCATGGGCTATAAGCGAGGCTGGATCGACGAACTGCTCAGCCGGTTCGTCGAAGCGTTTCTCTCGCTGCCCGTCATCTTGATCGGCGTGCTCGCAACCGCAACAATCGGAAAAAGTCGCATTGTCATCATCGCAATTGTCGCCGTGCTGTTCACCCCCATCGTGGCCAGAACTGTCCGTTCGTCGGTATCGGCTCAGGCCGACCTTGACTATGTGACCTCGGCTCGGCTGCGGGGCGAGTCCTCGATGTACATCATGGCCAGAGAGATCTTCCCGAATGTCACGGCCACTATCGTGGTTGAGCTGACCGTTCGTATTGCGTATGCGATCTTCACCCTGGCCACCTTGGCGTTCCTTGGACTCACCGGCAGCGACCTTGCGTTGCCCGACTGGGGCAAGGACATCGCAGCTGAATTTCGTTTTCTTCCGAATGACACCTGGTGGAGCACCATCTTCCCCGCCCTCGCTATTGCAACACTCATCGTCGCGGTCAACTTGATCGCTGACACGATTGATCGGGTAAACAAGTCATGACCGTTACCGACGACGCCCAAGCTCGGCCCACAGACACTGCCGAGACCCCGGCGCTGCGTATCGACAATCTCCACCTTGCCTACAAGGTCCGTGGGGTACCCCGCGAAGTCCTTCGTGGCACTTCGTTCGAGGTCGCTCCCGGCGAGGCCTACGGGCTGGTCGGCGAGTCTGGCTGCGGCAAGAGCACCTCGGCCTATGCTGCCATGCGATACCTGCCAGAAAATGCGGTGATCACCGAAGGTTCGATCGAGGTCGCAGGTAAAGAGATCACCACCATGTCCAACTCCGATTTGCGCAAGCTTCGGGCCCGAGACATTTCGATGGTCTATCAAGACCCCGTCGCCTCGATGAACCCCTCGCTGCGCATTGGTCAACAGGTCGAGGAGGTCTTCGCTCTCATTGGTCAGTCCAAGAGCGAAGCAGCTGCCAGCGCCCGCAAAGCAATGGTGCAAGTTCAGATCGCCGACCCCGACAGCGTGCTCGACCGATACCCCCACCAACTCTCTGGCGGCATGCTGCAGCGCGTGGTCATCGCCATGGCGTTGGCCAGCGACCCGACTCTGCTGGTGCTCGACGAACCCACGACCGGTCTCGACGCAACCGTCGAGGCCGAAGTTCTAGACCTGGTGCGAGATCTGCGGCACCAAACCAACGCAGCTGTTCTGTTGATTGCCCACAACCTAGGCGTCATCCGCACCATGTGTGATCGCGTCGGCGTCATGTATGCCGGCAAGGTGATCGAAGAAGGCAATGCGATCGATGTCTTCGACAACCCGCAGCACCCCTATACCGCTGGCCTGCTGAGCAGCATCCCGCGAAAGGGCGTCCGCAAAACCGACCGGGCTTTGTTCGCCATCGAAGGCGGGCTTCCCCCTATCGGCACCGAATTGCCGACTTGCGTGTTCATCGACCGGTGTGTGCTCGCCGACGAGACGTGCCGCACCGTGGTACCCCCGATCGTGCAGCGCAGCGAAGCTGGGCACTGGACGCGCTGTCATCACCCTGATCGGCTCGACGAGATCGTCGAAGCCGAGCCCGATGCGGTCGACGTTGTTCCGACCGGCGAAACCGTCGTCGAGCTAAAGGGTGTGGCTAAAACTTTCAAGCAGAAGGGTCGCGATATTCCAGCGTTGGTGAGCGTCGACCTCAAGATCGGAGCGGGCGAAACCCTTGGTTTGGTCGGCGAGTCCGGCTCGGGAAAGAGCACGCTCGCTAAGACGTTGCTCGGCGTTCATTCACTCGACGAGGGTGGCGAAATCACTATCAACGGGCGCACTATTGCGCCCGCAGCCGAGAGCCGTATTCCCAAGTCGCTCACGGCTATGCAGATGGTATTTCAGAACCCTGACTCGGCGTTGAACAGCGCATGGACCGTGCGCAGAATCTTGCGCCGAACCATTCGCAAGCTTACCGGCGTGACTAAGGAAGAGGCGGATCGTCGCGTCGACGAACTCGCCGAAGGGATGCAGCTCACCCAACGCCATCTCGGCATGCGACCCCGCCAGCTTTCGGGCGGCCTCAAGCAGCGGGTTGCCATTGCTCGCGCCTTTGCTGGCGATCCAGAGATTGTTGTCTGCGACGAACCCACCAGTGCGCTTGATGTATCTGTTCAGGCAGCCATTCTCAACTTGCTCGCCAAGCTCCAGACTGACGATCGCACGAGTTACCTGTTCATAACTCACGACATCGGCGTGGTCCGCTACCTGTCGGACCGTATTGCGGTGATGTACCTGGGTCGCATCATGGAGATCGGCGAGACCGACGTCATGTTCGACGGTCCTAACCATCCCTACACCGAAGCACTGCTGTCTGCGGTCCCGAGTGTCGACGGCGCTGCCGAATATCGCATTCCGCTCGATGGCGACGTTCCGACGCCGGCCAATCCCCCATCAGGTTGTGTCTTTCACACTCGGTGCCACCGATTCATCAAGGGGGTGTGCGACGTCAGCGAGCCTGAACTGATCGACATCGGCGGCGGTCATGCTCTCCGATGTCACATCCCAGCCGACGAACTTCTGGCCGCCCAGCGCGCCGACGTCGCTGCTCGATAGCAGGGTTGCTGCTGCGCCTTGGTGATAGCCCTCATGGCGCTTACGCTCAGTGACGACGCGCGTGGCGCTGGGAGGAATTCACCGTGCTTAAAGCTCTACGGTCCGTCGTCGGCCTGAAACCAATCGAACGAGATCGACTCAAGCGACGACTCAACTCAGCTGCATGTATCGAGGACTATCGCGCCATAGCCAAGCGACGCCTGCCTGCGGGTGTCTTCGACTACATCGATGGTGCGGCCGAAGACGAGTCGGCGATGGCTCGCAACGCAAGTCGATTCGGCGACCGGACCCTCGTGCCGCGCGTTCTCCGAGACGTATCCGACATCGACACCTCGACCGAGATCCTCGGGACTCGATCGGCGATGCCGTTGATCATTGCCCCCACTGGCTTTCCTCGTATCGCTCACCCCGAGGGCGAACTCGCCACGGCCAGATCGGCCGCCCGCCACGGTATCCCCTTCTCGCTGTCGACCATGGGCACGCGTTCTATCGAAGAGGTTGCCGCGGTGAACAACGGCCGCAAGTGGTTTCAGGTTTACGTTTGGCGTGACCGAGCGCTCACTACAGACATGCTGCAGCGCTGCAAGGACAACGGCTACGAGGCGCTGTACATAACGGTTGACACCGCTGTCCTTGGTCGACGCGAGCGAGATGTTCGCCGGGGCATGTCGCTGCCCCCGAAACTGGGGCTCGGCACGTTTATCGAAGGAGCACTGCGGCCCTCGTGGGTGCTTGAGTTCCTGCGCAATGATCCAATCGTGTTTTCCAATGTTGCCGTCAGCACCGAGCGCCTTGGCAACGGCACTGCCGACGGATCGTCGGCGGTCTCGTTGGCCGAGTACATCAACAGCCAGTTCGACCCACGCTTATCCTGGGACGACGTAGCATGGATCCGTTCGCAGTGGGACGGACCCTTGATTCTCAAAGGGATCCAATCGGTTGCTGATGCCAAGATTGCTGCGAACGAAGGGCTCGATGCGATTGCGCTGTCGAACCATGGCGGCCGCCAACTCGACGCCTCGCCCGCCATCATTGATCTGGTCGCCCCGGTGGCAGATGCGGTCGGAGGCGACATCGAGATCTACTGCGATGGCGGCGTGCGACGCGGTTCCGACGTGGTCAAGGCAATTGCCCTCGGGGCCGATGCATGCATGATTGGTCGACCGCACTTGTTCGCCCTCGCTGCTGGCGGCGAAGCTGGCGTCGATCACATGCTTGACTTTTTTCAAGCTGGTATCGAACAGACCATGGCACTCACCGGCGTCAACTCCATCGCTGCCATCGACCGCGAGCTGATCACCGACTCCTAAACGTGTAAGCGACGCCCCACAATGATCTGTGACGATTTTTCCGCGCTATGCGCGATTTAGGCGTCACAGATTGAGAGTGGGCCTGTGCACGCGAAATGTCCCGCTGGAAACAAGTTCCAGCGGGACAATTCGAGAACGTGAGAGTTCAACCTCGATGGTTACAGGTCGAAGCGGTCGTTGTCCATGACCTTGGTCCAGGCGGCGGCGAAGTCCTTGGCGAACTTGTCGGCGCCGTCGCTCGATGCATAGACATCGGCAATTGCTCGCAGGATCGAGTTCGAACCGAACACGAGATCGTTGCGAGTACCGGTCCACTGGAGATCGCCAGAAGCCCGATCGCGACCCTCGAAGACATCCTCGGCGCCCGACGCTGGAGTCCAGGCCGTGTTGTAGTCGAGGAGGTTTACGAAGAAGTCGTTGCTCAGGCTGCCGACGTTCTCGGTGAGTACACCGTGATTGTCGTTTGACACCCCGAGCACGCGGAGCCCACCGACCAAAGCGGTCATCTCGGGCGCAGCCAGACCAAGCAGCTGTGCCCGGTCTACGAGCAAGTGCTCAGCGACATGGCTGCTGCCCTTGCCCAGATAGTTGCGAAATCCGTCGGCCTTGGGCTCGAGCCAAGCAAACGACTCGACATCGGTCTGTTCTTGGGTCGCATCGCCGCGCCCGGTGGTAACCGGCACGCTGACGGTGTGACCTGCAGCCGAAGCTGCAGCTTCGACCGCTGCTGCTCCACCAAGCACGATGAGGTCGGCCATCGAGACCGATACGCCGACGCTTGACTGCACTCCCTCGAGGGTAGAAAGCACGCGGCGTAGATCAGCTGGCTTGTTGGCTTCCCATTCGACCTGAGGTGACAGGCGAAGGCGCCCACCGTTGGCGCCACCGCGCATGTCGCTTTGGCGGTAGGTCGACGCGGCCGCCCAGGCGGTGCTCACCAAATCGGTGATGCTGAGTCCGCTGTCCATGATTGCGGCCTTGACCGTTGCTACGTCGGCGTCGCTGAGCGCTGTGCCAGCCGGGATTGGGTCTTGCCAGAGCAGGTCGCCCTCGGGTACTTCTGGGCCGAGGTAGTTGGCCTTCGGACCCATGTCGCGGTGGGTGAGCTTGTACCACGCGAGTGCGAATGCTTCGGTGAGCTGTTCTGGGTTGTCACGGAAGCGCTGCGAAATCGGGCCATAAATGGGGTCCATCTTCAGTGCCATGTCGGCGGTGCTCATGACGGGAGCGTGGGTGACGTCGGGGTCGTGCGCGTCGGGCACGGTGCCTGCAAGTGCGGGGGCATGCCACTGCTTATGCCCCGACGGGCTCTCGGTGAGCTCCCACTCGTTGTCCATCAGGGTCTCGAGGTAGTTGTTGTCCCACTGGGTGGGGGTCGAGTTCCATGCGCCTTCGAAGCCGCTCGATGTGGTGTGCACGCCGATGCCAGATTCGAAGTCGTTCTTCCAGCCAATGAGCTGCTGCTCCATCGGAGCGCCCTCGGGTTCGGCATTGACCATGTCTTCGGGGCCAGCACCGTGCATCTTTCCGAATGCATGACCGCCAGCAACCAGGGCCACTGTTTCTTCGTCGTTCATCGCCATGCGGCCAAAGGTCTCGCGGATGTCGGCGCCAGAAAGAACCGGATCCGGATTGGCGTTGGGGCCTTCGGGATTCACATAAATGAGACCCATCTGCACCGCGCCGAGTGGCTCGGCCAGACGGCGATCACCGCTGTAGCGCTCGTCGTCAAGCCAGACGTTTTCGGGGCCCCAGTAGATGTCTTCCTCGGGCGCCCACACGTCGGGGCGGCCACCAGCAAACCCATAGGTGGGCAAGCCCATCGACTCGAGTGCAACGTTGCCGGTCAGGATCAAAAGGTCAGCCCAGGACAACTTGCGGCCGTATTTGCGCTTCACCGGCTCAAGCAGCAAGCGAGCTTTGTCGAGGTTGACGTTGTCTGGCCAGCTGTTGAGCGGTGCGAAGCGCTGCGTGCCACTGACGCCGCCGCCACGACCATCGTGGGTTCGGTATGTACCAGCTGCATGCCATGCCATCCGGATGAAGAACGGTCCGTAGTGCCCGTAGTCGGCAGGCCACCACGCCTTGGAGTCGGTCATGACCGCGGTCAGATCAGCCTTCACCGCTGTCAGGTCCAGGCTCTTAAACGCTTCGGCGTAGTCGAAGTCGTCGTCCATCGGGTTCGACTGAGCTGAGTTCTGATGCAGAATGCTCAGGTTCAGTTGGTTGGGCCACCAGTGTTGGTTGGCCGAGCTGCCCCGAGCGTTGTGATCGGTTTGCAGTACGGGGCACTTGGTTTCGTCGGACATATGTCTCCTTGGCTTGCTTGATTCAGGGGAATCGCTGGGTTTACAGAACGGATACGTAGAGAACTTAGGCGGTCATGCAACGGGGGCATCTACCCCAGTAGACAACTTCGGCTTCGTCGATTTCGAAACCGTGATCGTCGTCGGCTGTCAGACACGGTGTGGTTCCAACTGCGCAGTCGATATCAAACATGATGCCGCAGCCACGACATACGAGATGGTGATGGTTGTCGCCAACGCGATCTTCGTATCGAGCCGCCGAACCGCTGGGCTGGATGCGCCGGATCAACTTCTTCTCGACGAAGATGCCGAGGGTGTCGTAGACCGCTTGACGCGAGATCGATCCGATGCGCTCGCGAACATCTTCGGTCAGTTGTTCGGTGGTCGCATGGGGGTGAGCCGATACGGCGTCCATGATGGCGATCCGCTGCGCGGTCACCTGCATGCCACGTTCGCGCAACTGCTGCGCAATGCCGTCCTCCACACGCAACAATCAATCACACTTTCTGGACTAAGTCAAGAGTTTGACTTCGTACGCATGCTGGCCCGGCGGCCCAAAATCAGAGCATGTTCGCCGAAATCGGCTCAAATGAGGCCCCCCCAGGTCGATAGAAGAGGATGCGCAATGACGAGCACGTCAACCTTCCGGTTGGATTCATGCGCGACCTCGCTGTCTCAACCTCGCAACGCGAAATACTCGCCGCGACCGCGCAGTGGATGCCCCGCCTGATTACGTGCCAACGATCGAGCATCGCGCTGCCTTTCGGCGAATCGCAACTTCAGATCCATGCCCTCTCCGGCTCCTTGATCATCCCGCAGGGATCGCTGTTACCACTGGCGTCGTCGATCGTCGGGCGGGCCTATTCATCGCAAGCGATTGTGACTATTGCCGATATCACCGACACCGATTGGGACGAAACAGCTGCGCTTACCGCTGCGGGAGTCCGATCGGTGATGGTGTGCCCGATCATTGTCGACGGGCGCAGTCTCGGAACCGTCAATCTCGGTAACGAAGAGATTGGCCCCTTCACGCTCCATGATGAGCTGGTTATGGGTTCGATAGTTCATCTCATTGCCTCGTTTCTCGGTGTGCACGAACTTGTCGTGGCCGAGCAGCATCGAGCCAATACCGACCACCTGACTCACCTGTTGAGCCGGCGTGGCATTCTCGATCACCTCGAACGACTCTTCGATGTAACCGACCACCGGCTCCGGCCGTCTCTGCTGTACCTCGACCTTGACCGGTTCAAAGTCATCAACGATGCCCACGGCCATCTTGTCGGAGACGAAGTGCTACGCGAGTTGGCAGGTCGCGTCGGGGGATCTGTTCGAGATTGCGACCGAGTCGGTCGCCTCGGCGGTGACGAGTTCTTGGTCGTGGTCGCCAAAGATTCCGGCGGATGTGTCGCGCGCGAGATCGCAGCGCGGATCGAACAGGCGTGCACGACCTCGATCGAAATCGGATCGATCTCGATCACTCCTCGAATTAGTATCGGTCTCGCCAGCGCAGAGGGGCCCGGGAGCTCGGCGGACGATGTACTTCTCGACGCCGACCAGGCGCTCTACATCGCAAAACGGTCGAGTCGCTGCCTTGCGGTTGCCGACCAGGAAACTCGTGCGCGATCGGTCATGATCGCTGCCATCGACAAGGATCTCGATCGCGGACTCGATTCGGGTGAGATCACGTATCACTATCAGCCGATCCGGGATCTACGAACTCGTGAGCTCTTGGGAGCCGAGGCACTCATCCGGTGGACGCACCCCACTCTCGGCGTCATCCCGGCACCTCTCCTCATCGAGCGACTGGAAACAACTGGTCGGACCGAAGCGCTGACCCGCTGGTCGCTGGCCACCGTCGCTCGACAACTGGTTACGGTGAGGAATCTGTTCCCGTGGTTCCACGACAAAGCAATGTCGGTGAACATGTCGCCACGACAACTGGCATGGGATGGCTATGTCGCCCTCCATCTCGAGACGCTCGAACTCCACGGGCTCCGTCCTCAGGACATCATCATCGAGGTCGTGGAGTCGGTCGGAGTAGACGCAGGCGACGCAGCCGAGGCGACACTGAAAACCCTCGGCGCGCACGACATCGTGATCGCGCTCGACGACTTCGGCACCGGGCACAATGCTCTGCGGTACTTCACCATGTTTCCGATCCATGCAATGAAGCTGGATCGAAGCCTCGTTTCGCTCGTGGTCGATAACGAGATATCACAGACTATTTTGGCGAGCCTTGCGGCACTGTTCAACGACCTGGGAGCAGCGGCTCTTGCCGAAGGCATCGAGACCGAGGCCGAAGCCGCCATTTGCGAGCGCCTGGGCATCACCCACGGTCAAGGCTGGCATCTCGGCAAGCCCATGGCGCTCGATGCGTTCATGACCATCCTCGCTACCGAAGGGCCACCGCTGCGTGACCCGTCTAGGACCGAACCATCAGGGGCGCCGGACACTCTTCAATCTGGCCAAGCGCGCCATAGTTCCGATCAAGCTGAACGCTCGGCGTCCCCCACCGTCGTGGAGTAGTGGCCGGCCACGACTGCGTTCCCTGTGGCGCCGAGGGTTAAGCACCGGCAGTTCGACTACTCGAGCGCTCGCAGCTCGTGGGGTCGACGGCGGTGGGCAACTGGCGAGAAGTGGTTGTTGGCCGGCCAGCTTTCACTCGGGCCGTTGTGGACTCTGAACCGGCTGCGACCGGCGTGTTTCGCCTCGTAGGCAGCTTGGTCAGCGCGCCGCAGAACGGCACTCGGATCATCGCCCGGTTCGCTGATGGCGACGCCTATTGAGCACGAGCGGCTGATAGCCACCCCGTGAATCGTGTAAGGATCGCTGATCGATCCAATGACGTTGCTGGCAATGGTTGCGGCGCCGAGCTCGTCGACATCGGGAAGTAAGATCACGAACTCGTCGCCGCCAAGACGGGCCACGACACCATCAGATGCCGCGACATCGCTGAGTCGCTTGGCGACGACCGTGAGGAATACATCGCCTGCGGCGTGACCGAGTGTGTCATTTACAGATTTGAAGTCATCCATGTCGAGCAGCAACAGCCCAAAGGACCGATCTCCCGAACATGCCAGATCCAACAAATCATTGAGCGCTGCACGGTTGGCCACACCAGTCAGATCGTCGGTGGTTGCCCTAATTCGCAGATCTTCGGCGAGCCGAGCTAGCCGTTCCTCGGTGGCAATGAGTCCCTGAATGTTGCGCTCGACGGTGCACCAGCGCCTACTCATCGGGTCATACACCGTCTGGATGCTCAGATGAATCGGGTCGCCGTCTGGGCCGACCCCAATGCCGCGGACTTCGACCTTGTGATCTTCATTCGTGAATGCCGCCTCGAGTTTGGGCAGGCTGGTGTCGGACTCGTGCAGGAAGTCGGAGACGGAGTGACCAACGAAGGTTCGAGGGCCGTGCAGTCGCGCTGCCGCACCATTCACGTAGCGGATCATGCCGTGCTCGTCGGTCACGACGAATATGTCATCGGTCAGTTCGGCGAGTGTCATCAGATCGGCCAGCGACGAATCGCCGTACGTGAGGTCCTGAAGCGGCCGCCCCGATACCAGTAGGACCTCGGGGTTGTCCGGCAGCACTTTTGCCGACAGCGAGTAGCGCACGAATGACCCATCTGCGTACTTCAGTCGGCGCTCGAGGCTCAGCTGGTTGCCAGCGGTTGATCGGTCTGCGTCTTCGGGACGACTGTCGAAGTCATGAACGACGTCGCCGTAGTCGTGCCCCACCAGCGCATCTCGCGAGTAGCCCAGCATCTCGAGCCCGTAGGCATTGACATCGAGCACTGCATTCGATCGCAAATCGATCGCAGCGAGCAGCACCGGTACAAGGTCGGCGACGCCTTCGAAATAGCGAGTCTCGGCGGTCACCGGTTTCCAGTCGGCGTCTGCTGACGATACTTAACGTTGAGGGACCCCGGCGTTGGTCAATTGAGTCGTATTGCCTATGCCGTCCGCCCTGGGTCTCATGGCCCCGGTAGGTACGTCGGCGGCCACGGCAGATCGTGCTGGGCTCGTATCGGACTCGTTGGAATGTTGCGGAGTCCAACTGGTATGGGACTCAAGTGGCCATCGAAGCCCGTCTGCACTTCGGTGGTCGAAGTTCTTTAACAGCCCCGCCTTGCTGAATGTCGGTGCAGTGCGGGTCAGGCGACCACGACGGTCTTGGTGTTGACAAACTCTTTGATGCCGAGATCGGCGAGCTCTCGGCCGTAGCCGGATTGTTTAATTCCGCCGAATGGCAAGCGCGGATCCGAAGCCACGAACGCATTGACAAAGCAGCTTCCCGCCTCGATGTCTTCGGCGGCGATACGTTCACCGCGGGCTGCGTCTTGGGTGAAGACAGCAGCGCCCAAACCGAACTCGGTGTCGTTGGCGATCCGAATAGCGTCCTGCTCGTCGTGGGCCCGGATCACGGCAGCAACCGGTCCGAACGTTTCCTCTTCGTAGACGGCCATGCCCGGTTCGACATCTGCCAGGATCGTTGCCGGATACCAAGCGCCCTCTTGGTCCGGAACTTCGCCACCGGCCACCAACCGAGCGCCAGCGGCGACACTCCGTGTGACCTGGTCATGCAGTTCGTCGCGCAGATCGACCCGGGCTTGGGGTCCGTAGTCGGTGGCGTCGTCGTGAGGGTCGCCCATGACCAACGAAGTCATCTTCTCCGCAAGCTTGTCGACGAAGGTGTCATAGACGTCGTCGTGGACGATGAACCGCTTGGCGGCGATACAGCTCTGGCCACCATTGATCATTCGGCTTGCGGCACACGATTGCGCAGCGAGGTCGAGGTCAGCGTCTTCGAGAACGATGTACGGGTCGCTGCCACCCAGCTCGAGCACACTCTTCTTGAGCAGAGAGCCAGCCTTGGCAGCAACCGCGGCCCCGGCGGGGCCACTGCCGGTCAAGGTGACAGCGCGGACCAACTCGTGCTCGAGTACGCCCTCGACGCGGCTGGAAGGCAGCACGAGTGTGCGGAAGAGACCGGTGGGGGCTCCTGCGTCGGCAAACAACGCCTCGAGCGCAATCGCTGATCCGGTGACATTGGATGCGTGTTTGAGAAGTGCCGCGTTTCCGGCCATGAGCGCAGGCGCAACGAACCGAACAACCTGCCACAGAGGGAAGTTCCATGGCATGACTGCGAGCACCACGCCGAGGGGCTCATGGTGGGCGTAGCTCTTGGCGTTGTCGGTCTCGATCGGAATATCGGCCAGGTACTGCTCGGCGTTTTCTGCATAGTGACGGCAGGCCCATGCGCATTTCTCTGCTTCAGAACGCCCGCCAGCAACCGGTTTGCCCATTTCGTTGGCCATCAATGTCGCAAGCTCACCCGCCCGTTCCTCGAGCAGGTCTGCGGCTACTGTGAGCACCGCTGCTCGATCAGCGAACGAGGTCTTCTTCCACAGTCGATGCCGAGCGTCGGCCATCTCGATCGACGCCATAACTTGGTCGTGATCGAACACGTCGTACGTCGCTAGATCGCAGTTCGTCGCGGGGTTGGATGTGGTGATCGTCACTGCAGTGCGTCCTTTGCTTTCTGGTACAGGTCGGTTTCAAGGAGGGCGTTAATTTCGTAGTCGATCGGGCAGTCGATCAGGCTCACGCCGGGCTCGTCGAGGGCAACCGGCAGAAGCTGATCGAGTGGTGCGGCCGCCGTGACCCGGTGAGCGTTGGCGCCGAAGGCTTCAGCGAGTAATACATAGTCGGGGTTCGACAGCTGCACGCCATCTCGGGGGCGGCCCTGTTCCTTTTGGTGCCACTCGATGAACCCATAGGCGTCGTCGCGAAGGATCAGCACCGTCAAGTCGAGACCGAGACGACAGGCGGTTTCGAGGTCCTGCACATTCATGAGAAACCCGCCATCGCCACACACGGCAATCGCTCGACGGCTTGGGTCGATCCGTGCTGCTTCCATGGCAGTAGCAAGTCCGGCGCCCATGGTGGCGAGCGCATTGTCGAGCAGAAGCGTGTTGGCTGCCTCGCATCGATAGTGACGAGCGAACCAGATCTTGTACGCACCGTTATCGAGCGCCACCGTGTCGGTTGGAGCCATTGCCGCTTGCACAATGCGAACGACAGCCAGCGGCGAGGATGGGAAGTCAGTACCTGCATCCTCGGCAGCAAGCAGCTGTTTGATGGTGTTACCGACGTGCACTGTCGGTGCTGGATCGCGGGGCCTCATGCGGTCCGCAAGCATCCGCAGCGTGATCGCTGGATCACCGACCAACTGTTCAATGGGGTGGTAGGCCCGTTCGATGGCTGCGGGCCAGTTGGCAACGTGGATGATGCGTTTGTCTTCTGACGGGTTCCACGCCAACGGAGGGTGTTCGACCGGTTGGTAGCCCAGCGTGATCACCAGGTCGGCGGGCTCGATCGCGAGGTGCGCATAGTCGGGCCGGTGAATCCCCAGCGAACGCATCGACAGCTCGTGGGACTCGGCGATGGTCCCCTTGCCGAGCTGAGTCGCCAACACACCGACTCCGGTCGCTTCGGCAAAGATACGAACAGCCTCGGCGACCAACGGGGTGTTGGCGCCGCCACCAACGAGCACCACGGGCCGCTGGGCCGCGTCGAAAAGGCCGACGATCTCGTCGACCACATCCGGGTTCACGATTGGCAGCGGGACGGCGGTGGCGCCGTGATCCCGTGCGATGGTTTCGGCTTCGGCTAGGTCTTCGGGAAGCTCTACCAGCACTGCACCCGGGCGGCCTGAGACGGCCCGGTTGAATGCCTCGTCGAGCGAGGCCGCAATCTCGCGATGGTCACCAATCGAGGTGGCCCACCGGGTGACCGGCGCTGCGGCAGCGGGTATGTCAACAATCTGGAACGAACCTTCGTCGTTGTCTCGAAGTGCCTTTTGGCCGGTGATCGCAACAACCGGCCAACCGCCGAGTTCGGCGTGAGCGAGTCCGGTGAGGAGATTGAGGGCGCCGGGGCCCAGCGTGGCCAGACACACGCCGGGTCGACCAGTGAGGCGCCCATGAGTAGCGGCCATGAACGCCGCATGCTGTTCGTGGCGAACAAGTGTGAGCGAGATCGCCGAGGATCCAAGCGCCTCGACCACCGCCAGGTTTTCTTCGCCGGGCAACGCAAACACCGTCGTGACCCCATGTTGCTCCAGGCGTTCAACCAGGACCTCGGCTCCGTTCATCGGCTTCTCCTTCACCTATCGCCTACCTGCCACGGCCAGCGCCGGTGGTGCCTGCCAGTATTACCCCACCTGGTGGCGTTCTAACCACAGGGTTTCACATCCACGCTCGTCGGGTAGTCCGCTGCCAGCCCCACACGGCAAATCCGCATGGCAAAGGAGCCACTATGACCAGCACCGTTGCAACTATCTCAGACCTTCGAGACCGAGTCGACTCACAGCGCATCGCCATGGTGTCCACTGTCGACGAACGAGGCACGATCTCTAGCCGACCAATCACGATTCAACGATTCGACGACAGCGGCGACTTGTGGTTTCTGGTGGACAGAAACGCCGACTGGGTTGCCCCGGCCGAAAGCTCGGCGGTAGGCGCCACGATTATCGACGACGGCGAAACGTGGCTCTCGTTTTCGGGCCGAGCCGCTTTGGCCGACGACAAAGCCACGCTCGATGCATTCACCGGACCGATGAGCGATGCCTTCTTCGGCGATGATTCGGATCCGGTCGTGCTACGAATCGCTACCGACCGCGTCGAATGGTGGTCCGCCCCCGGCAAGCTCACCCAGGCATTTGAGCTGGCCAAGGCGAAGTTGACCGATTCCCAGCCCAATATGGGCGACTCAGGATCGATCGACGTCTGATCGAAACCGCCCGGCAGCTCTGCAATCACCGTTCTTCACACCGTCAACTCGTCAGATCTAGCAATCAGCGAGGAGACCGGCGTCCGCCTCGGACCGTGGCCGTACGGTCACCAGCACTGGTGTCCCTGCTGGCGTCGTCAATGAGGCGTCGGGCATGGGGCGTCGGGCATGGGGCGTCGGGCATGGGGCGTCGGGCATGGTGCGTCGGGCATGGGGCGTCGGGCATGGGGCGTCGGGCATGGTGCGTCGGGCATGGGG
>ENA-ORXT01000189-ORXT01000189.1-marine-metagenome-genome-assembly--contig:-NODE-189-length-103865-cov-19.910780_pt1 | contig 103865 bp, 87 predicted proteins | sample MGYA00237868_ERZ511482 | MGnify/ENA metagenome assembly ERZ511482 | reverse complement strand
TCGATGGCATTCGCGGCGCGAACGGCACGCTGATATTGTCCACGAAGGCGAATAGCATCAACAGGTTCCCAAACGACGGAGCCTGAATATGAGTTTGAACCACCTGACAAAGAGTTGTCACCGTAACGGTAAGCACCAGTTACAGTTAGCTCGTTAAAGCCAGGACGATCTTCGACGAGTGGCATTTGGATCTCGCCAAAGACTTCTGTCGTGCTAAATTCACCAGCGAGACCAATAGACGGTCCGCCTTGGCCAGCAAGCAAGCCTAGTGTGAAGTTATCATCTGTGCGGAGCTCATACACATCTTTACGGTATTCTGCGCCAATCGCGACACCAGCCGGTGAGGATGCGAATGGTGATTTTAGCGTAGCAATTTCACCTGTTAGAACACCTTGAACGATTGACTGCTCAACGTTGCCGTCTTGGAAGCCAGTGCCTTGGACATATCCAAGAGCTGCATCTGTAACGCCGCCAATGCTGAACCAATCAATTGGCACACAGGTTGGATCCGCAACAAGGTCTGCACGACATGTTGGTTGACCGTCAGCACCTGTTGTCGCGTAGAGAGCGTTTTGAGCCCGTGTTACGTGAATCTCATTTAAGTAGTTTTCAGCGAAGTGAGTTTCGGAATGCGATCCAAATACATCATATTCCCAACCATCGAGAAGACGGAAGTCACCGCGCATACCCACAACACCGCGGAAGGATGTGTGACGTAGGTCGTCTTGACGTGGGTCACCTTCAACATTCCGGCGAAGAAGCAGGAATGGGGCTACGTTCAGATCATCAAACCGTTGTTGTTCAGCGGGTGTATAATTAGTGTCGTCACAAATGACGCTTTGTTGATTGGCAGACAGAAACGGATTGTCACAAGAGACTTCAGTTGTGACACCAAAGTTACCGGAGAACGCAATTTGAGCAATGGAACGATCATCCATAAACATGACATCGGAATAAACCGTGTCTTTGTCTGTCAAATCATACTCAGCAAAGAAACCAGCGGTAATACGCTCGTCCGGACGCTGGAAATGGTTCGTCGGGTTAAAGTTAAAAGTATCGTTTGCAAAGTCTAGAGGGCGAAACTCATTAGGATTGTTTTCGTCAAGCGTGAAGAAATAACGAGAGAATGTTGGGTCTGTGAAAGTGCCTCCAGGAGTCGTGAATGAACCCACGCAGCGCACGCCCGGATCAGCAGTTGCAGCTACGTCGCCGCCGCCGAATGCACAAGCAGAATAGTCGCGGCTAGCTTGAGTAAGCTCGTCTGCTTCCCGGTAACCAACGTAGCCGGTGATGTTACCACGGCCGTCAGCAAAATCTGTACCGAAGGCCAATGTTGCATCAACAACAATACCGTCGAACTGGTTCCCTTGATGACGCGAGTTGAGGTTTCCAGAGCGTCCTAAAAGGTCTTGTACGGCTTGGTTGTTGTTATTGTGCTGGAAGCCGCCGACGTTAACGTCGAGGCGTACGCCTTGAAGTTCACGGTCCATCTCAAAGTTAACAACACCAGCAAGAGCATCAGAACCGTAAACAGCGCCAGCACCACCTGTAAGAATATCAACATTCTTAATTAATGAGGCTGGAATTTGGTTCAAGTCAGGTGCGATAGCATTTGGTGAGCCTGGGCCCATGCGTTTGCCATCAATAAGGACGAGTGTACGTGACGGGCCAAGACCTCTGAGGTCGACTGTCGCTGTACCGGACGCGCCGTTACCGATGTTTGAGCCTTGACCGGAGAAGACCTGCGGAAGTTCGTTGAGGAGGTCCTCAACGTTAACAACGCCGCGGACTTCAAAAGCGTCAGCATTGACAGATGTCACTGGGCTTGATGAGATAAGGTTCTTTTGCTTAATGCGTGAACCTGTGACGATGATTTCGTCATCGGCGTCTTGCGCCATGGCTGGCGTGGCTCCAAGAGCCATTATGCCTGATAACACGGATGTCATCATAAGATTGGTTTTAGTAAATTTCACTTTTTTCCCCTTCGAACTGGATAATGTGTGAATATAATGTGGGCTTTGCCCGGTCCCGATTTATTTTGGGTTGCTGCTTCACTATCATTAATAAATATCAAGACAAGGCTTTGTGAACAATTAGAGGTAAATCGTGATGTATTTGGCTCATTTTCTTTGAGGCTGTTGCAAAAATACACCACAAGCCGCCAACGAGCCTGTTTATGAGGCTGTAAAATGTCTTGAAATTAATATATTTCTGCCACGTTGCCAGTTATAGAGATTGTGATGTCAAAAACCGACCCCCTCATACACAAAACCACGCGCTTAACGCAGCGCGCTTGGTTATATTTGCTCTGGGAGCGCTATGCGCCGGTTTTCGCGCTCTCCGCCTTAATATTTGGATTATTCCTCGCCGCAAGTTTTGGCGGACTGTGGCAGCGGTTCGGCGACCCTTGGCGGGCGATTGCGCTTATCCTGTCCGCATATTTTATTGTCAAAGCGGCCTTTAAAGCGCGCCATGTTGATCGCCCGCGCCAATCCGCTGCCCGTCGCCGCGTTGAAACCGATTCCGGGCAAGCGCACAGACCCATTGATACGCTCCATGACACACCTGCTCTTTCCGAAAATCTATGGCCAACTCACTATAAAGCCGCGCGGGAACAAGCCGAAAATTTGAAGCCTTCAAAACTACGGCCAACGCTCTCACCCATCGATCCTTATTTTGCCCGCTTCGCCATGCCCGTTGTCCTCGGCCTCGCCCTTATGGTGGGCTTCGGAGATAACGGCGAACGCCTCCGGCGCGCCTTCCTGCCTTATTGGACGGCAGGTATTAATCCTAATGACGTCACTTATGATGCCTGGGTTGACCCGCCGGAATATACAGGCCGTCCGCCGGTTTATTTTAAAAATAGCCGCATGGCCGCCATCCCAGAAGGTTCGGAACTTGTCGCCCGTATTTCAGGCGCGAAAACGCCGCCGCGTCTCAAGCTTTTCAGCAAAGGTCGGTCTAGATATCTGAAATTGAAACAACTCGGCCCGGAGAGCTACGAAGCGCGCGCCATACTAACCGATAATGCCCGCGCCAGCTGGCGCATTGGAGCCGCGTCCAAGGACTGGAACCTGAAAGTCCTCCCGGACAATCCCCCCGTCGTTTCATTCGTTGAAACACCCGAGGCCGACAAACGTGACCGCTTGGGGTTTGTCTATGATTTCAAGGACGATTACGGCGTAGAAAAGCTTGAGCTTGAGATGACGCTGCTCACGGACGACCCCAATGAGGCCGGTCTTCCTAAATACGTGCGAATCACCTTGCCGAGCCGGTCTGTACGGCAAGCCGACCGCACTGCTGCGCAGCTTGATTTAACCAAACATGCCTGGGCAGGCCGCAAAGTTACCGGCCGCCTCATTGCGTTTGACGGTCTTGGCCAAAGATCCAAAAGCGAGACGGCTTGGTTTTCTATTCCCGACAAGATTTTCATTGAGCCGCTTGCCAAAGCCATCGCGGAACAACGTAGCCTCGTCATGGCCGGGGATGGGCCCTATGCAGAGCTAGAACCGCTTACGCGCAAAGAATGGCCCGATCAGCCTTATTTCGATACCTATGAGCCCCGTGAGCGCATGGACCGCGCCCCTGCGCAAATCCAGCGCGCTGCGGTTCTTATAGACACAATCACGATTGAACCCGAAGATATATATAAAGACCCCGCCATTTATATGGGTCTTAAAAATGTACTTGGACGTCTTCGGTATGCCCGCGAGCAAGACGACCTATCCGGCATTCCTGAAGATTTATGGTCGATTGCTATACGCGCCGAATTTGGCCTTCTTGGGACAGCCCTTGAAGACATGCGCGAGGCCGAGCAGGCCTTGAATGAAGGCATGGCCCGCCGCGCGCCGCAACGCGAAATCGATACATTGTTTTCGCGCTACAACGAGGCCGTCGAGCGGTATACCGAATTCTTGCGCCAACAAGCTCTTGAGAACGGTGACATGGCCGACAATGAAGGCGGCGGCGGAGGTGAAGGCGGCCGAAATGTCGACGAGATTGAAGAGCTCCTAAAAGCCATCGAAGAAGCCAACCGGGTCGGCGACACCGAAGGCGCGCGCCGCGCCCTCAAACAACTTGCAGAACTTTTAGAGAATATGAAAATTGAGCTCGCCAAAGGCGGAGGCGGCAGCGGCGAAGGTATGGGCGAAGGCGCCATGAGCGAGGAGATGAAAGAGTCTCTCGAAGAGCTCGCTGACCTTTTGGGCGAACAGCGCGAGCTTAAAGACGAAACCGAACAAGCGGAAAATGAAGCCGAGCAAGAGGGCGAAGGTCAACCCGGACAAGGCCAGGGTGAAACAGAAGGCTCAGGCCCCGCCCCGCTTAGCCCTCGCCAGCTAGCCGAACAGCAAGCCGCACTTGAAGGCGCTGTTGAAGCGCTACGCCAAGGTTTGCCTGAAGACGAAGGACAGCCCGGCGGCCAAGACGGCGAAGGCGCGGGATCTGAACCCGGCGGGCAGCAACCCGGAGCCGGAAGTCAGCCCGGCGAAGGCGAAGACGGAGGCGGGTCTGAGCCTGGCGAAGGCCCCGGCCAAGGCACGCAGCCTGGAGATCAAGAGGGTAGCGGCGGCGGAGCTGGCGGATTAGAAGACCCTGAAGGCGCGCTTGGACGGGCTGGCACAGCTATGGCCGAGAGCCGCAGAAGCCTTGAAGCCGGCGACCTTGCCGGGGCAGCTCAGGCTCAATCAGACGCGATTGAGGCTCTACGCGAAGCCGGAAAATCTTTGGCCGCGCAGGCGACGGGACAGTCCGGTGAAGACGGTCAGTCTGGCGACAGCGCTCAAGCCGACCCCCTTGGCCGGAATGAGACCGGCTCAACAGATACGGAAACCGACGCCGACATCGACATGCGCGATAACGCCACTAAGACCCGCGATCTCATGGAAGAGCTCAGAAGACGGGCGGCGGAACAAGACCGCGACGCCAGTGAACGCGAATATCTCGAACGGTTGATGAAGCGGTTTTAAGTTAAACACTGACTTAAGGCGCGGAGACTTTATCCTGCACGAAGCGATAGCGTAAAGAGACCGCATCCAGTGGCGGGTTTGGATAATTTGCATTAAACTCAGACGACGCGCCGCCCTCAATCGTTTCGGCGTCTATATCCACCATCCATATCATTATTGGCTCCCCAGCCACATCCAGAAACGCCAGCTCGATTAAGGGCACAGCCGAAGCGCTATTTTGGAGGTTTCGTACCGTTCCATTGACGACGTATACCGATTGGCCGTCAACGAGCGTATTCCGGGTTTTTATATCTTCGAAACTAAAGCCGGAGCGCGTTACATCCAGGCCTACAGATTTATACATCGTGGCTGCGCTGGGGTGTTTTTTGACAATATCGTGGCGCTTTATAACACCGTAAGCAAAAGCGGCCAAAAGACCCAACAGCACAAGCGCCCATATCGCGCGCACCCATCTCAGTTTACGGCCGCGCATTTCGCTCTCTTTACGCTGACGCAAAAGGACGTGAGCGCCGGGTTCTGTGTTAGGCGTCTCTCCGGTAAGCGGCGCGTAATCTTTGGGGACACGTTCGGACATATCCTCATCAATAACCGTGAAATCCTCTGCCGTTTCAAGGTCGCGCAACGCAATTTCGTCGGGGACATGGATCGGTTCCCCTTCAATAAACCACGTCGCATCACACTTTGAACAGCGCACAGTACGGCCATTGGGACCAATAGCGTCATCTACGGCAGAATAACTCGTGGCGCAATCCGGACAGGTCAGTATCATATAGCCTCTGATTCGTTTATGCTAAGAGAGTGCCAATTACAAATTCGAAGTCCAGCCCTTTAACTCAGTCCCCGAGCGCACCCGACGTTGCGCGCCTCGACCATATCAGCTTGCGCTATGGGCGAGGCCCGGAAATCCTCTCGGATGTGTCCCTGCGTCTGCGCCCCGGCTCATTTACATTCCTCACAGGACAGTCGGGCGCGGGCAAATCCTCGCTCTTGAAATTGCTTTATCTGAACCTGACACCCTCAAGTGGATTAATCTCTCTTTTTGGACAAGACACATCAGTTATGGATGGTATCGATCAACAAGAAATAAAACGGCGCATAGGGATTGTGCTCCAAGACTTTCAACTCATTGATCATTTGAACGTCATGGAAAATGTCAGCTTACCTTTGCGCGTTGCCGGCCTCGATCCGGCAAGTGTCCAAGACGACGTTGTCGAGCTTTTGCAATGGGTCGGGCTAGGGGACCGCCTCCATGCGCGTCCGCAAACATTGTCCGGAGGCGAGAAACAACGCGTGGCGATTGCCCGCGCAGTGATTGCTAAGCCGGATCTTTTAATCGCGGATGAGCCGACAGGAAACGTGGACGCGAAAATCGGGCAACGCCTGATACGGTTGTTCACAGAAATGAACCGTCTCGGGACAACGGTCTTAATTGCGACACATGATATTGATTTAATACGGGATAATGATTCAGATATTATACGCCTTCAGTACGGGTCTTTGCATCACGGATTAACCGCATGAATATGCCTGTCAAACCCGCCCCCATATTGCCGCGTAACAGCTTAGCGGACCGCCCGCTTCTAATTGTCATGTCGATCATGGCTTTCATGGCTAGCCTTGCGCTTTTATTGACGTCGATGAGCAACCGCGCATCCACCGATTGGCAAAGTGAGCTTAAAGAATCCGCCACTGTGCAAATATATCTGACGGACAATGCCCAGCGCGGCGAAGCCGTGGCACGCGCTATGTCAATTCTCTCCGGCATAGACAATTTGAAAGCTACGCCTATATCCGACGCAGAAGCCCGCGCCCTGATTAGTCCCTGGATTGGCGAGGTTGATTTGCCCGATAACCTCCCGCTACCCGCCATGATTGCTGTCGATAAACAAGGCGGCGATATCTTTGATTCCCGCGGCCTAAAAATAGCTTTGGAAAATGAAGGCCTGACTGTCGACGTGGATGATCACAGTGCGTGGTCGGGGCGTATTGCCCGCGCCGCAACAGCCGTGCGCATTGGAACCTCCCTCGTACTGATTTTACTTTTAGCCGGGTCCATCGCAGCAACAGGGTTTGCAACGCAATCAGCTATGGCGGTTCATCGCAAAGTCGTAAAAGTTCTCACTCAGGTCGGCGCGCAAGACCGCTATGTGGCACAGCTCTTTACACAGCAGTTCTTTTTCATAGGCGCTATCGCCGGAGGTATTGGAATTATAGGCGCCTTTATTTTCACGTTTTTCATCAGCCTTCTATTTGGCGGCGGCGGGACGAGCCTTTTGCCGGCCCTTAAATTCTCGTTTTCCGATCTCATTTACATTCTGCTTATCCCACTGCTCTTTGGCGTTGTCAGCGCCATTGCCGCAGGCCTGACAAGCCTGCAAGTCTTGAAAGCTGACCGCCGGTCCTCATGAGACAACGTCGAAAAATCAGCGGTAAGTCCCGGACATGGGGCTGGACCAAATTTGTGATGTTCCTTGGCATCCTCGTTATGTCAGCATTGATCAGCGGTTTTATTACATTTGCCAATGCGGTAAAATCCATGCAGCCGCCAAGCCCCGCCCCTAAAGCTGACGGCATTGTTGTTTTAACAGGAAAAGGCGGCGGCCGTTTAGAAGCGGGAGCCAAGCTGTTGAAAGAGGGACGCGGTGAGCGACTGTTTATTTCAGGTGTCAATACGGCAACGTCCCGCGAAGACATTCTTTCACTTCTGGATCTCCCTGAGGACTTATCCGGCTGTTGTCTTGATTTGGATTATGCTGCTGAGGATACTGTTGAAAACGCCAAGGAGACTGCGGCCTGGTCGACGGCGTTAGGGTATGAGCATATTATACTTGTGACATCCGCCTACCACATCCCCCGCTCGCGTAGTGAAATACGCGCGGCCACAGGACGGATTAAAATTACGGCCTATCCCGTCTCAAGTGATTTGAGAGATAGATGGTGGACAGACAAGAAATCTATGACACGCCTATTGCGAGAGTACGGAAAATTACTCGTGACAATTATTCGCCGCTCCGGGGATAAGAAAACGCGTGAGACGCCTATCTCTGATACAGAATTACCCGCCGAGTAATTAATTAGACTTATTAATCATCTCGGCCAAAATTAGGCGCGGCGGTTTCCTGACCCGCTTCGACAATTTTCTCGCGGATGTTGCGGGTCTTCGCAAATTGTTTAGTCAGGTGCTCACCGTCGTCCCAGCGTATCGCGCGCTTCAAGGCTGATAGATCTTCGATAAATCTGTCCACGACTTCGAGCACGCTTTCTTTATTGTCGATAAACACATCGCGCCACATGACCGGGTCAGACGCCGCGAGCCGCGTATAATCCCGAAACCCGCCCGCGCTAAATTTGACGACTTCATTATTGGTCACCGTTTCCATATCAAGCGCTGTTCCGACCAATGTAAACGCGATTAGATGCGGAACGTGGGAGGTTGTTGCGAGCACAATATCATGACGTTTCGCATCCATGAAAATGACTTGGCTCCCCAGCCCTTCCCAGAAACTTTTCAGCGCTTGGCTAGCGAGCGTCGTTTCTTCCTCCGGTGTCAACACCATCCAGCGTTCTTGGAACAGCCCCGCAAAGCCCGCTTCAGGCCCGCTGTTTTCCGTACCCGCAATCGGGTGGCCGGGAACGAAATGAATGTCGCTGCGTAGATGCGGCGTAATTTGCTTTATCACGCTGCCCTTCACAGACCCAACATCTGAGAGGACTGCGCCAGGTTTCATGTGAGGGATAATGGCAGCGGCAGCATCGCCCATTTTCGCGGGCGGAACGGCGAGGATAATAAGATCGGCTTGAGCGGCGAATTCACTGCCATCAGCCGAGGCATCATCCGCAATAGACAAACGCTTTAGCGCCTCGCAGACGCTGGGAGATGTATCGATCATAAATATAGTTTTCGACTGTCCGTATTCCTTGGCTGCACGTGCAATGGAGGAGCCGATCAACCCGCCCCCGACAACTAATAAGGTGTCAAACCCCATCACAATGATACGCCCATAGCATAAGGCAAACAGCCAATGATTTTAGCCGTCGGGTCTTGGTCTTTAATCGCGGCAAATATATCGGAACAGGGCGTGATGAAATCTTCAACGCTTATGAGCAGGTTATCCCCCGCTTCGGCGCGGAGTTTCGGCTGGGTCAATACTGAGGCCGCCGCGCGCTTGGTGAGTGCAATCAAAGTTTGATCCGCCCCCGAACATTGCACATCTGCCGTGGCCACTGCGACAGCGCGGGGCCAATTGGCATTCCCTGTGCGCGGAAGGCCCGCAAGAATATTCATTTCCGGCATTGCCCCGCCGCTACAAAGCGCTCCCCACCATGTATTCATTCCGCCTGGCACTGGTAGAACGGCCACGCCTTCATTATCGCCGTAAGCCGCCGCGAGCGCAGAGCTTGCAGTCGGGTAAGACAGCGCGGGTATAGACGCCCCGAAGCGGTCGCGAACTAATGTCCAAACATCCAGCGCGTCCCCTTCAAGAGCGACGTGCAAACGCATCGGCCCTTGAATGGCCAGGCTTGCGCTCATTAATTCTGCCCAAATACGCGAGACGAGTTCAGCGGGGGCAGCATCAGTGCGCTCGGCCAAATCCCGGACATGGCTTTCTTCCCGGGACGGACGCCAAACACGCGCGCCGGATTTCGCCCGGCGGACTTCTCCCGCTAAATCAAGACGCTGCGCAATTAATGACAAAAGTTCATTATCCACACGGTCAATTTCCTTGCGGACATGCTCTATGCCTTTGGGCGGTGTGTCGTTGGGTGTATCGTCTGCCACGTCTTTATTCGCTTTCTTTTACCGCCCGGTTAGAGCTGGAGGAGGCGGTGTTCCCAATCGCCTTGCCGCCAAAATTCGGGCGCATCACTAACCGCGCCTTATGTCCCGAAGGTTCCGCATAAAGGCGCTTTATGCCTTCGACAAGCACCAAACCGGAAAATCCCGGCCAGACCGTTTCGCCGAACCGCTCACAGCCCTGCGTGAACCCGCGCCCAGCAAGCCGGGTAATCGGCGGCACATAAAGCGCGCCGGACCAAACCGTCGGGACAAATCCCGCTGTAGTCAAAGCTGTTTGCAATTGTTTTTTACTAAAGGGACGCCCCGCGCCGAAAGGGCTACGGTCTGAGCGCGCCCACAAACCGCCCCGGTTTGGCGTGACGACTACGATACGGCCCTCGGGCTGAGTTATCCGCCATAGCTCTGACAGCAGTGCGGGAAAGTTTTCCGCTTCTTCGGCCCCGTGCGCCACGAGAACATTGTCAAAACTGGCATCTGAAAAAGGAAGGCGGTCATCAGTGAGGCACGCGATAATTCCGCGCGGGCCCGTATGTGCCACCGCCCCCTGCTCAGCGGGCATAGCGAGAACCAAACGGTTAGCTTGCCCCGTGTAAGGGCTTAGGAACGGTCCGCAATAGCCAAACCCAAGCACATCTTTGCCGTTTAAATCCGGCCAAACCGAGGCCAGACGTCGCCCGGTCATTGACGCTGCCGCCTGCCCCAGGCGCGAGGCGTAGAACTTTTCAAGATGTATCACAGTTTGACGCATATGTGTATTGTAACCCTAAAATCCGCTTAAGAGAATGCCCAAATACGTCTAAGGTAATAAGGGATTTACCCTGCCCCCCGATGCGGTAAGCTAGGGCATGAACGATTTACAGATAAAATTATTTCCCTGCCTGAACGATAATTACGGCTTTCTGATACATGACCCGTTGAGCGGAGAAACCGCGACCATCGACACGCCAGAAGCCGCGCCTATCGAGGCCGCCATTAAAGAAACCGGATGGGGCCTGACGCAAATCTGGAATACACATCACCACTTTGATCATGTCGGCAACAACCTCGCGCTTAAAGAAAAGTACGGCGCGCAAATCATCGGCCCTGAAAATGACAAAGCCCGTATCCCTGGACTGGACATGGGCGTGACCGATAAACAAATATTTAAATTTGGCGACCACGATATCCACATCATCGACACGCCCGGACACACGATTGGACATATTGTCTATTACGTCCCCACCGCCAAAGCCGCCTTTGTGGGTGATACGATATTTGTGCTCGGCTGCGGACGATTGTTTGAAGGCACGGCTGCGCAAATGCACAAGAGCCTAGGGGCCATCTGCGCGCTCCCGGATGATACGAAACTCTACTGTGCCCATGAATATACGTTGTCTAATGCAGCGTTCGCCAAAACAGTTGAGCCAGAAAATTCAGACCTGATGGAATACATTAAGAGCGCAAAACAAATGCGCAATAAAGGCATTCCCACTGTCCCGACAACTGTTGCCATGGAAAAGAAAACGAACCCGTTTGTCCGCGTCGGAAGCGCCGAGCGCCTCGGCGAAATCCGGGCAGCGAAGGATAATTTTAAGGGCTAACCCGCCTGAAGCTGTATCGTCGGCATGGGGCTTGGGACGCCAAACATATAGCCTTGCAAATAATCAACACCGAGACGTTTAAGCAAGTCGGCGTCCTCTTTGGTGTTCACCATTTCCGCGACGGTCGTAACCCCGAAAGTCTGCGCGAGATCCACCATCATACGAATGAAGGTTTGTTTGTACGGCGTCACGGATAAATCTTGGATGAAGCTACCGTCGATTTTAATCGCGTCCGCTTCGATCGCCATCAGATTTCGAAAACTCGTATAGCCCGACCCAAAATCATCTATCGCAAATTCACAGCCGAGCCCGCGCGCCCGCGCCGCGAAACTCGCCGCCTTTGACGGGTCTTCGAGAGCGACGGTTTCCGTAAGCTCAATCGTGACACGCTCGCACATTGCGCCGAGCGCCGTTAGAGCTTCCAAATAATCCCCGGCCTTCGCATCGTCTTTAACCGTTGCCGCTGAGATATTTAATGCTAGAGAAATATCCGGGTAAGACAGCAAGGTGTCACGAGCAATATCAAGCGCGCGGCGGTCTAGCAAATGCACCAGGCCAAACTCTTCGGCTGCGAGAATAAATTTCCACGCTGAGACGATTTCGCCGTTTGTTTGTTTCAGGCGCAGTAAGCTTTCATAGTGATGAATGCCGTGTCCGCTGGCATCGACAATCGGTTGATAGGCGAGAGAAATTCGGCCTTCATCAAGCGCCATATGAATATCGTCCTGTATGAATTCATCGCTTTGCGCCTGCGTCTGCTTTGGGGCCATATCCGGGTGATAATAAGTAAAGCCCTGCTCTGCATCTTCGCTATGGGAAAGCGCGACGTTCAGCTGCGCGAAAGCCTCATCTGCGCTTTGCGGTCCGTCTTCGGATGACAGGCGTACCGCCGCAATCGCTTCAAACTTTGCAGGGACATCCCCGTCCGGCGTTGTGTAAGGCGCCTCGATAAGGGCCGCAGTTATATCTTCGGCCAAGGCTTTTAGAACGTCTCTATCCGCGTCGCACACGCCTAGGATAAATGTATCCCCAGACAGGCGCGCCAAAGTATCCGGCGCTTCAATCAGGCCTTTAAGTTTATCCGCTATACCCGCCAACAAACGATCCCCGGCGCTATATCCGAAATTGGTATTTACGTCTGCAAGGTTCGTTAGCCGCAAACCCAATAAAGCGGGGTTAAGAAAATTACGCGACGCCAAACCAATTAATTGTCCAGCTTCCTCTGCCATGCGGGACAGATTCCAAAGCCCTGTTAGCGGATCGCGGGCCGACAAATAAACGGCACTTTCTTGGTCTGCACGCACCGCGTCTATATCGTGTATCACCGCGCTGATTAACTCCGGCGAGTCTCCTCGTCCAGCCACACGCTGACCGCGTTCTTCAACCCAGAGCGAACGCCCGTCCGGTAATTCGAGCGCATAAGCCGCCCGGTATTGCGCTCCGTCCCATGTCAAAGCCGAGATTGCCTTGGCACGAGCGCGCTGCGCCTCAAGGGATATAAAGTCGTAAAGCCGAGCTTCTGCTAGCGGGACAGTCTCAGAGCTACAGCGAAAAAGTCGCGCGGCGTCATCAGGTTTTGACCATCTTAAACGTGCAGGTCCTTTCGCCGGACGGGTAATAGAAAAAGACACCGCCGAAAGCAGGGAAAGCGCAGAATGGTCTACGTCTATGGCAAGCGCAGCAGCGGGCACTTAATCTCCGAAGCCGCCGCCGTCAGCCACGCCGAAGTCCCGGCGCGCGCTAGCAATTGTGACCATAAACCCGGCCATCACATCTAAAAGCGACATCATCATAATTAGAAAGAAAATGGACGTCGCGAAACTGTTGAGCATTAAAAACTCAACAAGGCAGACAATGAATAAAACCATGGAAAACGCGTGATTGACCACGGCCGCGCGGCCAATGCCTGTGGACTTCAAAAGTTCAAAGAACAGCATCAGCAAGCTCAGCGAGATTAGCGCGTGACCGGGCGTTATATGCCAAATCGCGCCAGAGGCCATTTGCACAGACTGGAAATCCGTATCCAGCCGCGCGCGCACAGCATCCGCCGTCGCGAAAGCCGTGCCCGACAAAGCGATGAAATTATAGACAGCCACAGGTACCAACATAAGTGGGAAAACCGTAAAAACGCTCATGGGCGCCTCCGCATCGAATCATATTGACGTTCAGACTAGACTGAATTGCGAAACAAGGGGTTAACGAGGTGTTACCAATAGCGCGGCGCCAAATCCTATGTAAACGTGCTTTCAAAACTCATCGCAAGAGTTTTTCTGGCGCTTGGGCCCTCAAGCAAAGTGTTGCCGCCAACGCCGTAGACGTAGACCAATTCAAACCCATTATCTGTGAGAGCTTGGTTTAAGAAGTCTTCGGCGGAGAGGCATTTGCGGCCAGCTTTCTCGCTGAGTTTAAAATCTATATCGCCGATGCCGTGGTAGGCGCGGTAGATGACTTCGGTGCAAACGAGCCTGTTTGCGACGGAAAAATCAAAGACGAAATCATAAAGTTTTCCCGCGTGTGACAAACCTCTCGTTAGTGCCGCCTTTAAGTCTGCGTCAGACAGTCTGGGGCGAAGAACAGTGAACGCGTCGACTTGCAGGGTTTCGCTCGCGGGCCGAAGCAGGACACCGTCTTTTTTACTCTCAAGGAAATGAATATTCGGCCCGTCGTCTCGAATACCGTCTGAGCATTCAGCCACACCCAGCGCGCGTCGCTGGGCTTCGGTACCGATATAGAGCGCGCCGTGAGGCCAAAACCCCGGGAGAAATAAATTGCTCATAGCGTCGTCATGGCGGGTGATGAAGACGTCACCGGGCTTGAGGTTTGGAATGAGGTTTTCAATGATATCCGCAGTCACGCGCTTAGGGGCCAAAGGCTGCTTGACCAAAGGGATTTTCAGATCAGCAATATCGGATCCCGTCGCTTCAAACACCGAGAACATAATTTTATGCCCCCCGGATTTACGGCGGCGGCGCAGGGAGAATTTCACAAAGCGCGCATAACGCGCCAGATGATCACCCCGGGACGCGCTTGGGAGGTTCAGGCCTTTCAAGAGAGTTATGACGGGAGCGAGGTTATCCGTTTGCAAAGATGCTAAAATATCTTCGCGGTGCGCATCGAAATAATCCCGCGCACTATAAAACCAATTCATCTTCCGTGCAGAGGTCAGACCGCGGTAGAGACGGGTAAAGTTTTTACGCCGAATGCCGTAACGCAGTTCGGCCTCATCGAGTTTTTTCCAGACAATGTCCCGTCCCCGCGCAAGGTCAATCAGATACTCGCCCGTGCGCACTAAAAGTTCAGCTCCGCAAAAGGCCACGCCAAACGCTTGGCGTTCATTTTCAGACAAGCTTTCAGTAGCGGATTTCGGAGTGCGAAATAAGGGCCGAAGCGAATGTATCATTTGCCATATCGCCACCCGGACGCCCAGATATCGCGAATAGGTTTCGCGCAGGCGTTCGTCTTCGGTGGGATCATAATAGCCCCGCGCTTCAGCGGCCTTGCTATCATCAATGAGCGCCGCCATCTCGCTAGCATTCGGAATAGCAGCAGACGAGGCCCGCAATGTTTGCACAGCTTCTAGCAGCAGCGCATCAGCCATTAAATCTCGTCCCAACCACCGGGTTTGCGCGCGCGGCGATTAAGCCACATCACGCCCCGAAGGTCAGCTATTGAGACCATCAAGCGGCCGAAGTTTGTGTATTTGGAGACGCCAAATTCACGGTGTCGATGGTTCACATCGCAGAACTCGATCTCATACCCCTCCCGCAGCATGAGCGCAGGAATGTAGCGGTGAACATGGTCGAAAAAGGGAAGCTCGAGAAACGCCTGCCGGCGAAAGACTTTAAGTCCGCAGCCCGTGTCGTCAGCTTGGTCTTTTAAAAGTTTTTTGCGCACGCCATTCCCAAAGCGTGAGGCGAATTTCTTGGCCGCCGTGTCTTTGCGCTTAGCCCGGCGCCCCCCGACCATAGCTAGCTTTTCGGGGGCGTCTGCTCGGGTAAGCTGCGCGTATAGTGCCGGAATATCCGCAGGATCATTTTGCCCGTCCCCATCAAGGGTCGCGATAAATTCGCCCTTCGCGGCTTGCACGCCGGAACGCACGGCCCGCGATTGACCCGCATTTTGGCGATGAGAAATGGGGCGTAAAGCTGAGAATTTTGCTTTCAACTCTGTCAGTACGTTGGCCGTATCATCCGTACTGGCATCGTTGACGAAAATCATCTCATAGGGCGTGCCGTCCAGCGCCGCCGCAATTTCAGATATCAGTTTTTCGACGTTTTCAGCTTCGTTAAAAACAGGAACAACGACGCTAAGCTTGGGGGATTTTGGTACGCTCATAATAGGTCTCTTTTGTTCTGTCCGTCTTGGCAGAAACCAAGCCTTAAATCAATCTTGCTTCTGCGTCACAACCAGACACAGTCCGTCATGCACAGCCTGTCTGGGCACAGCGGTTCCCTCACGTAGTTTACTCCTCTAAAGTGAAGGCATGGAACAAACTTTTTCACGGTTCAATGCCCCTTGGCAGCATATCATTGTGTTAATCTTACTCACTTTGGCTGTGGCATTGCCGGGTCTCGCTAATCTGCCCGTCATTGACCGGGATGAAGCCCGCTATGTACAAGCCAGCGTACAGATGGCCGAAAGCGGTGATTATGTGAATATCCGCTTTCAAGACCAAGCCCGTAACAAAAAACCGGCCGGCATTTACTGGATGCAGACGGCCATGATCAAGGCTTTCTCGAAGCCCGGAGAACGCAAAATCTGGGCGCAACGTTTACCGTCCGTGTTAGGCGCACTGATGGCCGTGCTTGCCACTTATTGGGGCGGATCGCGGCTCATTGGGCGCGACGGCGCCTTTATCGCTGCCATGTTACTCGCCGTTTCAGGACTGTTTGTGTTCGAAGCCCATATTGCAAAAACCGATGCCATGCTGTGCGGGTTTTCCGCGCTGACGCTGGGCTGTCTGGCGCATTTGCGAAACGGGGGCGGACGGAAAACGGGGCTTTTATTTTGGGTCGCGCTTGGCGGAGCCGTGATGATTAAAGGCCCTATTCTCCCCGGCATAGCCTTACTTACGATTATGGTTTTGATAATTTGGGAAGGCCGCGCGGCGTGGCTAAGGCCAATCGGATTTTGGCCTGGCCCGCTTTTGTTTATCCTTATTATTTTACCGTGGAGCTATTTAATTTGGCAAGCAACAGACGGTCAATTTTTCACGGACGCCCTTGGGAAAGATTTTGGCGGAAAAATTGTTAGCGTGCAAGAGAGCCATCCCGGCCTGCCTGGGTATTATGCAGCGCTAATTTGGGCGACGTTTTGGCCTTCGGCGTTGTTTCTGCTACCAGGCCTCGCTTTTATAATCCGCGCGGCCCGCGGCCCGCGAACATCGACGTCCGTTGTGTCCAGCGGCGCCCGGCTCTTGATTGCGTGGACATTTCCATTCTGGATTTTAATCGAAATTATGCCGACAAAACTTCCGCACTATCCCCTGCCCATCTTCCCAGCCTTGGCCATAATGTGCGCCGGCGCGGTCATGACCTTAATTGCTTTAAAAGAGTTCCCCGTTGCTCGCCGTATTAGCGCAGGCATTTTTATGGTCATTTCAATTCTGCTGAGTGTGGGCATTATCTACGGCACGCGGGAATATAACGGTAATGCGAGTGTCTCATATGTTTTGGCCACTTCGATTGCAATTTTAGGTCTTCTCGCAGGGATAGAGCTCTGGCGGCAGAAAACTAAAATAGCGCTCTGGGGCGTTATCGCATTAGGCGTAATCTCGCCCGTCATGCTCTATCAATATGCACTGCCATCGCTCACCGATCTCCGGGTCTCTGACCGTGTCAGTGCCACATTTGTGCAAGCAAAAATAAAGCGCCCTATAGATGGGGGCCTGACAGCATATTCCCCGCACTTCCGTGAACCTAGCCTCGTTTACCGCCTTGGGGGGGATATAGTTTTGTCGGGCGAAGGTATCGCGGACGATTCCTGGGCCACAGGCTTTATCCTCATACTTGATATGCAAACAAAAGAGGGGCGGGATTTAAAAGATAAAATGACAGGCCTCGCAGAACAGAGAAATGCCTGCCTAAGGTGGACAGACCCTGTTTCTGGTTTCAATTATTCAAAAGGAGATCGGGTCAGCCTCTTAATTATGGAGTTGAAACCCTGCTCTGGTTAATGCCCCGAAACTAACGTCCTAAGAATGCAAACCGAATAGCAATCCACCACGCCCTGCCCATAATTGCAGCCGCCATGAACGGAACCATTAGAAGCGTCAGGGCTTTTGAAAACGGGTGCTCTGAATAGGTCCAAAAATAATGGACAAAACCTTTAAATTTGCTCCACTCAACCGTTTGGCGGCGCGCAAAACTGGTTGAGCCGTAATGCATGACAGGGGCACTCGGCACATAATACACATCGCCGCCAGCCTGTCTGGCCCGGCGGCAAATATCTATATCTTCAACATGTAGAAAATATTTTTCATCAAACCCATTTAGCCGTTCGAATGACAGCCGGTCCGTCATCATGCAAGCGCCTGACAAGGTCGGAATGGGTATGGCGTCTGCAGGCGGCGTCTCTGTATCTTTGTGGATTGATTTAAAAAAGGGAAGCTTATGTAAGGGCGAAAAACTAATAATCGCGCTCATGGGCGTAAGCACATCACGGCGGGCCCCGCGCTGTTCATAGCCATGAATATCTTTAAGAAACCCGCCAGTGATCCAAGGCACGGTTAGGCGATCGCCGCACTTAGCAAGCTCCATAGCTGCGCCAGTTTCTATAACGGCGTCCGGATTTAAAAATAGAAAATGTGAGCCTTTGGCGTGCTGCGCGCCGTAATTACACGCCCTCGCAAAACCGATATTCCCGTGTCCTTGTAATAGGCGAACTTTTTCATGTTTATTCACATAAACACCAAGTTTCTGACGCGCATCAGGCGAATTTCCATTATCGACCAAGATGAGTTCGTAAATGTCGGGATCTGCAAGAACAGCCGCAATCGCTTCGTGCAAAGCTGGCCCTGTCATATAGCTGACCATAACAACGCTAATCAGCGTTTTTAGGTCAGGCCGTACGAGTGGTATAATCGTCGCGCTCATGTAACCCCCTAGTTAGCGAGAGTCGTATCAGCCCTTAACCCATTGTTGTAAAGCGCTTTTACATTGATAAATGTTTAGGTTTGCCTGGGATAAAATGACGAAGCGACACCACCATAACAAGTGAAGCCCACCACCAATCTTGCCAAACACCGAATGTTACGGTGCAAATAACGATGGCCGCAGCGGCAAATCCAGCAAGAGGGCCCGCTAATTCAGGGCGTGCGCGCGCGGTCTTTACACCGCCCACGCCTATTAAAGTGAGCGTGATAGATGCCAATATAGCGCCGATGAGGCCTGTCTCAACCCAGATATGCAAACCTGCACTATGAGGGTGGAGTGACACATAAGGAAACTCCAAACCTCGCGATATGTACATCTCATTAAATGTCCGGACCGCATCAAACCCATGCCCCATCACAGGGCGCTCAGCGATCTTTGTCAGAATATAATTCCACATTTCTACGCGGTGCTCCCATGATATCGGCAGCTTGGCTTTCATATCCGGGCCAATAGCGCGGGCCGCAAAACCCATAAGAGGCGCGGCCAGAATGGAGAGGACGCCAAGAGTGGTCAAGGCAATCAAGGTCAGCCTCGGCCAAAATTTGGCAAGCCCCATCGCAGCGCCGGCCGCGAGCACGCCCAAAATACCAACAGCAAGCCCGTGGCTGATAGCTGCTACAAGAAGGCCAATAACAAAAATAATCGACAGCATCGCCCCGATACGGCCTCTACCGCTCATAAGCCCTACGATAAATCCGACAAGAAGCGTATACACAGCCACCGCATGTCCGAGGTTCCCGAGTATGTCTCCCGCTTTGTTGATAGGGTGCTCATCCGCGCCAATGGGGTCAACCCAATAAGTGACAGCGTAAGGGAAGAGAAGGTCAATTAATAAAAGACCCAAGCCCGCAAATAACATCCCTATGACGAGTGTCCTTAAAACTCTCGCAGACCGCAGGCTCGCCGCTTTAACGCCTCGGTCAAACGCATAAAATAAGCCTACGCCCACGAATAATTTAACGGGATTAGACAGGGTGTGGGGATCCTCATAAGGACTCCAAAGCGCAGAAATAAAAGCCCAGGCTAAGAATGCCGTCAAAGCCAGTCCCCATGTACCAATATCTCTGAGCTTTGGGAGTGGTAATGTTATGAGTGCGGCGAACCCGGCAATCGCCGCCACGGCTGCAATCCCGAGGCCGCCTGCATGTGCCATCAGAGGTAGGCAAATAAAGGCAAGACTCACAAAGAACAGATTTGCCTTGGAACGAAGGTTTCGAGTCTGGTCACTCACTTGCATTAGCCGCGCAGGTCCGGCGGCAGGGCTTCTTTCGCGAGTGTTTCAGCGGCCTCTACCAATGTCATGATCTCTTGGTTTTTACCGCCAAGACGGCGTAGCGCCACCTTGCGGCCTTCAGCCTCCTTCATGCCCACAACAGCGATAACAGGAATTTTCCGGTCGGCAGACAGCTCGCGGATTTTGTAATTGATCTTCTCGTTCCGCGTATCGACTTCAACTCGAAGACCCGCCTTGCGGAGTTCTGCGGCAGCTTCATGGGCGTAATCATCCGCGTCTGAAGTGATCGTCGCGATGACAACCTGAACCGGCGAGAGCCAGAGCGGGAACTTGCCCGCATAATTTTCAATTAAGATACCGAGAAAGCGCTCGAACGACCCAAGCACCGCGCGGTGCAACATGAGCGGGGCGTGTTTCTTATCATCGTCCCCGATGTAAGACGCATCGAGGCGTTCCGGCAGGTTCGGATCAAGCTGAATAGTACCTGCTTGCCATTCCCGGCCAATTGCGTCTTTCAAAACGAAGTCTAGTTTCGGGCCATAAAATGCCCCGTCGCCTTCGTTTAAAACAATTTCTAAACCTGACACCTTCGCCGCTTCCTCCAAAGCGTCTTCCGCCATATCCCAATATTCATCAGAGCCGACGCGCACGTCAGGCCGTGTGGAGAACATGACTTTTACATCGTCAAAACCGAGGTCAGAATAGACAGATTTCAGAAGGTCAGTAAATAATTTCACCTCTTGTGTCACTTGCTCCAGCGTACAGAAAATATGGCCATCATCTTGCGTAAAGGCCCGCACGCGCATTAAGCCATGCAGAGCGCCCGACGGTTCATAGCGGTGACATGAGCCAAATTCCGCCATACGTACAGGCAGGTCACGGTAGGATTTTTGGCCGTGATTAAACACCTGAATATGGCATGGACAATTCATCGGTTTCAGGGATAGCGTTTTATCTTCCTCATCGACTTTGGTGATAAACATGTTCTCGCGGTATTTATCCCAATGCCCTGAAGCTTCCCAAAACTTACGGTCCATAAGCATAGGCGTTTTGATTTCCTCATAGCCATATTCAATCTGGCGGCGACGCATATACTCTTGCAGTAAGCGGTAAAGTGTCCAGCCGTGAGCATGCCAGAACGCTTGACCTTGGGCTTCTTCTTGAAAATGGAACAGGTTGAGCTGACGGCCAAGGCGGCGATGATCGCGTTTCTCGGCTTCTTCGAGCATATGCAAATGCGCGTCGAGCTCTTCTTGCGTCGCCCACGCCGTGCCGTAAATCCGTTGGAGTTGTGCCTTGCTGGCATCACCGCGCCAGTAAGCGCCAGCGACTTTCATCAGCTTAAACGCTTTGCCGACTTTACCTGTCGACGGTAGATGCGGGCCAAGGCAAAGGTCGTACCATTTGCCTTGTTTATAGATAGTAATGACTTCATCTTCGGGCAGATCAGAAATCAGCTCGGCTTTGTAATCCTCGCCCATGTCCGTGAAGAGCTTTATCGCATCATTCCTATCCCACACTTCGCGCGTGAATTTATCATTGCGGTTAATGATGAAAGCCATCTTCTTTTCAATCGCGGCAAAGTCGTCTTCGCTAAATGGCTCGTCCCTCGCAAAGTCATAATAAAACCCGTTATCAATGACGGGGCCGATTGTGACCTGCGTGCCGGGGAATAACTCCTGCACGGCTTCGGCCATGACGTGGGCGGCGTCATGGCGGATAAGCTCAAGCCCTTCCGGATCTTTGGCTGTAATCAGCTCAATCTTGGCATCGCGCTCAATCTCTCGGGACGCGTCACGCAGTTCGCCGTTGATTTTCGCGGCCAAGACTTTTTTGGCTAGCCCTGAAGAAATCGACTTGGCCACAGCCATAGCCGTAACCCCGTCTTCAAAATCGCGTGTGTTGCCGTCAGGAAATGTGATCGTGATCATGACATTGGTCCGTATAAGTTCCGCGCCATTGGCCATATCGCCACGGCGCCCAGAATGGCGCTTTCTGCACCGTTTCGGGGACATTATCAATGCCCGAAGTCCCCCCCAAGAATTTGAAAGGCTGGCACCTAAGAAGACGGGCTAAAGTCATCCACCCCCCACGCCACAAGCCATGGGTTAAAATCGCTTCGCGGGAATAGTCAGAGCATCCGGGCGTATGTCGACAGCGAACACCCAACATGTAGAGCGCGGGGGAGAGGGTGCGTTTGTAAAACCAAAGGAGGCCTATTGCGGGATATATGAGCGGATTTTTCAAATGGTTTTGAGCGCCGCTTCCATCGCAGTGACAGCCGCATCAAAGGCCAACAGGGTCGAGGTATGCCGTGCCGGGTATTCGCGGACATTTTCGAGCAAAGCCAATTTTGTAAAGCGGCCTTTAGGCGGCGCGCCGCCTTCCTTCAGCATCGCAGTCAAGCCGGCTTGAGCGAGCTTCAGCTCTTCAAGGTCTGCGCCAATAATGCTTTCTTTCAAGATAGCTGCGCTCGACTGCCCAAGTGCGCAGGCCTGAACCCGTAATGCACATTCACTCACCACGCCGTCTTCCACATTTATATCTACCTCGAGCCATGAGCCGCAGAGCTTAGACACTTTACGCGCAGTTCCATCCGGGTTTTCCAGACGTTCATTTTTGAGCGTGGAGGCGAGGCCTAAGATATCACCATTATAGAGGTCACTGATCATAAGACTGATATAGGACGTCTTGAGGCCGTTGTCATCGGCGGTTCGCCCCGCGCACAACAATCGGGCAAATATTCTGAATCTCTGCACAGAATTAGGGCCAAGACCTGCACGGCGTCCGCGCCCTTCTCTTTCGACTCCCCCTGACAGCAATCTCCACTAAATCGAAGACATATAATCATCGAAGGGAAAGCCCATGCGTAATTTCGCAAAAATCACATTATTATCCGCCGGGCTCTTAGCCTTACCCCATATCGCCCTAGCACAAGATGTTGCTCAGCCTGAACCTAGCGTAGCCTTCGTGTTTAACACGCTACTCTTCCTTATAGGCGGGTTCCTCGTCATGTGGATGGCCGCCGGGTTTGCCATGCTGGAAGCGGGGCTTGTCCGTTCCAAAAATGTCTCCATGCAGTGTCTCAAAAACATCTCTCTCTATTCCGTCGCAGGCATTATGTTTTATCTCATCGGTTACAATCTTATGTATGGCGGCTCTCCGCATTTCTTCGGAGAATTCAGTCTCCTCTATAACTTTACACCTGACGACATCGATACAGGTTACTCCTCTTACTCCGATTGGTTCTTCCAAATGGTCTTCTGCGCCACGACAGCCTCTATTGTGTCCGGTACATTGGCTGAGCGGATTAAGTTTTGGCCGTTCATGATCTTCGTCGTGTTTCTGACAGGCTTTATCTATCCCATCGTCGGCTCTTGGGAATGGGGCACAGGTTTCCTCGATAAAATGGGCTTCTCTGATTTTGCAGGCTCAACACTCGTCCACTCCACAGGCGGCTGGGCCGCTCTAGTCGGCGCGCTAATTCTCGGCGCACGAGCAGGGAAATATGAAAATGGCCGCGTAAACCCGATGCCGGGTTCATCCATGCCGCTCGCCACATTAGGTGTCTTTATATTATGGCTCGGGTGGTTCGGATTCAACGGCGCATCCCAACTCGCTATGGGCACAATCACGGACGCCGATTCCGTCGCCCGTATTTTCGTCAACACCAATATGGCCGCGGCCGCAGGCGTGGTCATAGCGGCTCTCTATATGCAGCTCCGTTACGGTAAAATCGATTTAACCATGACGCTCAACGGCGCGCTCGCGGGTCTCGTGGCTATCACAGCAGAACCGCTGACGCCATCCGTTCCCATCGCCATGCTCGTCGGCGGACTAGGCTCACTCCTCGCCATGCTAACCGTCCCTCTTCTGGACAAACTCAGAATTGATGATGTGGTCGGCGCTATCCCAGTTCACTTGGTCGCGGGTATCTTCGGTACACTCGCAGTAGCCTTCACTAATCCGGACGTGTCTTTCATTCCGCAACTCATCGGTGTCCTCGCCGTCGGCGCATTCGTCTGCATCGCCAGCGCGATTATCTGGTTTGCTCTGAAACTCACCATCGGTATTCGCGTCTCACCTGAAGAAGAACTCCTCGGCCTCGACATCGCAGAAGTCGGCGTCGCGTCCTACCCAGAATTTGTTCAGACTTAAGGCCTGAACGCACAAAATTCCCTCGCGCCTAATTTATGGGCGCACCAACTCACCCCGGCTTGCACATTGACTGTGCAGGACCGGGGCTTTTTTGCTTAAAATTTGGGCAAAACTCAAAAGTCTTTATCAATCGTTAAATTTGACTCGCGTGCATTCTACCGCCGTCCTAGGCGCAAGGAAAAATGGCGAGAGAAATATGACAAAATTTAAAACCACATTGGCCACATTCGCGGCGTTAGCTGTTCCAAGCTCCGCTTTCGCTCAGGACGCGAGCATCAGCGCAGGTGATACAGCCTGGATTTTAACCGCAACAGCCCTTGTTTTATTTATGTCGCTTCCCGGCCTCGCTCTGTTTTACGGTGGTCTTGTACGGGCTAAAAACTATCTTTCAGTCCTAATGAAAGTTTACGCCATTGCTGCCCTCGCCTCTATTGTCTGGGTTGTGGCGGGCTATTCCATCGCATTCGGCGATGCGAGCCCCTATTGGGGCGGACTGGATAACCTCTTCCTGAAGAACCTCACTGTTGATTCGGTGAGCGGCACAATTCCCGAAAGCGTCTTCCTCGCCTTTCAAATGACATTTGCCATTATCACGCCAGCCTTGATTGTCGGCGCCTTCGTAGAGCGCGTAAAGTTTTTACCTGTTATGATCTTTACCGCTATTTGGATTCTCGTTGTCTACGCACCTGTCGCCCATTGGATATGGGGCGGCGGATGGTTGTCTAATTTCGGCGAAGACGGACGTGCCGTCACAGATTTCGCCGGCGGACTTGTCGTCCACGCTACGGCGGGTATCTCGGCGCTGGTTTACGTCTTCATGCTCGGCAAGCGAAAAGACTTCCCAAACAATCTCTCCGTCCCGCATCGTCCTGCGATAGTTATGATCGGCGCGTCTATGCTCTGGGTGGGCTGGTTTGGATTTAATGGCGGCTCACAACTCGCGGCCGATGGCGGCGCGGGAATGGCGTTACTCGTCACCCATATCGCCGCTTCAATGGGTACTCTCTCTTGGATTGTCATGGAAAGCCTCAGCTCTCGCAAACCGACTTTGGTCGGCGCCGCGACAGGCACAATTGCAGGCCTGGCAACCGTAACGCCCGCTGCCGGGGTTCTTGGACCCGCAGGCGCAATGTGCATCGGCCTCGCAGGCGGGTTGGTCTGCTACGGCGCAGTCCACCTCATCCGTGTAAAAATGAAAATTGATGACAGTCTCGACGTCTTCGCGGTTCATGGCGTCGGGGGTATCCTCGGCATCTTAATTGCGCCGCTCGTTGCAGCGCCGTTCCTCGGCGGTACAGGCGGCGTGGACGCTGGCATGCAGTTTATCGGTACGGCGGCAGTTGTCGCATGGTCAGCTATTGCCAGCACAATCATCCTCGTAATTCTGAAAAAAATATTCGGATTACGCGCGAGTGAAGAGGCTGAACATACGGGTCTGGACATTAGCCAGCACGGCGAAAGTGCATACAATTAGTCGAATTTAGCCTTGACCCATAGCGGACTTTTTTCCTAAAGTATGACCTTCTTACGGAGGCCATATTGACCTTGACACATGACACAATTTGGACCGCCATTGACCGTCTCGCGCAGGTGAATGACTATTCGACCTCTGGCCTTGCGCGCGCGGCGGGACTTGATCCCACGACGTTTAACAAATCCAAACGCGTGACGTCGGCGGGGAAATATCGCTGGCCTTCCACGGAAAGCCTCGCGAAAATCCTGAACGTAGTGAATATGAACTTCGACGACTTCGCGGCATTTGCCAGCCACGCATTTGCGAAAGGCCCCGCCATTCCTGTTATCGGCCTCGCTCAGGCGGGGACAGATGGTTTCTTTGATGATGCCGGGTTTCCGGTGGGCGGCAGCTGGGACGACATCCGCGTACCGGGTGTTGAGGGCGACAATATTTATGCACTCGAAATTTCAGGCGATTCCATGTCACCGGTTTTACGAAACGGCGACCGAGTGTTAGTCGCGCCAAATGAAGAGGTGCGCAAAGGCGACCGCGTTGTCGTGAAAACCAATGAGGGCGAGGTGATGGCGAAAGAATTATCCCGCATGACCCAGAAAGAAATTGAGCTTAAATCCCTTAATCCTGAATATAAAAACCGAATTTTCAAACGCTCCGACCTGCAATGGATTGCGCGGATTGTTTGGGCGTCACAATAATCTATTCTCCGTCCACGTAATAGGTTGCGCGGGCTTGCAGCTCTTCCGGTTTATCAAATAATTCTAATAACTCGGACGCCCACTTCAGATAAACGCGCTCAATATCCACGTCTGATGTCCGTCCGGAAAAGCGCGTGAGAATGTCTTTAGCGCGGTTTCCATATTTGATTGGGTCCATCGCCAAAGCCGACAAAGCGTAATTCATGTTGACGGTGATATCGTCCGGTGCGCGCGTGACGGCTTGTTCAAATGCGGCAATACCAGTGGCCTCATCTGCGCCGAACATGTCCGCGCCGCGTTTCGCGCCGGCTTTTCGTACAACGCCCAAGTGCCAAGAGCCGCGCAAGGCGTCCACACGCGCATCATTAGGATAAGCGGCTTGTGCGGCATCAGTTGCAATCAATGTTTTTTGCGGCATATTTTTTCGCCACGCGGTGAAGTCACTGCTGGCTCGCGCCACAATTCCGTAGGCGACCGCATATTGCAGAAGCGCTTCGGCGTTATCTGGCTCAAGCTCCAATGCGTCTTCAGCGTAATCGCGTGCGTCCTTAGCATCGCCTTTGATGTCATCCGATTTCAAGGTCAGAATTTTCGCAATCAATGCGGATGCAGCGACGACATATCCGTCAGCGGTTTTAGCCGCGTCGCCGAGCTTAATTGCCGCGTCATAGTCACCGGAAACCGCTTCGGCCCAGCCTGCAGTATCGGGAGTTTGCGCGAATACAGATGGAACGCCTAGCAAAGCGATAGCCAGCGTAAGATTTAAAGTCAGACATTTCATGCTCGCATTATAGCAAGAAACTGTGTCCACCTTAAGACAATTTACCAGCTAGAGCGGCATCTATTAAATCTGCAGTCTCCTTGGGGCCGTAAATCGCCACGAAAGAGCCAAAGCGCGGCCCCTGTGTTTGCCCAAGGCAGACTTCGTAAATCGCTTTGAACCAATTGCGTAAGTTTTCAAACTCATGATCTTTCCCGACAGAGAAAATCAAAGTCTGCAAAGCTTCCCCGTCTGTATGATCCGCTTTGGGAGCGTTCTTCAGACGGTCTGATAAATCTTCAAGCGCGGCCCGTTCTGCGTCCGTAGGCCCCCGGTACTCTTTGTTCGGTTTCACAAAGGCTTCGTAATAACGCACCGCATAGCCCGCAAGCTTATCAAGCGTGGGATTGTCTTCTGCGTTCGTGCCCGGCGCGTAGCGGTCAATGAACCCCCACAAGATGTCTTTATCAGACGCGTTCGATGCCGTAACCAAATTCAAAAGCAGCGCAAAACTGATTGGCGGGGCGTCTTGCGGCGGACGGCCATTGTGAATGTGCCAAACCGGATTATTTAATTGCGCTTTTTCGTCCTGCCCATGAAAGGCGGCAAGGTGCTGAAAATACTCATCCGTTGCTTTGGGGACGCTATCAAAATAGAGGCGTTTGGCCGTGCGCGGCTTGGTATACATAAACAGAGACAGACTTTCCGGCGTAGCGTAATGCAGCCAGTCTTCTACGGAAATTCCGTTTCCTTTTGACTTGGAAATCTTCTCACCTTTATCATCGAGGAACAGCTCGTAGACATATTGCACAGGCGGCTCTGTCCCAAGCAGTTTACAAATGCGCGAATAAATCGGCGCATTCGCCTGATGGTCTTTGCCGAACATTTCAAAGTCCACGCCCAGGTTCGCCCAGCGCATCCCAAAGTCCGGCTTCCATTGCATCTTCACGCTGCCGCCCGTCACAGGGAGTGTGACATCGGTTCCGTCTTCGTCTTCAAACGTCACCGTCCCGTCTTTGGCATTGACCTCTTTCATCGGCACATAAAGCACGCGGCCTGTTGTCGGCGAGATTGGCAGGAACGGCGAATACGTAGCTTGGCGTTCTTCGCCGAGGGTCGGGAGCATCACTTTCATGATGTCCTCATATTTCTCGGCAGCCTTGAGAAGCGTCGCATCGAAAGTCCCCGAGCGATATTCTTCTGTGGCGGATTTAAATTCATACTCAAACCCAAAGCCGTCAAGAAAATCACATAGCATGGCATTGTTATGCCCGGCGTAACTGTCATGGGTTCCAAACGGGTCAGGCACATCTGTCAACGGCTTGCCGAGATGTTCAGTGAGCATGTCTTGGTTCGGCATGTTGCTTGGGACTTTACGGAACCCATCCATATCATCGGAGAAGCAAATCATGCGGGTCGGGAATTTATTGTCGGTTAAGGCGTGAAACGCATTGCGCACCATCGTCGTCCGCGCGACTTCGCCGAACGTGCCGATATGCGGCAGGCCTGATGGCCCGTAACCTGTCTCGAACAGAACAGGGCGATCACCACGGTCAATGCTGCGTTTCTTTTCGATCATTAAGCGCTTGGCGATTTGGCGCGCTTGCTCAAAAGGCCACGCTTTAGATGTCTCGTAAATATTGCTCATGATGCCGTACCTTGTAATTCAGACGGGGAGTTAGGCGACTCCAGTCGTTCCGTCAACAGACCCCGCGCCTCCATCGTCAGCTCGACCGAGCGCCGACGCGCGGTTTGGTCATGAAAAGCTTTGGAGATAATAATTTCGTCCGGTTTAATCTGCTCGCAAAAGAGCGCGAGACGGTCCGCGACCATATTCACCGTGCCGACCGCGCTGACGTAGAGCATAGACTCAAGTTGGGAGGCAATCTGTTGTGGGACTTTGTAGTTCTCGACCGGGCGCGGCGTTGGCCCGCGTTGATTCGTGATGATCCCGGCGAAGGCCTGAAGCAGGGTCGAGAAATGATAATTGGCGTCCTCATATGTGTCCGCCGTAAATACATTGCAGGCCATCATGAAATAAGGTTCTTTAAGGTGCCGAGACGGCACGAAATCCCGGCGGTAAATTTCTGCCGCTTGGAATAAATGCCCCGGCGCAAAGTGAGAAGCAAACGCAAAGGGCAAACCAAGCCGCGCTGCGAGCTGCGCCCCAAATAGGCTTGAGCCAAGTATCCAAATGGGAACTTCTGCCCCCTCGCCCGGAATGGCGCGCACATCTTTCGGCGCGCTATCTTCGGGCTTGGAAAGGTAGTGTATAAGTTCTTGGACATCGCTCGGAAAGGCATTGGCCGCCGCATTGTAATCTTTACGCAAGGCGCGGATAACGCCCATATCGCCTCCCGGCGCGCGGCCTAGCCCCAAATCAATACGGCCCGGATAGAGGGCTTCCAGTGTTCCGAATTGCTCAGCAATGGTCAGCGGCGAATGATTAGGCAGCATCACCCCGCCCGCGCCGAGCCGTATCGTTTTCGTATGCGCCGCGATATGCGAAACCAAGACCGCAGGCGCGGAACTCGCGACGCTGGAGATATTATGGTGCTCCGCATACCAAACGCGGTTATACCCGCAGTGTTCGGCGGTCTGCGCAAGGGCGAGCGCCGCCGCAAAGCTCTGCGCCGGGCTGCCGCCCTCGACCACATGGGCCACATCAAGAATGGAAAATGGTATTGTCATTATAGGTCTCAAGCTATTACTCAGGGCAGGTTAACGTGGTCGGGTGCAGCACCCCATAATAAGTTATGTTAAGGGGTATTATCTTATAATCATAGCATGCTTTAAATGTGGTGAGGCCGCCTAACTTTCCCAACTCCCCTTTATTCCCTCTTTTCATATCCCCCCAAATCGCGCTAAGACCCCTGCAAATCTACGGAGACTCTCATGGCTGAACTAATGACTATCGAAGCGCTGTTTACGCTTTTCATGCTTATCCTGCTTCAAGCGGTCCTGGGGTTTGACAATCTGCTTTATATTGCGATTGAGAGTAACAAGGTTGGGAATGAAGACGACGCCAGGAAAGTACGTAAATGGGGTATCGCGATTGCGGTGGGCCTGCGAATTGTGCTGTTATTCCTTATCGTCAATCTGTTCACCCTGCTCGCGGAGCCGTTGTTTGGGATAAATCTAGGCAAAATCATCGAAGGCGAGTTTACCGCGCAGGCGCTGATTACGCTCGTGGGCGGGGCGTTCATTATTTATACAGCCATCAAGGAAATCCATCACCTCTTACAAGTCGACCATATCGAGCATTCCGAAGGCGGCGGGGCGCGGTCTGTGATGGGCGCGATTGCTTTGATTGTGGCGATGAACCTTGTGTTTTCCGTGGACTCGATTTTGTCCGCTATGGCGATTGCTAGTATTGACGCGGCCAATATCGTCGATGCGGCAGGCGCCACATTAGGACAGTTCCAAGGGACGATTGTTGACTGTAAGGCGGCCTTAATTGCGAACCCTATGGGGGGCGCGGTTGGGTGTGAGCCGACAAAAACCTATCAAGTGCCGCTCATGGTGATTGCGATTTTGGTGTCAGGCCTCGGCATGATTTTACTGGCGGACCGCGTTACGGCGTTCCTCAAGAAGAACCGCATGTACCAGGTCCTCGGCCTCTTTATCTTGTTCCTTGTCGGCGTATTGCTGGTGACAGAAGGCGCGCATCTGGCGCATCTGAAACTCTTCGGCTTTGCCATCGACGCGATGAGCAAGTCCAGCTTCTATCTGGTTGTCGGCGTCCTCATTGTCACGGACGTCCTATCCAATCGCTACCAGAAACGCCTCTGGGCGCAGAAAGAAGCCGAGATACGCGGCGCGAATGCCGGGATCGCAGGCCGCGACGCCGTTGACGCGCACAAAGCAGGGAAAAAGGCGGCGCATTAAGCTTAAAGTTTAATCGGCGCGTAAGTACCGTGAACAATATCGTGCAAGACCTTGTCGAGTATCACAGCCATGTCTTCGGCGCGGTCCTCTGTGTCGATATGATCTTGGCGGATTTCGATAGCGATGTGACGTAGCCCGCGCGGGACGACATTGGCGTCTATAGTGTGGTTTAAATCATAGGCTGAATACGGCTTGTTTATTCCAATAGTATAGGCGCGGCTAATTTTAGTCTTAAAGTGAGTCTGGCAGGCCTTAGCCGTTTCCATATCGTGGCGCACTAAAAGCCCGATATCCGTGCTGCGCGCCTCCCCGTCGAGAGGCTTAGGCGTAAAACTATGGACGGAAAGAATGAGCGCGTCTTGCGGGACTTTATCCAGCGCAGCATTTAGGCCCGCATGGTAAGGCTTATAAAATTCATCGATGCGGGAGTGCTGCGCGGCCACGGACAGGGCCTTATTCCCCGGCACGGCCGTACCGTCAGATATTTCCGGGATAAGCCCCGCAGAAGGCAAATCTCGGTTCGCATCAATCACGAGGCGTGAAAATCCAGCCAAGTGTCCGCCGCACCCGTAAATCCGGCAGAGCTCTCGGATGACGGTTTCTGTCCCGATGTCCCACGCTATGTGGCGCGTCAGATCCTCTCCTGATAATCCGAGGTTATCAAACTCAGGCGGGATAAAATTAGAACTGTGGTCGCCGAAAATGAACAGCGGCGCGTCCCGTTTGGCGGGGATGGTGTGGAAAGCGGAGGTCATGTTTTACTCTATCGCATAATGTACCCGCAAAAAGCTACGCAATAACACTTGAGATATTCCGCCAAGTCCGTATATAGCGCGTTCGTTCAAAGCCTCAGAGGTGAGGTGGCGCATGAAATCCCATTGGGGTTTAAGGCGCACTGCCCGTCCGCCACAGGCGGACAAATACTAAAGATAAGCGTGTGCTTGTCTCAAACCCCTCGGGTTAGCCCGGGGTAACAAAGCCTCAGAGGTGAGGTGGCCGAGTGGTTTAAGGCGCACGCTTGGAAAGCGTGTGTGCGTTAATAGCGTACCGAGAGTTCGAATCTCTTCCTCACCTCCAGTTTTGTCAAAAAGTATCGCTCGGCAAAAATTAATCGGTAACTATGTTCCGCTTCAATTGTCTTGTTTACGCTGTAAGCGTTCATACACTCAAAACTTGACCAAAGCTCTGACCATTGTTTAGTTTAACGTATGCTCGGCAAAACCAAAACTTTTGTAGTTATCATGTGTGGCCTAGCTTCAGCACCTCACTCTGCTAACGCACAAAGTCAATTACAAACCATTGAAATCATATCAGAACCTACCGACGCGAACGTAAGATTTTTGTTCTGGTCAGATTACAGCGATATAGACATCCGGAAGATAATTAACACTGAAGAGTGCAACACGCCCTGCCAAGTAAAGATACAGAACGGCAAAGGTTATAGCCTCATTGTAACACGGCTTGGATATTCGCCCACAACCATAGAAAATGGACTAGGTAAGCATACAAGTGCCATCACACAACACATAGCAAAACTTATCACAGTAGATGAATTAGCCATCAGAAATAAACTTATGGCAGAGCAAATTCGCCTCTACGGTAGTAAATGCTACAATTTATTAAAGAAATTACCTAACGATAACCGGGAAGCCAAGCCTTGTAAAAGACCCGTGCCCACAAAAATAAATAAAAATGGCTCATGTAGTTTTTTGTTCGACATAACGGAAACGGGAGCAACGTCAAATATTCGAGACATCATTTGCACGCATAAAAAATTGACTAAGCCTACAAAACAAAGTGTCGCTAAATGGCAATATTTACCTGCGCGGAAAAACGGGTTAGACGTTTTGCAGCGTGATGTGAAATCCCGACTTAATTTCAGAAAAAAATAATCAAGCGCGAACGACTACGCCCTTCATCTTCAGACTTTTTCATTTGAAAGCCCAATATGTCCGCACCTAGCTATGACGTTGTTATCATAGGCGCAGGCGCGGCGGGTCTCATGTGCGGCGCAGTTGCAGGCGCAAGAGGGCGGAAGGTCCTCATCCTCGATCATGCCGATAAGCCCGGCGAGAAAATCCGTATTTCTGGCGGGGGGCGCTGTAATTTTACAAACGTAAACTGCACGCCGAAAAACTTCATTTCCAAAAATAAGCATTTCTGCAAATCGGCTCTGGCCGGATATACGCCTGAGGACTTTATCGACCTTGTCAAAAGCCACGGCATTCCTTTTCATGAGAAAACTAAGGGACAGCTTTTTTGCGACGGGAAGAGCCAAGAGATCATCGATATGCTGATGACCGAATGCGAACAAGCGGGCAATAAAATTTGGCTTGGGACAACAGTTCTGGATATCAAGAAATTTGACGAAGGCTATATCGTGACAACCGACCGTCAATCCGTGCGCTCAGAGGCCGTAGTCATTGCGTGCGGCGGGCCATCTATTCCGAAAATGGGAGCGACCGGATATGCCTACAAAGTGGCGGAGCAATTTGGCCTTGATATCGTGACGCCCCGCGCCGCCCTCGTCCCTCTCACCTTCACGGATGACTTGAAAGCTCCGCTAAAAGCCCTCGCCGGGGTCAGCACCGATGTACGCGTGACGCACGAGAAAACCGAGTTCGAAGAAGCCTTGTTATTTACCCACCGGGGTCTGTCCGGTCCTGCAGTTTTACAAATCTCGTCTTACTGGGAACCTGGCGATGCTATCTCTGTCAATATGGCCCCGGACGTGAACATGTTTGAAACCCTGCGTGAAGCGCGTACCGCAACGCCCAAACAAGCCCCCGCGAATTGGTTATCCCAATACATGCCGTCCCGCCTCGCGCAGATGGTCACCTCCGGGTTTAAACAGCAGAACCTCGCGGACATGAATGATAAGGCGCTGCGCAATCTCGCCCTGATGGTCAATGCGTGGCGGGTCAAACCTGCGGGCAGCGAAGGCTACCGCACCGCGGAAGTCACGCGCGGCGGCGTAGACACAATAGCGCTATCCTCCAAAACTATGGAAGTCCGCGATGTTCCCGGCCTCTTTTTCATCGGCGAATGCGTGGACGTGACCGGGCACCTTGGCGGACATAATTTCCAATGGGCGTGGGCGAGCGGCGTCGCGGCCGGGAACGTTGCATAGTAAAAAATAATGCTACCGTATTGCTGCGGACAGTTCTAAAACACTTCTATGAAGACTATCGACCTTAATGCCGATCTCGGCGAAGCGGACACACGCGAAGGGCAAAACTCCGAAGCGGCTGTACTCCGCTATATCAGTTCGGCCAACATTGCCTGCGGCGGGCATGCGGGCGATGCGGAGACCATGCGGCGCACGGTACAGGCGGCTAAGGCGAACGGCGTTATGATCGGCGCGCATCCGTCTTATCCTGACCGCGAAAGCTTTGGCCGAAAGTCGATGCGGCTTGGAACGGATATTGACACGGGTGCATTACGCACATCCCTAATCGCGCAAATTACAACACTGACTGAAATTGCCGCCGATGAAGGCCAAGCCGTAACCTATGTGAAACCCCATGGCGCGCTTTATAATGACGCTGCGGATAATGCAGAACTGGCCGAACTGTTAGCTAAAACTGTTGCCGCGCTTGACCCAAATTTAATTTTCATGGGGAGTCCTGGATCTGAACTTGAAACCGCTGCTAAATCGCAAAATTTACGCTTCATCGCTGAAGGATTTATCGACCGCCGTTATTTGGACACGGGGCGCCTGCAGCCCCGGTCTATTGTCGGCGCTGTCATTAACAACCAAGCCAGCCGCATGAGCCAAACCCTCAGCCTTGCAAAAACCGGAACCGTGACAAGCGCGAGCGGGGCAGTTATTTCTGTGCCCGCTCAAACATTGTGCCTCCACGGAGATAGCGCAGGCGCGGTCGAAACCGCTCGCCAAGCCCGCGCTGTGATTGAAGCTGCAGGGTTTGTGATTAAGAGCTTTTCCGATGTCTCTTAAACCGCCCCGCATAGTCCCTTACGGCGACGCCGCTCTGCTCATTCAATATGAGACAGACGGGTTTTCAAAAGACGTTGCAAGCGCCGTTCAAGCCTTGGCCACATCGTTGCGTGCTAATGGCTATTGGGACGAAATTGTTCCGGCTTATGAGAGTATCTTGGTGGCGTTTAATCCGGCCCAAACATCAATGGAAAGCGCAAAACGGAAACTTGAAAATAAGGTTATCAACCGTGATAGCGCTTCGGTTAAATCCGGACGCCTGATTGAAATTCCCGTGTGTTACGCGGCGACTTACGGCCCTGATATGGGCAACATCATGAAAAGTAGCGGCCTCTCTAAAAAGGAAATTATCAAACTTCATTCGGATAATAATTATTTAGTCTGCATGATGGGATTTATTCCAGGATTCCCCTTTCTCTCGAATGTCCCCGCGCCGCTCCATCACCCCCGGCACGAAACCCCGCGCCTCAAAGTACCTGCGGGTTCGGTTGGAATTGCTGGATGGCAGACGGGTATATACGGATTGGAAAGTCCCGGAGGTTGGCAGATCATTGGCCGCACGCCCGAAGTAATTTTCGATAAATCCCGCAAAGCGCCGTTTTTAATCGAGGCGGGAGACCGTGTGCGGTTTGTGCCGATTACGGCGAAAGCCTACGAGGCTTATCATGCTTGAAATTAAAGCGGCAGGCGTTCAAACATCATTGCAGGACGCAGGCCGTCCGGGGCATCGGCACTTGGGCGTCCCTTGCAGCGGGGCAGCGGACAAGTTGAGCTTTGCTCTCGCAAACTGGATGGTCGGGAATAGCTGGAGCGCGCCTGCCCTCGAATGCGCGCTTGGCGGTCTACATGTAAAGTTTCACGATGACACGACCATCGCCATAGCGGGCGCTGAGATGAACGCGTCACTACGCGGCAAGCCGATGAAGAATTTTTCATACGCGGATGTCCGCGCTGGTGATGAGCTTGTTTTTAAGCCATCCACCAAAGGTTCGCGCGCCTATCTAGCCGTCGCGGGCGGGCTCTCCGGCACGTCCTTTCTGGAAAGTGTGGCGACCTATACTCTCGCCAAGCTCGGAGGAATAGACGGTTCGTTGTTGGCCACCGGAGATAAGATTAAATACGGCGATGAGGTTACCGAAGCGCCGCGCGCGCTGCCCGCAGGGTTTGCCCCCGTTCTTTCCAATCATATTGTGCTGCGCGTACGCCCGGGACCAGAAGTTCAGCATCTAAAAGATACAAGCAAGCGTGAATTATTTATCCGCCCCTTCACGGCCACAAGGGCCACAGACCGTATGGGGTCGCGGCTGGACGGCGTAAAAATTGAAGGCGAATATTCTAAGAGCTATACGAGCAGTCCTATCCTGCCCGGCACCTTGCAAATCCCGCCGGACAACCGCCCTATTCTCGCGCTCATAGACGGACATTGTACAGGCGGCTATCTCCGCGCCGCACAAGTCATACGCGCGGATATTTGGCAACTTGGCCAGATTGCCCCCGGAACCAAGATTAGTTTCCACCGCTGTTTTGACGAAGATGCCCCTAAAATCCTTACGCAAAGAAATGCAACGTATAGTCATTTAATAGACGGATTTTCTTTCTAAAACGCCATGATATTATCCGCGCCCTACATCCTTTTGGATGACCAGATTACTTCTGAGATACGTCTCTATCAGAACCCGGTCGATATTATTTCTGTGTCCCGCCCCGGCGATGTCGAGCGGGGATTTAAGAAATTAATTAAATACCACAAAGACGGTTATCATATCGCCGGAAACTTTAGTTATGAACTTGGCTATATCCTTGAACCCAGCCTACGCGCAAAACTCCCGCGCCGCCGCACTGTACCGCTCATGTCATTTGGGGTTTTCAAAGGATTTGAAACCGCCGACAGCACAGTCTTGACGCCGGTAGACCTACCGGAACTCTCACTTAGCCCCGCTTGGAGTGAAGCGGATTACGCCATGCGATTTGACCGCGTGAAGGCCTATATCGAGGCGGGGGATTGTTACCAAATTAATCTCACCTTTCCCATGCGCGGCGAAACGAATGCCTCAGCCTTGGATATTTACAGCGCCCTTCGCGCACGTCAGCCTGGACAATATGGCGGAGTCGCGAGCCTCGGCGGACCAGACATTATTTCGCTCTCTCCAGAACTTTTCTTTTCTAAGACCGGACAAACAATTGTCATGCGCCCGATGAAAGGCACGCATAAGAGACTGCCCGATCCGCAAAAAGACAAAGCCGCTGCGGAAGGCCTGAAACTTGACCGCAAGAACACGTCTGAAAACTTGATGATTGTTGATCTGCTCCGTAATGATCTCTCCCGCATATCAGAAGTGGGCTCCGTTGATGTTCCAGAATTTTATGCCCTCGAGACCTATCCAACTTTGCATCAAATGGTTTCCGTTATACGGGCAAAGTTAAATCCTGAAACGAGCTTTGAAACAATTATCCGAAATCTCTTCCCAAGCGGGTCTATTACAGGCGCGCCTAAAATTCGGGCTATGGAAATTATTCGCGAGCTTGAAGCCACGCCGCGCGGGGCTTATTGCGGGAGCCTCGGTTATCTAGACCCAAACGGCGATGCCTGTTTTAATGTCGGCATTCGCACGCTTACATTGGACGCGGGGAAACTCACTTATAATGTTGGCAGCGGAGTTATTATGGACAGCACGGCCCGTGATGAATATGCGGAATGCCTCCTCAAGGCCAAGGTCATTTTAGGCGATACAGCGCCGCAATTAATTGAAACCTTGCGCTGGACTCAAATGCGCAAATTCGTTCGCCGAGATATGCACATTGAGCGCCTCGAGCGCAGCGCATCGGCGTTAGGGTATTACTTTGATAAAGACGCCATTATTCTCGCCTTAAAAGACTCTGTTAAAGCCAAAGGCAAACCCCAGCGCGTGCGGCTAGCATTATCAGAAGACGGGAACATTCATGTTGAGACATCTGCTTACACCGCTCCAGATCGACCTTGGGCTATAAGCCTCTCCAAGCACGCCCTCACCCCAGATGTTCAAAATACGAAATACAAGACAACGGAGCGCAAATTTTACGACGACGAGCGCGAGCGCGTAAAATCCCTAACTGATTGCGATGAAGTCCTCTTTTTCAACGAGGCGGGAGAGCTGTGCGAGGGCTCATTCACATCTGTTTTCATCGAAAAAGATGGACAGCTCCAAACACCCAAACTCTCTTGTGGCCTCCTGCCCGGTGTCTTACGCCGGAGTTTACTGGACAGCGGAAAGGCCGTCGAAGCGATTTTGAAGTTGGAGGATTTAAAGCAAGCCGATCTTGTCTTTATCGGGAATTCTCTGCGCGGACTTATTCAAGCGGACATTAAATCTTTCATCCCGATTTAATTAGGCTTTGCGAAACCTGGTCTTTCATTTACCACTATTCTCATTAGGAGTGCTTTATGGAACACGTTTTACAGTCTTGGCACGTTAGCAAATCCGGCAAAGCGAAAACCGTAATCCTCGCCGATATGCCCTCCTCGACGGTTAAAGAGGGTTATCTATGGATACATTTGGACGGGACGAAAGAAAGCTGTCGGACATGGCTACGGGACGATCCTGACGTCGACGCGATTGCTGAGCGTACACTTTTGGGCGGAGACGCGAGGCCTCGCACAATTGCTCACGAACAAAATGTTTTAATCAATCTCCGCGGGGTCAATTTGAACCCCGGTAGCCAGCCAGAAGATATGATTGGTATACGTTTTTTTGTTGAATCCCGCCGCATAATATCTGTTGAACGCCGCCCCTTGCGAGCCACACAAGATCTTGCCACTCGCATGAAAACCCAATTAGTGCCGACCACGACAGGCGGGTTTCTAGCCACATATGCGATGTACGTCGCCGACCGTATGGCCCCGACAATCACGGATTTGAATGAACAAGTCGATACATTGGAAGAAAAAGTAGACGCGAAGAAAAGCGACGATAGCCGGCAGGTACTCTCAGAGCTTCGCCGAGATGCTATTTTATTACGCCGTTATTTGGCCCCGCAGCGCGACGCGCTGAACACTCTCGCTCTGCAAACTGTCCCTTGGATAACGCCGGATGATCGCCTGCGTATTCGCGAGGCCGCGGATCAAGCAACCCGTGTCAATGAAGAACTGGAAGCCATTCGGGAACGCGCGGCGATTGTGAAAGACCAACTTACTGATCAACGCGCCGAAGAGATGAACCGTAATATGATGGTACTCTCAGTGGTCGCCGCAGTATTCCTTCCGCTTGGCCTCATCTCGGGTATGATGGGCATTAATGTCGGCGGGATGCCATGGACTGAAACCAAGATGGGGTTTTGGTACGTCACAGCCATAGTTTTTGGTGTTGGCGTCATTTTGCTAGCCATCTTCAAATGGGCCAAATGGCTTTAAGTCCAGCCTAGATTTGACATGATTGCCCGCTATACTCCGCGTATGACGCGCGGTATTTTCCACCCTTTTATTTTGAGCTTCTGCGCGCTTCTCATCGCCTTTGCGTGTACATTTGGCCCTTCGGTTAACACCGCCTTTGCGCAAGAGGCTGAGACGACGTTCAAAGACAACCACGCGAAGTTAAAAGAAGATACGTCCCTACAATTTGAACTCGCCCAGCCCGAAGAGCGCGAGGACAAAGACCTCGCAGGTGGCAACGCAAAAGATTGGGGCGCATTCGGAGAGGCCAGCAGCGCAATTACAAAACTATTATTTTACGGCATTTGCGCGGTATTAGTCATGGTCGTTCTATTTTATATCCTCCGCGAATTTATCCATATACGGTTTCCCAAAAAGGCCGCGAAGTTAGACGATGAAGAGGACACAGAAATCCCGCTTTATGTCCCGGATACCGATGCGGCTCAGATATTACTCGAGGATGTAGATAAACTGGCCGGTGAAGGAAAATTTGCCGATGCTATTCACACGCTCCTCTTCCGCAGCATTCAGGATATTGAAGACAAACGCCCACACTCTATTCGCCAATCTTTTACCAGCCGCGAAATCGCAGAGCTACAAATCTTATCCCCCGAAGCCCGATCCGCTTTTAGCCAAATTGGCCGCGTGGTCGAAGAAGGGTTCTTCGGTAGCCGCGCGCTCGGTAAAGCAGAGTTCGAGGCGTGCCGAGACGCCTATCTTCAATTTACCGGTCCAAAGGTTTGGGCATGAGCCGCGCCCCTAAAAATACATTAGAAGGCCGCGCGGTGAAAAAAGCTGTGTCTGGCATCATGAACCCGGTGACAATTATCAGTCTTGTCCTAATTAGCGTGTTCGCCTTTGCCGCCCTTATCGTTCTGTCCGGCTATGCAGATAATTGGCGCGACAAAGATAATGGCCGGGCCCACGCCTTTTCGAAATCAGGCATAGGCTTTGCGGGCCTCTCGCAGCTGCTTACGGCTGAGGGGAACGACGTTGTCTTTGACCGCACCGAAGGCGAAGAGGGCGAAGCTTATGCCTTGAAAATTATCACGCTCTCCCGTCCGCTAACCAAATCATTATCCGAAGACTTTGATCTCTCATCGCCCACCCTGATTGTGATGCCGAAATGGGTAACATCCCGCATGTATGAGCACAAAGGATGGCGGCGTATTGTTCGCGCGCCCATAGGGCCGACATATGAAACACTTAATTTCGCGAAGGCCCTGCCCGTGTCGGCAGGTGATGTGACGTTTCATTCGGGTTATCGCCTCAAAGACAGTTATGAGCTTACCAAGATAGAAGCTTGGCTGCCCTCATTGGCCACAGCAAATGTCGCGCATCTACAGACTTTGAAAGGCGGATATCTCGATCCTTTAATTAAAACGGATGAAGGTATTATTCTGGCCAAAATTACAGATGCCCCTGTCTATATTTTAAGTGATCCGGATTTTCTTAATACACTTGGTATTGCTGAAGAAGACCGCGCACGTTTCGCGGTTCAGTTACTTGAAAGCATAGCGGAATGGGAAGAGGCTGAGTATGATATTTTTATATTCGACCTGATTAAACATGGGTTTGGGAATACGGATAATATTATTAAATACCTTTTGCGCCCCCCATTCCTAGCAGCAACGCTGTGCCTAATCGCAGCGGGCCTATTAATTGGCTGGCAAGCCTTTGCGCGTTTTGGCGATCCTGAAACAAATATTCCTGATTATGCCCTCGGAAAATCTACCCTCGCTGATAATGCCGCGCGCTTCATAAAAATTGCTGGCCGCGAAACCAAGATGGCGCCCGGATATGTCGACCTCATACGAAGGCGAGCTGCTAAGGATATGAACCTTCAAGGCCAAACCGAGAGCGATATTGACCGTGTTTTAAATCGCCGCGGCGAAAATAGAAAGCTTGAGCAAAGCTGGGATGAGGTCACACGCGCCGCGCAAAACCCAACTGATAATACGTCGCTGCTTCAAGCCGCCCGCAAACTTTATGACTGGAAACAGGAGATTTCAAATGAGCATAGATAACGTACAGGTCATGGCCGATAAAATACGCAGTGAAGTTGGCAAGGCCATTATCGGCCAGGCCCGCACAGTAGATATGATGCTGATTGCGCTTTTATCAGGCGGGCACATATTGCTTGAAGGCGTTCCTGGCACAGCGAAAACTTTCCTCGCGCAAACATTTGCCAAAGTCACTAATTTTGAGTTCGGACGCATTCAATTCACGCCAGATCTCATGCCCGGTGACCTGTTGGGGACAAACCTCTTCAGCTTCCAAACCCATGAATTTAGCCTCATCAAAGGCCCTATTTTTTGCGATCTATTACTGGCCGATGAAATCAATCGAACCCCGCCAAAAACGCAGGCCGCTCTCCTCGAGGCTATGCAGGAACGCCAAGTGACAATTGATGGAGAGTCTTTCCCTCTCGGCAAACATTTCATGGTCATCGCCACGCAAAACCCGATTGAACAGCAAGGCACCTACCCCCTGCCAGAGGCGCAGCTTGACCGGTTTATCTTCAAACATATTCTTGATTATCCGACCCGCGACGAGGAGATTGAGATTGTCCGGCGGCATGGCAGCCGCACAGGCTCCCCGAGCCTCGAGTCTTTAGGCGTAAAATCTGTCGTCAAGAAAACGGAAATTGATAAAGCTATCGCGACCGTTAACACTGTTAAGCTTACCGATGAAGTGACCCACTATATTGTCGACCTTGTGCGCGGAACGCGGGACAATCCTTTATTCGAGACAGGCGCCTCGCCTAGGGCTGCGGCTATGCTGTCCGCAGCCGCGCGCGCCAATGCCGCGCTTCAAGGACGTGATTTCGTAATCCCCGATGATGTGAAATCCATCGCGCTCCCGGCTTTGCGTCACCGCGCGATCCTGTCTCCGGCCGCCGAGATCGAAGGCCGCACAGCTGACGAACTCATTACCGACGTGGTCGAACAGACCCAAGCGCCACGATAGGAGCCATACGATAGCCCCGCTCTATCCCACACCCCGCGCCGCCCTTTTAATGGCTTTAGGCTTGCCAATTACATTGGTTTTGGCCATGTTTTTGCCTGCGCTGTGGGCCCTCGGCGCGGCGTGGATAGCTGGTATCACCGGGCTGATATTCCTCGATAGTTTTATGGCGACCCCCAAAAACGCAATGGAGCTTGATAAGCACCTTCCAGGGAGTTTCTTTATTGGCGAAACCGAGGAGATTTGGTTTAAACATGAATACAACTCTGCCTACGCCCCGCAAAATGTCGAATACCGCCTGACCAGCGGCGAACGGTTCAAAGTAAAGCCCACACGGTTTAAAGGGCAAGCCAATGAAGGGGCTGTCCTCGCTGTCTTTGATATTACCGCTCGCCTTCGCGGCGAAGGGCGACTGGAACGGTTATGGACACGCTGGCAAGGCCCGCTTGGCCTTGTCTGGAAACAAAAAATTGAAGAGCTGGACCACGCGATTCCGATTGTCCCGAATACGCGCCTCGTCAAAGACAAAGCGGTTGAAATATTCTCCCGCGATGCCAGCTTCGGTCAAAAAATTCAGCAGGAACGCGGCGAAGGCACGGAGTTTGACGCCCTCGCAGAATTTACCGCCGGGATGGACAAGCGCGCGATTGATTGGAAACATTCCGCCCGTCATAACACCTTGCTCGCCAAAGAGTTTCGCACCGAACGCAATCACAATATTGTCTTCGCTTTGGACTCCGGCCACTTGATGTGCGAACCGATTGGCGGGGTAGCAAAACTTGATCGTGCGCTCAACGCTTCGCTTCTTATGGCGTATGTGTCTCTAAAGGTCGGCGATAAAGTGGGTTATTTCGGATTTGATGATAAGCCCTATTTCTATAGCGCACCTATTGGCGGCGTTGGGAGCTTCCGTCATCTGCAGCGCCTCACAGCCAATATCGGATACTCATTCAACGAAACCAATTTTACGCTTGGGCTATCACAGCTCTCGCAGTCTTTGAAACGCCGCTCGCTCGTGGTCGTCTTTACAGATTTTGTAGACACGACAAATGCAGAGCTGATGGTCGAAAATATTTCGCGTCTCATCAAGCGGCACATCGTCATGTTCGTCGCCTTCCGGGACGAAGCTTTGGAGGGGCTCGTGTCCAAAGCTCCTGAAACCACAGACGATATTTCACGCGCGGTTATCGCTGAAAGCCTGATGCGGGAGCGCGATGTCGTGATTGCCCGTCTGCAACGCATGGGCGTTCACATTGTCGATGTTCCTGCAGATAATTTATCTATGGCGGTCCTCAATAAATTCCTCGATCTCAAACGCCGAGAAATGATCTAATGTCAAATATCATCCTCAAAAGTAACCGCTTCAGAGCTGAACGCGAAGAGAGTTGGAAGCGGCTCGAAGCCATGCTTAAAACAATTGAGTCCCGCGGCATGAACGCGCTTTCCGATGATGAGATTATCGAGCTACCAAATTTATACCGCTCCACCCTTTCCTCCCTCTCTGTGGCGCGGGCGACTTCGCTTGATCAAAATGTGATAGCCTATTTACAGGCTCTCTCGACCCGCGCTTATTACGCGCTCTACGGATCGCAGGTGAATTTGGGCAAACGTATGGGGATGTTCTTTGCCCGCGATTGGCCCGCAGCGGCTAAGGCCCTGTCCAAAGAAACTCTGATTGCAGGATTTATAACGCTACTCGGGGCCTTTGTCGCGTTCCTGCTCGTCCAATCTGATCCGGAGTGGTATTTTACATTTATCTCTGATGAGATGGCAGGCGTACGCAATCCGGCAAGCTCGACAGAAGCCCTACGCGATACGCTTTATTCTAATCCGGATAGTGACGGGTTGTCGTCCTTTGCGACCATGCTGTTCAGTCACAATTCAAGGGTCGCCATTTTTGCATTTGCGCTTGGCTTCGCCTTTGGCATCCCCACGGCGATTTTACTTTTATATAATGGCTGCGTCCTTGGAGCATTTATTGCGCTTTTTGTTTCACGCGGCTTAGGGTTTGAGGTTGGCGGCTGGCTCATCATTCACGGCGCGACAGAAATATTCGCGATTGTTCTTGCCGGAGCGGCTGGACTGCATATTGGGCGTGCCATCGCTTTCCCGGCTGAACAGTCCCGAGTCGATGCTGCCTCTCATGCAGGGCAACGCGCCGGCACGCTCATGGCCGGGGTTGTCATCATGTTATTTATTGCCGGACTGCTCGAAGGGTTTGGTCGACAACTCATCAATATTGATTGGCTGAGATACCTCATTGGGGTGTCCACATTTATTCTTTGGTGTACGTATTTTTATGCCCCGCGCGCGCGATATAAGGGCGAGCCTCTATGAGCACTTATATTGCCCAAAACGCTCGAAACTCGCGCGAACTAATTACGCCGGAAGGTATAGATCTTAATGTAAAGCTCGCCACACGAGGGTCACGAGCCGGGGCTTTCTGCATTGATCTCCTGATTATGATTATAGTTTTGATTGCCTTCACATGGGGGCTTTTCTCCCTCATAGATGCTGACAGTTCTGAAATGGGCATGGTTATATGGACCTTGTTTTTCTTTTTCGTCCGTAGCTTTTATTTCATGTTTTTCGAAATGAGCCGCCGCGCGGCGACGCCCGGGAAAATGATGTTAAAAATACGTGTGGCCGCGCGGGGTAAAGCTCGCCTCACCGCCAATGCCGTTTTTGCCCGCAATGCACTGCGGGAAATAGAAGTCTTCTTGCCCCTAAGTTTTCTCCTGAGCAATGCCGGTTCCGTGGATGGATGGATTTCCTTAATCGGCCTCATTTGGAGCGGGATATTTTTATTCTTCCCGTGTTTCAACAAAGACAAACTTCGGGCGGGGGATTTAATTGCAGGAACCTGGGTTGTCGAAGCCCCGCGAACGGCCCTCCTGACTGATCTTTCAACAGCCCGCACGGCATCTTCAAAATATATATTTTCCTCCACCCAAATCAATGCTTATGGCGTACATGAATTACATGTGCTTGAGGACGTTATTCGGCGCAATAATTTTGACACAGTGCGCGAAGTTTCTGAACGCATCCGGACTAAAATCGAATGGGCCGAAGGGGCTGGCGATAACGATATTGAGTTCTTAAAAGCGTATTACGGCGCGCTACGCGGACGCCTTGAAAACAAAATGCTGTTCGGTGTCCGCCGTAAGGATAAACACGACACGCGTTAGGCTCAGATTTATAACGTCCCTTGAATTAATTTCATCACACCTGAAAAATCTAGATCGTCTTTACCCGCTGTTTCCATAGCGGCGTAAAGTTTTTCAGCGTGATCACCGAGCGGGATAGAGGCGTCCGCAGTCGAGGCAGCGTCCTTGGCAAGGCGCATATCTTTAAGCATCATCGCCGCCGCAAATCCCGCTTTGTAATCCCGGTTAGACGGGGCTGTCTCAACAGGGCCCGGTGCGGGGCAATAACTTGTCATGGACCAATTTTGCCCAGACGCCGTAGAGGAAATATCGTAAAATGTTTGCGCGTCCAGGCCGAGCTTTTCCGCGAGATTAAATGCCTCGCACGTCCCAATCATATGAATACCTAGCAGCATATTATTCGCGACCTTGGCGACCTGTCCATTACCAGCATCGCCGGCGTGAAACACATTTTTCCCCATAATATCTAGATAGGGTTTAGCTTTATCAAATGCGGGTTTCGTACCGCCGCACATAAATGTCAACGTGCCTGCCGCCGCTCCGCCGACGCCGCCTGACACAGGCGCATCAATCATTTCAAAGCCTTTATCGACAGCGGCGCTAATCACGTCGCGCGCGCTCGCAATATCAATGGTGGAACTATCTATGAACAGCGCGCCTGGCTTCGCTGATTTAAATATATCGCCGTAAACACCGCGCACGTGCTTACCGGCAGGGAGCATAGTGACAACGACATCTGCATTATTGATCGCATCAGATAGAGTATCTGCTTTTACGCAACCCGCTTTAACCGCAGCCGCCACAGCGTCTTTGGACAAATCAAATCCGCGCACGTCATATCCTGACCTGGCGAGGTTCGTCGCCATGCCAATACCCATATTCCCGAGGCCGATAAATGCGATTGATGTCATGACTACTCCAAAAACTCGAGCGGTTTTCCGTTTTGTTTGAACACGCGTTTGACCTGTGCCGCCGTGACTTTTTTGACCGTTTCATGCGACCATTTCGGATTGCGATCTTTATCAATTAATTGCGCGCGAATGCCTTCGTAGAAATCTTGGGTCTTGAGGAAATTCAGGGACAAGTTTAATTCTTGCGCCATAGCTTCGCGGAACGACAGACCGGCTCCTTGCATGAGGGATTCATGGGTAACCGCCAAAGCCAGAGGTGATTTACGGCGTAGATTTTCCGCCTGTTTCTTTGACCAGTCATCTTCCATTTCGTCGAGTAGCGCAAGAATGTCTCCCACGCTCTCGCTGCTGAATGCGCCGAGACCCGCAGGCAAATCATCCGCTTTAGGCGGCTCTTTAACGAAATCATCCATGATATCCAAAACCGCTTTATCGGACCCATCGAGTTCGGCTTTACCCAGCGCTTTGATAAACGAAGCATGTTTCTTGGTCGGCATGTATGAGTTTGCAATCCCAAACGCACAAACGTCTGCGGTCTTGAGACGCGCACCCGTGAGGCCGAGCCATTGCCCGACGCTCATACCCAGGCGCGGTAAGAAATACGTTCCGCCCACATCCGGGAAATAGCCAATGCCTGTTTCCGGCATCGCAAATAATGTATCATCCCCCGCTACGCGGTGACGGCCATGCACGGACAAGCCCACGCCCCCGCCCATAACTATCCCGTCAATCATGGTTATGTAAGGTTTGCGGTAGCGGTGAATAAATTCGTTGAGTTTATATTCTTTACGCCAAAATTCAGCGGCCTCCTTGCCGTCTTTTTTACCGCTATCGTGGAGCATGATAACGTCGCCCCCCGCGCAGAACGCCCGGTCGCCCTCACCGTCAATCAAAACGGCTCCTATGTTTTCATCCTCTTCCCAAGATTCCATGAGGCGAAGAATTTCCACGCACATATCCGTAGTTAGAGCGTTCAGCGCCTTAGGACGATTGAGAGTAATATGACCGAGATTTCCGGTCACTTTAGAATTAATTGTATCTGTCATTTTATTGCCTCAACATATCGCGGGAGATAATCACTCGCATAATTTCATTTGTGCCTTCTAAGATTTGATGGACGCGCATGTCCCGGACGATTTGCTCGATACCGTATTCTGATAGATATCCATACCCGCCGTGTAGTTGCAGCGCGTTATTAGCAATCTTGGAGCAACTATCTGTCGCAAACCGTTTCGCCATCGCGCAGGCCGCGCCAGTTCCCGGGAGTTTCTTGTCCAGCATATCCGCCGCGCGGTAGATCATGAGCTTCGACGCGTCGAGCTCGGTTTGCATATCCGCGAGTTTAAACTGCGTATTCTGAAACGCGGATATTTGTTTACCGAATTGCTTCCGTTCTTTTGTATAATTAATAGCTGCGTCGAGCGCCTTCTGCCCGCCGCCTAAGGAACACGAGCCAATATTAATGCGCCCCCCATCAAGTCCTGCCATCGCGAATTTAAAACCATCGCCTTCCACACCAATTCTATTGGCCGCTGGGATACGGCAATCCTCCATAATCACTTGCGCAGTCGGCTGAGCGTTCCACCCCATTTTCTTTTCATTCGCTCCAAACGATAATCCGAGGGTGTCTTTTTCAATCACAAAAGCCGATACGCCGCGCGCGCCATCATCAGACGTGCGGGCCATGACGACATAAATGTCTGACCAGCCCGCGCCGGAGATAAATGTCTTCGTCCCGTTGAGGATATAATCATCGCCGTCTTTTTTGGCTTTGGTCGAGAGCGACGCCGCATCAGAACCGGCCCCCGGCTCCGTCAGGCAATAGCTGGCAATTAAATCTCCGGATGTGAGACGCGGTATATATTTCGCGCGAATATCATCGCCGCCGAAACGATCAATCATCCAGGTCGCCATATTATGTATCGTCATCATCGCCGTATGAGAAATATCCCCGCGTGATAGCTGTTCAAAAACAAGCGCGCTATCTAAACGTGAGAGCCCCGTCCCGCCATGTTCTTCGCCGATGTAAATGCCCATAAACCCAAGTTCGGCGGCTTTCTTAAAAACACCCCGGTCAAGCTGCTTTTCCTCATCCCAGCGAGTCGAATGGGGCGCGAGTTCCGCATCCGAAAACTGCCGCGCCATATCCTGGATAAGGGTCTGTTCTTCTGAGAGAGAGAAATCCATTACAACCTGTCCTTATCGCCTTCAAACTTTAAGAGGCCAACTTCGAGTCCCTTATATACGCCTTCCGCCCCCGCGCCGTCTTTCTGATCGCGCGGATGATTTTTCCCGTTAAGCACCGGAACCGCATCTAGGAAAGGCGTATGTCCTTCAAGACACGCTAAATTAATTCCGAATTGCGTGGGATTAGAACGGCGCTGATGGTGTGTATAAATTCCGCACGTTGAGCAGAAATAATGCTTCGCGACCCGTGTTCCAAATGTGTAACAAGTTAAACTGTCTTCGCCTTGCGTAAATTCGATATCCTTCAATTCAGCGCTCACAGCAACAGCCCCGCGTCTTGAACACATAGAACACGTACAACGACGCGCCGTGTTTAATTTGTCCGTAAGCCGAACTTGAAAAACGACGACGCCGCAATGGCAACTTCCTTTATGTAAGATGCGGGCATCACTCATAATTAAAACGTCGGAATGATAAACGCGCTGTCGTTAGTTTCGCCTTCGGGCCAGCGCTCGGTCACTGTTTTTACTTTTGTATAAAACCGCAAGCCTTCCTGGCCGTATTGATTGGCGTCACCAAAGGCAGAGCGTTTCCAGCCGCCGAAACTGTGATAGCTGACAGGAACAGGGATGGGCACATTAATGCCGACCATGCCGACTTCGACGCGGTCCGCGAACTCGCGAGCTGCGCGGCCATTGGCGGTAAATATCGCAACACCGTTTCCGTATTGATGTTCGGAGGGGAGTTTGAGCGCGTCTTCAAAGGTGTCAGCGCGGACAACTTGTAGAACAGGTCCAAAGATTTCTTCTTTGTATGTGCTCATGTCCGGCGTGACATTATCAAAGAGCGACGGGCCAATGAAAAAACCGTCTTCATAGCCTTGTAGGGTAAAGTTGCGGCCGTCAATCAACAGGTCTGCGCCTTCTTCGACAGCTGTATCAATCATGCTCTCGACTTTATCTTTGTGGGCTTTGGTCACGACGGGGCCGTAATCCGCTTCGGGGTCAGTGGACGTGCCGACTTTCATGGCTTCAATGGCAGGTATCATTTTCTCGAGGAATTTTTCTGCCGTACCTTCGCCAACAGGAACAACAACAGGTAGCGCCATACAGCGCTCCCCCGCTGAGCCATACGCCGCGCCAAGAATGTCTTTCACCGCTTGGTCCATATTTGCGTCCGGCATAATAATGCCGTGGTTTTTCGCGCCGCCCATACATTGGGCACGCTTGCCGTATTTCGCCGCTTCTTTGTAAACGTAATGCGCAATGTCGGACGAGCCGACAAAGCTGACGGCTTTAATTGTAGGATGCTGCAAAATCGCGTCGACGATTTCTTTGTCGCCGTTAATGCACTGCAGCAAACCCACAGGGCCGCCCGCTTCGACGAATAATTCTGCAAGGCGCATCGGCACGCTTGGGTCTTTTTCTGACGGTTTAAGGATACAGGCATTGCCCGTCGCAATCGCCACACCAAACATCCACATCGGTATCATGGCCGGGAAGTTAAAGGGCGTTATGCCCGCGACCACGCCGAGAGGCTTGCGGATAGAGTACACATCAATACCGGGCCCCGCGCCATTCGTGCGCTCACCCTTTTGATTTTGCGGAATGCCGCACGCAAATTCGATGACGTCCACACCGCGCATGACATCGCCGCGGCTGTCGGCGACGACTTTACCATGCTCTAATGATAATAGTTCTGCGAGTTCGTCCATATGCGCATCAACGAGTTGCTTATAAGCAAACATGACACGAGAGCGTTTTTGCGGATTGACCTGCGCCCATTTAATTTGAGCTATTTCGGCTGACGCTACAGCCGCATCAAGTTCCGATTTATTGGCGAGGGCCACCTTCGCCTGTACTGCGCCCGTGTTCGGATTAAAAATATCGGCTGTGCGGCCTGACGTGCCCGCAACTAATTTACCGTCAATAAAGTGCCCAATAGTGCGCATAAAAATCTCCTTAGGGTTTGGGCGTACCATAGGCTACGCGCATACGCCGTAAAGACTAAATTGCCTTTATCTCATGTGTGACTTTAAAAAACTTACTGCTGCCGAATTCAAGCGATATTATTGCACGCGTTTCATCCGCACACTTCGCGCGCGGCGAACGCCGTTTGAGATATCCGCAAGATAACTGCCCATAGAGGCAGGCTTAATCCGAACGGTCAAATCACCCTTGGGTATAGAGCCGCTTCCGCCAGTCGCCTGCCACACCTGTCCGTTATCTAATATCAGCGTGTAAGTCCCACGCCCCCCGGACAGAGAGGTGACTTTAGCTTCCAAGACTTCTTTCTTTTCGCCTTTTCCAATTTTTGGAAAACTGATTTTACCCAGAGAGGGTAGCTTGAAACCAAACCCTTCTTTTTTCATGGCCGTGATAGTTTTAGCATCTACAGCTACGATCGCTTTGCTCTCTTCGGCTTGTCTAATTTTAGCGAGGTTCACATCCAAGCAATCCAAACGTAAAGTATCATCCGTAATGTCTGAGCAGGCATACAAAACCGCTAAGGGACTTTTGACCGATGCATCATCCGCGGCCATAACGCCTGTGGCATTTACAAAAATAATGCTGATAGCTCCAAATAAACTTGCAAAAAATTTCATCGTGATTAGTCCCTTTATTCTGTGCCGTGCCAGTATGGGCTTGTCTCAACCATGGGGCAAATCAATTCATCGTGTTACGCGAGCTGCGAAGCAACCTCACTTGATGGCAAACCCCAGTGGAAAGGCACAACAGTGTTAATCTCGTTCAAAGTCGGCGGATCTCCTGCGTAGCGGCAAGGTTTTACGCCTCTATTCATGAGATACCAATCTTGCAGCAGATCCGCCTGCTTTTCGATCGGGTAATCATCGAACTTTTTAGCCGTATCATAGGCATAACCGTAATACCAGTTAAGCGGATTTATAAGGTAACGAAACGCCGTAAGACGCCCCGTTTTATATTGCCACACATGACACAGTTCGTGGATAAGGACGGATTGGAGCAAAAGATCATGACGCGTAAAATCAGCGGGCGTATCTGGCCAATAAATATCATAACCTCGGACAAGAATTTTATTCCGCGCAAAAACATTGTGGGCGCGCGAAATCAGCCGAACCTTGTCCACGCCTACGGCCTCGCAGAGGCTTGCAGGAATGAATGACTGTTCGCGCAGCGTTAACCCGCGTTCGTCTCTCGGTGTGTTTTGGTGTTTAATTTTCACCCTATCAACTCGATATCTTTCGAAAAACTTTGGAACCTTTAGATAGCTCCAGCGTATATCTAGTGTAACCAATTTAAACTGAAAAGGATTACATTATGGAAAGTGAACACATTAAAGCCGCTGGCGACAAACTTGCAGGTAAAGCAAAAGAAGCCGCAGGCAAGGTCACCGGGGACAAGGAGCTCGAGCTTAAAGGCAAAGCACAGCAGGTCAAAGGCGATTTGAAGAACGCAATTGGCGACGCCAAAGATGCAGTCGAGTAAATCTCGTAATATTCATTAAAGCCCGCATTTAAGCGGGCTTTTTTTATGACTTATGGTAAAGTAGCAATGCAAACGTGAAGTTTTATAAAAGCCGCCTATGTTAAACACCTTTAAACATCCTTCGGTGATAATTAACTTGTCCTCCGGTAGCACGACTGACGTGTCAGAAGACATGAGCGGGATCTTTGCCAGCCATGGTTACACGCCTCCCCAAATCCACGCCGTAGACGCCGCTGGCCTTAAGGCCGCCTTTCAAACTGTGCGGGAGGACGGGACAGACTTGCTTGTAATTTACGGAGGTGATGGAACCTGCAAATCAGGCGCCGTTGTCGCCATAGAGCTATCCATACCCATTATTGCTCTGCCCGGCGGCACAATGAACATGCTGCCCAAGGCCTTATACGGCACAGATGATTGGGCCCAAGCTCTGGAGAAAGCCTTGTCCAACCCCAAACCGCGCAGCTTTCCGGCGGGGAAGATTAATGATGAATTATTTTTCTGCGGCGCCATTATCGGCGACCCTACAAATATGGCGGAGGCGCGCGAGTCAATCAGAGACGGGCATATTCTCGACGCTATTAAGAAGGTACCCGACGTTGTTTCGGCCATCACCGAGGGCAACCCTATCTCTTACACAGTAGACGGAAAACCCTACGCACGAAGCACAAATCTTCTACATTTATTTTGCCCTGTTATGGTCGGCGACCCTGAAACTGAAACGAAGCTTGAGCTTACCTCCGTCCCAACATTCACGGTTCCGGATCTTTTTGCCGCTGGCGTTCGCAGCCTAATTTCCGGCTGGCGGGACACAGAACAGATTGATGTCCGCCGCGTTAAGGTAATTGAGATTAAAGGCCAAGGCACATTCGATATATTATTGGACGGAGAAGCCGCGCAGGTGGAATGCCCGATTAAAATTTCATTACAGCAAGACGCTGTGAAGGTTCTTGCACCGACAATTAATGCGGAGATGCCATGACATCAATCATTCAGTTTGCCGATATTCACTTCGGCGTCGAAGACCAAGGCGCAATGGCGGCCTTGGCAGAAACCATCGATGGGTTGAAACCTGATGTGACCGTTATTTGTGGAGATATTACGCAGAACGGCTCTAAAGCTGAGTTTCTAGCCGCGCGAAATTGGATGCGCACATTACACGGCCCTAAGGTTATCACGCCCGGCAATCACGACACACCTATGTTTGGAATCTTTCAGCGCTTTTTCGATGCTTTCGGACGCTACAACCGTATTGTCGGTCCGCTCTCTGAACCGCATTTTGTAGATCAAAACGTGGCTATTATGCCGCTCAATACATCAAGAGGCTGGCAGGCCAAATTAGACTGGTCACTTGGCGTAGTTGATATGGGCGAGCTTGAAACTGTCTCCCGCAATTTGCAGGCAACAGCGCCAAGCACAGTTAAATTAATAGCGGTGCATCACCCCTTTATTTACCCAGCGCTCTCGCCGTTACAAAAAGAAACCAAGAACGGCCGGGACGCCCTCACGCGATTGAGCGAATTAAATATTGATGGTGTTATGAGCGGGCATGTGCATGTCCCGTTTACGATTGAAAGACAGCCTGATGAAACAGAAATAATGTCGATAGGCGCCGGGACGTTATCAACGCGCCGCCGCGACAAGCCCGCCAGCTTCAATCACCTTTCGATTGACGCAGAGGAAGTACGCGTCACGCCAATTATTTGGGACGCAGGCAAATTTGCAAAGGGAGAAATTTTCGTAAAAAAAGTCGCCAAGCTAAAATCCCGGCGAAAGTAACTTTCGCTGTGTTCGCGTGAACATTCTTAGCATCAGAGAAAGTAGAATAATTCGCGCCTAAAGAAGCGGCGCGGTAAGACGCAGAACATTTTCTTTAAACTGCAAGAATTTTGTCCGTTGTCGCCAAGTCTTCAAATCTATGCAGTCTGATTGGGCAATGTAACCTGCCGCGATATGAGCCAGTTGCGCAGAGAAGCGAGTATCATATATGGCCAATGTAACTTCAAGGTTCAGATAAAAACTACGCATATCCATATTCACCGTGCCTATGAATGAAACGCTATCATCGATAAGAATAGCTTTGGTGTGGAGCATACCCGCGTTGAACCGGAAAATTTCAACACCGCTTTCGAGTAAACCTTCGAAAACAGACTCTCCAGCATATCGCGCTAGTTTGGAGTCTATTTTTTTAGGAAGTATAAGCCTCACATCAAGTCCGCGGCGTGCCGCATTTGACATCGCCATGAGCAAGGCTTCGTCAGGAACAAAATATGGCGTAATTATTGTTATTTGCTCTCGCGCGCCAAAAATAGCGGACACGATGACTTCATAGATTAAACTCGATCGCATTTCCGGCCCTGAAGGAATTAATTGTGCAACGGCATTAAGCGAAAATTCTTCGGAGGGTGTCTGTTGCGGCATAGCCCGTAGTGCATGTCTATCAAAATCTGCGCCGTAATTATCAAATATGAAATCTGTATTAAATACGCATGCGAGGGAGGAGACGATATGCCCCTCTATGCGAAGCATAATATCGACCCATTCGCCTACATCCGCTTTCTTTTTAAACATAGCCGGATCAACGAGATTAAAGCTGCCGATATAGCCTATGGATTGGTCTATAATTACGATTTTACGATGATTTCGAAGGTCTGTGCGTTTGGACAAGGATTTGATGAGGCCCACAGGCAAAGACCTCACAATTTTAACGCCCGCTTGTACTAGACGGTCGTGCCATTTACATTTGAAAAAAGCGCCGCTCCCAAAATCATCCGCCAATATACGGCAATCAACACCTCGAATTGCGGCCCGCTCAAGAGCCTCTAAGACCGGAACAACGCGGCCTCTCGCCTGAATAATATAAAATTCCAAAAAACAATTTTCTTTTGCAGAGTCTATGTCCCGCATTAGAGCCTCAAGCGTGAGTTCTGCATTTTGAAATAACTCACCAGAGTTTCCCATCGAGGGATAAAATCCTGTTTCCGCAGAGACAATATCAGACAGGTCTTCAAAGAAAGTAGACACGTCCATATGTGCCCCATCTGCGTCTTCATCGGTGATGTCATAAGCGCTTTGATAATATTGTCGAATGCGCGGGCCTAGCTTTAACCGTTTCCGCCCTAAGCGGTGGTCACCGAACAAAAAATACAACATTATTCCGCCGATCGGCAGCGCGGCAATAATGATTATCCAGGCAAGCGTTGTGTTTACGGCCAATCGCCGATAGAGAATACGAAAGCTAAGAGCGAAGACGACGCCAAAATGTAATAGCGCTGTAATTGGAATACCTACCATAGTGTTCTCTCCTCACTTATAAATAAACGCCCCTTAGCGGGCTTTGTTCCCGCTAGAAAATATGATGACATTGAAAATACTGACCTACAACATGCAAGCGGCCATCGGAACCCAGTCTTTCCGACAGTATTTCACGCGTGCTCATTCGCAAGTCTTTCATTCAAAACGAAAAACACGCACACTCAAAGCCATCGCGGAATTAATTTCTGACTATGATATTGTCTGCCTGCAAGAGGTTGACCTGGGCGGCCTACGCGCCGGAAATACGTGCCAAGTCGAGCAGCTCTCGTCTTTTTCTGGACTTACTCAAATCTCACAAGAAAACCGAAAGATTAGAAATATTTCGCGGCACGGCAATGCAGTGTTGTCTAAATTACCAATAACCATGGAGAAGGATTTAAAGCTCCCAGGTCGGCGAGCGGGCCGCGGTGCGCTTTTAACATGGATAGGCGGCCCGAAACCATTTTATGTTCTTAATGTGCATCTCAGCTTAGGCCTTAAGGATCAACATGAACAAATAGCATTCCTAATTAATGAAACACCTCGCGACCTTCCGGTCATCGTCTGCGGGGATTTTAATTGCGGGGCCCTGTCAGCACCCATGCGGCTCTTGAAGAAAAAGTTAGAGCTGAGACAGCTTACGGGCGCACATGACAAAACTTACCCGAGTTGGAAGCCCAGACATGATTATGATCATATATTGGCGTCCCATGTTTTTAAAATTGTAGATGTTTCTGTCGCTCAATCAAGGTTATCAGATCACTTGCCTGTCGAGGCGAAATTAAAGTTTTAACCTAAGCCTTAACCAGGTTCGCCTGGGTCTCATCTTGGTGTTTCTTAAGGTATTTCATAAACGGTGTCGCGCCTGTCCCGACTTCCGTATCATTGCCGGATGCATTTTCACTCTGCTTATTAATATAGCTCGCGCCTAAATGCTGGCCATCTCTTCGAGCTTTGCCTGCGCTCCGTCCAGGTTATCATTTTTAACGTCTTCAATAATCGGCCCCATCAACGCGAGGGCCACGCCCGCGCCTTTGAACGCGCTATGGAGGCCGCGCCAAAAGTCCGAGAATGTCATAAAGTGCCAGGGTCAGTCGAATATTTACTCCGCGTCGAAGTCCAGACCTTGTCTGCTTACAGAGAGTTTCATGCTAATGTTTTAGGCACGCTCTCGCAGGTGAACAGTAGTACGTCTTAAATATGTCTGGGTTCACCCAAGGATAAACGGGCCTAAAACTTCCCTCGTAAGGGGAGCTCTGTGGTGAATTTCATTTTTTCCATGGCGAAACTGGCGGAAACATCAGAGAGACTAACTTTTGCGATGAGGGCTTGATAGACGCGGTCATATTCTCCGACATTCCCAACGAGAATTTTCATGATGTAATCCGTATCTCCTGCGAGGCGGTAAAACTCGACGATTTCGGGAAAGCTGTTCACGGCATTAGCGAACCTTTCCGCCCAGGCTTTCGAGTGATCATTTGTCCGCACAGACACGAATACTGTCAGCCCTGATCCAAGTTTTTCGTTATCAAGCAAGGCCACGCGGCGCTCGATGATGCCGCTTTCCTCCAGTTTCTGAACTCGCCGCCAGCATGTATTCAACGAGACTCCAATTTCCGCCGATATAGAATCGAGAGACCGAGTCGCGTCGCGTTGTAAGATTTCTAAAATCTTAAGATCATTTTCGTGTAATTTTTCGGTCATGATAGCTAAATAACGAATATTTTTTGATATTACTATAACTTTATAGACATACCTTGTAACTTTTTCGCCCTGAACGGTGTTATTATTCTTTCAAGGAGACGATTATGCTTGATATTATTGCTGACAGACACGAGGCCGCTAAGACTGAATCCCAAATTGCAGCGCTTCCGCCCATGTTCAAGGCCATAGAACGCCTTGTCGGCAACACGCCACTCATCGGTGTGAACCTGAAATACAAGGGCAAACCCGTCACAATTTACGCCAAGCTCGAATATTACAATCTGTCAGGGTCAATTAAAGACCGTATGGCGCTCGAGGTTTTAAAATGCGCTTACATGTCTGGCGCTCTCAAGAAAGGCGACCTGATTGTGGAAGCCACAAGCGGGAATGCCGGTATTGCGTTTTGCGCCCTTGGCCGTGCGCTTGGACACCCGGTTCGCATATATATGCCCAACTGGATGAGCCAAGAACGCATCAGTCTGATGAAAAGTTACGGCGCGGATGTGCGCCTCGTGAGCCATGAAGAAGGCGGTTTTGTTGGCTCTATACAAATGGCCGAAGATTTGGCCCGCACCCGTAATGATGTTTTCTTACCGCGTCAGTTCTCTAATCAAGATAATTGCAAAGCTCATTGCGGAACAACAGGCCCCGAAATCGCAAAGCAACTCGGTCAATGTCCGGACGCTTTCGTTGCCGGCGTCGGCACAGGCGGAACAGTCATGGGAGTTGGCAAAGCCCTGCGGGCCCTTTGCTCCAACATCAAAATTCACCCGATGGAACCCGCCGAGAGCCCGACGCTAACAACAGGACACAAGGTTGGAAAGCACCGCATTCAAGGTGTGTCAGACGAATTTATTCCAGATATTGTTTGCCTCAAAACACTCGACGATATTATCTGTGTGAATGACGGTGACGGCATTATTATGGCGCAGCAGCTCTCTGCCAAACTCGGTCTGGCGGTGGGTATTTCGTCTGGTGCGAACTTGATTGCGGCGTTGAAAGTGCAAGAAAAAATGAGCCCAAATGCGAAGGTCGTCACAATCTTCTGCGATGATAGCAAAAAATACCTTTCGACCGACCTTACTAAAGACGAGCCCATAAAGCCCGGCTACCTGTCCTCCGATGTTGAACTCTTGGATTATAGTGTGTGCTAGGCTGCTTTGGACACGATTTTCGTAAGAATCGGACGCTGAAAGATTGAAAATCCCCCAAAACTCCCTAGATTAGTTGGAAGAAACAAAAAAAGGGGAGAGAGCATGTCCAAACTAAATACACAAATTGAGCAGTCCAAAAAAGAGGTCGCTGAAGCCCAAGTCAAGATGGCTGAGCTCACCTCTCAGATTGAAACCGCACGCCAGAAAATGGCGTCAGGCAATGATATTTCCATAGACATCGAAAATGCGTCGCTCGATGATGTTCATGCGCACGCAGAAACTATGAATGCGAACATTGCCGAGCTTATTCTTGGTCTTGATGATGTTACCGCGGGCTTCTCCAAAGACTTTGACGCGATGCGCTCAAAGACGGGCTGGGAAAAATTTGTTGGTATTTTCTCGAAGAACCGGGCCGAAAGCCTTCGCAATGAGCGCGTGCGTACCGCGTCTGTGGAAGATAAGCTGCAAGACCTAATCGGTAAATCAAATGTCATAACGACCATGCTGACCAATCAGCTTAGCGAGCTTAAATTTCACAAAGAGCGTGTAGAAGCCAACCTAACAATCACGCTCTCCGAGCGGGAAGCCGCCGTGGAACAACTTGAGACATTGAAGTCAGATTTGCTCGCGCTTGATCCGCAAATTATTGAGCTGGAAAATAAACTCGCGACGGAGCAAGACGCCGCAGCGCGAAGCCGCCTCGAGTCCGAACTTGCGCAGATTAACGGCAAATATAATGAGCTGGCTCAGCTTGAGCAGGTCAAGCTTGCCGAAAGCCAAACGCTGGAGCGCTATATCGAGAAGGGTAAGACCTGGGTGGATAGCCTCCAAAACCAAGCCGCCACGCAAATGGTGCTGATCAATAAACTTGAAACAGATACCAAGCAGCGGGTTGTGCTTTATGATGCGCTGACGAAATCCCTAAAGACGGCGCAGCAGCAGGACGTAGCGCACAAGATCAACGAAATCGGCGTAGAGACGGACCAAGAAGCGCAAACCGCAATGGCGGCCATTGGTGCGGCAACTAACACCCGCATGGCGGAAATGATGGAAGCGCACGAAGACCATATCGTCTTCGCCCGCCGGGTTATCGAAGAAAAGGTCAAAGCCGACGAGCGTTTTGCAAGACGTTTCGAAAAGATCGTCGAGATGCACGACAAGAACGCTTACGGAGCGGATTCAGTAGGTTAGTCAGTTGGACCTCACCTTCGACCACAAAGTTCTTGAAGGAGCCCGCGCCACGCGTCGGTATTTTGCAAAGTTCGAACGGATCATGGGTCACCTCAAAGAGGTGTCTCAACTGTCCAAGAAGAACCGCGTCATCTCCGAAGCTGAAGCGGACGTCCTCGCCGAGTATCTTGAAAGCCTGACGCACACCTTCACGGCGCTATCTTATAAATATTTAATGGCGAACCGAGCAGGCGGCACGGCGAGCCGTCTACTCAGTATTGATAAAACCGATAGCGGCTTTCCAATATACCAGGAAATTATGCAGCTTGCGGCGGACGCTGTGCAGGCGAAAGAACAGCTCAAATCCCTGCCGTCTGCTGAACGCCTAAAGAAGGATATGATTACCCATATTCTGACGGATCGATCTTCGCCTATACAGTTGCAATACGCGCTATCACAAAGGCTCTATTACGAACACATAAATGACAGTTCTATCTTCCTCTCTCAGAACCATCCCAAGGGCATGTGGATTAAGGGCGGGGCGGGACGTGACCGCAGGGAATATTTAATTCACTGGGCGTCCTATGACAGCCAAACCAATCTGCCCGCTATTTATCTCATGCTTATTGAGGATACAGGTAGCCGTCCCCTGCCCCGGGATGAACGCCGCTGGCCGCGTGTGAAATCACATCTGATGGCACAAGCTGTCTCAAGCCTAAAACTCCTGACCATTGCCAAAGGCTTCGATACTGACTTCCACGACCTGCACCCAAAAACGCTTCGCCGTTTCCATATCGGCCCTATGTATTCCCATAATTTTACGGAGCAGCGCGGGCCCTTGCGGGATATTTTGGCGGACGCCAGCGGTCCTCCCGGGCTTGATTGGACTTTGGCATGGACAGTTGAAAGCTTGATATCTACGAAAACAACAGAAGAGAAATCCGGTATCTTCCGCACCTCCCAACGCGAGGTGTACGCGATTGATACGATGGACCCGAAAGCGATTGAAAGCGGAGCTTCTGATGTGCGCCGCTCCCTCATCCTGCCGCACCGGGCCTTTCAAGTGCTCGAAGAAAAAGATGATCCGACATTACGGGGCGCCACGAAATATGTTGTCGGTAAAAATTCAAAAATACTTAGTTATAATTAGAGAGATATATGTCCCAGCCCTCTGACCAAATGGAACTCAAAGAAAGCCTGATCCGCGAGAAGTATACGCCCGCAGAAGGTCTGCTTGACGGCTTTGACCATACGCCGCGCCTCGCGAAAAAAGCAGATGTGAAATCCGCCGCCAAAAAAGAACGCTCCCCCGGTCTTGGAGTGCGGCGCAGGTTCCGTTCGACCACGCCCGGCCTTGTGACACAGTCCACCGCCCGTCCCGAAGGCGTGCATATTATTGACCGCGTCAATACATGCGGCGAAGATGACCCGCTCCCGAGCCCCCTTCAAGCAGGCGTACTGCACGGCCTACGCCGCGCCCTTGCAACGGCCATGGTAGTCTCTGATCAATTCGCAGATCACACGGGTCTGTCCGAAATGCTCAAGGATAATTTGGCGGGCAAACTCCCGAAAAACCAAACGGCGGAATTTACCGAACTGCTCGCCGCCTCGTCCCTCATTAGCCTGCATGTCTTTGCCAATATGGCCGCCTTCCTCGTGGCCAGCGCACATACCGACCCGGCAGACATCACCGTTGATATTGGAGAGGTCGAAGAAGTGCTGACCGATAACCCCAACCTCGCGCTCACAGGCGCGCTATGGGAACTCGACCAAGACCTCGCCGTCTTTGCGGATAGCGAAGACAAGCTCGTCCCTGTTGTTACCGCCTTCCTCGAAAAGCTTATGGACAAAGTCGCACTGCGGGCCGGGAACACGCCGCGCCTCGAAGCCTTCACAGCGGTCAATTACCGCGTTGAAGCCGATGATTTTGAGATTAGCGGCTTCGCGCCCTCGTCCCGCGCCAAATCCACCACGCTCACTATGAGCTTCAAAAAACCCAACGAAATTGTCGGCAACCACATCGCCAAATATCAGGCCATGAAGCTCGCAAAAATGATCATGGCCTATGATTTCGAGCGCAAGCTCAATCCCTTTGTGGACCTCGGCGGCTTCATCTTCACCTTCATGGGCGACGGAAAGCCCGGCACGGGTAAGACCATCCTCATCCAAATGATGGCCGGTCTCATCCATGAATACTGCCAAAACGCCGGATACCCCTTCCGCTTCCAGAATCTCTCAACAGATTCCATTGATAGTTACCAAGGCAAATCCGCGCAAAATGCCAAAGCGTTTTTCAACAATGTGATTGATCCCAATGTTATTGGCTTTGGGACAATTGACGATATTGACCAGCTCGCAGGCAAACGCGGCGACCGGCAATCTTCCGCCGGACAGCTCGAGATTACCGCTGTCCTTATGGAAAGCTTTGCAGGCGCGAACACAGTCGTGCGCGGGAACTGTACCTTTGGCATGTTCTCGAACTACCCGGAAAATGTAGACGACGCCCTGCGCCAGCGGGCCGGGGCGAGATTCCTCGTCGACGGGCCGCAATCTCGCGAAGATTATATTGATATTCTGCAGATCCTCATGGGCAAGAACCACAACATCCCCGTCGGCGATCACAAATTGTTCGAGACGCAACAAATCCAAAAAGCCGTGGCGCGGAGTTTCGAACTTCACAGTAAACCCCATGAAGATGGTCTGATTAAGGTCTATGAGCAAACCATCAAAAAACACGGCAAGCTCGATACGCTCGCCAAGCTCGGCACCTATCTGGATAATATCCAAGAGGTCGATGAGCGTTTCACAGGCCGCGCCGTCAAAAATATTACCGACGCGATCAAAGTCCGCGCCATGGATTTTGAATTGCCGGATGAGTGGATGGAAAATACGGACCTGTTCCTCTCAAAAGATTACGAGACCAAGAAAAACATGATCGCCGACCTCGCACAGCCCATCACCATCGACATGGTCATCCAAGAGATCAACCGCTACGCCGACAGCGAATTCCGCTACGCCGATAAATCCGACGAAGTTGCTATTGATAATATGGTGAGGGATTTCGGTCGTCAGGAAGAAGCGAAGAAACGGTATTTGAAAGCTAAGAAATAGTGAGATCTATTGACACATACCCTAAGCCCCCCCTCCCCTTGCGGGGAGGGATTAAGGGTGGGGGCACCCAGCGTCCGCAAGGCTTTAGAAACTGCACGATGAGTTATGCGCGCCGTAGACACGGCGCACCCCCCACCCTAACCCTGCCCTCGAGGGGGAGGGAAACCCTTTATTATGAGTCCCGCACATGATGCGGCTCGTTCGAAATGGCTTGATGTTTGGAAACCTCGTGGAGGTGACAGCGACGGCTATTGTGGGGCGGTATAATCGTGCTTTGAAACATTTAATTGGTAAAGAGACCGCCCTCACGGAATTTCATATTGATATTTCCGGCTACTCCCCTGAGATTGGCGAGGAGTTTGGAGATCCGCGCTATCTCAATCAAAACGGCTGCAACAGACAATTTATTCTGCTGACCACAGATCAGAAATCTGCGCCGTTGCTAAACGCTCATTTCTCCACTTCGCGCTCTATTTTGCGGGATTATATAGACGATAATGAGGAAGAGCTCTTTGCCCTGACAGCGCGCGAGGCGATTGCGGGGGAAATCCTAAACTCGGTCTACGAAATTAAATCTCCGCATGACCTTTTAAAGATTAATAAGAGCACTATAGAAGCCGATACCATCCAAGAACACGTGGCCAGCGCCAAAGTGCTGCAAGGCCATATTGACGAGTTCATGACCAAGGACGATGCCTGGTGGGATGATGTCTTAATTGCGCAAATGATTGAGCTGGCGAAATCTACGGGAAATATTCAGCGCAATCCGGTCAGCTTGAAGTCCGATAGCTATGAACAGGGTAATTTTTATACGAGTCACTTTGGCGGGGTTTATGTGTTCCGTGACATAAAAACCCCGACAATTATTTTACGCGATTCCACTGTTGATTTTGGCGATCTCCCGAATTTTAACATCCTCACATTTGAAGACCGCAAACATATTGCCGCGCTTCTCTTCCGGCTCAACCTTGCGGAATTAATTGTCGATAAAGATGATGATGCTGGGGAGGCTGTTATCCGGCAGAAGATTGATTTTATTCAGATTGCGACCGCCGCCAGTGCCGGAGATGACCTCGGCGATCTGACTCGCCGCCAGATGCGCGATATTAGTCGGCGTTACGCTTCGATTATGCCTGCGGAATATCACGGCCTGATGCGTATGCTGCAGTGGAGTGAAAAAGGCGGGCGGTTCCCGGATATAAGCCCGGACGACGCCTCATGGTTCTATGCCTGGCGCTCAACGCAGCATCACGACAAAGACCTTGTGAATATGCTCTTGGCGGATTTATCACCCCTCGATTTTCGGCAATTATTTATTTGCCACAAAGACGCGTTCTATGAAGCCTACCGGAATTATCCGGACGCCAAGAAAGACTATGTTGTCAAGTTTTTGGCAGAGGAATATGTATTCGATAAAGTTGGCGCGCGGGAGTTGTTGTTTGGCAACGAACCTAGAATGGAAGAGCCAGAAAGCACCTACACGCGAGAGGATTATGATGAGCCATCCTTCAAAGGTCCCTTGGGCGAACGCCTCAGTATTAAAAATGGCCTTATTCGTGTGAAACCTACCAGGAACAAAAAAAACGGTCTGCGTGAAGATCTGGATTGGGACAAAAGTAAGTATAAAAATAAAAAGAATAAAAAGCATAAAAAGGATTGGGATTAATGATTATCTGGGTCCGCAACATTGTCCTCATATTCTTCATAATGAGTATCGTTTACGCGATCCTGACATTTATTTCCCGTCGCAAAGGGATTGACCGTATAGAAGCTAAATACGCAGAGTCAAAAACCGAACAGCCCAAATCAGAATTTGTGGCCAAAGGTATCGTAAAATATAATCGCTCCCTGCGAGCCAGATTAATTGTCCTCGTCTACCTCGTCCCGCTTATCATCATAGCCGGACTCACATATTTAGCCCAAAGCACTTAAAGCGCACTTAGGAGACTTCCATGAAATGGTTTAAACGCATATTTGTCTTCGCGCTCTTGCTGATAACGGTTGTTCTGGCGCATTATTATCTTCCTCAACGCGATATTGTAAAAATCGTCGATACGGACGTAAAACGTATGGATATAAGAGCGGGCTCACCCTTTTGGGACAGTCCTGATGTGGGTACAAATGACGAAGCCACACGGGATGTGCGTTTCATTTCCACCGTTCGGGCTAACGGTAAAACCAGTGTCTACCGCAACGAAGATACAGGCTGGTCTTTCCCATTTTATATGAAATTCGATAGTAGCGACCTGTCCGCCAAAGCGCAGAACCTATCGCGCAATGATGACCAGTGGGTCGCCGTCACGCATTATGGATGGCGTATTAGATTATTTTCAATCTGGCCCAACGCTACGAAAGTAAAACCCGTCGCTGGACCAGATACATTCCTCATTCCGTGGTTCAATATCGCCTTCTTTCTCCTGCTTGCGTTCATCGCCCTTATGGTCTGGCGCTGGATGCGCAAACTCAAGCGCCGTCATGTCGACCCCGTCGCGAGCAAAATAGAAAAGGCTGCAGATGATGTTCGGGAAGATGTAGAAAGAGAAGCCAAGGAGGCGGGCGGCGCGATTAGCCGCGTATTCCGTAAATTCTTTGGCTCATCCACACCGCGCTAATCTCTATGTGTACGAAGTGTTGAATTTTGTCTCCGGATTGACACTATAGATTTGAGATACAGCCGAGCGATTCGACTGTTCGGGGACACACTGCGTTATGGCAAAACTCTATTTTAATTATGCGGCCATGAATGCGGGCAAATCGACCATCCTGCTGCAATCCTCATATAATTACCATGAACGCGGCATGCAGACGCTTCTGATGAAGCCTGTCATTGATACACGCGACGCCCTTGCCGATCATATTGCCTCTCGCATCGGGCTAAAAGCGCGTGCGGATTGTTTTAAAGACGATGATGATCTGGAATCTCATATTAAGGAGGTTCACGCCGACACGCCTTTGGACTGCGTTTTTGTAGACGAGGCTCAGTTTTTGACAAAAGTACAGGTCTGGCAGCTCTCCCGCGTGGCGGATGTCCACAAGATTCCGGTCATGTGCTACGGTCTTCGCACAGATTTTCAGGGTGAACTGTTTCCAGGGAGCTCTGCCCTTCTAGCGATCGCAGATGACATACGTGAGCTTCGAACATTGTGTTGGTGTGGCCGCAAGGCAACTATGAACTTACGTGTAGATGGTAGCGGGAAAGCGGTGACTGAAGGCGACCAAGTCGAAATTGGCGGCAACAACCGGTATAAAAGTCTGTGCCGTCAGCATTGGGTTTCAAAAACCGTTAGAACCGTTTAATCACCTTCAGGTGGAGACATTAATGGTGAAAAAATTATTCGTAACTGCGGAGGACCTTTTAAAAGATTCCTTTGAACTCGCCTTACAAATTTTTGAAAGCGGCTATCGCCCGACTTTCATCGTCGGTGTTTGGCGCGGAGGCACACCTGTCGGTATCGCGGTTCAGGAAGTGCTCGAACTGCTTGGGTGTCCTTCCAATCACTTTGCCATTCGCACATCCTCCTATCTGGCTATGGATAAGCAAGCGAAAAACGTAGAGGTCTTTGGCTTGCAGCACCTTGTCGATACTATCAATCATGACGACCAGCTTCTCATTATAGACGATATCTTTGATAGTGGTCGTTCGGTCGAGGCCATTATTGACACGCTTAAAGACAAATGCCGAAAGAACACGCCGGAAGATATTCGTGTGGCGACAGTCTATTACAAACCGACGCGAAATACGACCGTCCGCATACCGGACTTCTATTTACATGAAACAGATGAGTGGACAGTGTTTCCACATGAGCTCCAAGGATGCAACGAAGAAGAACTCCGCAAAACCAAGCCTTTACCCGAACGTATCTACAAGCTTTTACTTCAGTCTAGTTAGATAGATAGATAGATAGATAGATAGATAGATAGATAATTAAATGGATAGATACTGAGAGATTGAAGCTCGTTTCGCGAGACACCCCTGGGTGTCCCGCAAAGAAAGTTGTATTCGTCTCGACCGCCTAGAACTTACCGATCATATTGATATACCAACCAAGATCTTCAGCTTCTTGAGCGGCGAGGTATTGCTCCTCGATACCGCCCCATGTGACGCCGACGCCGAGCTTGGCATTGTCGTTCAGGTGACGGTAAACACCGGCCAGGCCGCCTGTCCGCGTAATCACGCCGTTACCAATATCAAGATGACGACCTTCCAGGACAGCGTCCCAGCGGCTTGTCGCGTGATAATCCAGACGGATAACGCCGAGGTCAGCTTGTGACTTCGTGAAGTTAAGGTCTGTACGGTTCGATGTCACCGAGCCTGAACGATGAGCGTATTTACCGCCAAGTGTCCAGCGCGGAGAAACATCATAGCTACCATCAACAGAGATAATATTACTCTTCTGGCGGTAGTTGAGTGTTTCGCCGTTAAAGCGCTGCGATGTCGGCGACAGGTCTTCGAGGAAGACATATTTCGCCAGCAGGTTAAAGCGGTCATCCCAGATCGGGCGGTACGCCGCGGCGAGTGACGCTTCGGTAAACTCAGCCTGACCAAAATCTTGCGGACCCAGAGCATTGTCTTGGTCAGAGAACGCCATGTTCAGCTTGCCTTGAACACGTAATTCTTCAGTGGCCTGATAACGCGCCGTAGTGCGTAGGAGCCACGTTTTCCGTGTATCGCCTGTTAGATCATTCATGTCTTCACGCCATTCACCTGTAATGCCTGCGCTCATACGTTCATCCGAGAACCCGGCAGAGGCAGAGATGGCCACACGATCAAGCTCGTCCACACGGCCAACTTCGCCGGAGAGACCGAGGTTCCAATTACCCGGCTTGTAATCCACGCCGTAAGCATGTGTGATACCGTTCAGTCCCGTTTCATTAAACTGGAAACGCTCTTCACCGTAGACAGACAGAGCGTCGCCGTAACGCCTACGTGCGCCAAGATTAAATGTCCCGGAATTACCTGCGGCTTGTGAGTTCAGCGGCAGATCGTAAGCAGCGTAGTATTCGTCGCCGTCTTTACGCTCATAGCGGACCGAAGCACGAACACCGAGGCCGTCTTCGCCTGTGGACACTTCGCTGCCCGCCAAGAACTTCTTGGACAGGCGCACTTCTGCGCCGACGCCGAGACGATCTGTTGTGCGGGTGTTTTCACCCTGAAGGCCAACTTGGCCAAAGGCATAAACATTACTGTCGTCACTAAAGGCATATTCTGCCCGCGCGCCTACAGATGTACCAGAGTTACCAAGCGCATCGTCATTATAAGAGATACCTATTGAACCGGTAACGGCTTCGCCAATTTTCGCATTAACGCGGGCTTCCGCAAAGCTATTTGTACCAATCGTTTGATCGTCAGAGACATCAGCACGGGCACTAAAGCTAACCGCGTCTGTTAAGGCGAGGTCAAACCCACCGCCGAACTGCTCAACCGTCGTATTGGTGGCTTCAGCGTAGCCGGCAAAGCCAGCTTCGCGTTTGCGCCAGTAAGCATAAGACGAACCTGTGAGGTCGCTGATTTCAGAGAAATCAACCGCCGCTTCGAGAGCGTAGGCCATCGCGTCGCCGCCCGTGGCCGCCGTTTGGCCGCCGCGCGCCCGAGGGTTATAGGTGAAGCCACCATCGATGGAGCGGAACGTTTCTACGCCCTGTCCTTCGGATTTAGCAATTTCGCCTTTAATATACGTTCCGGCATGGAGCTGGAATGTGAGGTCGGCTTCATAAAGGTCGCTCTCTGCGCCGCCGTCCGTATCATGGTTGTACGTCGCGCCGAGCTTAAAGTGGTTACCGAACCAACGGGATCCGCGCACGCCGTAAACAGCGGCATCATCACTGGCCCCGAACACAGGCGTGAATTCATAATCCACGACGAGTGTTTGGTCATTGCCGGATTGCGAACCATCGCGGAACAGACGGCCATCATTGCCCGTGCTGCCGAGTGGCTGGTTCAAGATAATCCGGCCTTGGATAAAGTCGAGATCGTAATCGGTCCCGTAATTTAAGCGGCGGCTCTCAAGAACCAATCCTGAGACACTGTCGCGAGTTTCCACGCGCAGGATTTCAGAGCCGATAGAGATATCGCCGTGACGGAGATAGTAAACCGATCCACCTGTACCGCGTAATTCATCGCGGCCTTGGCGTGATCCACCTTCGGCGATAAAGCCAGTCAAGCGCGTCCGGTCATCACCAAATTTAGTTTGGCGGCCATTTTCATCCCAATGGAACTTGGCACCGTAAAGCGTGCGCTGTACGCGGGCATATTCTGTATCCCCAAAGCTCGTCTGATAATTCCCCCAAAGGACATAATCATCATCACGCTCAACTCGGGCGTAAACCCGGCCTGATGTCGGCGCGTCTTGCTCAATCGTACTGTCATCACCGTAGACGGGATAATAACGATCCGGATCAAGACGGCGCAGAAGCTGGCCAATGTCTTTATCATCTAGGCCGTTCAAGAGGTTGCCCAAGTCCGCTTCGCCCGTGTCAGCCGTAGCCGTTACAGACCAACGATCTGAAAGACGTGAGCGCACGTAGAATGCAAGGCGGCCTTCTTGGAAGTCGCGGTCACCACTGGCATCCGTCGAAATGCTCTGGCCTATTGTAGCTTCGATTTGGCCGACAAAGAACACACCGCGGGATTTAACATCCACAGTCCGCACAATACGTTTCTGCGTATCGTCAATACCGTCGATAATAATCTCTACCGTTTGCGTACCCGCTGGCATGAGCTGCTCGGAGATGAACTGCCCTTGCGCGTCAATTGTGATTTCTTGGCCAGAGACGAGAACACTCTCGCCCGGTACATTCCGGCCATAGACCCGCACCGCGCCGCCGCGTACCGTAATACCGGATTTAATAAGCGTGTTTTGTCCAAACGCCGTATCTGCTTCATTAAGCCATTCGGTCTCATTTAGGTCAAATTCCGGATCCCCCAAGCGAAGCGCTTTCGGTGCTGTTTCGTCGAAATTCCCGTTCGCGTCATAAGCCCGTAAGACGTATTGTAGACGTACTGGCATTGTATCGGTGACATTCAGGGCTGCTTCGCCATTTGTCAGCGCAGCAACAGCAATAGGTTCGCCGCGAACAGAGCGCAGGGCGTCAAAGATGCGAAGTTCTTTGCGTTCAGTAAAGGCTTCGTAATTTGTGTACCCCTTCGCGCGGATCATACGGCCTTCCGGCATCGCCACGACATTCGCTGTCGCGTTCAAGCGTTTCACCGGATCAAGCGAGTCTGTTGTGGTCTCAATCTCGAGGCCTTCAGCATATGAGGACATGGTATTACCCCACCCAATCCAGCGGCGCAGACGGCCCGGACGGGCGCTTTCTGTTTCGCCTGTATCTTGGCGACCGAGGAAGGATGGACGGTTCCGCGTATCGGTGACGAGAGCTTCGCCGCCGTTTTGGCCGCGCAGACCTGCCTGGCGACCGAGATAACGGTCCCCGGTTTCGTCCTGTGTTCTATCTTCAAGATCACCGTCGTAGCGATCATAATCGCCCTGTTCAATGTCACCTTCGCCGTTTTCAAAGAAAGCGACACGGTCGCGGTTCGGGTCTTCGGGGTTGTTGTCATAGTACTGACCGACAGAGCGAGCATCACCGCGTGCGTCTTCACGGTCAAAGACATCGGCGTCACCCCAGCTGGCTTCGAGCGCTACATCTTTAAACTGCTTAGGCGCAAGTTCGCGGACAACCTTCAAGGCCAAAGCCAAGCGGTCTTGAGAGATATCGACGCTTTCCAGATCGTCTGCATGGTACACAAGGATAGCGCGTTCAGTCGTCGGAGCCGCGGATAAGATATCCTGCATACGGCTCGCAGCCGCTTGCGTCATCATACCAAGTTCGTCTCCAAAATCAGCCGCGAAAAGGTCAACACGGAGCTTTGGACGATGCGCCGCGCCGAAATTCATTTTAGCAAATTTACCGCGCGTCGCCCGGATAACCCGTGGGTTTTCCGTTGTTGGGCTATAGCCCAATGGCAAGGTGCGTGTATCCGCTTTTAGTAGGAAGTTAGAGCCGCGTTCGCTGTTCGCAATGACCGCGCAAGGAATGTGGTAACGGCCATATTCATCTGTCGTGATGATGTCGCCATTGACAGTCACGAGACGCACAGCCGGAAGACCCGGTTCGCCGTCATCCGGATACCCATTATGGTTCACATCGTCGTACACACGGCCAATGATGGGCGTACAGTCAAAGCTTGGCTCTGGGATGTAATCCACAATCGCTGTGCCTGTATCAGAGCGCGTACCCGTACGCGGGCTATCCACATAGGCTTGGTTTTCATGCGCGCCAAATTCAACATTGGGTCCGGCCAAGACTTGCAGCGTCACAGATAAACTTTCGCCGGCCTGAAGACTGTCAAGCGGGGCGGGCTGATTCAGATCAATTGGCCAGCTAATCACACCACGTGATGTCACATTTGGTTCAAAGCTTAGCGTAGTGGAGGCGTCCGTAACAACGGCTGATCCCGGCACATAAGCAAAGCCTTCTGGCAAGCGGTCAACAATGTTGAGATCCGTTTGCGTAGATCCACCCTCATTGGTAATCTCGATATTATAGAGAATTGGATCACCGATTTGTACGGTACGCGGCTGCGCAGTCTTGGTGACTTGCAGCAATGTCGCATCGGACGCAGGAGCCAATATAGCAACCGCGCTGGCAGTGCCTTCAATTGGCGCGCCGTCAAGCGGAGCTGTTGCAGACAACTGAGCCGTATTTGTGAACTCACCACTTGTTGCCGGGTTCACGATAACATCAACTTCGATATTCACACTCTCGCCCGGGTTCAAACTCCCGACACCTGTCAAAGTATTGATATCTGTGACACCGTTATAAGTCAGGCTCTCTTGGTCATTGAAGTTAGTCGGTGACTGTTTCAGGAGGGACTCTTGAACGTCCACACGGTTCGCACCGTAAACAGCCCCGAGGTCATCAGATATTTGCAGATTTTCAATCAAGGTTTGACCTGTGTTTTCAGCCGTAAGGCTATAGGTCAGGCGCTGGCGACCATCTTCAAGAACAATAGGTTCTGAAGACACAGATTTCGACAATGTGAGGCCCGGCGTACCGCAATGGCGCAGCGGGATATTGTTCATCATAATCGCTGGATCGCCAGCTTCGAAATCGAAGGTAAAGTAATAAGGCGTATTGGCTTCGGCTGTGAAGTCCGCAATCACGCCGGATGTTCCCACTTCGGAGGATCCGAGAAGCGCAGGATTGCTTGGCAGCAGGCTCGTCGCGTCAAGCGCAATATTCTGCACAGGTCGCGCGATACTTGGAACGCCGCTATCCGGGTAAGTCGGTTCCATTGTATAACGACCAGGCGCCGTCACGTAGAACTGGAAGAACCCGTTTGAACCGTCTTCGACAATAACAATATTATTGGCTGTACCTACACTGGAATTTGAGCCTGCAGGTCCGGTGACAGTGATGCCGCCGCCTGAAAGGATTTGGCCGTTTTCTTCACAATAGAAGTAACCTGTTGGATCGTAATCTTCGCTATCAGGGATACCGTCGCCGTCACGATCTTCGGTCGAGCTTTCAAAGTTATCCGGTGAACCATCTCCGTCCGTATCAATCAAGGACAGCGGCGTCGGATTGGTGTCGTCGCCATTATCCGGCGTGATAGCAGGGTCATTTGACGGTACGTTTTCAGTGAGCTCATCGGCATTACCGTAAGCTGTATTACCCGCAGCGGGGCCGCCTGTCGTAATATCAATCCGGGCAATAATTGTGACAATGCCTGCATCGCCAACCGGCAGTGACGTTCCGGCCTCTAGGATATCAATATCCCCTGCCCCGTCATAAGACGCATTCATGGTGCCATTTGTGAAGCCCGTGATTTGAGTCGCTGGCGTCGCGTAAAGCGTGGCCGGAGCCAGAGCCGTAGCCAGGTCATCTTCAAGCAAAACATTATTAAGAGTCGTATTGCCTTCATTCGTCATGACGATTTGATAAGTCACGTCAAAGATAGGGCCGCCGACTTGGACAGTGTCGATAACAGCTTTCGTGACCGTTAGAAGCGGTAAGCTTTCTGCGTCAACAGTCGCTTCTGTTGGAGGCGACGTTACATCACCCGCAGTTGCGCTCGCGATATTTGTCACAGAACCTTCATCGATGTCGGCTTGTGTTACCGCATAATCTGCAGAACAAGTGAGAACCGCTTGCGGAGCAAGTCCGCCTGATGGGAGCGCCGGACATGTGACATCGTCAATTTTGTCATCGGCAACAGTTACAAGATCTGTGAGCGTCGTGTTACCCGTATTGGTCACATCGTATTCGTAAGACACAATATCGCCCGGCATGCTGAAGCCAGACGTGACGGCGCGCTTCTCAATGGCGAGAGAATTAGAAACCGCAGCATCAACGCTGACTGTGTCAGGATCAGATGTTGTCGTGCCATCAGAAGCTGTCGCGATGTTTGTAATCACGCCTGCATCCAGGTCAGCTTGGGTCACACTGTAATCGGCTGAACATGTTAGAGTTTGCGTAGGCGTGAGACCTCCAGTTGGAAGCGCCGGGCAATTCACGGCATCGATTTTATCATCAGAAACTGTAATGGCGTCTGTAACTGTAACATTACCTGAGTTGGTCACGAGGTAGCTATATGTAACGATCTCGCCAACAGTTGAGAACTCCGCCGCTTCCGTCGATTTTGCAATCGTCAAGACAGGCGCTTGTGTACCCGTTACTGTCGCCGTGTCCGTAGGAGATGTTTCATCACCAATTGTTGCAGACGCGATGTTTACAACATCGCCTGCATCCAAATCGGCTTGCGTCACTGTATAATTAGCTGAACACGTATGCGTTCCGCCCGGCAATAATCCGCCGCCCATATAAGCCGGGCAATTAATTGTACCAATTTTATCATCTTGAATTGTTGCAGGGTCCGTCAAAGTAACGTTGCCTGTATTTCGAATGACGAAGTTATAGGCGAGAATATCACCAACCGCCGTGAAGTCATTTGACTGCGCCACTTTATCAACCGTGATACCGGCTGTCTGCGTACCGCCTACAGTCTCGTCCACTGGGGGCGAAGTTGTCGTGCCATCTGTAGCGCTGGCTGTATTTGTAACAGTCCCGGCGTCCAAATCATCTTGGCTGACCGTATCAGTCCCCGCACAATTAAGTGTTCCCTGAGGCAGCAATCCACCCGCAGGCAAGGCATCACACGTCACATTAGGAATACGGTTATCGTTGATAGAGATAGCGCTTGTGATCGTTACATTACCTGTGTTCGTCACAACAAAGTTGTAAGTTAAAACATCGCCGACTTCAGCAAAGTCTGTTGTCTCGGCTGTCTTGACCACAGTCATGGCTGATGTCTGCTCACCGTTGACTGTTGCGTCGACTGGCGGGGATGTCGTCGTGCCATCTGTAGCGCTCGCGATATTAGTCACAAAGCCAGCATCGACGTCGGCTTGCGTGACAGTATATGTCGCTTCGCAGGTGATGCTCGCATCAGGCGCTAGTTCGCCGCCCGTTAGAGCCGGACAGCTCACAGCATTCGGCGCAACGATTTTATCATCTGACACTGAAATTGGAGACGTGATTGTGACGTTACCCGTGTTCGACACCAAGTAATCATACGTGATGGTGTCACCCGGAATATCAAATGACGTTTCACGCGGTGTTTTGACTGTTGTGAGTTCAGGGCTTTGCGTACCCGTAATTGTGACGTCTTCAGGCGGAGAGGTCGTCGTTCCGTCTGTGGCCGTCGCAACATTAGTCACGAAACCTGCATCAAGATCATCTTGAGTGACCGTATCAGAAGCTTCGCACAGCAAAGTTTGGTTCGGGGCTAAGCCGCCTGCAGGGAGGGCAGGGCAATTAATTGTACCGATTTGGTCATCTGAAATGCTAATCGCGGCCGTGATTGTGACGTTACCATCGTTTAGAACGACATAGTCGTAATTCAGAACGTCGCCAACATTTGCAAAATCATTCGCTTCAGCAATTTTCGTGAGGGCCAAGGACGGTGTTTGAACCGCGTCAACCGTTTCTGTTTGCGGATCCGATGTGGTGAACCCATCCGTTGCGCTCGCTGTATTCGTTACAGTCCCCGCATCTATATCGCTTTGCGAAACTGTATCTGTACCTGTGCAAGTCAAGCTCGTGTTAGGGGCTAGGCCGCCCGTGGGTAGAGCCGGACACATGACATTGGCAATACGGCTATCATTCACTTCAATTGGGAACGTAATTGTCGTGTTGCCTGTATTCGTCACTTCGAATGTGTAATCCAGTGTATCACCGACAGCGGCGTAATCGGCTGTAAGCGCGGTTTTCACAAGGGATAGCTCTGGGTTTTGAACCGCTGGGATTGTGACAAAGTCAGGCGGCGAACTTGCACGGCTATTTTCTGCATAGGCGTCATTCGTAACGTCGCCTGCATCAATATCAGCTTGTGTCACCACATAGGTTTCCTGGCACGTTTGGATATTTCCTGGTGCAACCGATGTTAAGTTTCCTGAGAAACAGACGAAACGACCAATTTTATTATCAACGATTTCAGTATCACCCGTCAGCGTAATATTACCCGTATTTTCAATTTCGAATGTATACGTCAGAATATCGCCAACTGCGTTGAAGTTTACATCCGCAGAGGTTTTACGCATTTCAATCGCCGGGTTTTGAGTCGCCGGAATAGTTTCAGATGTTAAGCTTGATGTTGTTGTCCCGTCAGTCGCGCCCGCAACATTGGTAACAGACCCAACGTCCAGATCATCTTGCGTCGCTGCGTAAGCGCCTGAACAGGTAATTGAGGCGGTAGGCGCGAGGCCGCCCGCGGGTAGTGCAGGACAGCTAATATTGCCCGCCGGAATACGGTTGTCATTTACAGTGATCGGATCTGTGATCGTTACATTGCCTGCATTTGTGACGATATATTCATAGGTGGTGATGTCGCCGGGAACATTAAAGTTCACGCTGACAGCATTTTTCTCAATCTCAATATCAGATGTACGCGTTGCAAAGACAGAGCGCGTGACAGGGTCGGATGTTGTTGTTCCGTCTGTGGCGCTGGCTGTATTGTCAATCTGGCCGTTATCAATATCAGCCTGCGTAACAGTATATGTCGCCGTACATGTCATCGTCGCCATCGGCGTCAGGCCACCTGTTGGTAATCCCGGACAGCTGACGCTTGAGATTTTGTCATCGGACACAGAAATTGTGTTCGTGATTGTCGTATTACCGGAGTTCGTCACGTCATACTCATAGGCAATCGTATCGCCTGGCATGTCATATGTGGTTTCCAAAGCGCGCTTTAAAATACTGAGTTCAGGCGCTTGGTCGGCATCGACTGTTGCAGTATCTGTTGGCGATGTTGTCGTGCCGTTTGTTGCAGAGGCAATGTTCGTCACAAGGCCCGTATCGATATCCGCCTGCGTCACAACATAGGTCGCATCGCAAACAATTGTCCCGTTCGGCGCGAGGCCTGCCATTGGCAAGTTCGGACATGTGACTGTACTAATCCGGTCATCGCTGACCATGATATTTCCGGTCAATGTCACATTACCTGTATTGCGAACTTCATATTCATAGGTCAGTACGTCACCGGGGGCGTCAAAGCTGGATGTCAAAGCAGATTTCACGATGGATAATTCTGGCGCTTGAACCGCGTCAACTGTTTCAGTCGCATCCGGAGATGTTGTTGTACCGTCCGTTGCAGACGCAATATTCGTAATAGATCCTGCATCAATATCAGCTTGCGTGACTGTGTAAGTTCCAACGCAGGTCAGCGTTGCTGTTGGGGCAAGCTCTCCGCCCGGAAGCGTCGGACAATTAATTGTAGGAATTTTATCGTCCGATACAGTAATCGCAGACGTAATCGTCACGTTACCCGTATTTGTCACGAGATATTCGTAATCAACTGTATCTCCGGCCATATCATAATCTGCGGTCAGTGCATTTTTAACCATTTCTAATTCAGGCATCTGGTCAGCTGTTACAGTTTCTGTAGCCGGCGGCGACGTGACTGAACCATCGGTCGCGCTCGCTGTATTTGTAATACTGCCGCTATCAAGGTCATCCTGCGTAACTGTATCCGTGGCCGTACATGTCAGCATTGCATTCGGAGCCAAACCGCCTGCTGGCAGCGCTGGACAACTAACGGTCGCAATCCGGTCATCAGAGATAGTTAATGCAGACGTAATTGTCACATTACCTGTATTTGTAATGACGTAAGAGTATGACACTGTTTCGCCCAAAGTCGTGAAGATTTGCGGCGCCGCTGTCTTGGTCATGGAAATTGAAGGTGTTTGAACCCCGTCAACCGTTTCCGTTGCATTCGGCGATGTTGTCGTTCCGTCTGTCGCAATCGCGAGGTTCGTTACTGAACCCGCGTCAATGTCCGCTTGAGTAACATTGTATGTTCCGGAACATGTTATCGATGCATTCGGCGACAGGCCGCCCGATGGCAGAGCCGGACAAGAGACAGACGGAATCTTGTCATCGCTAACAGAAATTGGAGCTGTGATGGTTTGGTTACCTGTATTCGTAACAACATAGGTATAATCCACCGCATCACCGACGCTGTCAAAATTAGATGTTGAAGCTGTTTTTACTGTTTCCAGACCTGGAGTAATATCTGCACCTACAGTGGCTTGGTCATTTGCGGGGGGTAGCGTTCCGCCTGCAGGCGTGCCCGTAGTTGAAACTATATTTGTAACAGAGCCGTCATCAATATCGGCCTGCGTGACAGTGTAGCTGCCCGTACATGTGAAGCTTGCTGCCGGAATTAGGCTCGTGGCCGTACAGCTCAGGGATGGGATTTTGTCATCCGCTACAGTAATCGCAGAAATAGACACGTTACCCACGTTCTCGACGAGGTAGCTATATGTCAGCACGTCGCCAACCATATCGTAATCAGACTGGTTCGCCGTTTTCGTGACGCGAAGCTCTGGGCTTTGGTCGCCGTCAACTGTGACAGAAGATGTCTCGTCCGGTAACGTGCTGCCGTCAGCCGGGTCGCCAGACGCCGTCGCTGTGTTTACGACAGAGCCGTTATTTACGTCATCCTGATCAACCGTGTAATTCGCTGTACATGTCATTGTTTGCGCAGGCGCAAGAGTCGTCAGCGGACAATTAACTGAGGCAATGATTGAGTCTGTGATTGTAATGTTATTCACTGTCACATTGCCGTCATTCTCGACGTCGAAGGCAAAGCTTATAATATCGCCAGCATTGGCAAATGTGGATGTGACAGCGCGTTTTGCAAAAGTGATGGACGGATTCGAAACGCTATCTGTCGTCACGCTATCCGGGTCGCTATTTATTGGACCTCCACTTGGATCGTTACCCTCTGCCGAAGCGCTGTTTAAAACAGAACCGTTATCGATATCGTCCTGATCAACCGTATAGCTCGCCGTACATACCATAGAGGCATTTGGAAGAAGACTCGTTTGCGGACAGGACACAGCACCTACGAGGTTATCTGTAACCGAGATATTTGTGACTGTGACATTACCTGTATTTTCTACGTCAAATTCATATGACAGAACGTCGCCAACGCTATCAAAATTAGCGGTCAGCCCGCGCTTGTCAAAACCCAAGCTCGGCGTTTGCGAGCCCGTTACAGTGACATCAACAGGCGTGGATGTCAGGCCGCCATTATCAGCAAAAGCTTGGTTCATAACAGAGCCCGCGTCCACATCCGCCTGCGTAATCGTGTAGGGGGCTGTACAGGTTTGAGAAGCACCGGGAGCTAAGTTTCCGGGCACACAGCTAATTGTTCCGATCTTATCGTCGACGACATTTATGCCGCCTGTAAGAGTCAGGTTACCGGTGTTCGTGACCGTAAACTCATACTGAACAACCTCACCAGCTGTTGTGAAATCAGAGAAAAGAGCCGTTTTGGCAATAGATAGAGCCGGGTCTTGATCAGCCGGAATCGTCTCAGACGTTTGCGGGGATGTTGTTGTGCCGTCTGTTGCAGAGGCCAAGTTTGTGACAGAACCATTATCAAGGTCGGCCTGCGTCACAACATAACTAGCTGTACATGTCAGGGAAGCCGTTGGCGCAAGACCCCCCGCCGGTAAGGCCGGACAGGTCACATTGCTGATCAGGTTATCATTAACCGAGATTGGGGCCGTAATCGTAACATTACCCGTATTCGTCACAACATAATCATATGTCGTAATGTCGCCGGGGTTTTCGAAATTCACGCTTGTCGCTGTCTTCACTGTTTCTATAGCGGGTGTTTGGTTAGCGTCTACAGTTTCATCAGCCAGCGCATCGGCAAGTGTCCCGCCAGCCGGCGTACCTGTTGCGGCCGCGTTATTCATAACTTCGCCCGCATCCAGATCGGCCTGCGTGACTGTGTAGCTCGCAGTACAGATAACCGTTTCTGTTGGGTCTAGATTAGCATCATTATTACCAATCGCCGGAACGTCACATGTGACGCTTGTAATTTTATCGTCTGATACAGACAGAGCCGAGACCAGTACATTGCCCGTATTTTCGACTGTGTATTCGTAAGTTAAAACATCGCCGACTGTATCGAAGCTCGTTTCAATCGCAGCTTTCGCCATTGTGAGTTCCGGCAGCTGATCCGCGTCTACAGTTGCATCATCCGTTGGCGGCGTAAGCGTTCCGCCTGGAGGCGTCCCTGTCGCAGATGCATTATTCGTGACGGACCCATTATCGAGATCAGCCTGTGTCACCGTATAAAGACCCGTACAGACAACAACTTCGGTAGGATCAAGATTGGCATCATTATTACCAATAGCAGGTACGTTACATGTGACAGACGCAATCAAGTCATCCGTAACAGAAAGGTTTGCGATCAGCACGTTGCCCGTATTCGTCACCGTATAAGTGTAGTTTAAAATATCACCAACAGCAGAGTACGCTGTTTCAACGGGCTCTTTTGCTAATGTCATCTCCGGAGTTTGAACACCCGTGACTGTGGCTTGATCCGTCGGAGAGGTTGTCGTGCCGTCGCTCGCGCTTGCCGTGTTCGTTACAGTACCTGCATCCAAATCAGCCTGCGTAATTGAATATGCAAATGTGCAAGTAATATCGTCGTTCGGGAGCAAGCCTCCCGCAGGAAGGGCTGGACAGCTCACAACCGCAGGCGGCAGCGCTTTATCATCGCTGACGGTAATGGAATTGGTAATGGTCGTATTACCTGAGTTCGTAACGAGGTATTCGTAATTGACCGTATCGCCTAGTGCCGTGAAACTCGTGTCCAAAGCCGATTTGTCAATCGTGAGGCCTGCCGTTTGCGTGCCATTAACTGTGGCGTCGTCCATAGCGGGAGCGAGCGTGCCGCCTGCTGGCGCGCCGTCAACAGAGGCAAGATTGGTGACAAAGCCGACGTCGAGATCGTCTTGGTCGACCGTATATGTCGCCGTACATGTCACAGTCGCGCCCGCTGCGATTGTTGTCGCCGGGCAAGTGACTGAAGAAATCATATCGTCAGTAACAACGAGGCTCGTGATTTCGACATTGCCGATATTTTCAACGAGGTATGTGTAATCTAGCGTATCGCCAACAGCTGCAAAATCTGTGTCGAGAGCCGTTTTTGTCAACTTCAGTTCTGGGGACTGTGTCCCGTCAACGGTTTCAGTCGCCGTCGCAGGCGTAATCGTGCCGCCTGTTGGCGTCCCAGTTGCAGACGCATTATTGGTCACAGATCCGGCATCAAGGTCAGCCTGAACAACCGTGTAAGTTCCTGTGCATGTCAGGGATTCAGTTGGCGCGATTGTACCTGCCGGGCATGACAAGCCTGCGCCCGGAATTTTATCATCTGTGACGGAGATATTAGACACAGAAACATTGCCTGAATTAGTCACAACATATTCGTAATCAATCGTATCGCCAACAGCCGCAAAATCAGTGTTCAGGGCTGTCTTGACCATCGTCAACGCCGGGGCAGGCGCAGCTGGCGCGACCGCTTCGTCGTCTGTTGTCGGCGGAAGCGGGGGACCGCGAACTGGATCGCCGGTGACTGTCGCTGTATTGGTAATGGGGACGCCCGCATCAATATCAGCCTGAACAACTGTATAATTTGCGGTAAATGTCGCCGTTTGGCCAACGGGAAGAGAGGCTACGCTAGCGGGCGTGATTGCCGTTAAAGTGCCGGCGCCTTGGTGGTTATCTGACACTTGAACATTGGTCAGCGCCACATCGCCCGTATTCTGAGCTGTATAGGTGTAGACAATAACGTCGCCTGCGGCGGCGTTCGTTGTCGATGACGCTGTTTTTGCAAATGTAATTTCGGGGGTTGGCGTGCCCATTCCAACTGTTTCATCAGCGGTTTCGGGCGTATAAGTCCCTTGCGCCGGAGTTGCATCCGCCGTTGCAGTATTCGCAACAGGTGTACCGGTATCATAATCAGCTTGGGTAATGACATATGTCGCGGTGAAAGTTCCGCTATCGCCAGGGGCAATGGTTGCAATATTTGCCGGTGTAATGGCGGATAAAGATCCCGTACCGCCGTGGCTATCGGATACATTTACATTATTAAGCCCCACATTACCTGTATTCTGGACCGTATAAGTATATGTGACCGTATCTCCAACGGCTAAATCCGCATCAGGGGACGCAAGTTTTGAGAATGTCGCTTCGGGTGTCGGGGCTGTAAGATCAACCTGCTCAACTGCAGTCGGTTCGACAATTGTGCCGCGCCGCGGCGTTGCATTACCTGTCGCTGTATTCGTAATAGGCACGCCCAAATCCAAATCAGCTTGCGTTACAGTATAAGTGGCCGTGAATGTTTGACTGGCATCCGGGGCCAAAGTTACGCTCGCGGGCGTAATCGGGGAGAGTGTCCCCGCGCCAGAATGCGTGTCAGATACGCCCACACTATCCAAGGTAATATTACCGGTGTTCTGGATGACATATGTATATGTAATGACATCGCCTGCTGCGGCATTCGTCGTTTGCGAAGCCACTTTGGTGATCGTCATAGAATTATCAGCCGGCGGTCCAGGGATAGTAACCGTCCCTGATACGGCACCCAAAGTGCCTTCTGTTGGCGTCGCGGTAACCGTCGCCTCATTCACAAATACGACATCATTATCAAGATTTGCCTGAGTGACAGTATGATTGGCCGTACATGTCATAGACTCTGCGCTGACCAGTGTTGTTTTAGGACAGGAAATTGTACCTGTGATAAATGGATCCGTGACAACAACATTTGTAAGCGTAACGGAACCAATGTTTTCCACGAGGAAGCTATAGGCAATAATTTCACCCACAACAGCGTAGGAGGATTTATTGGCTGTTTTTGTGATTTTCACGCCCGGTGCGACCTCAGGGGAACCTGTCGCATCATCACCGTCTGTAAAGTACCAGAAGTTATCACCTCTGTCATTTGTCCAGCCATCATCATCGTGAATAAATGGCGTAGTGCCACCTGTTGAAAGAATATTATTTAAAAGCCCCGGGATAGGCGTGAGGTCAAACCATGACGTACTCGTTTCAGTACTGCCTTGGTTACGGAAGCAGTTTTCTGTTCCAATAGTTGTTGTACCTGCAAAGTTTGTACGCTCAACAGAATTAGCAGGCAAATCAGAAAGGCTAGTGACACGAATGCCGTTGACTTCAAAAAACACATCTTGATAGTCAAAATCATTATTTGTGCCGCTAGAGCCGACACTGGCATCACAGCCATCTGCATCACGGACTGTCAAACGTGAATAGCCTTCGACAATACTACCACCAAAATAGTCTACACAGGCTGTTGGACCGCAATTCAAAGCTTGCGTCGGCCCAAGTTGAAATTTAGGGGCGCCGCGGAAAGCTGCAGGCGTACCCGTCAGTTGGAAACCTCGGAACTGGGTCGATGGATTTACAAACTGATAATAGATATTTCCGTTCGCGCCCACGAGAACAAACATCGTCCCGCCAACAGGGGGGTATGTGACAGGGATTGGGCCGTTTCCGTTTGGAACGGTTTCTGTAAAAGTAGTTGCACTTGCATGGATTGATAGCCCCAAACAAAAAAGCACGGCCAATAGACCGCGCGCCCCCACAACAATGTGGTTCAGTCGTCGGCGGGAGACTCGCGTCGAAAGGCGTTTCACCGCTCTGTTAATTCCTTCAAACGCGCCCCAACTTTGGCGTTTGCTTTTCAGCTTGTTTGTAGAGGTCATAATTCCAATTTCTGTTTGTTGATATTTCAACGGATAGAGAAACTTTGTTTAAAACACCTTAAGCTGTAGTTTAGACTTAATTAAGCATGTTTAGTCTCATTTTCAGTTCATCTTTCTTAATTTTCCTTGAAACATGCCTTCCTATTATAGAGTACGCATCATGCTTAATATTAACTATAAAGCAGTTTATTCCGATCTTTCCAGCCGTAAGTCAGAATTAGGCATTAACGAATTTCTGAAATCGGGCGTGATTTTGGTCTGATAATTCCATAAATTACAATTTGTGCGTTAGTTACGAAAACGCCTGTTATGTGGCTCTCATTATGAGAGCCTTTGCGTAGCGAAAACGCATAATTAATTAGCCCCCGCGCACCGACCCTCAATTTTCCCGGCCTTTACCCATTAGTTACCATTCGTAACTAGGCTGCACTCCAGATAATCATTTAACGTAAAATTGGCTAAGCCCATGAAAAATCAAAACCCCGGAATTGCGCCGCCTGTTTTCTATAATCAGGACAAATGCCCTATTCGTAGGAACCTCGCCTCGCTCTGCAATAAGTGGAGCCTGTTGATTTTAACCCATTTGAGCTTTGGGACGCACCGATTTTCAGAACTCTTGGGCGCAGTCCCGGATATCTCTCAGCGTATGCTGACCCAGAACCTGCGTATGCTGGAAAGTATGAATATGATCAGCAGGACTGTGACCCCGTCCATCCCTCCGCGTGTCGATTATGCGTTAACACCGCTGGGGAAAAGCTTTCTCCCGTCCCTGGTTGCTATGATGAAATGGAGCGCGAAGAACCGTACTAAGCTGGAAGCCGATGTGCAAACGGATGTCGCGGCTTAGTGAGTTCTTATTTCCTTCGAAGATAATAGCTCAATGAAGCCCCCGTGCGCGGACGCGCACTAAGCATGAACCCTAGGCTTTACTGATTTTTTCTCAGGTGCACAAAAGAACGCGGTAAGATTCCGCGTTTTTAGCGGCCCTGCTGTTCTTATTTTCTCTGAAAATAAGAACTTGGTGGAGCCTAGGGGAGTCGAACCCCTGACCTCTTGCATGCCATGCAAGCGCTCTACCAGCTGAGCTAAGGCCCCATCTTGGGCGGCGAGCTTACAGATCGCCGTGAAATCGCGGGAAATTATCCCACGTTATGGATTAAACGTCTTCTTCTTCCACGTCGTCGCCGTCAGAGTCGTCAGGCGGCGGCATTTCGTTATCGTCATCGTCGTCCGCGAGGGCCGCGTCTTGATCTTCTTCGTCATCCGTTGAGAAGCCGTCAAAGTTTGGCTTTTCGCCTTCATCATCGCCGTCGTCATTGCCGCCGCTAATGATAGCCGCATCGTCACCGTCGAGCTCAAGCTCTTTGGTTTCTTGCTCTTCCTCGTCGACATCATCCTCATCGACGTCAGCTTTTTTCTCATCGTCCTCCTCAGGCTCAAGCGGGGCGACAGGTATTTTAGGCTTTGCTTCAAGTAAGCTTGGGTCAAAACTATGGCCACACATCGGGCATGTGGCCGGATTTTTAGTCAGGTCGTAGAATTTTGCCTCGCATTCAGGGCAGACGCGTTTTTCGCCGATGTCAACTTTCGCCATGGACTATAATCCTTATTCGATTTTTGCCAAAGTGCCGTCAAAACTGACAGACCCCTTGCGCTTCGGTTTAGGCAATGTAAAACCGCTCTATGTATTTAAGTCAAGGCGCTATTAGCGGCTCTATTTATCAAGTCAACTAACAATATGTCCCAAACCGATTCCATAGCCCAAATGATAGGCGCCCAAGCCACCAAAAGCTCCCCTTTAAAAGGCTCTATCCGCGCGCCTGGCGATAAATCCATTTCCCACCGCGCGATTATTTTTGGCGCTATGGCCGAAGGTGAGACCGTCATTACAGGATTGCTCGAAGGCGGCGACATTCTCTCCACGGTCAGTGCCATGCGCGCACTGGGCGCAAGGATCGTGCATTATAATGACGGTGCGTGGCATGTAAGCGGCGTCGGCCCAGACGGTTTCTCCCCCCCCACCCAAGATGTGGATTGCGGCAATGCCGGTACAGGTGTTCGCCTGATTATGGGCGCAGCGGCAGGGTATAAATTGACAGCGACATTCACAGGTGATGCGTCACTTTCCGGGCGGCCGATGGCGCGGGTCTTAAACCCGTTGCGGGAAATGGGAGCAACCGCATATGGCACAAATCATAATTTGGGTGATGACCGGCTGCCTGTCACGATAACATCAACGGGCGAGTTAAACCCAATTGATTACGCCCCGCCTCAAGCCTCTGCTCAGGTGAAGTCTGCTGTTCTACTTGCGGGCCTTAACACGAAAGGCACAACCACTGTCCGCGAGGCGACTTTGTCCCGCGATCACACAGAAAATATGCTGCGGGCTTTTGGCGTCGATGTGACGAGCACCCCTGAGGGCGCAGGTCAGGTTGTCAGCGTCACTGGCCCTTGCCGTTTAACGGCGGCGGATATTGACGTGCCCGGCGACCCGTCTTCTGCCGCCTTCCCGATTGTCGCCGCACTCATTACACCCGGATCTGATATTACCGTCGAGAACGTGATGATGAACCCAACGCGCACAGGCTTGTTCGAAACCCTTGTTGAAATGGGCGCAAATCTCGAGACCTTAAACATGCGCCGATCTGGCGGCGAGGTTATTGCGGATATACGCGTAAAACATTCATCTCTGAAAGGCGTCACCGTTCCTCCGTCCCGCGCGCCGTCCATGATTGACGAATACCCAATCCTCACCGTGGCCGCAGCCTATGCGGAGGGCGACACCGTGATGGGCGGAATTGGGGAAATGCGCGTCAAAGAAAGCGACCGCATAGCAGCGACCTGCGCGCTGCTGAAAAACAACGGCGTGCGCGTTGATGAATATGAAGACGGCATGACCGTCACGGGCGGGCCCAATAAAAACAATAAGGTGAAGGGCGGCGGTCATACTCTAACGCATCACGATCACCGTATTGCCATGTCGGCGCTTATACTTGGATTGAATGCAAGCAAACCGTCCACTGTAGATGACGCCTCAATGATTGCGACCAGCTTCCCGAGCTTCTTTGACCAAATGGCTAAAATTGGCGCCAAGATTACGATGGCTGTATGACTGTAATCGCCATAGACGGCACATTCGCCAGCGGCAAAGGCACGCTCGCCAAACGCCTCGCCGCCCATTACGGGCTTGGCCACCTCGATAGCGGGAAGCTCTATCGTGCCTGCGCCCACGGCGTCATGCAAGCTGGCGGTGATCCAGATAATGCAGACAATGCTGCCAAAGCCGCGCGCAATATGGACGCGAAAACCCTGTCTGACCCCATCCTTAAAAGCGGCCCCGTCGGCGCAGCAGCTTCCAAAGTCGCCGTACACCCTGAAGTCCGCGAAGCTTTTGTCACGTTTCAAAGGGATTTCGCCGCCAAAGGCGCTGTCATTGATGGCCGCGACATCGGCACGGTCATCTGTCCGGACGCCGACGTGAAGTTATACGTGGACGCCAAGCCCGAAGAGCGCGCCAAGCGCCGCCACGCAGAATTAATTGGTTACGGGGAGGACATTAGTTTCGAAACAGTCTTGGAACAATTAATTGAACGCGATGCGCGGGACTCAGAGCGGGAATTATCTCCGCTCAAACCCGCAGACGACGCGCATCTACTGGATACAACGAGCTTGTCGATAGAGGCCGTATTCGACGCGGCGGTACGTATTGTGGATGCGGTTTTGATCAACCAAACTTAGGCTGGCTAAATACACTAATTAACTTCCCGCAGCCGCCTTCGCCATTTCCGTCACCGCCACATAATCCAGTTTACCCGTACCCAATACCGGCAGACTCTCAACCTTAACAATCTTCTTCGGGACTGAAATTTCCGGGACGCCGTGGGTTTGTGCCCAGCGCATAAGCTCATCGCGCTTCGGGTTCGGGTGGTCGGTGACGAGAATGATTTGTTCGCCGCGTTTCGGGTCGGGAATAATTGCCGCGGCGTGCATGTGATCGGGCCAAATGGCGGCAGCGCAATTTTCAACAACGGTCAACGACACCATCTCTCCGCCAATTTTGGCAAAGCGTTTAATTCGCCCGCGAATGACATAATAGCCTTCATCATCAATCGAGACCACGTCGCCCGTATTATGCCACCCCCCTTCAAGCGGCACGAGCTCTCCAGGTTTGTCCGCAGAAATATAGCCCTTCATAATGTTAGGCCCGCGCACCCACAGACAGCCCGCATCTTCCAGTCCCTCGACGGGCTCTATGCGGGTTTCAATTCCGGGCAGCATTTTACCGATCGTCCCAGCGCGTATATCGCCGGGTTGGTTCGCGGCCAAAACCGGCGCGCATTCCGTAACGCCGTAACCCTCCAAAACTTCCATCGTAAACGTCTCAGCCGTTTTACGGGTTTCCTCGCGCACACGTTCCGCCCCGCACACAGCAATACGCAGGGAACTTAACCCGTCTTCCGTGCTCGCGCGCATATATTGTTGCAGGAACGTATCCGTCGCAAACAAAACCGTCGACTTAGTTTGGTAAATCCGTTTGGCAATGGTTTTTGTCTGGAGCGGGGACGGGTGCAGCACAACTGGATTACCGCTGATAATCGGCCACAGCGTCCCCGCAGTCAGGCCGTAGCAATGAAAGGCCGGGAGGGGATTGAAGAAAATATCGCTATCCGCAATTTCCACATGCTGCTCGATCTGTTCGACATTAGCGAGGATGTTGGCGTGGGTCAGCACCACGCCTTTCGGGTTCCCTTCCGTACCGCTCGTAAACAGAATAACGCCCGTTTCGTCCGGCGAAGGTTTCGGGGCAAATAGCGCCGGGAATTTTGGCCCCAGCACAGCCCGTAGCTTTCCGCCCAAATCGATTTGCTCTTTCATATCCTCCAAATAGATAATTTCGACAGTATCAGAGAGCTCCGCAATTAACGGCGCCAGATTGCCAATCTCGACAAATTTATGCGCCGTAATTACCGTTTTGAGAGGGGCTGTCGTCGCCGCAGCTTTGAGGTTTTTTGACCCGGCCGTAAAATTGAGCATCGCCGGTATTCGCCCCGCCGCGTAAACTGTCAAAAGCGCAATCACAGCCCCCGCCCCGGTTGGCAGCATAATCCCAACAGTCTCATTCCGCTCTGTTATTTTTTTGAGCGGGGAGGACAGTGCAAAAGCCGCTTGCAAAAACTCCCCGTAACTCACCTTCCGGCCATCACCGTCAGTCACAATTTTTTTACCTGCCCCGTAAGTTTTACTCGCGTCAATAAAAGCGCCGAACACATTACGCCGAATCCGCCGGTGGGCCGTTTGAGACAAGTCTTCAGCTTTTAGAATTTCAGAGTTCACGCGGGTGGCCTATGAGGTTTTGATATCGGCGGAGAAACGAATATTACCGAATACTCGCCGCAATTACCAATGCAATATGTTCAACCGCAATCGTAGGCTCAATAGAGTGCAACGAAATCGGGCGGTGGGGATAGCCGGATTTCGTTTCACTCTGTCCAGCCTACTGACTGCGCATCTACGGGCTACCATGGGCTAACATCAAATAACCCGTGATCCTGCTCCCAACTCTCCCCTTGCACCCCTCCGCCAAACCCCGTATAGACCGCGCGTTCGTTGTAGCAGCTCTACGCTGTTGCCGTTTTACCGGGCTTTAACGCCTTACAGACATAAACACTCGGACATTATTATAGGCCCCGATTGGCGGGGCCAGACCGCGGGACACAACCTGTCGGCAGGAAACTATTTTTGGAGACTACATTATGAGCGCAGCTCAAGAGACTATGACCCCCACCACCGATGATTTCGCCTCAATGCTCGAGGCCGCCCTTGAAACAAATTCAATGGAAGAAGGCAGTGTGGTTAAAGGCCGTGTAACGGCCATTGAAAAAGACAACGTAATTATCGACGTGGGCCTCAAAACAGAAGGCCGCGTCCCGCTCCGCGAATTTTACATTCCTGGCGAAGGCACAAATGTTAAAGTTGGCGACGATGTCGACATCTATTTGGAACGCATCGAAAATGCGCTAGGCGACGCTGTTCTCTCGCGCGACAAAGCCCGCCGCGAAGAAAGCTGGATCAAGATGGCAAAGGTCTTCGAAAAAGAAGAGCCTGTCACCGGCGCTATCGTTGGCCGTGTCAAAGGCGGCTTCACAGTTGACCTCGGCGGCATCAACGCTTTCCTCCCGGGTTCTCAAGTGGACATCCGTCCGGTACGCGACATCGCGCCTTTGATGAACCAAGACCAACCTTTCATGATTCTCAAAATGGACCGCGCCCGCGGCAACATCGTTGTCTCCCGCCGCGCTATCCTTGAAGAGAGCCGCGCTGAACAACGTGCTGAGCTTGTCGGCGAATTGGCCGAAGGCGAAGTCCGCGAAGGTGTCGTCAAGAACATCACTGATTACGGTGCGTTCGTTGACCTCGGCGGTATTGACGGTCTTCTCCATGTCACCGACATGAGCTGGCGCCGGATTTCGCATCCGACACAGGTTCTCTCTGTTGGCGATACAGTTCAGATTAAAATCATCCGTATCAATCCTGAAACACAGCGCATCAGCCTTGGCATGAAGCAGCTTCAGGAAGATCCATGGATGGCCGCAGCCGCGAAGTACACAATCGGTTCACGTCACAACGGTACGGTGACGAACATTGCGGATTACGGCGCGTTCATTGAACTGGAAGAAGGCGTTGAAGGTCTTGTCCACGTCTCTGAAATGTCTTGGACAAAGAAGAATGTACATCCGGGCAAAATCGTATCTACATCTGAAACGGTTGAAGTTGAAGTCCTTGAAGTCGACGAAGAAAAGCGCCGCATTTCACTCGGCATCAAGCAGACACAAGACAACCCATGGCACACGTTCTCTGATAAGTTCCCTGTTGGGTCCATTATCAAGGGCGAAGTTCGCTCTGTCACAGAGTTCGGTCTCTTCATCGGCCTCGACGGCGAGATTGACGGCATGGCGCATTTGTCAGATCTGTCTTGGGACAAGTCCGGCGAAGAAGCTTTGCAGGATTACAGCAAAGGCGACATGGTCGAAGCGAAAATCCTCGAAGTCGATACTGACAAAGAGCGCATCAGCCTTGGCGTGAAGCAAGTGTCCAAAGACACAGGCGGCGCAGCTGGCGGCGCGTCTGGCCTCACTCGCAATGCGACGGCGACATGTACAATTGTCAAAGTTGAGCCGACGGGTCTCGAAGTCACATTCGGCGACGACAATGAGCACAAAGCTTATATCCGTAAATCTGATCTCTCCCGTGAGCGCTCAGAGCAACGCCCAGAGCGTTTTGCGGTAGGCGATAAAGTCGACGCGAAGATCACTAAGATCGAGCGCGGCGGACGGAATATAAACCTGTCTATCAAAGCTCTTGAAATCGCGACTGAAAAAGAAGCTGTCGAGCAGTACGGCTCCGCCGACTCCGGCGCGTCTCTCGGCGACATTCTCGGCGCTGCGCTTAAAGGCGACAAAAAATAGATTTACCTTAAATCATAAAGACTTAGAGCGGCCCTCCATTGATTTGGACGGGCCGTTTTTTTATATTTTAGATTGACGGGCAAGACAAAGATTTGCTTAAAGTACGACATGCTTAAATCAGAACTCATCGAGACCCTCCACAAAGAAAACCCGCACCTGACCCGTAACGACATGGAACGTGTTGTCGGCGTTGTTTTCGAGTCTATCACGCAAACTCTGGAACGCGGTGCCCGCGTCGAGCTTCGGGGCTTTGGCGCGTTTTCAACCCGTCACCGCAAAGCCCGCGCTGGACGTAATCCGCGCACAGGCACAGATGTCTTTGTCCCCGAAAAACACGTCCCGTTCTTCCGCACAGGGAAAGAGCTTCGCAGACGGATTGATGCCACCCGTAAATAGCAGCACTTTCCAACTGCAATTTCCCACTCCTATCTAGTTGACGAAAGCCCTCAATGTGTGCCAATCACGCCACGGGGCAACTCATTAACTACTGTATTAACTATTTTAGGGGGAAAAATCATGGGAATGATTTCCGAATTTAAAGAATTTGCTATGGGCGGCAGCATGCTCGACATGGCTGTGGGTATCATTATGGGCGGCGCATTTGGCACGGTCATTAAATCACTTATCGAAGACGTCATCATGCCAGTTATCGGCCATTTTTCAGGCGGCATGGATTTCAGTGAGATGAAAGTCGTTTTGACACCTGCGCAAACTGATGCGACAGGCGCTATCATCGAAGGTACAGGCGCGGCGATCAGCTACGGCTCGTTCATTAACGCCTGTATCGCATTCGCAATCTTGGCTTATGTTTTGTTCTTGATGATCAAAGGCATGAACAAAGCCAAAGCGGCTGAAGAAGCTGCGCCAGAAGCTCCGCCAGCCAACGAAGTTCTGCTCGCAGAAATCCGTGACCTGCTTGCGAAGTCGTAAGGCTTAACTACAAATAAAGAAAAACCCGCTTGTTGTGAGCGGGTTTTTTTATGTGTGCGCATAAGTCAGCATGTGCGGCCCGCTGAAATAACCGCTACAATCTGCGCTGCGCGCAAGCGGGTAGTTTCAGTGCTAAGCGTATTTATCACCCAGATAGACGCGGCGCACATCTTTGTTGGCGCGAATTTCGTCGGGGGTGCCTTCGAATAGGGCTTCGCCTTGAAACAAAATACTCGCGCGGTCCACAATATCGAGAGTTTCCCGAACCCTGTGATCCGTGATAAGGATACCGATATTGCGTTTTTTGAGATACCGCACGAGCTCGGAAATATCGGCAATCGCAATCGGGTCAATCCCGGTGAACGGTTCGTCAAGTAGGATAAAGCTGGGACGAGACGCTAGCGCCCGGGCGATTTCAACGCGGCGGCGTTCACCGCCGGACAGGGCCAGGGCCGGGCTTTTCTTGATGTGACCAATATTTAGCTCGTCGAGAAGCGCGTCCACATTATCAGTCCATTTGGAGCGGTCTTTCTCGGTCAGCTGCACAACAGCGCGGATATTTTCTTCAACCGTCAGCCCGCGAAAAATAGATTGCTCCTGCGGTAAGTACCCCACGCCAAGGCGCGCGCGCTGATACATAGGCAGGTTTGTGATATCTTGACCGTCAAGCGAGATGGACCCGCGGTCCGCTTCAATCAAGCCCATAATCATATAGAAACTGGTCGTTTTGCCGGCGCCGTTAGGCCCCATAAGCGCGACGATCTCTCCGCGCTGCACCGTCAAAGTAATGTCTTTGACAACCACGCGGCCACGATACGCTTTGCCAATACCATTGGCCGAAAGGCCGGTTTCTGGCGGCGTGGTTATTGCAGGTTTTGATGAAGACGGGTCAGCCATTTAAGTCTCGTTTCCGGATAATATAATTTATGACGCAGACTGAACCGCGAGGCCGTTGCCCGTATTTTTAATCAGAATTTTAACGCGGCCTTTGTCACCGCATTTGCGACCCTTGCACGAACCGACTACCTTGGCTTCGTTCGTCGTCAGGTTATAAATCAGTTTGTCACCTGTCACGATATTGTCTTCGCCTTGCAAGAGAATGACATCTCCCGTCACAGTAAATGTGTCGGTAGCTTGCTCATAAACGCCGCGCTCTCCGCGCACTTCCTGCTCGGGCGTAATATAGTAAAAATTGCCCGTCACTTCAATGCGGTCAACATCCTCAAAGACACCTGTTTGGTTATTCACGGCCCCGCGTTTTGCGCTGAAAACTTTCATAACATCTGCCAAAATGCGCGTAGTGCCTTGGCGAACATCCACCTGACCTCGGAAAATAGTCACGTCCCCAAGATACTCAGCTTCGTCGGAAGAGCCGTCAATCGGCGCATTACTGTTACCTGCGAATTGAGCCAAAGCTGTTGATGGGATAGCGAATGACGCAGCGATGACGCCCGCGAGTATAAGTGTCTTACGTATCATAATATTATCCATCTCATATTATCTATCTGAAGCAAGCTATCGACCGCTACTAAAGTTTACGCGATCAGTTTCGCAGTTCTCACCTTTACAGGAATCGCCAAATTTTGCCGTTTGTTTTTTTACGTTATAAATTAATTTTTCGCCATTTACAGTCGCGCCTCCAGATGTCTTGAACGTAACATTACCTGTAACGGTTATGATGCCCTTGTCACGTTCGTAAATACCCTGCTTTCCCTGTACAGAGTTTTCAGGGGACGTGTAGCGAAAGTTGCCGATCGCCACAATCCTTGTGACGTCACCGAGCTTGACGCTGGAGTCATCTTCAGGATTAGTTTCAGCGCGGTAAATATTCATGGTGTTGGATTGGATGCGTATACCGGATTGGCGCACATCAACATCGCCTTCAAGAACAGTCAACCCGCCTTTATATGTCGCGGTCTTGGCATTCACAGCAATCGGCGCGTCACCGCCGAAGGCGAATTGCGCGCAGGCCAGTTGCGGCATAAATGAGACTGCACTGATGAGTCCTAGGGTTGAAATGAAAGATCTTAACGTCATTCTTCCTCGCTTATCTCACGTTCTAAAACCGCGTCCATGCCGTCTTTGAAAACAAAGACAGAATAGTTTTCCAATATCTCATAGGTGTTACCGTTTACTTCGCCAAACGCGCCGGTGCATTCAATACGTTCATCGCCAACGATCCGTTTTTCACGGGCAAAGATACGGGCATGAGTTGTCTTGCAATCATAGCCGTCATCGGTCTGAAGCCGCACGGCCGCCTGTAAGTTCAAGACTTTGTTGATATCGTCATAGGTTCCGGATGTCGCCTTTATCGTCGATGGCTCCGCCCCGGCCGCGCGCAGGAATGTCAGCACAGGCGCGTCGAGTATCACCTCATTCGCATTTTGCCGCTCGCGAGTGGCAAAATCAGCCCTGAGCTTATACGGCAGATTGTCAGACGTCCGGCCACTATAGCGCGGTTCAATCATTTTTACCGAGTCATTGGGGTTATCTTCGGGCAAGCCGCCTGGCGGGGCCTGTTTTGCAAACTGCCAACACAATATAGCGACCAAAATAATCGCTGCGAGCATTAAGAGCCGCTGCATGAACATAATACGTGCAGAATGACGGCGTGCAGCTTCAAGGGTGAGCGTACGCGTTGGCTCCCATAAACCGAGGGCCTCACTAACTTTATGGCCTTCTGGTGATATAATTGCAGCCGTCATGAATTAGCTATATGGCACGCGGCGCGGTGTGGCGAGAGTGAATATCAGCATCAGCATTACCATTCAGCCAGAATACAGGCGTAGATTTACGCGCGTTTTAAAGAATGGTGGAAGATATCAATATCGTCCCAGCCGCCAATATCCAGCGCTGCGCGGGTTTCGAGAAAGTCAAAACAGGCTTTAGCCATCTCAAAGCGGTTCTCACGCAAAAGCCGCGCCGTCAGAATAGTTTTCAGCTGATGCAGATACAGCACGTCGGACGCCGCATAATTAAGCTGCGCTTGGCTGAGCTCATCACTGGCCCAGTCTGAACTTTGTTGCTGTTTGGAGAGGTCCACATTGATGAGCTCTTTGCACAAATCTTTCAGGCCGTGACGGTCCGTGTAAGTCCGCACGAGGCCGGAGGCGATTTTTGTACAAAAAACCGGATTAATATCGATATTCAAATCCCGCTTCATCATGGCGACGTCGAAACGCGCAAAATGAAAGATTTTTTCCACGTCCGGATCAACCATCAGGGCCTTTAAATTCGGGCAGTCATATGTATCGCGGTCCATCTGCACAATATGCGCGTCCCCGTCACCGGCTGAGAGCTGCACGAGGCAAAGCTTGTCCCGCACAAGGGAAAGCCCTTGGGTCTCAGTATCAACAGCGACGCTGCGGCCAAATGTGATGCCTTCGGGAAGGTCTTTTTTGTGGAGATGTACGGTCATTTTATTTTTATCCGGTGTTTCATTAGACCTACCGAATGCGAGAAATAATAACAACGCAAAAATAACAATGCCTGATTTTCGTCGGCGCGCTTGGATTAACCTGCTAAGCTGCGCGGATGCCTTCACAACTAAACATCTATGATTTGTTTTTTAGCTCGCCTCCCAAGGTGAGCCCACTTTCATTTGTTGGCGTAAAAACGACAGGTATTTTTTGCCGTCAAGGCTGCCCCGCGCGTCAACCCAAGAGAGAGAATTGTGATTTCTTTGACACGGCCGAAGCCGCGCTCTCTTCCGGCTTTCGCGCATGTCGCCGCTGTCACCCCGCCAGTATGCCGGACGAAACATCATCGGTCATAAAACAGCTCACTCTGCTTATCGAAGACGACCCAGAACGCCGTATAACAGAAGCTAATCTCAAAGACCTCGGGATAGACCCGTCCACCGCGCGGCGGCAATTTAAGAAACGCTTCGGATTGACCTTCGCCCAGTATGCGCGAAGTTACCGCCTCGGGCGCAGCGCGCAAACCCTCGCCAAAGGAGATACCGTGATCGACGCTCAACTCACCGCGGGATATGAGAGCGCGTCAGGATTTCGCGCGGCCTTTTCTAAAACTTTCGGACAAGCCCCGAAGGGAGGTCCTGATGCCCCGCTCTATATCGACTGGATCGACACCCCCCTCGGCCCGATAATGGCTATATGCGACGAGTCTCATCTTTATCTCTTGGAATTCACCGTGCGCAAAAATGTGGGGCGCCAGCTTGCGCGCCTTGCGAAAACCTACAAACGCGCCATCCTCCCGGGCAAAACAAAAATCACCGCGCACATCAGGCGCGAACTTTCAGACTATTTTAAAGGCGAGCTTCAAGATTTTAAAACGCCTCTGAAACTGACGGGCACAGACTTTCAAAAATCTGTGTGGGAAGAGCTCATCCGTATCCCCTACGGCACAACGCGGTCCTACGGCGAAATGGCCACGCGCATCGGAAACCCAAAAGCCTTCCGCGCCGTCGCCACAAGCAATGCCAGTAACGGCCTCGCCCTCATAGTTCCCTGCCACCGCGTGATTAATACAGGCGGCGGGCTTGGGGGGTATGCGGGGGGGCTGGATAAGAAACAATGGCTGCTGAATATGGAAAGCGGGCGTAGGGCATTGATCTAACCACATTATGGACTGTCCGTATTCCGTATAATGTCGGGCGTAGCCCTCGGAACATTTCTAATTTCAATTCACTGGATTGAAATTTCATCTTCGATGATCGTAATGTTGGCGCTGGAGAAGACTCGAACTTCCACTTCCTTACAGAAACTAGCACCTGAAGCTAGCGCGTCTACCCATTCCGCCACCAAGGCACTGATGGAGGGAGGCATTTAGGGGAAACGATTTGGAGCGTCAATAACAACTAGAAACCTAATCGCCTAGCAAGGGATAGCTCGCCTCTGTTCGGTAGAGGTTTGAGCCCTTTTTTTTCTGATGACTGGAGATCAGGAAAAACTCGTCAATGAGGAACGGTTTGGTGCTGAACCTTGCGAGGCGTTTTTCGAAGGCGATGATACGCTCAAGCGGCGCGCCTTTTTTCATATAAGCGAGCGTGACATGGGGCAGGAAATTTCGGGCTTCCATATCAATTTTGGCGTAGCGGGCGGCGCGGCGGCTGGCTTTGTTGAGCGCCTTCAGCTCGGGCGACGGTGTCACGCCAATCCAGATCGCATGCGGTTCTTTAGAGCCAAAGTGCCCCGCGCCGAATAGCGAGATTTCAAAGCTTGGCATTTTAATATGGCCCAGCTCTGTGTCGAGCATTTCTGCATGATCTGCGTCGACCTCGCCGAAAAACCCAAGCGTGATATGGAATTTATCCGGATCCGACCAGCGCGCCCCGGACACGCCTTTTTGTACCCGGGATAAATCCCGGGTCACGCCTTCCGGCAATTTTATAGCGGCGAATAACTTCATGCGCCCCCCTTAGCACACGGGGGAGCGGTACGCCTTATGAATACGGGCCGCTTCGGTTTCCATATCCTTCGTCCATGTAATCTCGTGAGCGTCAATATTTTCTTTAAGCTGCTCGACACTTGTCGCGCCGATAATATTGGAGGTGACAAATGCGCGGCTCTCGACAAATTTAAGGGCGAATTGCGTCGGCGTTATCCCGAGTTTACGCGCTGTGTCATTACAATCCTTTATCGCCTCGCCGGCATTCTCGTAACGCCCCAGAAAGCCTGGGAACAAATCTTTGCGCGAATCTTTGGGCGGCGCGCCATCATCATATTTCCCCGTCAAATACCCCATGCCAAGCGGCGAATAGGCGAGCAAGCCGACCTGCTCGCGCATGGCGACCTCGGCGAGTGAATAATCGTAGCGGCGCGCCAGCAAGCTGTAGACGCATTGGTTCGACGACATACGCGGCCAGCCTTTGGCCTTAGCTATTTCGAGAAACTTCATCGTCCCCCACGCCGACTCGTTGGACACGCCAATATGGCGAATATTGCCCTTTTCTACATGGCGATGCAGCGCGCCCAGAATATCCTCCAGCGGCGTCATCTCGCCCGCGTCATAATCCTGATAGCTGTGAAAGCCGAAGCCCGGGATTGCCCGGTCAGGCCAATGGAGTTGGTATAAATCGATATAATCCGTTTGCAAGCGTTTCAGGGATTTCTCTACGGCCTCGTCAATTTGCGCAGGCGTATGGCGGCAAATTTTATCGTCGTCCCGGCACCAGCCCATCTCGGCGCGCCCTGTAATTTTGGACGCCAGAACATATTTATCCCGGTTTTTGCGGGCCGCAATCCAGCTCCCTATGTAGCTCTCCGTCCGCCCTTGTGTCTTCGGGTTGCCCGGTACGGGGTACATTTCCGCTGTATCAATAAAGTTTATGCCTCTTTCAAGGGCGTAATCGAGCTGCTCATGGGCTTCGTTTTCCGTATTTTGCTCGCCCCATGTCATTGTGCCAAGGCAAACTGAAGTTACCTCAAGGTCCGTCCGTCCAAGTTTTCTGAAGTTCATTTCAATGCCTTTTTAGATTGATGCGTGTATCTGTTGGTAATTTGTTGAAAATACCCTATATATAAGGCATACCGTGACTACACGGACAAACAAGCCTTATGGAGCGCTTAATGAACAATCAATCCCCTCGCACCGTTGGTGTGCAATCCGAGACAGACCTTGGTCTCAAGAGCTTTATGGTCGGTACCTACCGCTATATGGCGATGGCTATGGGTGTCACGGCCCTTGTCGCCTATATAGTCGGGCAAGCGATTATCGCTAACCCTAACCTTTTAGGCTTGGTCTATAACCCGGTCACAGCGATTGCCTCTTTTGTAATCATCGTCTTTGGCTTCGGCGCTGTTGGTAAGAAATTGCCGTCAATGAGCGAAGGCGGAGTGCTAGCCTTCCTCTTCGGCTTTGCCGCCTTTATGGGCGTCTTGATGTCGGCTTATGCTTCCGTTTATGACCCGATGATTGTCGCAAAGATCTTCTTTATGACAGTGGCCATGTTCGCCTCGTTGAGCCTGTTTGGTTACACGACCGGCTTTAACCTCAGCTCAATCATCAAATATGCCGGGGCCGCCTTCCTAGGCTTCATCCTTGTTGGCTTTGTTGGCATGTTTGTTCCTGCCCTTAGCGTGACAGGCGGCGGAACTTTCGCAATGGTTATGAATATTATCGGCTTGGCTGCGATTGCTGTCATTGCTGCATGGGAAACACAAATGCTGAAACGTGTCTATTACGGTTCAGTCGGCAACCCGGCCATGATGAAAAAGCTCAGCGCATTTGGCGCCGCCTCCATGTTGCTGACCTTCATCAACATGTTCTCAATCCTGATGAATCTCTTCGGCCGCGAATAGCGCTAAGAGACATTCTGAATACGAAACCCGCGTCTGAGACGCGGGTTTTTTGTGCCAGAAACCCACGGAAACACGTGCCGTCGGGGATCACATTGACCTTTGGAATAAAGGCGCCACCAAAGGATACAATGATAGCAACAACAATGCCGAAGAGGTTTGGTTTTGGAAACTATGATGAGTCGACTACCTCATTCGCTCACGGCGGTTATACTTGCTCTCCCTTTCCTTGCGGCGTGTCAAAATCAAGGGCCTGTGCAAGACAGCAAAACGTCTGAAACCGCGCCCATTGAAAAGTCTGCAAATATTACAGCCCCTGCTAACACTGCCGTAATTTCAGGAATGAGCTTTAGTCTTATGGCATCAGATAACAGATGCGTGCTTATAGGGCCCGATAAACAAAAATATGTGCTCGACATGCCCGGCAGTTGCGATTTTCATAGGCTCAAGTCGGGCGAGATTCAAATCGAAGACGGACATCACGGACCTGTTTTTTTAGTTGAAAGCTCGGTCCCTGCGCCAGGTTCGGAAGATTATGAAAAAGAGGATTGCGACACACGGCTCACCGCTGTGACGATCAAAGAGGGTCAAATATATTTGCAAAAGTCAGTTAGTAAAATGGCCAATTGCGCCACGAATGATAGGCGGGACGATATTCATTTTCTTGCCCCCATTTTTTCCGGCTTAAAATAATACGCCGAGGTGAAAGTGCTAGACCGCGCGGAAGCGTTTTTTATCAAACACGCGCAACACAGCGTTCAAGTCCCGCCCGCGTTTTAAGATATGTCCCCCACTCGAGATCACGCAGAACTGGCCTTGCTTATTTCGTAGGGCAGGCGTTTTCTCTATACGGTAGAGGGGGTGTTCACTGGCACGGCGGAATATAGAGAACACCGCTCTGTCAACTTCGAAGTTCAGGGCGTAGTCTTTCCAATGACCCGCGCTAACCATCTGGCCGTAAACATTGAGGATCGCGCCGAGCTCTAGCCGATTAAATGCGACTTGCGAGGGCGCCTTGTTGCTGTTGGGCCCGGACCGGGGTGTCTCGCGCTTTGGATTAAGGGGAATAACCTTGGATACCATGGGGATATGATAGCGATAACCCACCCTGTTTCATAGGGATAAAGCCGCTGATATAGTTAACGCCGTTTAAGACATCTGTCTAAGATTTCATCTAACGCCTTAATTTGGCCCCAATTCGGACGCGATGCGGCCTCACCTGCAGATGATAACAGACTTGTTAATCAGCAGGGCGCGAGACACGGTTTTTTTACAGCCCCCCCAGCCCCCGGGTTGAACGGTCTGTTGGTTAACATTATCCCACGATCAAATTGCGCCCCATGGCGCACGAAACGGTCTATCACTCTTCAGCCCGGTGATAGGCCGTTTTGCATGGGGGTTTGGGTTAATTATTGCGCTTTATGAACGGCGGCCGTCACGATTTTAGCGGTCTTGGGATCGTGGACCAGAACGGCATAATTCGTGCCGGATTTAATCTTTACGTCCGTATTACCGCCAGCGACCGGGAAAACATCCGTCACGACATTAGACAGCGTCAATGTCCGTCCGCCGTTTTCACCGCGCTTCACGGGAACCTCTTGCGTGCCGCCCGTATAGGCCACGACAACGACTTGGTAATTTGAGGGTTCGTCAAAGCTGTATGTGAGCTCTCCGTCTGTTTCGCTCAATGTCAATTTCGGGCGGTTCGGTTTGAGCTGCATCGACGCGACATCTTTTTTGGAATAGCGCGGACTGTGCGCCGCGCCGTTGAGCACGATTTGCGGCGTGTAGACATTGCCCGTATCAAACGCCGCGCCATAAGCACGTTGGCGTTTCGTGAATTCCGGCGACGCGAAAGTATCTTTCCAACCGAGATAATCCCAATAGTGGACGCCATATGTAAGCGAAAGAAGCCCAGGCTCATCAGCCAAGCGCGTGACAAAGTTGTTGGCTGGGGGACAGGATGAGCACCCTTGTGAGGTGAAAAGCTCCAAGACAGAGCTCGGGGCTTCAGCCTTTAACTCTCCGGCGAACGCTGATGCGGTGAATAATGCACTGGCGGAAAGGAGGGCGGCGGCGCGAAATATTTTATGGGTCATGCACATCCTATACGCCCCGTTCTTCGATACCGCTACTCAACTGAGCATCACACCTGTGTGAGTTACATAGACGGCGCCGCTTTAGCTTTCTTCTTCTCTTGCTTTTTGTCTTCCGGGTCAAGATCGGGCTGCCCATCCGCTGATAACAACACGGCGATCCAGCGCGTCGTCGGGAACTGCGCGAGGACGATCATAATGATAACGGTCAGCGGCGCAGACAAGAACGCCCCAACGCCGCCCCAGAGCGCGCCCCAGAGCGTCAAAGACAAAACTACAACGAGCCCGGACAAGTTCATACTGTCCCCCATCATTTTCGGCTGTATCGTGTTACCGATAATAGATTGCGCCCCAAAGAGAAGCCCTGCGAGGAGCAAAGCTTTTCCGCTAGAATCATATTGCACGAGCGCGAAGAGGCTCGGCATGGCGACAGCTGCAAGGCCGCCAATAATAGGGATGTAATTCAAAATGAAAATCACCAAGGCCCAGAAAAGCGCATTATCCAATCCGAGCGCGGCCATCGCGATGTAGCTAATAACCGTCTGCATCAAAGAGATAACGGTCTGTACGCCGACATATTTTTCAATCGAATGACGAATGCGCTCGCCCACTTTTTGCGCTTTTTTACGGGCGGTTTCGTCCGGGAATAAATCGTCTATCTTTTTGGGGAATGAGGACTGCGCCGCGAATAGGAAAATCACGTAAATCGCAATGAGCGCCATATTTCCAACGACCCCCTGTATCGCCGCAGCAAACCCGGCAATACCGCCTTCTAATTTATCCATCAGCCCAAAGCGTTCGTTCAGAGACCCGAAGGTCAAATTATCTTGCCGGGTCACATCACCAACCACTGCCAAAAGCTCGGTCAGGCGCGCTTCATATTTGGGCGCCTCTTTGACAACTTCCTGAACGGTGTCCGAGATAATAAAGACAATGCCGACCAGAGACGCCACCACAGTTAGGCACGCAATCGTCAGCGCGAGCCAATAAGGCAGTTTGGGCGAGAGATCGTCGAGCCAGCGCGCAAATGTATCAATGACAAGCCAAATGAAAATCGCCATCGCAAAGGGCGCCATCAAATGCCGCGTATAGTACAGCCCTGCCGTTAGCAAAAAGAAAGCAATGAATAGCAGGCTGGCGCGAACGGATGTGTCCATGATGTTCCCCTAGAGTATACCCCGTTTTGGCGTGGGTTTTTGTGTTCGTCAATATTGCATTCAACTCAGCTCCCTAATAACAAGATATAGCATTTGAGGGAATTATAATGAGCTCTATTTTTATCGGCAAAGACACGGACGGCGTTTCGCAAGAGCTTTTGCTCTCCCGCGCCAATCGGCACGGCCTTGTGGCCGGCGCGACGGGCACAGGTAAAACCGTCACGCTGCAAATTCTCTCCGAAGGTTTCTCCAAAGCGGGCGTGCCTGTTTTTGCCGCCGATGTGAAAGGCGATTTGTCCGGCATCTCGCAGTCCGGCTCCAAAGATCACAAGCTTCATATGAAGCTGCATGAGCGCGCTGAAAAAGTCGGTCTCTGGGATTATGACTATAGCGCGATGCCGACCATTTTCTGGGACCTGCACGGCAAGAGCGGTCATCCGGTCCGCGCGACGATTGAAGAAATGGGGCCAATGCTTCTCTCCCGCTTGATGGACCTGACCGACGCGCAAGAAGGCATCATGAATATCGCCTTTGATATTGCCGAAGATAATGAGTGGCCGCTTGTTGACTTGAAAGACCTAAAATCGACGCTGATATATGTCGGCGATCAGCGCAAAGAACTCTCGCGTGACTATGGCAATATCACAACGCAATCCGTCGGCGCGATTATACGGAATTTATTAGTGCTTGAGCGCGAAGGCGCGGATGAATTTTTCGGCGAACCTGCCCTCAAACTCTCGGACTTCATGCGCATTGATACGTCGGGCCAAGGCATTGTCAGTATTCTTGCGGCGGATGATCTGATTAATACCCCGAGGCTTTATTCCACATTTCTGTTGTGGCTTTTAAGCGAGCTGTTCGAGGAACTCCCTGAAGTTGGCGACCCGGACAAACCGGTCATGGCGTTCTTCTTTGACGAAGCGCATCTTGTGTTCGACGAAGCCCCCAGAGCTCTCGTGCAGAAAATTACGCAAGTCGCCCGCCTCGTCCGCTCCAAAGGGGTTTCGCTCTGGTTCGTCACGCAGAACCCGGCAGATATGCCCGATGATGTTCTCGCGCAAATCGGCAACCGTATTCAACATGCCCTGCGCGGCTACACACCGAGTGAACAAAAGGCTATTAAAGCCAGCGCGGAGGCTTTTCGCCCGAACCCAGCGTTCAAAACCGAAGACGTCATTTCAGAGCTCGGCGTCGGGGAAGCACTCGTGTCTATGCTAGACGCGAAAGGCCGCCCGCGCGTGGTGGGCCAGACGCTTATACGCCCGCCCGCCTCACGCCTTGGCCCCGCCACGACAAAAGAACGTGACGCCGTCATGGAGGAAAGCCCCGTCGCGGGCGTTTACGACACAATGGTTGACCGCAAATCCGCCTACGAAATTCTAAGGGCCAAACGCAAAGAGATTGCGGAGAAACAAGCCAAAGAGATACAAGAAGACGAGAAGCGAGTTTCTAAGTCGCGCAAACCGTCTTCGAAATCCCGGTCTAAGTCTTCATCTAAATCTGGTTCCCGCTCAACCGGCCGCCGCAAGAAAAGCGCAGGCGATCATGTGTCCCACGAAATTAAACTTGTCGCGCGGCAACTTTTGCGCAGCCAAGGCCGCAGGATATTACGCGGCGTTTTAGGCGGATTGATGCGGCGGTAGCCATCACGCATAAAAAACCCCAACGCAGACATAAATTTTGTCCGGCGCAGGGGCTAATTATAATTTAGCGAGTATAGAGGTAGCGAGCTTACTCAGCCGTCGCAAATCCACACTGCCGCTTTTCCATCGCCAATTGCTTGGTCAAGCGAACCGCGTTCTGCGCGTAAGCTTCGGTCACCGATCCGCTATTCACTTTTTTGCCCCGCAATGAACTCACATCTTCACACAGATGAAACACGAGCTTGGACGAAGATTTCTCCGCGCCGTTTTTCGGGGCAATCCAGTACACAACGTCGCGGCCATTTGGATTATCGGCGTCACGGGTAGCTTCGGCGACAGCCTCTGAATCGTCGGCAATCTCTTGCGCTTGCTCGGCCACTTCGGGGGAACAGGCCGTTGTCGGCTCTTTCGCCTTTATCTGCTGCGCGCACGTATTCATGTCCTGCGTATATTGCTCGGTAGACGGCGGGCTGAAGTCGACGCCGATAACGGTCGCGAGCGCCGCAAGGCCGACACCGATACCGCCGGCCATTTTTTTCGTTTTCGGATCCATGTCTTTATCAAGGAAGATAAGGGCGAGCAGCGGAACGAAAGCGATCACGGTGATAATCGCGCCGAGTTGGTTTTGGATAAAGAACTTGGCGGCGTCTTCGCGGCTGGCCGGGTCATGCTTGTTCGCGGCTTTCCACATCAAGCTACCTGCAATCGCAAAAACCGCGATGACGACCAAGATGCCGATCAATAACGCCATATTGCCCGAGTCGAATGTGTTCCTAAGAACCAAGACCGCGCCTGCAATCTCCGTCCCAATGGCAATCACCCAGGAGACGATGGCAAAGGTGCGAAGCTTCTTCGCCTTCCCCTTTTGCCCCTGCGATGCCTGCCACGCATTGGTGACATCTACTTTTTCAGTTGGTTCATTCTCAGACATATTGGTAATCCCCTTAACATTAACTGGCTGTCATATACGCGAGAGAGGATTCGAGTGCAAATATAAAGCACAGAGTTCAAACTTTAGCCCACTCGC